>Ga0137403_10004389_pt1 | contig 16620 bp, 14 predicted proteins | sample CZOMad2_1_16fung_FD_122057 | JGI IMG/M metagenome (GOLD analysis project Ga0137403, IMG submission 122057) | Vadose zone soil fungal communities from Angelo Coast Range Reserve, California, USA - CZOMad2_1_16fungal (Hybrid Assembly) | ecosystem: Environmental > Terrestrial > Soil > Vadose zone...
AGAAAGGAAACTGGCGCGTATCGATCAGTGAGATTAACTCATCAACCGCCTGGTGCGCCCGCTGCTTGAGTTCCTCTGGATAACCATACCGCGCGGCATTTGTTACAAACTCATCGAGATCGAGTACTTCATACGAAAAATCAGGCTGCACCAGAATGTCTATGTCCAGGTCAACGTAACTAAGCACGCCGCGACTGAGTTCGGGGGGCATGTTTACGTTGCAGTAGTAGAGCTTCGTAGTGCCGTCGTGCTCCAGGAAACGAAAAATGTTGTACCAGCGATCAGGCCAGTAGTATTCGATTGTGCGGGTGCCGCGGCCTATCTTCCCCAGCAAGTTGTGGTCGACATCGTATTCAAATTCGGCATCAAGAACGATTAGTGAAACGTCCTGGCGCACCAGGGTTGCGCTCCAGCGCCGATACTCAATGCCGTCATACTTCAGGACGCGAACTGTGATCTGAGATGGATCAGGCATGCGGGTCTATTCAAGCCACGCGATGAACTCAGTACCACCTGCATAAGCAGGTGGGCCATTGAGTCGACCACGTTTGTTGAGTCCGTGACCCACCCGCTAACGCAGGTGGTACTGACCCCTGATCACGTCGCCAAAGTCTTTTCCACCAACACGGCTCGGCTCTCTTCGTTGTCGCTCACCAGTTGCAAAAATACATCTTCCAGGTTCGATAAGCGGATCATGCGCCGCCGGCCCTCATACTCCTTCATGATCGGGGTGAGCTTTTCAGCGTCCGCGCCAAAATAGAAGTGCGCGTTGTTCCGAGTTACGGCGGTGATGCCAGGTTCGGTCGCGCGTAGGGCGAGGTCGCCGGCGTCGCGGACCTCCAGCGCAAAGCGCGAGACCTTCGCCGACACCAGCCCGCGGGGCGTTCCAGCGGCCAGGATCTTTCCCTGATCGATTACTACGAGGCGCTCGCAAAGCTTCTCGGCCTCTTCCATATAGTGAGTTGAGAGCAGAATTGTGACCCCGCTCACGCGCCGCAACTCTTCCAGCTTCTGCCAGATTTCCTGACGCACCTGTGGATCCAGCCCTGTGGTCGGCTCGTCGAGCACGAGCAGCCGCGGCTCGTGCAAGAGCGCCCGCGCGATCATCAGCCGCCGCTTCATCCCGCCGGACAGATGATCGATCTTCGAATCCGCTCGTTCACTCAAGCCGATGAAGTCCAGCAGTTCCGCCGCGCGCTGCGCCGCCCGCCTTTTCGGAATTCGGTAGTAGCTGGCGTAAACGATCAGGTTTCGCAAGACATTCAAATCAGGATCGAGGTTGTTCTCCTGAGGAACGACGCCGATCAGGGATCGGATCTCGCGAGCCTGGGTTTGAACGTCAAGTCCTTCGACGTGGAGCTCGCCCGCACTGAGCGGCGTGCGACAGGCAATCATGCGCATCGTCGTAGACTTGCCGGCTCCGTTTGGCCCGAGTAGCCCAAACGTCTCCCCGCGACCTACGACAAAATCGATCGCATCGACCGCCCGCTGCCGTCCATAGATTTTCGTAAGGGATTTCGCGCTAACGACTGGGGGTAGGGGATTGGGTATGGGGTGTAGTGACGGAACAGAAGTGTTAGTCATCCAACCCCCTACACCCTAACTCCCACACCCTAAGCTTTCGCGGCCCGCTTCTTCCAATCTGCCAGGAACTGATCCTGGCCCTTGTCGGTGAGCGGATGCTTCAGTAGTTGTTCGAGCACTTTGTAAGGCATCGTGCCGATGTCTGCGCCTAAGCGCGCGGCTTCGATTACGTGAATTGGATGGCGCAGGCTCGCCGCCAGCACTTCGGTCTTCCAACCATAGTTGTCGTAGATTTCGATTATCTCTTCGAGCAGACGTAGACCATTGTCGCCGATGTCGTCCAGCCGACCGAGAAAGGGACTGATGAAGGACGCGCCGGCTTTGGCCGCGCAGATTGCCTGAGCTGCTGAGAAGCAAAGGGTCACGTTAACCTTGATTCCTTCGTCGTTCAGGATTCGCGTGGCCTCGAGACCGTCGGCGGTGAGCGGGCACTTGATGACTACGTTGGGCGCAATCTTTACGTATTCGCGTCCCTCTCGCAGCATCTCGTCTCGATCGGGACTGGTTACCTCGGCCGAAACCGGACCTGAGACAATCTTGCAAATCTCGCCGATGTGCTCTTTGAAATCGACGTTGCCTTCCTTCGCCACCAGGGTAGGGTTGGTGGTCACTCCGTCGGCAAGTCCCAGCGCTGCTGCTTTGCGAATCTCGTCGAGGTTCGCGGTATCGAGAAAAAACTTCATAATCGCCTCCTGATCTGGTTGGAATAAATATAAGCGAAACGCCGCGGGAATGACAGCGGCGCGACGCATTGTTCGGTTGAAAGCGATGGGCCGCATCGCAAACCAGTGCACTGTTCGCAGCGGACCTCCTCTCGTGCCCGATACGGTTCATCACATAACCATATCGTATCAACCGCTCCGGCCGGGTTCCGATCACCAGAGCGTTTCGGCTGAAGGCGGTCCTTGGAATAGCAATTGCGATTAGGGCGGCGCCATTACTTTCCCCTCAGCCCTTTCCTTCAGGAGGTAGTCATGAAACTTAGTTACTTTAGTCGTTTTGCACTGGCCGCGGTGGTCGGTGCGGTGTCCCTGGTGGGCGCGAGCGGGATCGTGAATGCGCAGGAATCACAGAGTCGAGAAGATCGGCAACGGCAGCGTGAGGAAAAGAAGCAGCAACAGCCTGCTCAGCCCCAGAACGAGCGCCGTCGCGATGGCGGTAACGACGACCAGCAGCGACGGCAGGCTGAGGAGCAACGCCGGAACAACGAGCGACAGGCGCAGGACCAGCAGCGCCGGCAAGGCGAAGATCAGCAGCGCCAGGCCGAACGTCAGCGCCAGGACCAACAACGCTCTGAACAGCAGCGTCAGGCGCGTGAACAACAGCGCCAGAACGACGAACAGCAGCGGCGCCAGGCCGAAGACCAACGTCGCAACGCGGAACTGCAGCGACGAAACAAAACCCAGGAAGACGGACGCCGCTTTGATCAGGAGCGTCAGGCAGAAGAACAGCGTCGCGTCGCGGAACAGCAACGCAATGCTGAGCAGCAGCGTCGCAACAAAACCCAGGAAGATGGCCGCCGCTTTGATCAGGAGCGTCAGGCAGAAGAACAACGTCGCGTCGCGGAACAGCAACGCAATGCTGAGCAGCAGCGTCGCAACAAGACGCAGGAAGATGGCCGCCGCTTTGATCAGGAGCGTCAGGCTGAACAGCAACGTAGGCAAGCTGATGAACAGCGTCGCAACGCCGACTTGCGACGCCAACAGGATCAGCAGAATCAAGAGCAATGGCGCTCTCGACAGCAGCGGCAGACTGAAGAACAGCGCCGCCTGGCTGAAGAGCAGCGACGAGCCCAGCAACAGCAGCAGAACAATCAGGGCCGACAGTGGGACCGCAACGGCGTTGACCAGCGTCGCAACGCTGACCAGCAACGCCAGGCGCGTGACAGTCAGAACCGCCAGTGGAATCAACAGGCCAGGTTGTCCGATCAGCAACGCAATGAATGGCGCCGACGCGAAGAGCAGTCCTGGCGTCAACGTCAAAATCAGTTTCGCGATCAGGAGGCCGAGCGGCAACGCTTCTGGCGCGAACGCGAACGACAACTCCAGCAACAGCGGCGACTAAATCAATACCGTTTTCAGCAACGCTATTGGGAACGGCTGCGCCAGGATCAATTCAGGCTGGAGAGCTTCACCTACTACGATTACGGCGCCCCTGACTATCGCTACTATCGCGGGGGGCAGTACTACAACGTGAATCAGTACGGTGCAGACCTGCTGAGACGAGCCGTCAATGCGGGTTATGAAGAAGGCTTTAATGCCGGTCAGGCCGATCGCCAGGACGGATGGCAGTTCGATCCAGAGAACTGCGACGCCTATTCGGATGCCAGTTACGGTTACGACGGATACTATGTCGACGTCACCGAATACCAGTATTACTTTCGTGAGGGCTTTCGCCGTGGTTATGAAGACGGCTACTACGGCCGTTCTCAATACGGAAGCTACTCGGGCGGCAAGTTTGCCATCCTTGGGGACATCCTGAACCTGATTCTGGATCTGAGGCGGTTCTAGGAAGGGAACTAATACTGATTCTTAGCCGGGCCCTCGCGACGTTGGTCGTGGGGGCCTTTTTTCAAAGGTCCAACGAGAGAAACAAGTAAGGGATGCGAATGGCACACCACTTACGGCACGGTTTCCGAAGCAACTTCAGACACCGGGCTCAAGTTGCCGGCTCTATCAACCGCGACGACGTAATAGTAGTAGGTCTTGCCTGTCTCTACATTTTCATCCGTGAAGGTCGTCTTCGTGTACAAGGTCGGCGTCAGCTTGGTCCATTTTTCTTTCGGGAGATTTGGATCGGTTGAACGATAGAGATAATAGCCGGCCAGGTCGAGTTCGGAATTCGCCACCCAGAAGATTGAAAGTTTTCCTGGTGACGGGCCGATAGAGAGTCTGTCGGGTGCAGCCGGCGGATAGGTGTCGACCGGCGACAGTTCAATGCTGTTCGAGTTGAGACTCTCAACCGGCTTGCCTTCAGTGCCCAGCGACACCGACCTAACTACGTACAAATACTTCTCGCCGAACGTGAATTTTCGATCCTCATACCTGGTTGCGGTGATCGGCTGAGGGTTAAGCGGTGACTGGCCCGTCAGTGGCGGCGCGCCATTATTCGTGCGATAGAGGTTGAAGCCCAGCAAATTTACCGGCGTCGAACCATCGGTGTTTGCCTTCGGCGGTTCCCAGGTGATCGTGTTCGCCGTTTCCGAATACTCTGTGCCGGTTTTGATAATGGTTGGCGGTCCGGCGACCTTGGCTGCCGGCTCCATCTGAAAGAAGTTTGAGAAGGCCGCGCTTTGGCCGGCTGCGTTCACATAACGAACTGCGTAGCGCAGTCGCGCCGGCTCTGCCAATTCGAGCGTATCGACATAGGTAAGCGTACTGCCCGCCTTCTTAATCTCGTCATAGGTAACCGAACCGATGAGTGTTGCCAGCGACGAAAACTCCTCTTCCGTCAGGGCCGCCGGCGCGTTGGGTTTTTCGGCGATGCGGTATACGTCAACGCGACGGATACTCTGCACACTGCCCTCACTCGCATTGCGTAGCGGCGCCGGCCAACTCAGAATGACCTGATTGCCGCGCTGTTCGCCGGTGAGGGACTCTGTCCGTTGTGGGACTCTCTCAACTGGAGGCCGCGGAGGCCGGCGTTTGCCGCACGTCGGCGCCATCGTAAGCAAACTGATCGCCAGCACCAGCAACAAATTTCGCGCGGCTGACTTACGCTTTAACCTGGACGTTGGTGGCGGTGCGGGCACTGGAATATGAGAATTAGGTATTGAAAGCGTCTAAAGAATATAGCGACTCAAGTCCTGATCTTTTACGGTATCGGCGAGCATTAGCTCGACGTATGCGGCATCGATGGTTTTGTCTTTTGGTTCCAGATCCGGACCTTCGAAGCTGATTTCGTCCAGCAGCCGTTCCATGATTGTGTGCAGACGCCGGGCGCCGATATCTTCAGTGTTCTGGTTGACCCGCGCGGCAAAGTTAGCAACAGCGTCAATGGCGTCCTTCGTAAACTCCAGCTTCACCCCTTCGGTTTCCATCAAGGCCAGGTATTGCTTGACCAGCGAATTCTTCGGCTCTACCAGAATGCGTTTGAAATCCTCGATGGTCAGCGACTCAAGCTCAACCCGAATGGGAAAACGCCCCTGAAGCTCCGGGATAAGATCGGATGGCTTGGAAACGTGAAACGCTCCGGCAGCCACGAACAGGATGTGATCGGTGCGCACCATTCCATAGCGAGTATTCACAGTCGTGCCTTCGACGATCGGCAGGATGTCTCGCTGCACGCCTTCGCGCGAAACATCCGGGCCGTGGCCTGATTCGCGGCCGGCGATCTTGTCGATCTCATCCAGGAAGATAATTCCCGAAGATTCGACCCGTTCGAGAGCAGCGCGCGCCACCGTGTCCATGTCGATCAAGCGCTCTTCCTCTTCCTGCATGAGGTATTCCATTGCTTCGTCAACACGCATCTTGCGACGTTTGCTGCGGCCCTGGAACATGTTGCCGAGCATGTCCTTCATGTTGATGCCCATCTCTTCGACTCCCATGGGCCCGGCAAACTCGATCGTCGGGAAATTCTTCTCGCGCACTTCCATCTCGACCAGGCGGTTGTCGAGCTTGCCCGAACGCAGTTGGCTGCGCAGCTTCTCGCGCGTGCGCGCAAAGTTTTCGTCCTTCGGTTCCGGGTCTGGAACCAGGACCGGAGCAGTCGTCTCGCCGGAGTCAAAATCGAACAGGGGACTACCCGACGAGGACTTTGGCGGCGGCAGTAAGATGTCGAGGATGCGCTCCTCAACATTCAGCTCGGCCTTGTCGGCAATCTCGTCAATCTTTTCCTGGCGCGTCATCTCGACCGCGATTTCCGTGAGATCGCGAATCATGCTTTCCACATCACGGCCAACATAGCCAACCTCGGTAAACTTTGACGCTTCAACTTTCAGGAAGGGCGAGTTCGACATGCGGGCCAGCCGGCGCGCGATCTCCGTTTTGCCGACGCCGGTCGATCCGATCATGATGATGTTCTTGGGAATCACATCGGCCGCGAGGTCGGCGGGCAGTTTCTTGCGGCGCACGCGGTTCCGCAGAGCGATGGCGACGGCGCGCTTGGCGGCATTCTGTCCGACCACGTGCTTATCGAGTTCGGCGACGATCTGGCGCGGCGTCATCTCGTCGAGACGCGCCTCTTGCTCTTCCGTATCACCTGCCAGGTAGATAACCATTGTCTACTTCAACACCAGTAAAAGATAAATTGTTCGCGAAGTGTCGACGGCCAACTCTTCATCCCGACCCTGAATGACCGGCGATCAGAGTTCTTCGACCACGATGTTCGAGTTGCTGTAGATGCATATGTCGCCGGCGATGCGCATTGCTTCCACTGCGATCTCACGCGCCGAGAGTTGCGTGTTGGCCACCAGCGCCCGCGCCGCGGCCAGCGCATAAGAACCACCCGAGCCAATCGCCAGCACGCCGTCGTCCGGCGAAATCACATCACCATTGCCCGACAGCAGAAAGGAACTCTTCTCATCGGCCACCACCAGTAAAGCCTCAAGGTGCCGGAGAATTTTGTCGGTTCGCCATTCCTTACTCAGCTCGATCGCTCCGCGTTCCAGGTTGCCGTGGTATTGCTCGAGCTTTCCTTCGAAGCGAGTCAGCAACGAAAACGCATCGCCGGTCGCCCCGGCGAATCCAGCCAGGATCTTATCGTTGTAGAGACGCCGGACCTTTCTGGCGCTGGCTTTCATGACGGTCTCGCCGACGGTTACCTGGCCGTCACCGGCCATCGCTACTCGTCCGTTACGGCGCACCAGCAACACGGTCGTGCTACGCCATTGCAAAGATTTTTTTCTGCTCATCGGTGAAACAGCACTATAGGAACTCGCGCGAAGATTAGTCAAGCGATGCGCCTGAGAGTGTGCGATACTCTGCTTTGTTTACGACGCGTAAAGCGGTGGCACAGACTTTCGGTCTCTGATGGGTTAGGCGAATCCCGAGACTTAGGTCGGTGCCACTCCTTGCCGGAATTGGGACGCAACAGCGCCTTTGCGCTATCATGGTTGAGACTGGAAACTTTAGTTTTTTATTCTGAGCGACAGAGCCAACGAATGAAATCAGACGTACGACCGCGCATCGGAATTACGATGCGGCTGGAACTCGAAACCGATCGATTTTATCTCGCGCGATTTTACAGCGAAGCTGTCGAAGCCGCCGGTGGGTTACCGGTCCATATTCCTTTGATTCCGCGCCCGGATTTTATCAGGCAGGTGATGGCTGAACTTGACGGCTTGTTGCTGCCAGGGAGTAATTCCGATGTCGATCCGCAGCGCTATGGCCGTGAGCCGCACCCGCAACTCGGAGAGGTCCACCCTGAAAAAGACGAAACGGATCTGCTGGCGCTGACCGAGGTTGAAAAACTCGCCATGCCGCTGTTCGCGATTTGTTTTGGCGCCCAGGTACTGAATGTTTCGCGCGGCGGCACACTGATTCAGGACATCGTGAGTCAATACCCCGGCGCCATCAAGCACGATCAGGGCGCGCCTCGTGATCGGCACTCGCACCGCGTGCGGCTTCTCGAGGACAGCCGGCTCGGTCAATTGGCCAACGCTGAAACTGCGCCGGTGAACAGCCATCACCATCAGGCGATTGAGAATTTGGGCAGGGAGCTGGTGGCCACGGCCTGGGCCCCGGACGGTCTGGTCGAGGCTGTTGAAGATCCGCGCAGCGATCGGTTCGTGCTGGGCGTGCAATGGCATCCGGAATTGGGTTGGGAGAAGGATGAGTTCTCACGCTCTCTCTTCGATCGACTTATCGCCGAGGCACGCGTTTACGCGGAACAGAAGCGGGGCGCGGGCGAAACTGCCACGGCCGCAACTCTCTAAGCAAGCGAAACCAAAATCTCAATCGAAGGCAAACATACCCGCTTGAACGAAACTACCCTTGAATCTTCGCCGGCCCTGATCGACGCATTGAACCTGAAAGGGAAAGTTGCGCTGGTGACCGGCGGATCACGTGGTATCGGCCGCGCCGCGGCCAACTGTTTTGCCAGGCTCGGCGCCAATGTGGTTATCAACTATGTCACAGATGAACAGGCGGCGGCGGACGCAGTGACGGTTGCTGAGGGCTTAGGCACAACCGCTCTGGCTGTTCGAGCTGATGTCTCTCGAGTTGATGAGGCACAACGTCTGATCGACGAAGCCATGACGCGATTCGCTCGCGTCGATTTTCTCGTCTGCAATGCGGGAATCTGGGAAGGCGGCGCGGTTGACGCATTGACCGAGGCCGCATGGGACCGGACGATTGATCTAAATCTCAAAGGCACCTGGACGGCTTGTCGCGCGGCTGTCCCCGGAATGAAAGCCCGAGGCTTTGGGAAGATCGTCATCGTTAGCTCGACTGCTGGACAGCGAGGAGAGGGAAACGTTTCGAACTATGCCGCTTCAAAAGGCGGCCAGATTTCTTTCACGAAATCGCTGGCAGCCGAGCTCGGCCCGTTTGGCATCAATGTCAACGCGGTGGCGCCGGGCTGGGTGGACACTGACATGTGCGCGGATGTTTTTGCTGATCCGGCTTTTCGCAAGTCAATTGAAGACGGTATCCCGGTTGGCCGCGTGGCAACTCCTGAAGACATTGCCTGGCCCATCGTGTTTCTATGTACTGAATGGGCCCGTCATATTAATGGCGAAATTCTTAACGTGAACGGCGGATCGGTTCTTTGTGGATGAATCTAACGATACTGTCGGTTCTTTCGATTTCAGGTAAGCAGGTAAGCAAAAGGGAATGTTTGAACGGTACACAGAGATGGCGCGTCGCGTGATTTTCTTCGCGCGGTATGAAGCTTCCCTGTTCGGGACCTCGATGATCGAGCCCGAGCATCTCCTGCTCGGATTGTCCCGAGAGGACAAACCTCTCTTCGCCCGCTTCCTTACCGATGGGAAGCAATCCATCAAATCGATCCGCGGACAGATTGAACAGCGTAGCTCATCGACAGAGAGAATCCCCACCTCCGTCGAGTTGCCACTGGCTCCGGGGACAAAGCGCGTACTCTTCTACGCGCACGAAGAAAGTGACGGGCTGGGGGACCGTCACATTGGAACCGAGCACCTCCTTCTCGGGCTGCTGAGGCTTGAGGACTCGATAGCATCTCAGATTCTCTTCGACCTCGGCTTACGACTTAATGCAATGAGGGATGTACTCGCTGAAAAGGTTGAAGCGCCCCGAGCTTATGTGCGCTCGCCTGATCGCCCCGAACGAGGAAAGCGCATCATGCTCGGAGTCGAAAAACTCCTGCAGGAGCAAATCCATCTCTTGCGCGGCGCGCGGGTCGGACTGGTGTGCAACCAGGCTTCGGTCAATCACGGCTTCCGGCACATGGCGGACATTTTTCACGAGCATCCCGATATCAACCTGACGGCGTTGTTCGGGCCCCAGCATGGCATCCGCGGCGACGTTCAGGACAACATGATCGAGACCGATCACGCGATCGACAGAAAGACGGGCCTGCCGATCTACTCGCTCTATAGCGAGACGCGCGAGCCAACCGAGGAAATGCTGCGCGACGTGGATATCATCGTGGTGGATTTGCAGGACATAGGCACGCGCATCTACACCTTCGTTTACACGCTGGCCAATTGCATGCGTGCGGCAAAGAAGTTTGGCAAGAAAGTAATCGCATGTGATCGCCCGAATCCTATCGGCGGCGTCAAGGTTGCCGGGGTCGTGCTCGATCCCGCTTTCACTTCCTTCGTGGGCCAATTCCCGATCGCCACGCGCCCCGGGATGACGTTTTGCGAACTGGGACGGATGTTCAATGAACATTTCGGTATCGGGTGCGACGCGGAATACATAACCATGACGGGCTGGTCGCGCGAGCTTTGGTATGACGACACTGACGGCCCGTGGGTACTGCCTTCGCCGAATATTCCCATGCCCGCGACGACCACGGTCTTCCCGGCGACCGTACATCTTGAAGGCACGCAGATGTCTGAAGGGAGGGGAACCACAAAGCCCTTTGAGTTTGCCGGCGCGCCCTATATCAATCCTGAAGACTTCGCGGCCGCTCTGGGCGAACTGAATTTCGACGGCGTCTATTTTCGGTCCTGCGTCTTTATGCCAACGTATCAGAAGCACGCCATGCAGGCCTGCGGCGGCATCCAAATTCACGTTACGGACCGCGAGGCATTTGAGCCGGTGATTGCCGGAATCGCCATCGTGAAAACCGCCTTCGATATGTACGGCGATCAGTTTAAGTGGAAGGACACGCCGTACGAATACGAGTACGATCGCAATCCGTTCGATCTTATCTCCGGCACGCCTAAGGTGCGCGAGGCGATCGAACGCGGAGATTCATTGGCGGCGATCCAGGGATCCTGGGCAGAGCCATTAGAGGAATTCAACCGGCTGCGAGCGCAGTTTCTCCTTTATTAATAAGGTCAGCGGTGGTTGAGCCGACAGCTAAGGCATTTATTCATAATCAGTGGACATAATCCGCCAGCTTCACGAGAAACATTAAGTCGGTGGTGATCGCCTCAACTGCTTAAGGCGATTTATGAAGGGAGACTATCTTTGGTCGCGAAACAGATTCAGCAATCCTCCAGAGCGGAGACTCCAGGCCACGCCTGGTTAATTGGACTGGCGGCTTGGGCTGTGCCTGGACTAGGGCACCTGATCCAGCGTCGATGGTTTCGCGCGCTCTTGCTGGGCGGCGCCGTCTGGGGAATGTTCTTCACCGGCTTATGGCTGGGAGGGCACCTCTTCAAACCGGGCCCGAACGATCAGGGCATTGCCGCTTTACTTCAACTGTTGCCGATGACTGCCAACGTCGGCGTCGGCTTACCATATATTTATTGCTGGCTCACAAATACTGGATTTGCTGATCATGCCCAGATGGTCACCTACGAGTACGGCAATACATTCCTGCTGGTGGCCGGGCTAATTAATTACCTGGCAATGCTCGATGCCTTCGATATCGCCGCGGGGAGGAAGCAATGAGGCACTTGTTCTGGATGACGGTATTTGCGGGTTTGACCGCGATCGTTTTTGGGGTGGTGGCGAAAGGCTCTGACCGTCAGCGCCTGGTTTACGGCCTGAAGGTGTTTGGAGAATTCCTGTTCGTCGCGTTCGCCCTCGGTTGGATCCTTTACTTCCTGCCTTTGCGTTAACGAACTGCCTTAACTCAAAACGAAGTGGGCCTGCACATGGGATTGGTTAATACAGATGCGGTGGTCCTGCGAACCTACAATCTGGCTGAGGCAGATCGCATCGCAGTGTGCCTGACACGCAGCGCCGGCCTGGTGCGCGCCGTGGCGAAAGGCGCGCGGAGAATGAAGAGCAGGTTTGGCGCCGCGCTCGAGCCATTCACGCTGATCAGGCTATCCTTTTACGAACGAGAGAATCGCGACCTCGTCTCGATTTCAAGTGCTGAGATACTAAAGTCACACTTCGATCTTGCGGCGCAACTTGAGGCATCTGAGATCCTCGCGTACATGGGCGAGATGGTGGGCGAGTTCGCTCCGCCTCATGAAGCCAATGAAAAGCTGTTTCGCATGGTGACCGCGTGCATTGAAGCCCTGGAGGCTTCGCCGGACTCGGCCCGTTTGGTGCTGCGCTATTTTGAAGTTTGGTTGCTCCGCCTGGCCGGGTTGTTTCCGGATGTGCGGTCGTGCGCGGATTGCGGGGCGCAGCTTAACGAAGGCGACACGGCCTGCCTGGATGTTGAGGTAAACCCTCACTGTCAGAAGTGCAGCCGCGGCCCAGTGACGAGATTGTTCCCTGAAACGCAGCGGCTGATCCTTGCGAGCCAGCGGCTGCCGCCGGTCGATTTCGCGTCAACGTTCAAGTTGCTTTCTGAGCAATCAGAGTCGCAAATAGGAGAGTTAACGCATAGGTTGATAGTGCGGGCGCTTGAGCGACGGCCGCGAACGCTGGTCGCTGCACCGCGATAGTCTGTGGTGTTCTAACCAGTTTTGCGAAGGCCTTTTTCGCGGTGCTTCGTGTTCCTTCGTGGATCGACTTCGGTGGACACCACAGACGATCCACGAAAGAATCACGAAGCGAGAAACTGAGAATCATGCCGAACCGGAGACTAATAGAGCGTTATATCCTCCGCACGATATTTCCCTACAGTATCGCTTCGCTCATCCTCCTGACCGCGATCCTCTTTGCCCAGCAGACTGGCCGCTACTTCGAAACGATTTTTCACGGCGTCATGCCTTCCAGCTTCGTTTACGGGCTGGCCCTGGCGCTTCTGCCCACAGTTCTGGTGTTCACCATTCCGATGGCGGTTCTGTCCGGCACGATCATTGGGCTGGGTCGGATGGGCAGCGACAGCGAACTGGTAGCCATGCGGGCCGCAGGCGTCAGCACTTGGCGTATGCTTTGGCCCGCGCTGGCGCTGGGCCTGATTGCCACGGCCGCCACTGGCTGGCTTAACCTGAAAGAAGCTCCCCGGGCGCAACAGCAATTGAAGTCAGTCGCAATCCGCAGCGCACTTTACAAATTGGATTCCCCAGTCGAACCGCGCACTTTTACCACTGACATTCCCAACAAAGTCATATACGTTCGCGATGGGGACAAGGCCCGCGGCCAATGGGGTCGCGTTTTCATTCAATCGCAGCAACCTGGCCATCCCACGATCCTCGTAACTGCGCGTCTGGGCCGCATAGATTCTTCACCCGAGAAATCTGAGCTGGTCCTCCAGGATGCAATGCAGACGACACTGCCCGCTCCAGAGGCCCACGATCAATCATTCGTGGTTGAGCGTCTGGATTTGCTGCGCATCGACTTTAACACCGGGCGCGGTGCTTTGCTGAAGCAGATGCAGAAAGAGGAGTCAGGGCCCGACGCGATGGGATTCAGCGAACTGCGTCAGTTCATCGCCCAGAGCAGCGGCGCGGACCAGCGCGAAGCCAGCATGATTCTGCGTAAGCGTCTCGCTCTCTCACTAACTCCTTTCGTGTTTTCGCTCTTCGGGGCAGCGCTCGCTTTGCGCATGCGCCGGGGCAGCCGCGGCTTTGGTGTGCTCGTGTCCCTCGCGGTGCTGCTTGTTTATTATCTGGTAACGCTGGGTGGAGATCAGTTGGCCCGGACCGGCTCTCTGCCGCCGGTGGTGGGCGCGTGGCTGGCAACGGCCTTGATGTTCGTGCTGGGAGTTGCCCTGCTGGCAATTAGAAGAAGGCAGGTTGGGTTTCATTTTCACCGCGCGCCAACGGAACCGTCGCCGGCTCTCACCCAGGATCGAGTGGCCCACGGATCCGCTAATCAGGCTGCCCGTCGGTGGTTGGTCACGTTTCCGACACTGCTCGACGTGAGTATCGTGCGGGCGATGGCCTTGACCTTCTTCTTCGGGTTCGTGTCGTTGGTCTTAATTTTCAATGTGTTCACGCTCTTTGAATTGTGGCGTTTCATCGCAGGCAGTAAGGCCACTCTGACGCTGGTGGCCCAGTACCTTTTCTATCTGCTGCCGCTTGTTAGTACCGAGCTCTTTCCCGGCAGCGTTCTGATCGCCGCGCTCATGACCTATGCGCTGATCGCCCGCCGCCGCGAAGCCATCGCCTGGTGGGCCAGCGGCCAGAGCGTCTATCGCCTGATGCTGCCCGGCCTGGCGTTCGCGGTTTTGATTGCCGCGGGTTCATGGTTCATACAGGAGCGCGTGATGCCGCAAGCCAACGTGCGGCAGGACAGCCTGCGCGCCAGGATTCGCGGAAACCCCGCGCAGATGGCGGCCGGCTCAGACAGGCGCTGGCTGGTGAGCACCGACGGCGCGCGCATTTATTCATACGATTTTGATGAACGCCGGCAGATGCTTCTAAAGCCGGCGATCTATGAGTTTGACGATCAGCAAACCGCGCTCAGGCGCGTGACCACGGGCGAGGAAGGGAAGTGGCTCTCGCCTAATGAGTTTGAAATCAGTAAAGCGCAATGGATCGATGTTAATGACCGGCGAGTGACGCGGCAGTCAGCGGCTCAACTGAAAATCAGCGGCGTCGATCCGCCGTCTGTGTTCCGGCCGACAGTCGATCGCCCGTCACAATTGAGCGCCGATCGTCTGCGCGTCTACATCAAAACTCTGAGAGATCGCGGCGCCGACACCGCCGCCCTGGCCGTTGCCCTGCAAAGGAAATACGCCGCGCCGTTTGGAGTGATCGTGATGGCCCTGATTGGAATGCCTCTGGCGATTTCTTTTGGACGCAAGAGCACCGTAGTCGCGCTCTGTTCCGCCGTGGCCGTGAGCCTGGCCTTCTGGCTGGTGTCCGGTGGCTTTCAGCAACTGGGCGAACATTCTTTATTGCCCGCCGCTGCAGCCGTGTGGACCCCAATCGTAATCTTTGCCTGCGGCGGCCTATATTTCATCTCACGTGTACGCACATAACCCGGGAGCGCACCCGCTGGGAGCGCAGACATCCCTGTCTGCGGAGCGCGGGCATCCTGCCCGCATGAGAGAGGCTGCGCCTATTTCTGCCTCAAGCCGCCTATCCTTCGCCGCCCGCGCGGACTTACACCTATCGATCTTCACCAGTAACCCAGTCTTGCCGAACTTCTTGCTTGACAGACGATGCGCTCGGGAATAGAGTTGCGCCGCTTCCTTCTTCTCAATGGCTTTTTAATCCGTACTCAGGAAGAACTCTCATGGCTAACGAATCCGGGGACCTGAAACTTCTCGGCAACTTCCGCAAACTTATCGATCTCGTTTCCGCGGAGGCTAATTACAAACCATCCAACGCGACGCTCGTGCCTACGGCGCTCGGCGGGCAACACGCGGCGGCGCTGACTTCAGCGCAGGACGTGCCCGCAAAACTAACTACGAACATGACTGCGATCAGCGATCGCGAGGCCGCCTTCGCCGCTTTGAATCCGCGCATCATTCGGGTGCACGGAGTCGCCAAAGCTTCGGGCGCGTCGAAACAAGTCATCGACGACCTGAACACTTTTAAGCGAAAGCTCAACGCGAAACGCAAACCGAAGTCGAAAGCCGGTGCAGCGGTGGCTGCCGATGCCGCGACCCCGCAGCCGAAAGCTGAGAAGGAACACTCTTCTTCGCAGTTAAGCTACGACAACTTGGTCGGCCACGTCAGCGGATACTTCGGAGTGTTGAGCAATCTGCCTTCGTACAATCCAAACGAAGCTGATTTGAAACTGCCGGCGTTGCAGGCATTCGCCGACGAACTGCGCGCCAGGAACGACGCCGTCAGCTCGACCTTTGTTCCTCTAAGCCAGGCGCGCGGCCTGCGCGATCAGTTGCTCTATCAAGCCGACAACAGCGTCGTGAACACCGCATTGCTGGTGAAGGAATACGTCAAAGGCGCCTTTGGCACTCAGAGCCAACTCTACAAAAAAACCAAAGGGTTGGAGTTCAAGCGATCGAAGAAGTAGCGGGTTGAAGTCCACCAGCTTTCAGTGATTTCTCCCTTCTCCCTTTTGGGAGAGGGCCGGGGATGAGGGACTGCGCAAGGAATTATTTTCTTATTTTGCGCTCCGTCGTCGGCAAGTGGCATTCAAAGACAAAACATCAATCTTGTCGACGCGGCAGCAAGCCCTCACCCCAACCCTCTCCCATCGGGAGAGGGAGATAAGAATCTCCCTGGTTTTCACGCTGAAGGCGTGACATGCAATAGCCAGGGGCAACGCCCCTGGATCACGTCCTCCGCAACATCCTCGCCCTGAAGGGGCGATATATTTTCTCGACGGATTTTATTCCGCGCCATTTGATGCTCGTACGTTTTACGCGCGTTTACGCTATGAGCAACAAACTCAAACTCTTAACGTTGTAATAGATTTGTCCGGAGCCGCGGAGCGGCGACCAGAACTAAGCCCAGGGCGAGGCCTCGCGAGGGTAATTATATAGTTGACTCACCAGCCCGCGGAGCGGGCGCCAGCATAAAGCCTGGGGCGTTAGCCCCAGGATCGAACATCGAAAAATAGCTCCAGCCCGGCGGAGCGGGCGGCAGCCTTTAACGGAACCATTCGTATGTTCAATTTCGTGATGTCGAAGATGAACCATTTTGCGAAAACCGCCAATTATGAGCTCTGTCGCCCGCTCCGCGGG
>Ga0137403_10004390_pt1 | contig 16612 bp, 17 predicted proteins | sample CZOMad2_1_16fung_FD_122057 | JGI IMG/M metagenome (GOLD analysis project Ga0137403, IMG submission 122057) | Vadose zone soil fungal communities from Angelo Coast Range Reserve, California, USA - CZOMad2_1_16fungal (Hybrid Assembly) | ecosystem: Environmental > Terrestrial > Soil > Vadose zone...
TGTCCTTGGTGGCAGGAACTGACAACTCGACGTTGGCCAGCCCGTAGCCTTTGGCGAGCACAACCTTCCCGTCTTTTACTACGGCGAGCGATACGCCGGGAATGTGCTGCTTCTCCATTTGGGCTTTTACATAAACGTCTACAATATCCGTTACTTTGTCCGCCTGTGCGTGCGTCGAAGCAAGAGCCAGAATCAAGTAGAGTAAGATCCAGGTTGATTTCCATTTCATCATGGTTATCCCAATCCTAAGTGACATGTGGAGTTCTCCCGAGATTTTCGAGAACGGCTGACTGATTCAGTCTGCGATGTCTCTTCTTTCTGTGCCGTGTACAAACTAATTGAATGCAGCGTCAAAAAGGTGAGGTTTGAATGAGAAAATGGTGAGAAAACAACAATATGCTCATTAGGATTCGCTGGTAGTCATCCGGTCATTCGGAGTCAAACACCTCGCCTAAAGCTTCTGCGATCTTGTTGATGCTCATGCGTCGAGTTGAAAGAGCGATTTTGTCGGCAAGCGTGGGCTGTATGCGAGCACGTCCTCACGGTCGACATTGTGCCAGATGAACTGCAACGCGTGCGGTATCGGCCCCTGCAGCTTGTCTTTCAGCTCAGGGTAGCGCTTTACCCATTCCTGTAGTGCCTCCGCGGACCTGAAGACGGTTGTGAGTCGTCAGCCACCGCCAGCAAGTACTATCGTTGGGGACGGTTCAACGCTGACTTTTCGAATACTACGGCGAATGCGAGCAGTGCTCTCTGGTGAGGAATCATCTACGATTACTTTTTCATCGGTAAGTTTGCTGCTGACCAGCAGCATAGAATCAACCGCTCACGTGGTGTTGAACTTGCGCCCGCTGGCTAACGTGACGGGGTGAAAAAGAAAAGTCGAGGCGAGGCTCCCACTTCATAACGTGACTCGACCCTGAAGCCGGTGACCCCTCTAATTGGCACTAAGTCTCAAAACGCTCACACTGCGATCATCAGCAGCGTCAAGCCCCCTTGATCACGGTTGTCAGACCCAATTTGCCTGAGGTGGAAGATGTACGCGTCGCCAGCCTGCGCTCTGGACAGATTCGCCGTGAAGGTAAACCTGGTAAATTGCGCGGCACCCAGTTTGATCTTCGCTTGATAGCTTGGCGGGTGTCCCAGGATCGGATTAGGCAATCCCGGGCTACTGTGATCGATCACTACTGCATTCGGAAAATCTGGAAGCACAAACTTGAAGCTCCGCGGCGGCGTGGTTCCCAGCCGCACGGAGCCGTGCGGTGTTTGAAGCCGTGGCGAAACAGCTTTCTGAACGAACCTGTTCGGCTTGAGATCGACCACCGCGCGAAGCGTAACATCTTGAGAGTTGACAGGGTCCGGATTGACGGTTGCCACCTGAGAACTCTGCGTTCCGAGAGGAACCGGTGGAACAGCTATGGCGCTGCCGCCGGAAGGTACTAGGCAGAGATTATGCTGCGCGACGTGCGGGTCGAAGGGCGCGAAAAAGTTCTGAGCGCTCGGCGTAAGCGAATCAGGGTAGCACCTCGCAACAAGGCACACGTCACGATGATGGTGCGGATTAGAAGGATCTAGCCCCAGTGGCGGATTCAAGACCAATGACTGCGTAGCGTTGGCGCCCTCGGCGGGGAAAGACGTGCCGATGTTTTGGACATTTTTCGAGCTCGCGTTATTATCCGGGATCATCGCGAGAGAAGGACCGGCCGCCCATAACTCGACAGTGACGCTCTCGGCAAAAGGCGTGGTACAACCGCTGCCGGCGGCTTTCCGGTGCAGTCTGACTGTCGCGGTATTGCTCAAACCCGAGGGGTTGCTAAGGCTGATGTCAGGGCTAAGCCACCACGTGTCGGTGCTGTGGTGTGCTCCTCCATCGCCTGGGATGGCCTCCATAAATATGCAGGTGTCGGCTGCGAGACCGGGGTCGTTCTGCATAGCGGGCTCCTTTCGCTGAGTGTTGTCTTTGGTCTGTGCCTGTGACGTCGAGATTCAATCAGGACTGTCCAGTTAATTGAATTGGATGACTTTGAACTCAGAGCTTTTCACCCTCACATAGCTCCCCGTATTCGCTGGTGTAATGGAGAGGGATTTCCCGGTACTCGTCAGTCTCACAGCGATACACCAGGCATCGGTTGAACGGCCTCGAGTAGATGTGCAAGCTCACCGCCCGCTGACCGAACTCGGCAAGGTTCAGCACCTGGTGCACCGGTTCTTCGGGGTCTACTTCAGCGGGCATTTGCCGGTGAATATCGAACGCGTTGGTTGGTTCCAGCCGACAGTATCCGGCCGCATCTCTCTGCTCGACCACCCGAAAGTTCTGCACTCGAAGCCTGCCGATCGGAATTGCCATCCAGCAGTTTTGATTGTGGTGGTTGTGGATCTGTGAGCACTGGCCCACTTCCCAGCAGATCGACATCAACTCAAAAACATCATTCTTGAAGATCAGGTTGCGCGTGTAGTGATTCTCGCTGAAGAAGAGGTACGGCTCGAGGGAACGTTCATCGACAGGATGGTCTCTGATGTACTCATAGACGGTGCCGACGCGAAAGTGTTCTTCTGGAATCGCATACAGCCCGGTGACGAACTGATCGATAGACACGACCTCGACGGTAGTTTCAACGCTCATGGTTCAAGTTCCTCGTAGGAGTGCAGGCACACAGGCACACGACACCCGGCTCGGTATGGTGTGTATTCTGTTGTGTTGGCAGTTAGCCGGGCCCCGCTTACTCGCTTTGCAACAACGACTTCAACTGCTCGCGAAGCTCCGGGGTATTTTCGTGCCCGTGACTCCCGACGGCGTGTTGAACGGCTATCTCCAGGATCTCTTCCTCGGTGCCGGAGATCCTGAGCGAGCAGTTTTTTTCGCTCGGGTAGTTCCTGCAGTCGATGTATTTCCGGTCTGGCTGGGGTGCTGAACTAGACATTTCGAACCTCCAATTCGCACAGGCGCAAGGTCTGTGCTACTTTTTCCCAAATGCGCGAATCCGTGCTACGACCGCGGCGATCTCTTCGTCTGACATCTTGGACTTTGGCATGTATTTGCCTTTTCCGTTCTTCGTCACATCGGCGAGCTGGGCATCGGTTCGCGACTTCTGCCACTTGGCATCGGTGAAATCCGGCTGGCCTTTCGAGCGCCAGTTTGGAATCCCGCGGCCGTCCTTGCCGTGGCAATTCGCGCACTTTGCGGCGTAAAGCGCGTTGCCGTCAGCAACTCTACTTCTGGCGTTGAGATTTGATGAGCCGCCGGTCGCCAGAGCGTAAGATGAGACGATGATGGCTGCTATCAGAAACATTTTCTTAAGCTTGATCGCGTTATTCATGCGGCTGTTGTTTCTCCTTAGGTTTATGGTTGTCGCCTTCGTGGATGAGATCTGACGCAGAAACTAAGGTCTACGCTGGTCGTCGTTCCTGGACTGCCGATGATAGCAAGATGGAGACTGAAAACCAAACATCAAGAGGGGTGCTGCCGGGCAGGTGCGAGCCCGCTCGACACAATCCCGCGGCACGCGTCTACGAGTGTTCAAGTTCCCGGGGCAAAGTCTTTCGTACTTGCCGCTATTTCGCTCCGGCTTTGGCGAGCAGCTCGGCTACGTTCGGATGGCTTTCGCGCTTGGCATACATCATGGCCGAGTAGCCGTACTTGTCCTTCACGTTGACGTTCGCGCCTTTGTCGATCAAGGCCTGTGCCGCTTCGGCGTGCCCCCAGTACGCAGCCATTATGAGGCCCGTCCGGCCCTCCTTATCCTTGTCATCGATGTTTGCGTTCTTGTCGATCAACGCTTTGACAACCTCAGCGCGATTGTTCGAAGCCGCCTCGATCAACGCAGTGGAGCCATCCTTGTTTTTGGCCTTCGGATCAGCACCTTTTTCCAGGAGCGCGTGCACGACTTGAATGTGGCCGTTTCCAGACGCCTCAATCAAAGCCGTGTGGTCCTCCTGGTCCTTGGCATTCGCGTCGGCTCCTTTTTCGAGGAACAGCTTTACGGCATCAACTCGGCCCCAATAGGCCGCCTCCATCAATGCGGTTCTGCCGTTTGCGTCTTTCGCGTTGACGTTGCTGCCCTTGCTTAGCAATGTGCGCACAGCATCGACGTCTCCCTTCTTAGCGGCGTCCAGCAGCTCCGCCGGAGTGTATTGCGTGTAAGCCTGTATCGGAATCAACAACACGAGCAGCAAGGAGGCGATCAAGCCGCCGGGTCGTGCCTTTTTAACTGACTGCTGTTGAGCTCGGTGAACTCGAGCAACAAGCGTAGTGGCAATGCCGAATAATGGATCCTGATTCATGATCTTACCTCCAACCTTGCGGGGCAGCGATCTCAACCTTTGACTGAAAGCCGGCGTCACGAAAGTGAAAGCGCCAGCTCAGAGTCACTCACGCGCGCGAGCCCGATGCTCTCACCGCCGTGACACTCCTGCAAGATCCTAGATTCGATTCCAGCCGGTATGCTGTTAGAACCAGCATTGGCTCTTCAGACGGCTCTCTTTTACATCTAAACGTTTTTCGTGTCAATCGCCTTGTCGAGGGTGGGATTGACGCCGCTTGCATCAGCCTTTTGGTACGTCGTATTCAGGCGCCCTTGTCGAGGCGCGGCTCGACGGACAGCCTCGCAAGAGGCGTCGTCAATAATATACGAAGCGAGAGTTCGACCTGCGGTTCTGCCTAGACGGTAGCCTTGTGGATCATGCGTTTCAAATAGTGAATTCTTCGGCGAACGGTCTTGAGCTCGGCGTGGTCGTGAGTCTCAAGCGCCTTGTCACGCTTGCTCTTGAGCTGCTTGATCTGCGTCTTAATTTCGGCCTTGTTGAGCCCGACGACCTCGTGGTGCTCGTGCATCTCGATGCCCAGCGCGTTGCAGAGCGCTGTAACAAGATGGTCCTTGTGCATGACGCTGTAGCCCGACAGTGACTCGTGCTCGATACCTTTGGCAATCTCTCGAAGCTGGGCTACCGTCTTGCTCTTCAGTTCATGATGAGTGTAGGCCATACTAGTTCCTCCGCGATACTAGTTCCTCCTCGGTGACTTCGTAGCGACTTTCCATTTTCCATTTGTCATTTGTCATTTATGCATCTGGCTCAGAGGCGAATGAGGAATCGCAAATGACAAATGACAAATGGAAAATAGAAAATGCCCCTTCCGCATGTCCAAAAGCCGAAAAAGGACTCCCTCACCGGCGCCACTCGTCTATCAACGAAGCGACCAGCCCGCTCCAGCCTGTCTGGTGCGAAGCGCCGATGCCTGCGCCGTTGTCTCCGTGAAAGTACTCATAGAACAAAATGTAGTCGCGCCAGTGAGGGTCGTCCTGAAATTTCTTAGACCCGCCGTAGACCGGACGTCTGCCTTCCTCGTTCCTCGTGAAGATTCGGATCAGCCGATTGGCTATTTCTCCCGCCATTTCGGTCAAAGTCACCTGTCGGCCCGTTCCATCGGGGAGCGGCACGCTGAAGTGCGGCCCGTATGCCTTTCCTAATTTTCTCAGCGACTCGATCATCAGGAACGAAGTCGGGAACCAAATCGGGCCGCGCCAGTTTGAGTTGCCGCCTTTGATTTTATTGTCCGACTCAGCGGGCTCGTAGCGCACTTCACTGTTTCCGAATACGTACGGATGCTGCTCGTGATACTTCGACAGGCTTCGGATGCCGTAGTCGGATAGAAACTCGTCCGGATCAATCAGGCGTTCGAGAATGCGCTTGGTCTGGTATTCGTCGACTATCGCCAGAACATGCACGTCCACTCCTTCGTGTTGTATTCGATAGCAGACGCGTTGGACAAGGTCCTGCCGGTTGTCGGTGAACCATTCGAGGTTAGCGGTGAATTCTGGAAAGGACTCAATCCAATCGACCTCGAGTCTTTCGATCGCGTACAGCGGGATGATGCCGACCAGCGAGCGCACGCGGAACTTATGAAAGCTGCGGTCAGGATAACGCAGCACGTCGTAAAAAAAACCGTCCTTCTCGTCCCACAGCGAATAGTTGCGCCCGCCTCGGTGCTTCATGGCGGCGCCAACGTAGATGTAATGCTGGAAGAATTTCGTCGCCAGCCCCTCGTATTGCTTGTTCTCTTTTGCGAGCTCGAGCCCTATGCGCATCAAGTTCAAGCAGAACATTCCCATCCACCCGGTCGCGTCGCTCTGCTCGAGCACTACGCCCCCCTGAAGTTTCTCGCTGCGATCGATCACCGTTATGTTGTCGAGCCCGAGGAAACCGCCTTCAAATAAGTTGTTCCCCTCGCTATCGACTTTGTTCACCCACCACGTGAAGTTGATCAGCAGCTTGTGAAAACACTTCTCTAACCACTCGCGATCGGCGCGCCCCGTCCTTATGCGGTCCATGTTATAGACCCGCCAGCAGGCCCACGCGTGCACCGGCGGATTCAGGTCTGAGAATTCCCATTCGTATGCAGGGAGCTGACCGTTGGGATGCTGGAACTGTTCGAAGAGCATCAGCCACAACTGTTCCTTCGCGAACTCGGCGTCGATCAGCGCGAAAGCCACGGTGTGAAACGCCAGGTCCCACGCCGCGAACCACGGATACTCCCACTTGTCGGGCATCGAGAGAATGCGCATCGAGTTCAAATGCTGCCAGCGTGCGTTCCGAGCCGTGCAGCGCGAGTCGGGCGGAGGGTTATTGGGGTCGTCGCCGTCCAGCCATCTGTGAACGTCGTACAGATAGATTTGCTTGGTCCACAGCAAGCCCGCGAACGCCTGGCGCTGGATCCTGCGCTCATCCTCACTTGCGTTGGGCGGGTGAATGACGTTGTAGAACTCATCCGCCTCGGCGCGACGCTGCCCGATCACTCGATCGACGTCCTTGAGCTGCGCGTCCGATTGCTCTGGCGTGAGCCGTAAAGTGAAAGCGATCGAGCCGCCGGGCGGAACCATCCGTTCGTAGTGTAAGCAGGCTTTCGTGCCCGTGCGCGCGGGGTTAATGGCTGCTTCTTCACCGTTGATGATGTACCGATGGAAGGCATCCTTATAGTAGGGCTCGGGGGTAGGCGCGCCCACCACTCGCGAGCGCGCCGGGTTCGTTTCGTTATTCGTGAACAGCATATCGGCGCCCGCATCCGCGTACAGATACCGACGCCCGGCGCTGTACTTGAAGGGGAGATTCTTCAGTATGTGAGCCGAGGCATCGCTTGCAATCAGGCTCTGGTAATCATCGCCCGGCACGCCCGGAGTTATCGACGGCTCGGTATCACGCACATCCGTCCATCCCCAGGTGTTTCGAAACCACAGGTGCGGGAGCACGTGAAGCGGCGCGGCTTCGGGGCCTCGATTGAAGGCTTCGATCTTTATGCATATGTCTTCCGGCGTGGCCTTCGCGTACTCGACGAAGATGTCGAAGTACCTGTCGTCATCGAACACGCCGGTATCCAGCAGTTCGTATTCAAGGCCGTGACCACCCCGGCGGCGATTCTCTTCGATCAGATCCCGGTAAGGGAACTCAGCCTGCGGGTATTTATACAAATACTTCATGTAGCTGTGCGTCGGTGTGTTGTCGAGATAAAAGTAGTATTCCTTAACGTCCTCGCCGTGGTTGCCTTCGGAGGGCTCGAGGCCGAATGCCCGCTCTTTCAGGATGGGATCGCGCCCGTTCCAGAACGCGAGAGCGAAGACAAGCAACTGGTATCGATCGCAGATTCCGGCCAGCCCGTCTTCCCCCCATCGATACACGCGGCTGCGAGCCATGTCGTGGGTGAAGTAATCCCAGGCGTTGCCGTCGGCGCTGTAGTCTTCGCGGACGGTTCCCCACGCGCGCTCGGCTACGTAAGGTCCCCAGAGGCGCCAGGGCGGTGTAAGTCCGGTATTCTCTTTGAGTCGCGCGTGCTCCTTAGTTTTGGGAGGAGTCTTTTCGTCAGGATTATTCTTCATCGTTCCTTGAGTGAAAGCTACTTGAAGTGGTGCGTGAAGCGGGCTTCAAACCGGAGAGCATTGAAAATTGCAAATTGAAAATTGAAAAATGTAAATTGGCCGGCACGCAAATTTTCAATTTGCAATTTTCAATTTGCAATTCTCAATGTTTCTTCTGCTCCATTCGCCCCTCACTCCGGCTGCTGCTCAGCCGGCGGCGGCGGTTTTGATTTCAGATATATCGAATAAACGAAGAACCCGGTCGCGCCAAGCAAAAGCAAAGAGACCAAGGCTATGATCAGAATAACCATGTATCCAGGCTTTTTGAGCGGCGCCTGAGCTGTAACCGGCTCACTCGCCGCATTCTCGAAAGCGGGTCTTTCCGCCGTCGGCCGCGAGCTGAAATCATCGTCATCGTCGGCTGCTGGCGGCGGCAAAGCCGGCGCCTCGAACTGCGCGGTATCATCGATAGCTGCCGCAGGTGGAGAAGCCGACCCAAATCGAGCAAGATCGGCTACGTTCAGCATTTTGGTAATCTGTTTCTGTTCAGTTTCCGGCGACCCATCTTCAGAAGGCGTAGAGGCCGGTGTCCCCGAGCTTCCTGAGAAGTAGTCCGAGGAGTAACCCTGGTTGAGTGCGCGAAAACTTCCAGTGATCGAGCTGCTCTCGCTTGCGGAATACAGCGCCTCTCCGTCGAAGCGCGCAATAATGACGGTTATGTTGTCTTCTCCGCCGCGCTCGTTGGCCTTATCTATCAGTAGGCGGCACGCCTCGGTGAGGTCTTCAACCTCTTGAATCATCTCGCGCAGCTCGTTTGGCGGTACCTTGTTTGATAACCCATCGCTGCAGATCACCAGGCAGTCGTTCCGAAAAAGCTCGACAGCGGTCATCGCTACCTTGACTGCCGGCTGCGTGCCCATAGCCTGCATGATTACGTTCTGAGGAACTGAGTCCATCTGCTCCGGTTTGATGGCGCCTGAATCGACCAGCATCTGGGCCAGCGACTGGTCCTTTGTGATCTGTTTGATCTGATCCCGCCGCATGAGATAAGCGCGAGAGTCACCCACCTGAGCTATGTAAGCCGTTGTCCCCTGCACGAGCACGGCTGTGAGCGTCGCGCCCATTCCCGAAAGTTCGGGGTTATCCTGTGAATGATTCCAGATTCGCTCGTTGGCGATCTCGGCGGCAGATTTCAACTGTTCGGAAATCTCCGTCGAGGAGTTCACCTCGGCGAGTGAATCGCGCATCGACGTCACTGCCATTTCACTTGCTATCTCGCCCGCTGCCGCGCCGCCCATTCCATCGGACACGATCATCAGGCTGCCGCGCTCGCCGAGTTGGTGCGTACTCACGTCCGGGCCGAGACCGATCTTACCCGCCGTGAGATCGGCTACCAGGAACGAGTCCTCGTTACCGCTCCGATGCATTCCTACATCCGTGCGGGCAAAGACTGAGACTTGAACGTCACTCATAAGGAAGTCCGGAGTCAGTAGTCCGTAATCCGTAGCTCGTGGTCTGTGGTCCGGTGTCTACGGACTACGGACCGGGGACTACGGTCTCCTTCTACGCCTCGAAACGAAAGAGCTGTTTGCCGACAAGGATCATGTCGCCTGATTTGAGTTCAACCTCTCCCTTGGTCTTGATGAAGGTGCCGTTGCGGCTATCTTCATCAGTCAGGATGAAGCTGCTGCCTCGCCGCTCGATTCGTGCGTGGCGGCCTGACATGAACCCATCGTGCGGGAACGTAATCTCGCCGGTGCTGCGTCCGATCACTGTATCCTCTTCCAACTCGTAGACCTCGCCCGGCTGGCCTCCTTCCATAACCAGATGCAAGCGGCCTTTCGGAGGAGCCGGCTGTGAGGCAATGACCATCGTCTTTCCAAATGTGATCGGCGCACCGCAGCTCGCGCAGAATGCACTGCCGAAGCTATTGGACTGCCCGCATTGAGTGCACAACACTCCCGACATCGCCCCGCCGTGCGCAACCGTAGTCGGCTCCGGTGGGCTGCTGGGGGGTGTGCTGGGAGGAGGAGGCGTGCCGAGCTTGGGGACGGAGGCAGGCGGAGTTGCAGCAACGGGTTTCTGTTGGACCGGCGGAGTCGGTATTGGAGCGGTCGGCTTCAGCTGAACCGGCGTCTCAACGGGTACGGTCCGCATTGCCGAGTCATCAGGCTCGCGCCGGCTTGGCTCCGTTGGCTCCGTTGGCAGCTGGTCGACGACGGTCGGCGGCGCGGTCGGAAGCGGCCGTGGAACAACTTTGGCCTCGACGACCGCCGGCCGGTCATCTGCGACGGTTTTGAATGAATGCTCGAGCGGCGGCTGCGGGATGACCGTCCTTGGCTCGTGCTCGGCAGGCTGCGGCTCCGGGTTGGTCTTCAGTCCCTGAACGACTCCGGGATCAACGACAGCGTGTTGTTCCGGGACGGTTCTGAGGCTGTCCGGTATTCCCGAAGCGGCTGGTGGCTGAAGCGGCGGTGCCGGCGTGGCTTTAGTAAGCCTCTTGCCGCACTGCTGACAGAAGGACCAACCAGGCTCGTTCAGCGTTTTGCACTCGGAACAGACGATACCTTCTTGCTCCACTGGTGGTTTAGCCTCCTCTCGATTGTCTCGGTCGGTGGTATGGGGCCAGCTCGATGATGGCGGTTGAACTTGCGCGGCTGGCGCTTCGACGACGCCCACAAGTGATGTCGCGCACATGCGGCACGCAGACGAGCCCGGCTTATTCCCCGCTCCACAATTTGGACAAGTGATCATCGTTTCTTTTTAGAATCCCATTTGTTTTGGATCTTGTTTGGCTGATTCCCGCGCCACATTATACGCAAAGCCTATTTTAGTTGGAAACAGAAAAGCGATGAGATGAGAAGTGACACGGGGATTATTCCGGGCAGACCGCTGGATTGCGGAGAGCCGGACGTCGTGCTCGGATCACCTCGCGTTCCAAGTTTGCAATGCCTCGAGCTTAATCACTCCCAACTCGCGACCTGACACTATTGGATTCCAAATTCGATGCGTATGAATTCTTTGACCCCCTCGCGCCCTCTTAGTCGCAACCAGGCCGGTCCTCCTTCTCGCTCTACTACGATCTCCAGATCGAAGAATGGGCAGCACAACCGTTCGTAGGTAATGAACTCAGCTAAATCCTGGATGGTTGAGGCGTCTACCGGGAACCGGAAGGCATACCCATCCGCCAGTTCCCGTACCTCTTGCTTAGTGCTGACGAGCTTCTTGGCCAGAGCCATATAACGCGGCCGTCGTTCGGCGCCTATTCCCGCGACGTTACAGGCGAAGGGCGATTCTTTTGTTGCACTATCTTTCTTGTTTTTCATTTCTTGGTCTTGAGGCTTTGGCGTTACGCCAGTCTTGCTTTGAAGCGCAGCCGTCGGGCCGGTTGTGAAAAGACTCAGGTTCAACAGTGACATCGTCATGAGAATACGAAGCGTGCTTCTTTTGTTCATTGCTCCCTCCGTGCCGTTTGTTTAGTTCCGACTGTCGAGCGCAGCTCGTTAGACGCTACATCAGAAAATCTTCTCCCCGCCGAGTGCTTTCTCAAAGGTTTCTGTTGGAAGCAAGCCTAGCTGGCTGAACATGCCCAGGAAGTCCCAGTGATTATAAGCCTCTGTCAGCTTGCCATCCACGATCCTGATCATCACAGCGCCCGTGATTTGAACCGCGGCTCCGGATTTCCGCGATTTAGCTCGGAGCGTGCAAACCGCCGCGATCCAATCTCCTACTTCAATGCTCTTATCAATCGTTATCACGAAATCGCATAGCAGCCCACGAAGAGCTGAGTGGAATTGCTTGAACCCTTGTGGACCAATCAGGGCATTTGCGCCCAGACCTCTAGCTTCGCCATCAGGGACGAAGAGTTCCTCGATTGCAGTGGAATCTTCTTCAGTCCAAACGCGACGAAACCAAGTCTCGATCACTTCGCGAGATGTGCTCATTATTCCTCCGTTTTATATTTGAGTCTAAGACCGGCCTACCCGCGCGGCGAGGCCTGTTCAGGGGCTGATGAAGCTTGCTTTCACGACTCCGATTGAGCTGTCTGCCGAACCCCACCGTCGGTGCGATCAGTCCCGATTCTCAAAGGTCTTGAACTCTTGTTCAAGCTTCCACTGTAGACGCGCCTTCTCACTGGCTGCAAGGTACTGCCTGCAGGCGCTCGATACTTCATTCGTCATGAAGGTGTCTCTTGCACACTGAGGCACCGGGACGAACTTTTTCGCGTCGGCCCACAGACTCTTGCCCGGCAGGAACGCATATTGAAGACTGGTGCGCGCCATGGTTTTGAGCTGGATGTAGCCGAGTCCGTGTTCTTCCGCGGCTTTCAAATACTCACGCGAAATCTCAGAACGCGCAACGCCCTCGTCGTCGGTCGCAAGCGCCACCGGCACACCATACTGCAAGTACGTGGCGAGCGGATGCTGTTCCTTCCTGACCCCCAGGATCGTATCGTTGCTCGTCAGGCAAATCTCGATCATCACATTCCTGCGGGCAAGTTCCTTCAGCAAGCCGTAGGGATCATTCTCGTGCATAATGTCAACACCATGCCCAATCCGTTCGGCGTGCCCTTTCACAACCGACTCTCGTACGTGAAAAGACAATCCCTCCGGCGGGACAATTCCGGGAGCGAGTTCGCCCGCGTGGAGTGTAATGTGCGCCCGCGGATACAGAGGCCGAAGGTAATTCAACATCTCCATTTGCACGCTGAAGTTCTGCATGGAGAGCAGCCAGTCCTCAGGCTGCACTAAATTCAAAGCCACCACCTTCGAGTTCGGATCATTCGCCAGCGCGAACCCTGTCACCATCTGCGCGAAGACTGGCCCGAGCGTCGCGCCACGAGACACCTGAGAGACGTATCTAACAGTGACCGAGCATCCGGGGTCGGCTTGCGCTGTTCCGCATTTCAGCAAGCTGTTCTTCTCCGCTTCGGCCTCTTGCAATGCCTTAACGCCAGCCGCACACGCGCCGTCGATACCACTGCTCTTCAGCTTATTGAGCGTACCTTCAAAGTCTCCGTCCCAACCGACCTGCAGCCCGATTAGAGTCGACGTCGGACCATCCGGCGTCAGCATCAATTCAAGATAACTCACGTGTCCTTTGGCCGCGCGAGATGACACGTCGGCCAGCATCTGTCCGAAGGTCGCTCCCCCGAATTTGCCGAACGAGTCAAAGAAGTGATCGTGGCCGTTTTGCCCTGAGTACTCCCAGTACCGCATAGACCAGGCATCGATCAATTGCCGGTACAGAATGGTATTGGAGAGAGCGGTCGACACCGGCGTTTTTCCTGCCGCTTCATCGCACGGAGGCTGCGATAGCGCCATCGTCGCTTGATTCACACACAATCCCTTGGCAGCCGCCCATTGGACATAAGACTCCGCGTAAACGGCGCCGGAAAGATGACTGTGTAAATCCCCACCCTTTGGCATTTTCAGCAGGAAAGCTAACATCTGCGGTGGCGACTTGCGGATTGATTCGAAATAGTCAGCCGTTTTTTGTTCTGATGTTAAGCCGGCTTTTCTGCTGCTGGCGGATTGCGCCTGCACCGCCAGGGCGCAGAATTGAACCAGCACGACAGCGCAGCCGGCGTTTAGGAATATCGATCTGGACGAGTTGACTCTGCGCATAATTGCCTTAATAAAGAACCTGACCGTCCTGCTCAGCCGCTCGCGTCGCACAACGAGGGACGCGAGTCGGCTGGGCGGCAACCCTGAGCGCCTTGCATCTCACCCTATGCCAGGAGATGAAACCGCATAAACGCCAGTATTTGTCTGATAATCTCGCGAGACGTCTCACTATCATGCAACACGTCAAACGAATGTGGAGCAGCGGGGTGATTCGCAAATGTAATGGGCAGATTGCAAGGCAACGCCTTGGCCAGAAAGCGGTCAATCGTTTCGTTCAGATGAGGTATTTCGTCCTGACCTGCCCTTACAATGAACAGAGGTATATCCTGCGAAAGATCATTGACTGATTTCCCGGCACTCGCGTTGACGAACCCGAACGTCCTGGCCAACTCAGCGACACTGGTGGACCCTTCGAGGTCCAGCAGAAGCCCATAGCACAGTACGGCACACTTCAGATAATCCCGATCTTCCCGCATCAGGACCGACAATGCCATCGGGGCATTCCCAGAGCATGCCCACAGGCCGATCCTGTTCTCGTCAATTCCCAATGACGCGGCGTTCTGGCGAACGTATTGAAGCAATGCGCTAAGATCTTCTGCTGGTTCTCTATTCGTGTAGGTGATTGCCACCAACCCTGAGGCAGCCGTCAATTGTCCCCACGAGATATACGATCCCATCTCTTTGAGCTTGCAGCCGAGCATCTTCTGAAGTCCCAAGTCCGAGAATCCAGACACAAAGACCACAGCGGGTATCCGCGCTCCGCTCTTCGAATCAGGTGGATAGTAGATGTCCATTGTCTGAACACCCGCATCGTTCGCTCGGTATTCAACGTCCCGCCGAATTGTAACGGCGTCTTCGCCGGGGATTTTGTAGACCACCCTTCTTTTCGTTATGTCGTTTCGCTGAGTTTCCTGGCTCATGTGTGATCCCTTTGCTGTACAACGCCTACTGACTTCGCCATTCGCCGCGAAGGAACGCCAACGCGGTTTCGGCGAAACGACTGGTAGTCTCGCCGCTTCCGGTATGTTCGCCGAATATGGGGCCATGCCCGCCATTGGGAATCACCCAAAGGTACGAGCGAGGAATCGCGGCGTACATTTCCATTGCCAGGTTGACGGGATACAGCGGATCCCGATCGCCATGCACAATCAAAGTGCGGGCCGCAATAGTCGCCAGGTAAGGAGGCGTGAAGTTCATGTCATCGTAGCTGTCACCGAATGCCTTCGCTTGCTTCCATATCGCTCGGATTTGCTCATCGCCCCGTTTATGCCATTGCCTCATTTGTTGCCATTCCTGGTCGGTTCGATTATCAGGAGTCATCTCGCGCATGATGGAGCGCGCTTGCTCTGGAAAGTAAGGCGTCGCACTCACCAGAACCATGGCCTCGACTCGATTCGGCTGCCGGGTCGCCATATGAAGAAGCGTTTTAGCGCCCATGCTCATGCCAATTGCTTTGAATCGATCGATACCCAAATGGTCGAGCAGGCCAAATACGTCCAGAGCCGATTGGCGGAACGTGAACTCCATCGAGGGATTGGTTGTCCTTCCATGGCCACGCAGATCCGGTACAACCAGCCGGTATCCCTCTGGGGGCGTTTTGAAGATCAGGTCCCAATTCGCGCCTACTCCGCCGCCGCCGTGCAGAAGGACCAGCGGCTCGCCTTCTCCGCGAATCTCGTAGTACATCTCGATATCGTTGACCGGCTCAGTATGCCCGAGAGTAGATGGTGTTTCCATTTGGGCTCCTGTTGAAGGAACTCGCGCTTCTCATTTTCCTGTGTTTGTCCGAGTAAAGCCCTCTAACCTTCGTCCCTGGGCGGATTCTTCGATGAGCTTATCCAGCCGCTTGAGCCTTGTTTCTTCTTTCTTGGCGCACACCACCCACCAAAAGGCGATTTTTCGATACCCGGCCGGTTGAGCGTAGAAGAAATCCCACGCCGCTTTGTTTTGCCTGAGTCTCTCGTCGTAAGGCGCTGGGAGCTCAGCGCTCCTTTGTTCGTAAGAATAGATGCCCGACTTGTACTCTTTCCGCGACTGATACGCCTTCAGTCCGGCCGGCTGCATCAGTCCCTTCTTGCTCAGCTCCTCGACGCGTTTCATATTTACGGCGCTCCAAATGCTGCCGCGTCGGCGAGGCGTAAAGCGGATGGTATAACTGACGTCATCCACACTTCGGCGGATCCCATCGATCCACCCAAAACACAGAGCTTCATCGACTGACTCTGGCCAGGTCATGCTCGGCCGCCCCGAACTCTTCTTGTAGTAACCGACCAATAGTTCCTGGGTGGAAGCGTGATGCTTCTCAAGCCATTTACGAAAATCGCCGGGCGATTTGAAGAATCTGATTTTCATCGAGAGACAACCATGATTCCATGGTCTCGCCTCGCAGCTCGCTTTCTCTTGGCGAGGGGCATGACCAGGAACCACAGTACAGTATCGGATCAGTTGATTTTGGGAAAGGCTCTCTGGAGTACAAAGACGCAACGCAGCACAAGGTTGCATTGAGCGCCTTTCGTGCTCCTTTGCGCCTTGGTGTCTTGGTGGGAGAAAGGAGTTTCTCAGCTAGCCAAGAGTTTGAGGAACTGCCGGTCAAAATCGCAGTTAGATATTGTGTCGAGTAGCATGACTCGATATCTTGGTTCCCGGAGAAACGATGAGACACCTTTTGCTAGTTCTGCTGGCAGCGTTGTGCGTTCCTTTGTCGAATGCCCCGGACACCGGCATACATGGGGAGGCTCGTGGAGAAGCGCGCCGAGAGGTCGCACTCACCTTTGATGATCTGCCCGAGGCCTTCAGCCGCGACACTCGACGCAATGGAACGGGATACAAAGTGGAAGTTAGCGGCCCAGTCAAGATGCCAGTCTGGTCGCTTCTCACGCCGCTGGACCTGTCCACGGAATGAGAGTACTGACGACGAAATTGGAGATTGCGTTTTGCTCGGGTGACGAAGAAAGCGAGCGCCTGATGGAGGGCATAAAGACGGGCAAAATCTAGATAGCCTCGATCCATTACCAGGAATGAACCTGGCTCTGGAGTGAGGATGTCCAGCGCATTCACGTCGTGTACTTTGCCGTGAGTTATATCGATAAACACTGGGATAGAGCTGTGAATCTCGATCATTGTGTGAAGCTTGATAGCACC
>Ga0137403_10004391_pt1 | contig 16611 bp, 18 predicted proteins | sample CZOMad2_1_16fung_FD_122057 | JGI IMG/M metagenome (GOLD analysis project Ga0137403, IMG submission 122057) | Vadose zone soil fungal communities from Angelo Coast Range Reserve, California, USA - CZOMad2_1_16fungal (Hybrid Assembly) | ecosystem: Environmental > Terrestrial > Soil > Vadose zone...
TATTCTCTCGCAAGACCGGATAGAGCATCGACCCGAAACAGTCGCTTCTGAGGTTTCGCAAGGGCCCGACGCCAAAGGTCAGCTCGAGTCCTTGTCGCTTCTCGGCGACGACCTGCTTCTTCGGCGGAGTCTCCAGACAGCGAATCTCGGGGGAAGTGTCCAATCGCGAGCGGCCTCAAACAGCTCCCGGCTGTCGTATCAACCCAACCCCCCATAATGGAATCCGAAGTATCAAACGTTGTCTCGGATTTCTACGCGCGCTAAGAACTGTTGGCCTGGTTGCGTCGATCACGTCGATCGACGTATCAAAGCTGCATAGTTAAGCCAAGTCAGCAAACGTTCCTTTGATGTGCAGACTTTCAAGCCATTTGAGCGGGTCGGCGACCAACTGAGCGCGATTCCGAAAAAAGGGTTGAGTTCCCGGCACGAAAATCGTGCGTCAGAAAACGGTTGGCTATCTCGGAGGGGCCGACATCGCGTCATAATTGGGTCGTTGGACGAAATCGCTGCGCGATAGTGTGGGGTCTCACGCTGGCAATCGGCGTTGGGTATTCGGGCTGCCGTCTCCCGTCTGATCGATAGCCCAACCTGTTCGTTGGGCTGCAACGACTTCTTTTCCCTGCGTTGCTTCTGGCCGTCGTTTGGCCGTCGTTTATTCTCGCCGACAACGGCTTCCTGTTGGAGGAAGCCCTTCTAATTCTTGCAACGGGAGAGATGCCATGACCGAATTGCGAAACCGCATGATTGCCGACATGAAGCTGCACGGATTGGCCCCGGGAACGCAGAAGGTTTATGCCAACGCGGTCAGCCGTCTGGCCGGATACTTCCATCGTTCGCCCGATCAGCTTTCCGAACAGGAGTTGCACGACTACTTCACCTACCTCGTGGAGACGAAGAAGGTGCCCAGCAGTACGCTCCGCACGGAGATCTTCGGCGTCAAGTTCTTGTTCGACAAGACGTTGCAGCGACCTTGGCCGACGCTCAAGTTTCTCCGCGCCCGGCCGAGTTTCAAGCTACCGACCGTACTAGATCGAGCGGAGGCGCAGCGTCTATTGGCCTTGATTCGCTGCCCCACGGTACGAATGTGCGGGCTGCTGATGTACAGCTGCGGTCTGCGGATTTCGGAAGCGCTGGCCCTGCAAGTTAAGGACATCGACAGCGCCCGAATGGTCGTGATCGTGCGCGCTGGCAAGGGCAACAAGGATCGCCACGTTCCGCTGTCCCCACGCACGCTCGAACTGCTGCGGGACTACTGGCGCGAGTATCGTCCGGCAACCCACCTCTTGGTGATGAAAGACGGCCGGCCGCTGGCAGATCACAACGTCCGATATTTCCTCAAGCGGGCTGTGAAGGAGAGCCGTATCAGCAAGCGGATTTCCTGCCACACCCTGCGCCATTCGTATGCCACGAACTTGATGGAACAAGGCCTGGACGTACGCGTTATTCAGGGGCTCCTGGGACATCGCAGCCTGAAGACGACCACCCTCTACCTGCACATGACCCAGAGCGTCATGCAGTCGGTCCAGGAGGCGGTCAACGGTCTGACTTCCGATCTGTAAAGGATCGGAGCCAGCCATGTTGGAAGTCGCGGACGTGTTTCGCCGCTATGGCGACGCCTATGCGCAGACCTATGGAGCATCGCTGCTGCCCAGTCATCGGCGTGCCTTGCATGACCTCCGTCATTGTCGGACGGCAGTGTTCGGTGGCCATGTCTTGGACTGCGATCGCTGCGGGCAGCGGCAGTATTCCTACCACTCGTGTAAGAATCGCCATTGCCCCAAGTGCCAAGGAGACGAGACAGAGGCTTGGCTCAACGAGCGGCGTCAGGAGCTGTTGGCCGTTCCCTATTTCCATGTGGTGTTTACCTTACCGAGGGAACTCCACGCGATCGGGCGCCGACATCAGCGGAAGCTGTACGGCGTCCTCATGCAGGCCACTGCCCAATCGCTGCTGAAACTGGCCGCCGATCCACGCTATGTCGGTGGTCGACTGGGTATCCTGGCGGTCTTGCACACCTGGACGACGACCCTGACCTATCACCCCCACGTCCATTGTTTGGTCCCTGGAGGTGGAGTTAGCCAGGACGGTCGCTGGGTCGCTGCCCGCCGGGACTACTTGGTTCCTGTGAAAGCACTGGCAGTCATCTTTCGCGGGATGTTCCTGGAGATGCTGCGTAAGGCCTTGCCGCACGAACGGATTCCGAAATCCGTGTGGACCACGCCCTGGGTGGTCTATTGCAAGCCGACCGTCCAGGGAACGGAAAAGGTCTTGCAGTACCTCGCCCGCTATGTCCACCGGGTCGCCTTCGCCAACAGTCGGCTGCTGAGTCTCGCAGACGGCCAGGTGACGTTCCGCTATCAACAGCGTCGGGAACGGCAATGGAAGACGATGACCCTGACGGCCAGTGAGTTCATTCGGCGATTCCTGCAGCACGTGCTGCCGGTGGCCATCAAGAAGTACGGCGGCATCGACCCCGAGGCGCTGCGCAAAGCCGCGCTCGACGTCGACATTCCCGTCGGCGGCACGATGCAGGGCTACGGCGTCAAGTTTTTCAAGGATGGCCCGATGGCCGGGCAGAACGAGCGCTCCTTCGTGGTGGTCATGCAGTACGTCAACGGCCGCGCGCGCATCGCCTGGCCGAAGGCGGTGCAGACCACCGACCCGGTGCTGCCGTTCCCGAAGGGCCACACGTTCGCACCCTAGGTCTCCAATGGCTGTTGCTGCTCGGCGTGGCGTTGACGGCGCCATGCCTTGCCGCCGCGCCCGCGTGGAACACTTTCACCGTCAACGGGCGCGTCGTCCAGCTGACCGATGACGAGCTGGCGCAGGTCAGGAAGTCATGGGGCGGGAAGGTGAGCCTGCAGACCGTCCTGCCGCTGCGCGAGGCGCAATGGGTGCTCGACTTCGTCGGCATCATGGAGGCGAACCCGCCGATCCCGTGCACCAAGCTCGAGCTGATCTCGACGACGCAACTCAAGGGCAAGCAGGACCGCGTCGACGGCAAGGTGATCCGCGGCGGGCGTTTCGACGAGCTCTGGTCCGTCACCTCATGTGGGCGCGTGAAGCGCTATCGCGTGGTCAATCCGCAGGGGACGCCGGACCTGCAGGTCTATGAAGTCACGAATCCCAAGTTTTGAGTGCTTAGTGTCGAGGGGCTGACCAAGAGCTTCGACGGCTTCCTCGCCGTCAAGAACGTTTCCTTCGACGTGGCCGAGGGCGAGATCCTCGGCCTGATCGGGCCGAACGGCTCGGGCAAAAGCACCACCTTCAACCTGATCGCCGGGGCGCTCGCGCCGAGCGCCGGCGCGGTGCGCTTCCTCGGACAGGATCTCGCGGGATTGCCGGCGTACCGCGTGGCGCACGCCGGCATCGGGCGCACGCACCAGATCCCGAAGCCGTTCCGCAAGCTCTCGGTCCTCGAGAACGTCGCGCTCGCCGCCTTCTATGGCCGGAATCAAAAACTGGGTCGGGAAGAGGCCTACGCGGTGGCGCGCGAATGCCTCGACCTCGTCGGCCTGCGGGGCGACAGCGTCGAGCGGCTCGGCGCGGCGGGCCTGAAGAAGCTGGAGCTCGCCCGCGCGCTCGCCACGCAGCCGAAGCTCTTGCTGGCGGACGAATCGCTCGGCGGCCTCGACCATGCGGAGATGGAGCAGGCGGCGGATCTCCTCTCCGGCATCCGCGCCAAGCGCGGCATCACCATCGTCTGGGTCGAGCACATCATGGGCGTCTTGATGCGCGTGGTCGATCGCTGCGTGGTGCTCGACCACGGCGAGGTGATCGCGCACGGCAAGCCCGCCGAGGTGGCGCGCGATCCGAAAGTGATCGAGGTGTATCTCGGCACCGACGCGCCGGAAGTGCAGGCCTATGCTGCGCGTCGCTAACGTCTCGGCCGGCTACGCCGGCTTCCAGGCGCTGTTCGACGTCTCGCTCGAGGTGAACGCCGGCGAGTCGGTCGCGGTGATCGGGCCGAACGGCGCCGGCAAGACCACGTTGCTGCGCCTCATCTCCAAGCTGATCGAGCCCTCGAGCGGCGAGCTCACTTTCGAGGGCGTGTCGCTCGCGCCGATTCCCGCCCATGAGGTGGTGACCCGGGGGATCGCCCAAGTCCCCGAGAACCGCCGCCTTTTTCCGCGGCTTACGGCGGAGGAGAACCTGCGCATGGGCGCGTTTACCTCCCGCCGGAAATACGCAGAGCGTCTCGAGCAGGTGTACTCGCTTTTCCCGCGGCTCAGGGAACGGCGCCAGCAGCTCGCCGGCACGATGTCGGGCGGCGAGCAGCAGATGTGCGCCATCGGGCGGGCGCTCATGTCGGGGCCGAAGCTTCTCCTGCTGGACGAGCCTTCCGCCGGCCTCGCGCCCGTGGTGGTGCAATCGATCCTGGAGATGGTGCGGCGCATCTGCTCGCAGGGCTACACCGTGCTGATCGTCGAGCAGAACATCCGGCTGGTGCTGAAAGTGGTGAGCCGCGCTTATCTGCTGGACGCGGGGCGCATCGTGCAGAGCGGCACCGCGGCCGAGCTCCTCGCAGCGCCGGAAATCCAAAAAGCATATCTCGGCCTGTGAGCGACATCTTCGACATTTATCTGCTCGAGGCCGTGCTCAACGGTCTTCTGTTGGGCGGACTGCTCGCACTCTTGTCGCTCGGCCTCAACCTGGTATTCGGCGTGATCGACGTCGTCTGGATCTGCTACGCCGAACTCATCATGTGCGGGATGTACTGCGTGTATTACCTGCACGTGCAGTACCACTGGCCGCTGATTCTCGCCATGCTGGCGGCAATCGGCGTGGTGGCATTCCTCGGCTACATCCTCCACCAGTTCGTCATTCGTCCCGTGCTCTCGGCGGAGCCGATCAACCAGCTGCTGGTGACAGGAGGGGTGCTGTTCTTCCTGCAGGCGGCGGCGACCCTCCTCTTCGGCATCGAGTTCCGCAACCTCGGCGTGTCGCTGCCCGCCGTCCATTTCGGCGAGATGTCGTTCTCGGCGCCGCGCCTCATTGCCTTCGGCACGGCCCTGGGCGGCGTGGTGGGCCTCTACTTGCTGCTCACCAAGACCTATGTCGGCACGGCGATCCGGGCGATCAGCCAGGACCGCACGATCATGCCGCTGATGGGCGTCGACCCGGCGCGCATCTTCGCCATCACCTCCGCGCTCGGCGGCGCCTTCGCCGGGCTCGCGGCGTGCCTGCTCGTGCTGCAGTACGACGTGCATCCGGCGATCGGCCTCTCGTTCGGGCCGATCACCTTCCTGATCTGCGTGCTGGGCGGCCTCGGCAACTTGGTGGGCGGCTTCATCGCCGCGTTCATCTTTGCCCAGTTCATCGCGGTCGGCGGCTTCTTCTTCGCGCTCGAGTGGGGCTACGTCATCGCGTTCATCTTCTTCATTGCCGCCATGTTCTGGCGCCCGCGCGGGATTCTCAGCAAGTGATCGGCAACTACCCGGTTCACCTCGCGATATTGGTGCTCCTCTGGGGGTACATCTATACGAGCTGGTCGCTCATGGGGCGGCTCGGGTTGGTGAGCTTCGGCCACGGCGCGTTCATGGGCATCGGCGCCTACACGGTGGTGATGCTGTGGAACTACTACGGCGTCTCGCCCTGGCTCGGCGCGCTGGCCGCGCTGGCGCTCAGCGCGGCGGTGGCGGTGGTGATCGGCTATCCGTGCTTTCGCTTCCGCATCGTCGGACACTACTTCGCGCTCGTCACCCTCGCCTTATCGGAGGTCGCGCGACTCATCATCACCGCGTCGCGCGATGTGACCGGGGGCTCGCTGGGCGTGACGCCGGTCACCGCGCTGAACGAAGGCACGACGATCGCGCTCGGCGCGCTGCAGTTCTCGCCGAAGTTGATCTGGCTCGCCATCGTCGCGCTGTTCTGGCTCGGCGGCCTGTGGGTCTGGCGGATGGTCGACCGCAGCATGGGCCGCCTCGCGCTGCAGGCGATAGCCGAAGAGGAAGAAGCCGCGGCGTCGATCGGCATCCACGTCACGCGCGCCAAGCTGCGCATCACCATCATCTCGGCGCTCATGACCTGCGTCGGCGGCATTCTCTATGCTCAGTACCAGCTCTACGTGAATCCCGACACGGTCTCCGGCCTCGCCATCAGCTTGCAGATGGTGTTCGGCGTGATCGCGGGCGGCATGTTCGTGATGCTCGGCCCGACGGTCGGCGCCGCGTTCACCTTGCTGCTCGCCGAAGGCCTGCGCCTCGCCTTCGGTAACAAATACCCCGCGCTCGACACCACCATCTATGGCGTGATGCTGGTGCTCTTCATCATCTACATGCCGAAGGGCATCCTCGGTGCCGTGCTCGATTTCTTCAAACGCAATTCCGGACGACGTCCGTAATTAATCGGTCCGGCTCTTCAGGTCTTGCTCGTCGGTCGTCGGCACTTCCTTGTTTCGCGGACGCGGCGCGCGAGTGCCGCCCGCGGCGCTGCTGCGGTGCTTCGCGAGGCAATCCTCGCGCAGCGAGCCTTGCAGATCATCGCAACGCTTCAGGCTCTCGGCCGCCGGGGTCTGCGAGTCCTTGTTCGGCACGCCGGCGCCTTCGCCGGGCAGGATCGCGCCTCCTTTGACCGCACCGTCGGCGGGACCGCTGCCGTCCTGGCTCATGCCGGGAGGCGTGTTGCCGCGGGTTGCGTCACGGGCCTGCGCGAGCACCAGCGCGGGGCACAACGAAAGAACGAGGATCAATAGGCGCATAGGCACCTCCATCCTCGATAGGCAAGCAATCCGCGTTCCTCATGGATCGCGCAGCGCGGTGCCGCACCGCGGGCAGCGCTCGGGGATCGGGCTTCGGGTCGGAAGGGGCCAGCGGCACTGCGGGCAGCACCACCAGCGCGCGCTCATGTAGACGCCGGCCGCCACCATCCCGACCGGGACGATCAGGAGCCAGCCGTTCCATCAGCTGATGAGCTCGTTGGCCGGCGTGTCCGGATTGACGAGCGCCAGCACGACGACGAAGCCGATGAAGACGCAGGCGCCGCCGGCGATGAGCAGCCAGATCCACAGTCTTACGTTTTGCAGGTAGTGGATTGGTTTGCCGCGGGGCCGGGCTATCATGGCTCAGTGGGGAGCATACCGGGGACGCCGCAGCTCGCGCGCAACGTAAAGCGCCTCTCGCGCCTCGAGCTGCCGGGCGCAGGCCAGGTCTACGTCGCGGGCAGGCACGCGTACGTCGGGCACATCACCAACCGCCAGCGGCTCGCCACCTCGATCGTGGACGTCTCCGATCCCGGGCAGCCGAAGCTCCTGAGCCAGCTGAACGTCGACGAGCCCGACTCGCACAGCCACAAGGCGCGCGTCGTCGGCGACCTGATGATCGTCAACGTCGAGCAGAACATGGGTGCGCTCGGGCGAAAAGGCGTCGACGGCGCAGCCGAGCAGAGCGCTTACGATCACGGCGGTTTCAAGCTCTACGATGTTTCGGATCGCTCGAAGCCGAAGCTCGTCCGGCACCAGAAGACCTGGGGCCGCGGCGTGCATCGCTTCGACATGGACGAGCGCTACGCCTACATCTCGACCGAGATGCAGGGCTACGTCGGCAACATCCTCGTCATCTACGACATCCGCAATCCGGCGAAGCCGCAGGAAGTCTCGCGCTGGTGGATGCCCGGGCAGCACGTCGCGGGCGGCGAGAAGCCGACGTGGCAGGGGCGGCGCAACCGGCTGCACCACGCGCTTCGCTTCGGCAACGAGCTTTTCGCCGGCTTGTGGCATGGCGGCATCGCGATGATCGACATCGCGGACATCAAGAAGCCGCGCACGCTCGGCGCCTACAACTACCATCCGCCGTTTCCGGAGCCGTCGCACACGTTCATGCCCGTGCCGGAGCGCATCAACGGGCGGCGCATCGCGCTGGCGATCGACGAGGAAGACCACGCCCACAGCGCCGAGGACCTCGCCAAGCGTAAAGGCCGGCCGCACGGCTGCCTGTGGACCTTCGATGTCACCGATCCCGCGGAGATGAAGCCGCTCGCCATCTTCGAAGTGAGCGAGCTCGACTCGCCGTGGAGTCGCGCCACGCCGGCGCGCTTCGGCGCGCACCAGTTCCAGGAGCACATGAAGGGCACGCTGGTCTACTGCGCGTGGTTCTCGGGCGGCCTGCGCATCGTCGACGTCGCCGATCCGTCCGCGCCTGAGGAAGTCGGCTGGTACATCCCCGAGCCCGCCGCCGGCAAATCCGCGCCGCAGACCAATGATGTGGATGTCGATGAGCGCGGGCTCGTCTACATCGTAGACCGCTACACGGGCTTCGACATCCTCGAATGCAACCTCTCGTAGGAGATGACATGAAGCACTTCGTGACCGCATTGCTCATTGCGGGCTGCGGCGGCGCCTTCGCGCAGTCCGTTCCCGCGATTCCGTTCGATTCGGTGAAAGACCCGCTGCAGCTGCCGAACGATATTTACTTCGGCGAGGTCACCGGCGTCGCGGTCAATTCGAAGGGCATGGTGTACGTGCTCTCGCGCGGCAACACGAGCGGGCCGGCATACGGCGCGGCGGCGACGCAGCTGCTCGAGTTCGGCGCCGACGGCAAGTTCATCCGCGAGATCGGCAAGAACCTCTACGCATGGTCCTTCGGCCACACGGTGCGCATCGATCCCAAGGACAACATCTGGGTGACCGACAAGGGCTCGGACATGGTGGTGAAGTTCAATCCCGCCGGGCGCGTCGAGATGGTGTTCGGCAGGAAGCAGGAGGCGTCGGATCGCGAGACTGCGCCGCTCGAGCGGCACAAGCCGCCGCTGCCGGCGGACATCGGCCGCTTCCGCCAGGTGACCGACGTGACGTGGGACCCGGCGGGCAATACGTACATCAGCGACGGCTACATCAATTCGCGCGTCGCGAAAGTGGACAAGGACGGCAACTGGCTCAAGTCGTGGGGCGATCCGGGAAACAAGCCCGGCCAGTTCAACACGCCGCACAGCATCGCGGCGGATGCGAAGGGCAACATCTACGTCGCCGACCGCGGCAACCGCCGTATCCAGGTGTTCGACGGCGAGGGCAGTTTCCAGCGCGAGATCATGATCGACGTGCCGTTCGACAAGAGCGCGCGCACGGCGATCGGCCCTGTTCCCGACACCGCGAAGCTCGAGGCGTCAGGGTCGCCGCTGACGCAGGCGCCCGGCGCGCCCTGGGCGCTCTGCATCACTCCGGGCTCGAACCAGGTTCTCTATGCGTCGGACGCCTACCCGGGCCGGGTGTATAAGCTTTCGCTCGACGGCAAAGTGCTGGGCGTGCTGGGCGAATCGGGCAAGCAGCTGAAGCAGTTCGGCTGGATCCACGAGATCGCCTGCCCGTCGGAGAACGTGCTGTACGTCGCCGAGCTTTTGAACTGGCGCGTCCAGAAGCTGATGCTCTACCCACGCTAGGAGGCGGTTATGCGACTACTTGCCCTCGGTTTCCTCTGCTTCACACCGCTCGTCATGGCGCAGCCGCTCAGCGGCCGCGTCACCTCCGCCGAAGAAGGCGCAATGGAAGGCGTGCTGGTGAGCGCGAAGAAGGTGAGCTCGACCATCACCGTCACGGTGGTCAGCGACGCCGAGGGCGGCTACCGCTTCCCCGACAAGAAGCTCGCGCCGGGCAAATACACGCTGAGCGTGCGGGCGGTCGGCTATGAGCTCGACGGCCCGGGCGCGGTCGAGGTATTCCAGAAAGGCACGACGCGCGACCTGCAGCTCAAGAAAACGGTCGACCTCGCGGCGCAGCTCTCGAACGCCGAGTGGATCACCAGCATGACGGGAACCGATGCGCAGAAGGGGCAGCTCCTCAACTGCGTCGGCTGCCACACGGTGCAGCGCATCGCGCGCTCGCACTACGACGCCGACACGTTCGTGAAGGCCATCCTGCCGCGCATGCAGGGCTACGTGAACCAGAGCATTCCGCAGCATCCGCAGCCCCGCAAAGCCGAGCGCCTGATGGAGGAACGCGGCGACCAGCGCGTGCAGGTGTATCGCTCGACCGCCGAGTACTTGAGCACCGTCAATCTCGGCGAAGGCGCGAAGTGGAGCTACGACCTGAAGCCGTTCCCGCGGCCCACCGGCCGCGCGACGAAAGTGGTGTACACGGAATACGACCTGCCGCGCGAGGCGATCTCGCCGCACGACGTGATCGTCGATGCGCAAGGCATCGCCTGGTATTCGAGCTTCGGCGAGCAGAACCTCGGCCGCCTCGATCCGCGCACCGGAGCCGTGCGCGAATTTCCGATTCCGCAAATGAAGCCGGGCTTCCCGACCGGGCTCCTCGGGCTCAGGAACGACAAGGAAGGCAACCTCTGGCTCGGCAACATGTATCAGGCGCAGATCGCGAGATTCGATCGCAAGACGCAGAAGTTCACCTACTGGCAGCTGCCGCCCGAGCAGAACATCGACGCCGCCCAGGTCAACATGGTGAGCCCGCAGTCCGCGCACGTCGACGGCAAGGTCTGGTCGCAGAACAACGGCTTCGCCGGCGTGCACCGGCTCGACATCGCGAGCGGCAAGATCGAGACGTGGGAGCCGTTCAAGAGCTCGCCCAAGGGCGAGCCGCACAACATCTACGACGTGATCCCGGACTCGAAGAACAACGCCTGGTTCACCGACTTCCGCTGGCGGCACATCGGCCGCATCGACGCGAAGACGGGCGAGGTGAAGATGTTCGAGATCCCGGCAGAAAAGCCGGTCGTCGCGCCGCGCCGCGGCCAGATGGACGCGCAGGATCGCCTGTGGTTCGCCCAATACCGCGGCGACAAGATCGCCATGCTCGACACGAAGACGGGCGAGTTCAAGCAGTGGGCCGTCGGACCGAAGTGGTCATCGCCCTATGACGTGGCGCTCGACAAGAACGACGAGGCCTGGACCGGCTCGATGCTCTCCGACCAGGTCACGCGCCTCAACACGCGCACCGGCGAATCGGTCAACTACCTGCTGCCGCGCACGACCAATATCCGGCGCGTGTTCGTCGACAACTCGACCGCGCCGGTGACCTTCTGGGTCGGCTCGAACCACGGCGCGTCGATCGTCAAGCTCGAGCCGCTGGACTAGTCGCCTTTTATTTTGGCGTCCTTGATGAGCTTGGCGAAGTGCGCATAGTCGTCGCGATTGCGACGATCGAGCTCTTCGGGAGTCGATAGCTTCACCGACACGCCTTGCTTCGCAAGCGTGTCGCGCGCGCCCTCTTCGGCCAGCACCTCGCGCAAGAGGACGCCGTACTTGTCGACCAGCTCGCGCGGCATACCGGCCGGTCCCCACGCCGAGAACCACGACGTGTAGTCGAAGTCCTTCAGGCCTTGCTCGTGCAGCGAGGCGATCTGCGGCGCGAGCGGCGAGCGCTCGCGTCCCGAGCCGCCGATCGCGACGATCTTGCCGCTCGAGCCAAGGGTAAGAGCAGTGCCGAGCGGCACGAACATCGTGCCGATCTGGCCGCCCATCAGGTCGGCGAAGGCGGGCGCGGAGCCCTTGTAGGGGATGTGCGTGATCTGCACGCCGGTGCGCAGCCGCACTGATTCCATCAGCAAGTGATGGTGCGTGCCGTTGCCGGGCGAGCCGTAGTTCGCCTTCGGTCCTTCGCGCTTCGCCCAGTCGAGCCACTCGCCGAACGCGCGCGCCGGCACCGCCGGATGCACGACCAGGCAGAAGATGTTCTCCGCCACCATGCAGATCGGCGTGAAGCCGTTGAGGATGTCGAAGTCGATCTTGAAGAAGATCGGCAGCGTCACGGTCGAGTTCACGCTGATCGTGAGCACGTGGCCGTCGGGCGGCGACTTGGCCACCGCGTCGAGACCGATCGCGCCGCCGGCGCCGCCGCGGTTCTCGACCAGGAAGGGCTGGTTCCACCTCGCCTGCATGCGCGGCGCGAGCGTGCGCGCAATGACGTCGGGCGTCGTCGCGGGCGTCTGACCCAGGATGAAGCGCACCGGACGATTCGAGATGCCTTGGGCACGCGCTGCCAGCGGACTGGCGAGCGCGGCGAGCATTAATCGTCGGCGAAACTCATTCATTCTGCCTTGGCTCCGGAATCTTTCACGACCTTCGCCCACTTGGGAATCTCGCGCGCGATGTAGGCGGCGAAATCCTGCGGCGTGCCGGGCGAAACTTCCGCGCCGAGGCCGGCGAGCCGCTCCGACAGGTCCTTTTCCCGTAGTGCCGCGTTGATGGCGCGATTCAACCGCTCAACCGTGGAGGAGGGTGTGGCGCTCGGCACGACGACGCCATGCCACGTGATCGATTCGAATCCCGGCACGCCGGCTTCCGAGATCGTCGGTAGATCCGGTAGCGAGGGCGAGCGGCTCGAGGTGGTGACGGCGAGCGCGCGCAGGCGCCCGGCCTTGACGTACGGAATGACGGAGGCCGAAGTGGCGAACATCAATTGGCATTGGCCCGCGATGACGTCGGTCAGCGCAGGCTGCGCGCCCTTGTAGGGGACGTGCACCATGTCGACGCCGGCCATCGCCTTGAAGAGCTCCGCGGAAAGATGCGCGGCGACGCCGGCGCCGGTCGATGCGTAGTTCAACTGTCCGGGATGAGCCTTCGCATAGGCAATGAGCTCCGTCACCGAGCGCGCGGGCACCGAAGGATGCACCACCAGGATGTTCGGCTGGATCGCGACCAGCGCGACCGGCGCGAAGTCCTTCACCGGGTCGTAGCCAAGATGCGAATAGAGCGCCGCGTTGGTCGCGAGGATGCTGTTGTTGCCGAGGAGCCAGGTGTTGCCGTCCGGCGCGCTCTTCGCCACCGCCTCGGCGGCGAGGTTGCCGCCCGCGCCGGGGCGATTCTCGACGATGACCGGCTGGCCGAGCGTCTCGGTGAGCTTCGCGCCGAGCAAGCGCGCCAGGATGTCGCTCGGACCGCCGGGCGTGAAGCCCACCACGAAGCGCGCGCTCTGCGCCATGGCAGGGCACGCGACCAGAGCGAGGCACAGGATGAGGGCGCGCATCTGCGTCATGGTAATTCCGTTGACACCGGCGCAAGGGGCAGCGTAGCTTTGGATCGGCCATCAACCCGGGGAGGATGAAATGCTGAAACGCTCAATCGCGCTCGCCATCGCCAGCGCGTTCGTTGCATGCGCTGCGCAGGCGCAAGCGCCCGCCACAAAAACGATCAAGATGCAGTCGACCTGGCCGGCGAGCAACACGCTGCAGGAGCACTTCAAGATGTTCGGCGAGCGGGTCGACAAGCTCACGCAGGGCGCGATCAAGATCGAGGCGATGCCGGCGGGGCAGATCGTGCCGGCCTTCGAGGTGCTCGACGCGACCAATAAGAAGGTGCTCGATGGCTGGCATGCCATCTCGTACTACTGGGTGGGCAAGAACCCGGCGGCGGCGCTCTTCGCCGGGCCTCCCGGCGGCCCCTTCGGCATGGATCACATGGACTGGCTCGGCTGGCTCTACGTCGGCGGCGGCCTCGAGATGTGGCGCGACTTCTACCAGAACGACCTCAAGCTCAACGTCATCGTCTGGCCGGCGCACCCGTCGAGCCCGCAGGCGCTCGGCTGGTTCAAGAAGCCGTTGCGCAGCGTCGCCGATCTCAAGGGCCTGAAATGCCGGCAGACCGGCTTGAACGCCGAGGTCTACGCCAAGCTCGGCGAAAGCGTCGTCAACATGGCGGGCGGCGAGATCGTGCCGGCCGCGCAGCGCGGCGTGATCGACTGCGCGGAGTGGGTCGGCGGCGTCGAAGACCTGCGCCTGGGTCTGCACCAGGTGTTCAAGTACCACTACACGCCCGGCATGCACGAGAACAATTCGGTCGGCGAGCTCGGCTTCAACCTCGACGTGTGGAAGACCTTCACCCCGGCGCAGCAGGAGGCGGTGAATTCGGCGGTGAAGGACACCTTCATCACCTGGCTCACCAAGTGGCAGAAGGACAACGCCGACGCCATCGAGGAGATGATCAAGAAGCACGGCGTGCAGATCCGGCGCACCCCGCCCGACATCCTGCTCGCCTCGCTCAAGGCCTGGGACGAGGTCGCGGCCGAGAACTCGGCCAAGTCGCCAACCTTCAAGAAGGTCTACGAGTCGCAGCGCGCCTACGCCGCGAAGGTGGTGCCGGCCAAGCGCTACATGTTCCCGCCGTACTCGTTCGCCGCGAACTACTACTGGCCGCAGGAAGGCGCGCCGGCCTCGGCGGACAAGGCGGGCGACAAGAAGGCCGCCAAGAAGCCCTAGCCGCCTGAACCAGCCCTCGGCGCGGAAACTGCGCGAGCGTGTCAGCGCCGAGGAATGGGAGCTGCGCGACCGACCTCATCTACAACCACATCACCGCGCGGGGTGCGCGGACGCGAGCACCACATCCTCATCAATGCCTACGGCATGCTGTACGAGGAGGTGAGCGCGCCGAGCCCCAACTGGTGGAGGAGCGAAATCCCGGCGGCGGCGATGAACTCGCCGCACACCTTGCGGCGGGGGAAGGCGCTCTTCTCCACCACGACCACCTCGCGCCCCGCGCGGGCGAGCAGCAGCGCCGCGGTGGCGCCTGCGGGTCCGCCGCCGATGACGAGCACGTCAGGGCGCATGGTGCCTCGCCACGAAAAGATGGCTGAACGGCGGCGCGGCTCGCTCGATGAGCTTCCAGCCCGCGGGGGTCGGCCACATTCGCGACAGCTCGTCATCGCGGAATCCGGCACGCACGCTCACCACCGCATCGTGGCGCGTGACGTCGTTGCAGCCGATGAACCCGAGCAAGTGACTCGCGCCCAGCGCGAGACCCGAGCGGCGCGGCTCGCACGCCGCCAGCGCGCGGCAGCGCTGCGCGGCGAGCGCGAAGAGCCGCGAGAGCGAGGCGTCGTCCAGGTGGTGCAGGAACAGGTTCGCCACGATGACGTCCTGCCGCTCGTGCGAGATGAATTCGAGCGCATCGCTCGCTGCGATGCGCGCCTTCCAGCCGAGCTCGCCGAAGGCCGCGAGCGTGGCGTCGCTGATGATCGGCGCGCGGTCGACGAGCGTGAGCTCCATGCCCGGACAGCGAAGGGCGCGCGCCACGCCGAGCATCAGGCTGCCGTCGCCGGAGCCGAGATCCGCGATGCGCGTGCCGGGCGTGAGTTCTTCGGCCAGCGGTTTCGCGAGCACGCGCGCGTTCGCCATCACCCAGTTCACGCGGCGCAGATCGGCGCGCGAGCGCACGGCGCGCGGGTCCTGCGGCGGCAGCTCGTAGAGCCACTCCGGCTCGAGTAGCCGTGCTTGCATCACGATACCCGCAGCAGCGCGCCGTGGCAGCTGAAGCCGGCGCCAAAGGACGACATCCACCACCAGCCGCCGGGCGCGCGCTCGCGCAGCGCCTGCGCCAGCACGAAGAAGACGGACGGGCTGCTCAGGTTGCCGAAGCGGCCGAGGATGTCGGCGCTGCGCCGCGTGTCGTCCTCGCCGAGGCCGGTGAGCGCGCGCAGGCGCTCGAGCACCGTGCGGCCGCCGGCGTGCCAGATCCACGCGCGGATGTCGGCCATCGATAGCTCGCGCTTCCGCAATTCGGCGGAAAGCAGGGACGACGCATGCTCGGCCGCCGCCTGCGGCACCGTGCGCGAGAGGATGTTGCGCAACAGGCCGCCGCGCTGCTCCATGCGCAGCGTGTCGCGCGCCTGGGGGTCCGCGACCGACACCGCATGCCTCCACTCCACGCTGCGCGCCTCGCCGCGCGGCGTCGGCGCCGTCACGGCCGCGGCGGCGCCATCGCCGAAGAGGCAGGCGCTGACCAGCACGCCCGGGTCGTCGTCGATATAAAGCGCGGCGCTGCACACCTCGACGCAGACCGAAAGCACGCGGCCGCAGCGCTGCGACCCGAGCAGCGCGTCGGCCGTGCGCAGGTTGGGCAGCGCCGCGCCGCAACCCTGGCCGACGAGGTCGAGCAGCAGCGTATCGGCACGCAGTCCCAGGCGCTCGGCGACGTAGCTCGTGAGGCCGGGGCACAGGTAGCCCGTGCACGTGCTGATCACCAACGCGCCGATCTCCTGCGGCGCGCAGCGCGCGTCGTCGAGCGCGGCGCGCGCAGCGCGAGTCGCAAGCTCGGGCGCATGCAACGCGTAGCGCTGGTAGTGCACGTCCGGATCCAGCTCGAACGCCTGGTCGAGCGAATCGAGCGCGAGGTGGCGCGTCTGCACGCCGTGCTCGCCGCCCAGCACGCGCTCGAGGAGCAGGCGCGAAGGCGCCTTGAGCCGCGCGAACTGCGGCGCCGCGCGCAAGGCATCCAGGCACTGTCGCTGGGAATAGCGCTTCTGGGGCACTGCCGTGCCCAATCCGGTGATGAACATCGCGAAACCTCCGCTTAGGCGGGGAACCAGCGCTGGCGGCCCGGCCAGCGCTCGACGAGATCGATGAAGAGCGGATCGACGCCCTTCGGGTTTTCATGCACCTCGCGTGCGAGCGGCCCGGGCTCCTCGTTGTAGGCGAGAAGCGCGAGGTCGGTCATGCGCTGCGGATAGAGCACGCCATCCAGGTGGTCGCATTCGTGCTGCAGGAGCGCCGCCCAAGAGCTAAACGCATCGTGCTCGACGTTTGTTCCATCGAGCGTCTGGTAGCGGATATTGATATCCAGGTAGCGCGGCACCTTGCCGTGCAGGCCGGGAATGGAAAGGCAGCGCTCCCATACTTCGGTCTTCTTCTGCGCCTTCGGCGTGATCACCGGGTTCACCATCACCGTCCAGGG
>Ga0137403_10003328_pt1 | contig 16610 bp, 20 predicted proteins | sample CZOMad2_1_16fung_FD_122057 | JGI IMG/M metagenome (GOLD analysis project Ga0137403, IMG submission 122057) | Vadose zone soil fungal communities from Angelo Coast Range Reserve, California, USA - CZOMad2_1_16fungal (Hybrid Assembly) | ecosystem: Environmental > Terrestrial > Soil > Vadose zone...
ATCGCAAAAGGATTCGTAATGGGCTCTGAAGGTCTGCTGCCATTGACGGCGCAGCTCGCGCTCGGGCAGCGGCGGCATGCCGTCGGCGACGCCGTCGCGCATGTCCAGCACGTGGGCCAGTTCGTGGATCACGACGTTGTAGCCGGACGCGGCGCTTTCGCCGGCACAGGCCACGTCTTGCCATGACAAGGTGACCGGGCCGCGCTCGATCGCTTCACCCGACAAAGCTTCGTCGTATTGGTGGACGACGCCGTCGTTGTCGACGGACTCGCGCCTCGCCAGCATCTCGTCAGCATGCATCACGATGCCCACAAAGCCGTCGTACCAGTCGAGTCCCAGGTGCAGGATGGGCAGACAGGCTTGGGCAGCCACCGCCACCGCCATGGCGTCGGTGACCACCAGGCCGTGCGCTCCGCTGAATTGCTTGTGCGCCAGAAACAGCGTGCTCATCTCGCGCAAGCGCACAGAATCAGCGTCCCCGAGGCCGCCCAGGAACCGGAAACGTTCGAGCGTCTGATCCCACAAGGCATCCGGAATGGCGCGCCGCTGAAGCGTCCGTTCCGTGCGCCAACGCTGCAGCGCCTGCCAGGCAGAGACGATCACCGTGGGCGTCTCGCCGCTCCGACGAGATCCAGCCTGATAAAAGCGTCGGCGGTCATGCGCAGCACCTCGGCGCGATAGGGCGCTTCATCGAGGTTCCAGTCGGACAGCACATGCCGGGTGACACCTTCGGCCAGAGGCCCGCTGCCAGGCCGATGCGTGTGCCCGTGCACCAGGGTCGGCGCCTTGCAGCTGTGAAGCCAGCTTACCGCGGCAGCTGGGTCGACATCGGTCCAGGCCAAAGGCAAGGGGTTGTCTTGCTTGTGCGCTTCGCTCTGGTCGCGCAACCCGCGGGCGAAACGGCGGCGCTCGTCCAGCGGTTTGGCCAGAAAGTCTTGTTGCCATAGCGGGTTGCGAACGACGCCTCGGAAGCGCTGATAGTCGGTGTCCGCGAGGCACAGTGAATCCCCATGCGTCAGCAGCACACGCTGCCCCAGCGCCGTCAGCAGGGTCGGGTCGGCCAGACCGACAACGCCGCTGGCTTGCAGCATGTCGGCCCCCAGCAGGAAATCGCGATTGCCGGCCATGAAAGCCAGGCTGCGCCGCCGGGATGCATCGAGCAGCACCTGCGTGCAGTGCCGCTCGAATCCTTCATGCCGCGCGTCGTCACCCACCCAGGTCTCGAACAAATCGCCCAACATGAACACCGCGTCAGCTTCGGTGTCACGCAGGTAGCTTGCCCAGGCTTCGGTGGTGCGGGGTGTGGCCTCGCTCAGGTGGAGGTCGGAGATGAAATCGATGCAGCGCCAGCTTGCTGGCGCTTCGAATTCCGCCGGAGCGCCGAGCGGCGGGGCAGGCAAGCCGGTCGTCGTGGACGATGGCATGGCTTGCCTCGGCCGCAGCGGCTCAGACCACCGAGGCTTTTGTGATGACGACATCTTCCAGGGGAACGTCGCCGTGGCCGCCCTTGTTGCCGGTGCGGACTTTCTCGATGGCGTCCACGATCTCGGTGCCACCGATCACCCGGCCGAACACGGCATAGCCCCAGCCTTGCGCGGTTTCCGATTTGAAGTTCAAGAAATCGTTGTCGGTGGTGTTGATGAAGAACTGGGCCGTCGCCGAGTGCGGTGCACTGGTGCGTGCCATCGCCACGCTGTAGTGGTCGTTCTTCAGGCCGTTGGATGCCTCGTTCTGGATCTGGGCGTCGCTCGATTTCTGCTTCATGCCGGGCTCGAAGCCACCGCCTTGCACCATGAAGCCCTTGATGACGCGGTGAAACACCGTGCCGTCGTAGTGCCCCTTTTCGACATACGCCAGAAAGTTGCGCACGGACTCGGGCGCTTTCACGTCATCAAGCTCCAAACGAATGCTGCCGTGGTTGGTTTCAAGGTCGACAAGCTTGCTCATGTCATTTCTCCAGTGTGGCTTGTTTGATGATCACCGGGGTCACCGGGACATCGGTAAATGGGCCTTTTCTTCCGGTGGGCGTAGCGCGAATCTTGTCGACCACGTCCATGCCCGAGATGACTTTGCCGAAGACGGCGTAGCCATTGCCGTCCGGCGCCCGCGATGAATTCAGGAAATCGTTGTTCTTGACGTTGATGAAGAATTGCGACGTGGCGGAGTCCGGATTTGCCGTGCGCGCCATCGCCACGGTCCCGCGGTCATTGTTCAGGCCGTTGTGGCTCTCCAGCGGAATCGGCGGACGTGTGGTCTTCTCCGACATGTCTGCCGTCATGCCGCCGCCCTGGATCATGAAGTTCTCGATCACGCGATGAAAGACGGTGCCGTTGTAATGCCCCGCCTCGACGTACTGTACGAAGTTGGCCACCGACTTCGGCGCCTTCTCGGCGTTGAGCTGGATGACGATGTCACCCATCGAGGTGGCGAGCTTCACCTTCTGCGCATACGCCGCCACGCTGCTGCCCATGCCGATGCACACGGCCACACCCAGCGAGAACCACCCAAGCCTTCTGCTCATCCGATCACTCCTTCGAAAAAGATTTTCCATTGTCCACTTTCCTTGCCCCAATACTGGCGCTTGACCGGCCCCGAGCGCTGCCCTTTCAGCACTTCGCCAAAGGTCACGATCAACACCTCGCTGGCGTCCCGCCACGACAGGATGGAAAGGTCTTTCAGCTCGGATTCGTGGGCCCGCGTCTTCACCATTTCTTGGCCGAGCGCGCGCGACCATTGCTCGAAATCTGCACTGCCGCTGGAAAACTGCGCGGAATAAAACTCGAGCAGTTTCTTGGTGTCGCCACGGGACCGCGCCTGGTGCCATTGCTCGACCAGTTTGCGCGCGACAGAACGCTCCTGTTCGGCCTGCGCCGGGGTCAACCATTCGAGCTGAGGTGCAATCACGACCGGTGTGCGACGCAGCGGCATGTCGCGAAGCAGAGGCGCCAGGTCATCGTTGGCCAGCACCACGCAACCATCGGTGCTCTGAGGGCTGCGCGCAAAGTTTTGCGGCGGCACGCCATGCAGCCAGATCCCGCCACCGGTTTTGCCGCGGCGCCGGTCGTATTCGTTCGGGTAGTTCAGCGTCAACGCCCCGGGGCCGTAGAAATCCTTCAACTGCGTCCCGCCGAGACGGCTGGTGATGAAATAAACCCCCAAGGGCGTGCGCTGATCGCCTTGTTCTTTCTTGTCGACGCCCAACCGGCCCAAAGACACGTAGTGGTCGGCCAGCAGCTTCATGCCCTGGGCCGTGTTCTCGAAAACGTACAGGCGCGACCGGCTGGCGTCCACCGCGATGGCGTGGCGGGTGGTTGGCGGCAGGTCGACAAACTGCCGAGGGATCGCGCCTTGAGGGGGGCGCTCGGTCAAGGCGGCCAGACGCAGTGCAGCTTCTTGGCGCAACTGGCCCCATTGCATTGCCGACGACGCGGGCAGCTCGGGAGGCGCCATCTGCAGCGCGCTCAGCTGGCCATGCTGGGCCAGCAGCAGGTCGCCATACACCAGCTGCGCAAGCTGGAAATTGGGAACGTCGCGTGTCAGCGCCTCGGCCTGAATCAAGGCCTTGCGGGCTTGGCTGGCACCGACGAGGCGATAGATCTCGATCAATCGGGCTTCGGGCGATGCCTTGAGCACGGCCAGGGCCTTCGCCCGCTTCGGCGCGGCAGAGTGTGCGCACGGCGGCAAGGTCAACGCCAGACAGGCGCACAGCCAGGTTGCAGCCATGCGCCATCGGCGCATGGCGGGCAGCGCTTGCCCCGGCCGCGATCCCATCACGAGCCGGTGCTTTCCTTTTGAATCAGCCATTGACCTGACACACGCACCATCTCAAGGGTCTTGCGGCTCGACACCTTCAACGCGTCTGCAGCGTAACTCTGACGAAACTGGACCACCGCCGTGTCACCGCGAAACTTCACGTCGACGTCGGACAGCAGCACCGAAATGTTGCGTTTGCCGGTGATCCGCGCTGTCCGCTCCCGTTCCCAGGTCTTGCGCGACTTGCCGGCGGAATAACTGCCCGCGTAGGCGGCGAAATACGCGTTCATGTCCTTGCGGCTCCAGGCGTTGGCCCAGGCATTGGCCGCCGCCTGCACTGCCATGCTGTCGGCCGTCGACCCTGCGGCCGTGGCGGGCTGCACGCCTGGCTCGACGGCACTGGCCGGCACAGCGGCCACCACCACAGGCGGCGCAACGGTCTTGGCCGGCGCAGCCACGGCGGGTTTGGGCGCCGGCGCAGCAGCCGGCGCCGCGGCAACCCCAGTGGGAGCCTTTTGCGAGGTACTCGCCAAGGCCTTGCCCTGGGGTGCGAACAGCTCGCGAATCATCGCGAGCTTGGGGGTGAGCTTCGAGTTGCCGCCGTCGATCTGCAAGGCCTTGGAATAGGCTTGACTGGCCAGCTTGGCGTACACATCTCCGAGGTTCTCGTAGGCGGTGGCGTAGCTCGGGTTCGTCCGGATGGCCGACTCCAGCGCACGGCGCGCCTGGTCGTACTGGCCTTGCTTGCCGTAGAGAACCGCGAGGTTGTTGTAGGGCTCGGGCAAGTCCGGGAAATCTTCGGTCAGCTTGACGAACACCGCGATCGCGTCGGTGCTGCGGCTTTGCTCCGACAACACCAGGCCTTTGAGGAAACGCATTTTTGCGTCCCGCGGGTGCGAAGCAAGGTACTGGTCCGCCTTTTGAGAAGCCTCGGCGAGTTGGCCGGCCGCGAGCAGACGGTCCACTTCGGAGTAGTCGTCGGCGCGAACGCAAACCGACACGGTCATCAGACCCAGCGTTGCCAAACTCATGAGCGCAGTGCGTGTGCGAAACATCGACATCCTGAAGGTGTGTGGGTCTATCGTGGACGACACCCCGTAGAGGGCGCGCGGGGCACGGAACCGGGCCGCTATACTGCCAAAATTGTATCGCAGCCCTACTCACACGAGCCCCTCGATCAACCCTCCCTGTGTGCTCTTGTGCAACCGCACGGGCTCGGCGACCCACTGGCCGCCTACCGCTTCAGACCGCCGTTGAGCGACTCCATTCCTGCGACCCGACGATGAGCCTGCGCATCTTCAACACCTTGACCCGCCAGACCGAGGTGTTCGTTCCCATCGAGCCCAACCATGTACGCATGTATGTGTGCGGCATGACGATCTACGACCTGTGCCATGTGGGCCACGCCCGCTTCATGATGGCCTTCGATGTGGCGGCACGCTGGATGCGCACGCTGGGCTACCACGTCAACTACGTGCGCAACATCACCGACATCGACGACAAGATCATCAAGCGGGCGCTCGAACGCAACATCCCGATCCGCCAGCTGACCGAAGAGATGACCCAGGCGATGCACCAGGACGTCGCCGCGCTGGGCATCGAGCCGCCCACGCATGAGCCGCGGGCCACCGACTACGTGCCGCAAATGCTGGACATGATCGGCACGCTGGAACGCAAGGGTCTGGCCTATCGGTCCGGCAATGGCGATGTGAACTATTCAGTGCGCAAGTTTGCCAGCTACGGCAATCTGTCCGGAAAATCACTCGACCAGCTGCGTGCCGGCGAACGCGTCGCGGTGTCGGACGGCAAGGAAGACCCGCTCGACTTTGTGCTGTGGAAGACCGCCAAACCGTCCGAACCTGCGGATGCCCAGTGGGAGAGCCCGTTCGGTCCGGGCCGGCCCGGCTGGCACATTGAATGCTCGGCCATGAGCTGCGCGCTGCTTGGCGAGCACTTCGATGTCCACGGCGGGGGTTTGGACTTGCAGTTTCCGCACCACGAGAACGAGATTGCACAAAGTGAGGGGGCCAGCGGAAAGCCATTCGTCAATGTGTGGATGCACAACGGCTTCTTGAATGTCGACAATGAAAAGATGTCCAAGTCGGTGGGCAACTTCTTTACGATCCGCGATGTGCTCAAGCGCTATGACGGCGAAACCATTCGGTTCTTCATGCTTCGCACCCATTACCGCAGCCCGTTCAATTTCAGCAACACCAACCTCGACGATGCACGCAACGCTTTGCGAAGGCTCTACACCGCGCTCGGTGACATGGATGTCCCGCCGGTTCCCGTCGATTGGTCGCAGCCCCAGGCGGTGCGCTTCCGTGACGCGATGAACGACGACTTTGGAACGCCCGAGGCGGTTGCCGTGCTGTTCGATCTGGCCGGCGAAGTCAACCGCAGCCGCTCGCCGGCGCACGCGTCCTTGTTGAAAGGCCTGGGTGCCACACTGGGCTTGCTGCAGCAAAACCCGCGCGGCTATTTGAGGTCGGGCAACGAGGTCGATGCGGCCGCGATCGAAGCGAAGATCGCCGCGCGCGCCGCGGCTAAGAAGGCGCGCGACTTTGCCCTGGCAGACCGCATCCGTGACGAGTTGTTGGCCCAATCCATCGTGCTGCAGGATTCGCCGCAAGGCACCACGTGGGTGAAGGCCTGACATGCTGCGCACCGTCACCCCCGAGTTTTGGGACGAGGCCTGCAAGCACCTTTCCAAGCGCGACCGGGTCATGCGCAAGATCATTCCCCTGTGCGGTGAAGGACAGCTGCAAAGCCGCGGCGACGCCTTCACCACGCTGGCGCGTTCCATCGTCGGCCAACAAATTTCCGTCAAGGCCGCGCAGGCGGTATGGGATCGGTTTGCCGCGCTGGTAGAAGGCGGCCCGACACGTCTGCTGCCAATGGCCGTGCTGTCCATCGACGTCATCAGCATGCGCGAGGCTGGCCTGTCAGGCCGCAAGGTCGAGTACCTGCTCGATCTGGCGCAGCACTTCGAGAGCGGCGCAGTGCATGTGCGGCAGTGGCAGCAGATGGACGACGAGACCATCATCGAAGAACTGGTGGCGATTCGCGGCATCGGCCGCTGGACCGCAGAAATGTTCCTGATCTTTCACCTGATGCGGCCCAACGTGCTGCCGCTGGACGACCTGGGCCTGATCAAGGGAATCAGTGTCAACTACTTCAGCGGCGAGCCGGTTTCACGTGCCGAAGCCCGTGAAGTCGGAGAGGCCTGGGCGCCTTTTCGCTCGGTGGCCACATGGTACATTTGGCGCAGCCTCGACCCTCTACCTGTTGCGTATTGAGCGTCTCTTTTTGCGGTGTGTCCATCGGCCGCCGAAGCCCCTCAACATGACCCGACAGATGACCCAGGACCCAGCCGGATGAGCAAACGTCACTTCCTTGAGTTCGAGCAACCCATCGCCGAACTGGAAACCAAGATCGAAGAGCTGCGCTACGTCCAAAGCGAATCCGCCGTCGACATCTCCGAAGAGATCGACCGCCTCAGCAAGAAGAGCCAGCAGCTCGTCAAAGACATCTATTCGCAACTGACGCCTTGGCAGGTCACGCAGATCGCGCGCCACCCGCAGCGGCCCTACGCGCTGGACTACATCGGCGAGGTCTTCACCGACTTTCAAGAATTGCGCGGCGACCGTGCTTTTGCCAACGACCAGTCCATCGTGGGCGGCTTGGCGCGCTTCAATGGCCAGGCCTGCATGGTCATCGGCCACCAGAAGGGCCGCGACACCAAAGAGCGCGCCGCCCGCAACTTCGGCATGTCGCGTCCTGAGGGCTATCGCAAGGCCTTGCGCCTGATGAAGCTGGCCGAGAAGTTCGGCTTGCCGGTGTTCACGCTGGTGGACACGCCAGGCGCGTATCCCGGCATCGGCGCCGAAGAGCGCGGCCAGTCCGAAGCCATCGGCCGCAACATCTTCGAGATGGCCCAGCTCGAAGTGCCCATCATCGCCACCATCATTGGCGAAGGCGGTTCGGGTGGCGCACTCGCCATCAGCGTCGGCGATCAATTGCTGATGCTTCAGTACTCGGTGTACTCGGTCATCTCGCCCGAGGGCTGCGCCTCCATCCTCTGGAAGACCGCAGAGCGCGCCTCCGACGCCGCCGATGCGCTGGGCATCACCGCACACCGCTTGAAGGCGCTGGGCATGGTCGACAAGATCATCAACGAGCCGGTGGGCGGCGCCCACCGCGACACGAAGCAGATGGCTGCGTACCTGAAGCGTGCGTTGACCGATTCGCTGCGTCAGATCAGCGACCTGAAGCCGAAAGAATTGCTGCAACGCCGCTACGAGCGTTTGCAGGCTTACGGCCGCTTCACCGACACCAAAGAGCACTGACGTGCCGTGAGCATGCCCTGCGTTGCGGTCGCCTACAGCGCGGGCCGCGACTCCACGGCGCTGCTGCACGCCACGCTGCAGGCAGCCCAAGCGCAGGGCTTGTCCATCGCCGCGCTGCACGTCCACCATGGGTTGAGCGCGCATGCCGATGCCTGGCTCGTCCATGCGCAAACGCAATGCGAAGAATGGGCCAAGGCGGGGGCACCACTGCGCCTCATGTCCCAGCGCCTGCAGTCGCGACCGCAAGCCGGCGACAGCGTCGAAGCCTGGGCGCGGCAAGCGCGCTACCGTGCGTTGCGGCAAATGGCGCTGGAGGCGGGCGCTTCGCTGGTCCTGCTGGCACATCATCGACGCGACCAGGCCGAGACGCTGTTGCTGCAGGCCTTCCGCGGCGCCGGTGTCGCCGGCCTCGCCGGCATGCCGGCGCTCATCGAACGCGACGGCCTCACCTGGGTGCGGCCCTGGCTCGACAGGCCGCGCGAAGCCATCGAGGCGTACTTGCGCGAGCATCGGCTCGCCTACATCGACGACGACAGCAATGCCGATCCGCGCTTCGCACGCAACCGGCTGCGGCTTCAGGTGTGGCCGGCGTTGATCGCCGCGTTCCCACACGCCGAAGCCAGCCTGGCGGATGCCGCCACCTGGGCCAGCCAGGCGTCGGACTGCCTCGATGAACTCGCCGCCATCGACCTCGCGAAGGTCGACGGCCCGCGCGGCCTGGTCGTGAACCACTGGCAAGCCTTGAGCGACGCCAGGCAAGTCAACGTGCTTCGCGCATGGATCAAGGATCGCACCGGGCACTCGGCGCCAGCCAGCCTGGTGCAGCGCCTGTGCCAGGAACTGCCGGTGACGGGATCGGCGCAATGGCCGGTCGCGGGCGGGAGCTTGCGGCGCCACCGAGGCTGCTTGCAGTTTGTGCTTGGCCCGCCGGAGCCTGCCGACGCGTCGCGACACGAACCAACGCTCAGCATTCGACGCGCCGGCCGCTACAAGCTGCCCGGTTGGGGCGGGCAGTTGCTGGCCCAGCGTGTGAAGGAAAACGGCGTGCCGCTGGCTTGGCTGGCCCATTTGGAGTTGCGGCCGAGAACCGGCGGCGAACAGTTTCAAGCCGCCATCGGCCGCCCACCACGCAGCCTGAAGAAGCAATATCAAAGTGCCGATGTGCCGCAATGGCAACGCGATGGGCCGCTGGTCTACAGCGGCGGGCAGCTGCTGTTCGTGCCCGGCCTGGGCCTGGACGCACGCGTACTCGCCTTGCCGGGCCAGGCCCAGCTGAATCTGCATTGGCAGAGCGGCTAAAATGCGCGGTTTCGCCGCAGCGCGCTCCTTCCTTTCCGCTCGATCCTTCATTCGCCATGGCACTCATCGTTCACAAATACGGCGGCACCTCCATGGGTTCCACCGAACGCATTCGCAATGTCGCCAAACGGGTGGCCAAGTGGTATCGGGCCGGACACCAGATGGTCGTCGTCCCGTCGGCCATGAGTGGCGAGACCAACCGCCTGCTCGGCCTGGCCAAAGAACTGTCTCCTGAGTCCTCGACGCCGGAACTGTCGCGCGAACTGGACATGATCGCGTCCACCGGCGAACAGGTCTCGGTCGGCCTGCTGGCCATCGCGCTGCAAGCCGAGGGGCTTCAATCGGTCAGCTACACCGGCTGGCAGGTCCCGGTGAAAACCGACACCTCGTACACCAAGGCGCGCATTCAAAGCATCGACGACACCCGCGTGCGCGCCGATCTGGACGCGGGCAAGGTGGTCATCATTGCCGGCTTCCAGGGCGTCGATCCGCAGGGCAACATCACCACGCTCGGCCGCGGCGGTTCCGACACCTCGGCCGTGGCGGTGGCGGCCGCCATGAAGGCCGACGAATGCCTGATCTATACCGACGTCGACGGCGTCTACACCACCGACCCGCGCATCGTTCCCGAGGCGCGGCGGCTCACCACCGTGAGCTTCGAAGAAATGCTCGAGATGGCCAGCCTCGGCTCCAAGGTGCTGCAGATCCGCTCGGTCGAATTCGCCGGCAAATACCGCGTGCCGTTGCGCGTGCTGTCGAGCTTCACGCCGTGGGACATCGACCTCGCCGAGGAATCCCGTTCCGGCACCCTGATCACTTTTGAGGAAGACGAAAAAATGGAACAAGCCGTTGTCGCAGGCATCGCCTTCAACCGCGATGAAGCCAAGATCACCGTGATGGGCGTGCCCGACAAGCCCGGCATCGCGTACCACATCCTCGGCCCGGTGGCCGACGCCAACATCGATGTCGACGTGATCATCCAGAACGTGTCGCACGAAGGCAAGACCGACTTCTCTTTCACCGTGCACCGCAATGACTACGCACGCACGATCGAACTGCTCAAGAAGCTGGTGCTGCCCGAGATCGGTGCCACCGAGGTGCTGGGCGACGCGAAGATCTGCAAGGTCAGCATCGTCGGCATCGGCATGCGCTCGCATGTGGGCGTGGCCAGCAAGATGTTCCGTTGCCTGTCTGAGGAGGGCATCAACATCCAGATGATCACCACCAGCGAAATCAAGACCAGTGTGGTGATCGACGAGAAGTACATGGAGCTCGCGGTTCGCGCGCTGCACAAGGCCTTCGATCTGGAGCAGGCCGCCGTCTGAAGGCAAGGTCTCTGCGGTTAGAATCCGCCGCAGTGCTGGAGTCGTGACCGAGTGGCCGAAGGTGCTCCCCTGCTAAGGGAGTATGTGGGCAAAACCTGCATCGAGGGTTCGAATCCCTCCGACTCCGCCAGATACCCGAGGCCTGTTTTCTGGGTGGTTGATCTATCTGGGAAACCGCGTCAAATCTGGCTTACAGACCGTTCCCTTTCTTCCGAGTGTGACCCCGAGTCACCATAATCGGAGCATGAAGGTACGGATTTAAACTAATCTGGTCAAGCGCGGGAACGTCTTCTATTTCCGCAAGAAGGTCCCGCCGGACCTCCGCAGTCATTACGGCCGAGAGGCCCATCCGCAAGAGCTCAATCAGCATCGCATCGAGGCGGACCTGTCATCTCCGATTAGCCAGCAGCTCCGCCGCGAGTTCCTGAAGGCTGGCCGATCAACTGAAGGCGGCCTTCGGGCCTGCCGGGCTGCAGCTCGCTGGCATCGAGCGGCGAACCGTGAACCTGGAGGCGGTCAAACGCCAGCGTCTCCATGACGCCATGGGAGCCCTGCAGTGACCGATGCGACACCCAACTCGAACCTGTGGTGGCGCCGCTGCCCGTTAGCCTGCCGAAGCAGATCGCGGACGCGCTTCTACCTCCCGAGGTCCTGAAGGGCGGCGTACTGTGTGCGTGAGGGGCTCGCAGGCAAAGGCTGGCCCATACTGGCGTCAAATACAAAGAGGGCTGACGATGGAGCAGAGGACGCCAGAGAACATGTACATCCACGGGGCCTACCTCAAGCTGGCCGCGCCCGATGTGGTGTACGCCGAACTTGAGGCTTACGGCGCCGCGCTGCGCAAAGACCGATATGTCTTTGGTATCCGGGATGAGGGGCTTGAAGAGTCGCTAGCCGCTCGGGACGACCGACTCATCAGCCTCGGTTTGGCAAAGAACGCCGGGAGCTACCAGGTCGTAGCTAAGCTGTATCGTCGGGCGCTCGAAGGCACAGGCGATGCTGGCTATGACATTGCCGTGCGAGTGGCCTGTCTCGCAAACGAGGCCGCTCCTGGCATGCTGCTCTTGGACGACTCTTCGTTGTTCGGTGACGGAGAGTTCCGCAGAATGTAAGCGGCTGGGCATGGCATCTTGAGAGTTGACGTGCTGGCGCCGACGATGGTGTCCACCAACGAACGAGGTGGACACCATGCAAGAGGCAAAGCGGAGTGCGCGGCGCAATCACGCGCTCGAGTTGAAGAAGGCTGTACTGGACGAATGCCAAGCGGGAGCGTCGGTTGCGAGCGTGGCGATGGCGCGTGGGCTCAACGCGAATCTCGTGCACAAGTGGCGTCGGCTCGCGCAGGGCCGGCTCGTTGCGGCGGTGACGCCGCTGACCCCCGCACCGGCGTTCATCCCGCTGGTCATCACATCGTCCGCACTGCCTACGCCGACCCCACCGACATGCGCCGAGCCTCGCGAGCTGCGCATCGAGTTGCGCCGAGGGGCGATCGTCGCGACGGTCAACTGGCCGATGTCGGCGACGACCGAGTGCGCAGGATGGCTGCGTGAGGTGCTGCGGTGATCCGAATCGACGCGCTGTGGCTCGCCGCCCAGCCGGTGGACATGCGCGCCGGCGCCGACCGACTGCTCGCCCGCGTGGTGCAAGTCTTCGGTTGTGCCCAAGCGCATCATGGCTACTTGTTTGCCAACGCACGGGCCACACGAATCAAGCTGCTGGTGCACGACGGGTTCGGCGTCTGGTGCGCAGCGCGACGCCTGAACGAAGGCCGCTTCGTCTGGCCGCGCGAGGCGCCCACTGGCGTGACACCGATGGCGTTGACGCAGCAGCAATTCGACGCCCTGGTGCTCGGTCTGCCATGGCAGCGCCTGGAGCAAATGAGGGTGATCTCCCGGATGTGAATTGAGCCTGAAGGGATGGCTGCGGAGCAATCCGAACATCTCCGCATAGCCGCACCAGCGCTGGCTTTGCACAATGCGGGCATGCTCGATTTGCAGGAACTCAACGCACAAGACCTCCAGGGTCTGAGCCCCAGTTCACTGGCCGAAGTTGCCGCGCAAATGCTGACCCGCATCGATGAGCAAAGCAAGTTCATCGGCGAGCAAAGCCAGCAACTCGACGAGCGCAACAAACAAATCGCAAGCCAAGCGCAGGCGATCAAGTTCAAGGACGTGAAGCTCGAACGCATCACGTTCGAGCTGAGCCGCCTGAAGGCCTACCGGTTCGGTGCCAAGACCGAACGCATGGACGCCGAGCAGCGGCAGATGTTCGAGGACGCGTTGGCCGAGGATCAAGCCAGCCTGGAGGCGCAGCTACTCGCCCTGCAGGGCGAGCGCGGGCAGACAGCGGCGCCACCTCCCGACGAGAAGACCAAGAGCAAGCCGCGACGCCAAGCGCTGCCCGAGCACCTGCGGCGCGTCGAGTACCGGCACGAGCCCGAGAACACCACCTGCCCATCTCCGGGTTGCGGCCAGGCGATGGCGCGCATCGGCGAGGACATCACCGAGAAGCTCGACATCGTGCCGGCCGAGTTCTTTGTGCACCGTCACGTCCGCGGCAAGTGGGCCTGCAAGTGCTGCCAGACTCTGGCGCAGGAGCCGGTTGCGCCGCAGATCATCGACAAGGGCATGCCAGCCCCGGGGCTGATTGCACACGTGCTGGTGAGCCGCTTCGTCGACCACCTGCCGTACTACCGCCAGGAAGACATCAACGCGCGCTCGAAGGTGCACACGCCGCGCTCGACGTTGGCATCGTGGTCGGGACAAGGCGGCGCGGCATTGCAGCCGCTCTTCGACGTGCACCGCGAGTTCATTCTCGGCGCAGATATTCTGCATGCCGACGAGACCCCGGTGAGGCTGCTCGACCCTGGTGCGGGCAAGACCAAGCGGGCGTACGTATGGGCTTATGCACGCAGCGCCTTCGACGCGCTGCCAGGCGTGGCCTACGACTTCTGTCTGGGCCGTGGGGGCAAGTACGCCGTCGAGTTCCTGGGCGACTGGTGCGGCACGCTGGTGCGAGACGAATTCGCAGGCTACGAGAGCGTGGTCAAGCTCCACAACCGCAAGGCCGCTGGATGCCTCGCGCACGCGAGACGAAAGTTCGACGAACTCATCAAGGACAATCAGAGCCCGGTGGCCCTGCAGGCGGTGCAGCGCATCGCCTGGATCTACCGCATCGAGCGAGAGGTGCAGAGCCTGACCGTCACCGAGCGACTTGCGGTGAGGCAGAGCCGATCAAAACCGCTGTGGGAGGAGATGCACGTCTGGCTCCAACTCGAGCGCCAGCGTGTGCCCGACGGGAGCGGCATTGCCGGGGCGATCGACTACAGCCTGAACCACTGGGCGGCGCTGACCGCCAACCTTCGGGACGGCAACGTGCCCGTAGACAACAACCACTGCGAAAACCAAATGCGCCCATGGGCAGTCGGCAGAAAGTCGTGGCTCTTCGCCGGCAGTGATCTGGCCGGCCAACGCGCCGCAGTCGTCATGAGCCTCGTGGTGTCGGCGAAGTTGAACGGGCACGATCCCTGGGCTTACCTCAAGGACGTGCTCACCCGACTGCCCACGCAGCCAAACGGCCGCATCGACGAACTGCTGCCGCATCTCTGGACCCCGCCGGCCTGACATCTTCCGCCGCCTTCGGCGAGCGTCAAGATGCCACCGCCGGACGCTTACTGAGCAGTATCGGTTTGTGCGACACATTAAAGAACGTTGCTAACATCCCGGCATGCTGTCCCGACTGCTGAAACTGACAACTTTCGCTTTGCTTGGCGCAGCTATCTTTTGGGGAGCGTGGTTTAGCCGCGCCGGATCGCCCCTTCTCGCCGGAATCGGCGTGCTGCTGATAGTTTTCGGATACACAGCGCCGCTCGCGCTTGAATTTTTCGCGGTGTGGTGCGTTCATGGTGACGACGCCTCGCCAAAAGCCACTGCGATGCAACTGCTGAAGTCGTGGTGGAATGAAGCGCTCACGATGCCGCGTGTTTTCTGCTGGCATCAGCCATTTCGGTCCGACGTCGTGCCCGATTTTCTTTCTGCAGAATCAACTGCGCGCGGTGTTGTCATGGTGCACGGATTTCTCAGCAACCGTGGCTTCTGGAATCGGTGGATGCTGCGCCTAAAGGCCTGTGACGTCCCGTTTGTGGCCGTGAATCTTGAGCCCGTCTTCGGATCGATCAACGACTACATCCAGGGAGTTGAACAAGCAGTACGCCGCGTCGAGGCCGCCACGGGGCGTCCACCGGTACTGGTCGGGCACAGCATGGGGGGCCTGGCCATTCGAGCCTGGCTCGGTGCGCAGCCGCGTTATGAACGTGTCCATCACGTGATCACCATCGGGACTCCGCACCGCGGAACGTGGTTGGGACGATTCGGCTGGAGCCGCAATACGAGACAAATGGCAGAAGGTGCTGATTGGCATCGACAGCTGGCATTGGCCGAGTCGCCGCAGCGCCTTGCGCAATTCACCTGCTTTTACAGCCACTGCGACAACGTTGTTTTCCCCGCGTCAAACGCCACGCTGAAAGGCGCGGACAACCAGCACGTGCCCGGTGTGGCACATGTTCAATTGGTTGATCAAGAGATCGTGTTCAACGAAGTGCGGCGCTGGGCACAAGAGCAGTAGAACGTCCCGATGTCCCACGGGGTTTTGACTGTGCGCCCCTCCTGCCCCGAACTAACTGTCCAGGTCCTTGACGAAGTGCAGGGTGGCCTCAAGCGACAGATTCAGCAGCTGGGCAATTTCCTTGATGTCGTCGGGAATGGCCGCGTTGTCCCAGCCGTCGGCGGTGTGCCGTGCCAATCGAATGGCCAGGATGACATTGCGTACGCTGGGATGCTCGGCATGCGCGTCGTCGCTGATGCGAATCAGCAGTTCCGGAAGCGCCCAAGCCTTCATCAGCGCCTGTTGCAAATCGTCCAGCTTCACATTCAACACGCTGAGCTGGGCGGCACTTGAGCGCAGGCCGGGGTCGGCTTTCTGAGCGGCACGAATCTTCAGCCCCAGCGCGGGTGCATGACACCACATCAGCATTTCGGCAAAGTCGTGCAGCAACGCCGCTTCGTGGATCACAGCCGCATCGTGGTCCATGCGATGCACTGCGAAGGCCAGCGCAAAGTGCGATGCGCGGTGTGCGCGGCGCAGAACCTCGCCGAGTCCATGCAAAGCCTCAGCTTCATGGGCCAGGCGGTCTTCTACCGTGGGCTGCACGCCAAAAGTCGAGAAGAAGGGCGAGATGCCCATCACCAGCACCGCTGCGATCACCGTTTCAATGTCGGTAACAAGACGCGATGGACGGTGAGTCGACGAATAGGCCAGCACCTTCAGCGTCATCAGCGGGTCGTCCGCGACCATTTCGCCGATCAGGTTGGCATCCACGGCATCTTCGTTGATGCGCATCGCCTCCAAGGCGTCGGCGGTATTGGCCAGGATGGGGATGTCCACCTGCTGAAAGTAAGCCGTCCATGCCGCCAGATCGCGCAGAGGCTGCGCCAGCGGTTGGAAAACCGGTGCGGCGGAGTCGTCAGGCGTGTTCACGGTTGAAATGACGCAATTCGTTGCTGTTATCGGCCCGTACCTGCGCCAACTTGAGGCACACCCGGTATCGGTTCATTTTTTCTCCAAGCGTGTCTTGAGGTCCATGCCGATCTTCTGGTTGACGAACTGCAGCGTGGCCACCTTCGACACATCGATCTCGCCGGGCTGGTACAGGCCAGCTTTCACCATCTGCGCAAGAAAGTCACGGATACGTTCATTGCTCATGGCGCCAACGCCGCTGAGCAGCGCACCGCCCGAATCCACGATGCCCTGCGCCTTCATCAACTGCACCGAGGCTTCCATTTCCTCGTCCGTCATCTCGGGTTTATCGCGCTTCATCCGAGCACCG
>Ga0137403_10004394_pt1 | contig 16608 bp, 14 predicted proteins | sample CZOMad2_1_16fung_FD_122057 | JGI IMG/M metagenome (GOLD analysis project Ga0137403, IMG submission 122057) | Vadose zone soil fungal communities from Angelo Coast Range Reserve, California, USA - CZOMad2_1_16fungal (Hybrid Assembly) | ecosystem: Environmental > Terrestrial > Soil > Vadose zone...
GGTGAGCTGCACGTCGAACGCCTGGGCCGGGGTACGGCCTGGCTCGATACCGGTACTCACAATTCCTTGCTCGATGCCGGCGCGTTCGTGCGCATCATCGAGGAAAGACAGGGACTGAAAGTGGCCTGCGTTGAAGAGATCGCCTGGCGTTCGGGGTTCATCAGTGCCGATCAATTGATGAAGCTGGCCAAGCCGCTGGAGAAGAGCGGTTACGGCGAGTATCTGCTGCGCATCGTCAACGAGCAATCGCAGCCATGACGGGTTCGGCGGCATGAAATTCACCAACATTCCGATCGCCGGTGCGGTGCTGATCGAACCGCAAGTGTTCGGCGACGCCCGCGGGTTCTTCATGGAGACCTGGCAGCAGGAGAAATTCAAGGCGGCGGGGATCGATGCGACGTACGTGCAGGACAATCATAGCCGCTCCAGCCAGTGGACATTGCGGGGGCTGCACCTGCAGGTGCAGCACGCGCAGGGCAAGCTGGTGCGCGTCACGTTGGGCAGCGTCTTCGACGTGGTGGTCGATTTGCGCCGTAGCAGCCCGAGCTACGGAGCCTCGTGGGGCGTGGAGTTGTCCGCGGAGAATCATCGGATGCTGTGGGTTCCGCCGGGTCTGGCGCACGGCATTCTGATCACCTCGGAATCCGCCGATTTCCTTTACAAATGCACGGATTTCTACCATCCCGAGCACGAGCGTACCCTGGCCTGGGATGATCCGGCCTTGGGTATCCGCTGGCCCCTGCCGACGGGCGTCGCTCCCAAGCTCTCGGCCAAGGACGCGCGCGGTGCGAGTTTTGCCGAGATCGAGAAGTTCGCGTGAGAGTGCTGGTGCTCGGTGGCGGCGGCCAGGTCGCGAGCGCTGTCGTTGCGGCCGCCCCCGCGCAACATCAGGTCGTGGCCAAGACCCGCGCCGAACTCGACATCGGTGATGAAAGGGCAGTCAAGCGCGCATTCACAGAAACCGGTGCAGAGTGGGTCGTGAACGCCGCCGCGTACACCGCGGTGGACCTGGCCGAAGATCAGCCGGCGCAAGCCGTTGCGGCCAATGATACTGCCGTGGGCGTGCTTGCGGCGGCAGCGTCGACGGCGGGTTGCCCGCTGCTGCATCTGTCGACCGACTTCGTGTTCGACGGCAAGTCCAACCGCGCGTACCTGCCGGCGGATCAAACCAATCCCTTGAGTGTTTACGGGGTGAGTAAGCTCGGCGGTGAGCGCCATGTACTCGATGGCGCTGGGGCCGGTATTGTCTTACGTACCGCTTGGGTGTACGCCGCCGCGGGGCGGAATTTCGCGTTGACCATGCTGCGGCTGATGCGCGAGAAGGAGCAGGTGAGTGTGGTCTGCGACCAGATCGGCACGCCTACTTGGGCCGGCGGCATCGCCGCGGCCATCTGGGGTCTCATCGAGGCGGACGCTCCCCGCGGCGTGTACCACTGGACGGATCTCGGGGTGGCGAGCTGGTACGATTTTGCCGTCGCCATTCAGGATGAGGCATTGGCGCGGGGTTTATTGAGCCGTGCGGTGCCCATCACACCCATTCTGAGCGCCGCCTACCCGACGCGCGCACGGCGGCCCGCGTTCAGCGTGCTCGATAGCGGATCCACGCGGGCCCTGATCACGGTCCCGGCACGGCATTGGCGGCACAATTTGAGGACCATGCTGGATGAGCTTCGAACCCCGTAACCTGTTAATTACCGGCGGCGCCGGCTTCATCGGTGCCAACTTCGTGCGCCATTGGCTGGCGAACACCCGAGAGGGGCGGGTGGTGGTGTTCGATGCACTGACCTATGCCGGCAATATCGACAACCTGGCGGGGCTGGACGGGGATCCTCGGTATGTCTTCGTGAAGGGCGATATCTGCGACGAGGCCACGGTGCGCGCGCTTCTCGAGCAGCGTCACATCGACACCGTGGTGCATTTTGCGGCCGAGTCGCATGTCGATCGGTCGATCTTGGGTCCTGATGACTTCATACGCACCAATATCGTGGGTACGCACTCGCTGCTCAAGGCGGCAAAAACGCTGTGGATAGACCGAAAGACCGTCCCGGCGCACCGCTTTCATCATGTGTCGACCGATGAGGTGTACGGTTCCTTGGGACCGAAAGACGCGCCTTTCCAAGAGGCGACCCCATACGCGCCCAACTCACCCTACTCGGCCAGCAAAGCCTCGTCGGACCATCTGGTGCGGGCCTACCACGAGACCTATGGGCTCGATACCACGGTCACCAATTGTTCGAACAACTATGGTCCCTACCAGTTTCCGGAGAAGTTGATCCCGCTGACCATCGTCAATATTTTGCTGGGTAAGCCGCTGCCGGTGTACGGCGACGGGCTGCAGGTGCGCGATTGGCTGCATGTGGAAGACCATTGCGCGGCGATCGCACTGGCGCTGAGTCGCGGACGGCCGGGTGAGGTGTACAACGTCGGGGGCAACAGCGAGACCACGAATATTGAAATCGTGCGGACGCTGTGCGGGTTGGTGGACCAGTCCTTGAGCCAGCGCGCCGACCTGCGCGCGGCGTTTCCGGGCTCGCCGGCCGGCGGCGGCCAGCGAGCGGTCGATTTGATCACGCATGTGCGCGACCGCCTGGGACATGACCGGCGCTATGCCATCAACTACGCCAAGGCAGCGGGTGAATTGGGTTATGCGCCGGCGCGCGATCTGGCCAAGGGCCTGCGGGCCACGCTCGACTGGTATTTGGCCAACACGCGGTGGTGGCAGACTCTCTTGGGCCGTGATTACGCGGATTGGTTGGAGAAGAATTACAAGCGTTAGCCGCGGGGTCGGTTAGACTTTGGCGGCCTGGCGGCGCCCGGCGGGGTTGCCCGGAACGTGGCACACGCTATCATGTGCGGCTGGAACTGTGGCGCCAACCGCTGAAGTGCATCGAGGTCTCCTTAATAATGGAAGTCGTTTCGTCTATGTGCGGCCGGAATCGTACGGCCGGAATCGTGGCTAACCGTTGCACCGCCGAGAGGCGGCGAGGTCCTTCGTTGATGAAAGTCGTATCGTCGATCAGTGTGATTGGCCGAACAGGGATGGTGGCGCCAGCATGAATTCAGGTTCGATGCCTCGGTTGACGGCGATTTCAAAATTGTATTGTTTGGCCTCGCATCATGCGGAATAAATTTCTTCGCGCCGCGGGCGTTCTTTTGTCGATCGGACTTGCGTCATCCGTGCGCCCGCAGTCACCCGATACATTGCAGGCTCTCAAGGATAGTTTATCGCCCGATCAGCAAAGTTCGATATTGCAAAATGTTCTCGGTAAGGGTGATCGGAGCGGCAAGAAGACCGACCAGAAGCTCGAAACGCCGGAAACGGTGTTGCCGAAGGCTGATGAAACGAGGGACCAGGTCCATAAGATAAAGAGGCAAGAGACCTTTGATGGGAGAATCCTTCGCCAGATGGACGAAGACCCCGAATTACGCGCTGACGATATGGTACTCATCGAACTGACGCCGATCGATACGGAAGGCCTCGGGAACGGCCTCGGAAATCAAAACAACGCCGGTGGTAATAACGGTAATAACGGAAATAACGGGGCGAACGGCAATGGCGGTCCATCCGGCATTGCGGGTCTCACTGGCACCACCGCCAGCGGAGTCACTGGTATAAGTGGCATCGCCGGCATTCTTGCCGGCAGTGGCAGTGGCAGTGGCAGTGGCAGTGGGAGTGGGAGTGGGAGTGGCAACAGCAACGGCAATAGAAACGGGAATGCCAACGGTAACGGCAATAACGTCAATAGCTATAACTTGAGCCTGTTGGAGCAAAAACCAAAGACGGACGAGGAAAAAGAGAAGTCGGAGAAGTTTCGTAAGCGCATTCTGAATGGCAATCCGTATCAACTCAGTCACTCCGGTGTCCTCGAGCTTCCCGGATTGCCGCCAATCCCTCTTGCAGGTCTTACCGCGTTCGAGGCTACGAGAAGACTCAATGCTGATCCAGGTCTCAGAGACTATTCAGCGAAGCTCACGCTGCTGCGTCTGTTGCCGTCCGGGGAACAGGCACTTAAGCCCTTTGGCTACGACCTTTTCAAGGGATTGCCGAGCACCTTTGCGCCGGTCTCAGATATTCAAGTACCGATCGACTATATCGTGGGACCCGGCGACACGCTGGAAGTCCAGCTTTACGGCAATGAACCCGCGATCTATGAGTTGACTGTACAGCGAGACGGCCGGGTCAATTTCCCCAAGCTCGGTCCGATCATGGTCAGCAACAGGAGCTTCGATGCGGCGCGCACCGAGATCGAACATCGCGTATCGGAGCAGCTCATCGGTTCGCGCGTCAGCGTCACCATGGGTGATCTTCGATCGATTCGCGTGTTCGTGCTGGGCGAAGCCGAAAAGCCCGGTTCCTATACCGTCAGCGGTTTGTCCACCATGACGAACGCCCTGTTCGTCAGCGGCGGCGTGAAGAAGATCGGTTCCCTGCGCAACATTCAACTCAAGCGCAACGGTCGCTTGGTTACCACACTCGATCTTTACGATCTATTGCTGCACGGCGACACCAGCAATGATCGGCAGCTATTGCCCGGCGACGTCATTTTCATTCCTCCCATCGGCAAGACGGTGTCGGTCTATGGCGCGGTCCAACGTCCCGCGATTTACGAACTCAAGACGGAAAACAGCGTAGCGCAGGCGATTGAAATTGCCGGCGGTTTGTTGCCCGACGCGGATGCAAAGCTGGGGCAATTGGAACGAATTCTTCCGTCGCAATTGCGAGAGATGCACAACGTCGATTTGACGGCAAGCGAGAGCCGCACAACCGAGTTGGCGAACGGCGACAAACTGCGCGTACCCGAGATGCGACCCACGCTCGAAAATTCGGTGGCGCTCACCGGATACGTGTTTCGACCGGGCCAATTTCAATACCGGCCGGGATTGCGGCTCACGGACGTGCTGGGTAGCTTCGACGAGCTGCGGCCGAATGCGGACCAGCACTACATCATGATTCGGCGCGAAGTGCCGCCCGACGACAGGATCGAGGTCGTTTCCGCCGATCTTGCGCGTGCCCTCGCGGCGCGCGGCTCCGCGGCCGATCCGGAACTGCGGCCGCGCGACAAGATCTACGTGTTCGATTTGTCCGCGGATCGCGAGCGCATATTGGCGCCCGTCGTCAGGGAGTTGGAACTACAAGCGTCGCCGGAAAAGCCGGAGCAGGTCGTCAGTGTCGATGGCCGGGTCAAGGCGCCGGGGCACTATCCGCTCGAGCCCACGATGCATGTGAGCGATTTGATCCGCGCCGGCGGCAGTTTGGAGGATGCCGCATTTCGCGGAGAGGCCGAGATTACCCGATATCAGGTAGTCGACGGCAAAGAGCGAAGCACCGAGTTGATTCCGGTAGACCTCGCGGCGATTCGCCGCGGCGATTCGGGTGCGGACTTGCAGCTCCAGCCCTACGACATCCTGGTCATCAAACCCATACCGAAGTGGGTGGAACCGGGGAGCTTCGAACTCGCGGGCGAAGTACGGTTCCCCGGTAAATATCCCGTCCACCAGGGTGAAACCCTGTCTTCCGTGCTGCAGCGCGCGGGCGGCCTTACCGATCTGGCATTTGCCGAGGGAGCTGTATTCATTCGTGACGAACTGAAGAAGCGAGAAAAGGATCAGCTCGAATTGCTGGCAACTCGCTTGCAAAGCGATCTGGCGGCTTTGTCGCTCGAAGCGGCCGTCAGCAGTGGCGCCACTAATTCGGGTGGAGGGGCCGGTAATGCGGCTCAAAGTTTGCAGATTGGCCAACAGTTGCTGAGCCAGCTTCGCGACACGAAGCCGGTCGGCCGCCTCGTGATAGATGTCGGTCGGGTAGTCAAGGGTCCCGCAGGTGTGCCCGATGACGTGATAATCAGGGACGGCGACAAGCTGCTGATCCCCAAGAAGAGTCAAGAAATTACGATCTTAGGCGAAGTGCAGAGCCCCACTTCACATGTGTTTCAGGCCGGCCTCTCCCGTGACGATTACATAGCGAGGAGCGGCGGGCCCACTCAGAAGGCAGATCGGAAGCGTATCTATGTGGTGCGAGCGAATGGGGACGTCGTTTCCGGGCAGCGCGCCGGTTGGTTTAGGCGCTCGCAGTCGGCGGAGATTCGGCCGGGAGACACAATCGTAGTACCGCTCGATACCGAGCGGGTCAGGGCGCTCCCGGTCTGGCAGGCCGTGACGACGATTATCTACAACTTGGCTATCGCACTGCTGGCGATTCATAGCGCTGCGCCCTGAGGTGAGGGCCAGCCTGCACAGACGCAGAACAGCCGCCGACATTTGCGACGCAGCGCCGATGTTCGCGCGGCATCGTTCATGGCCCGCGTTTTGACATGGAGTTGCGATGCGAGGATTGAGCAAACACAGAATTGCCGTCATTGGCCTCGGGTATGTCGGCTTGCCTCTGGCGGTGGAATTCGGCAAGAAATACCGCACCGTTGGCTTTGATATCAATGCGGTGCGGATCAAAGCGCTGAAGGCGGGTCGCGACGTCACACTGGAAACAACTGGTGCAGAGCTCAGGGCAGCGGACAAGCTACGCTTCTCGGCCCAGATCAGGGATCTCAAATCCTGCAATATTTTCATCGTGACCGTGCCGACGCCGATCGATCAATACAAGCGCCCGGACTTGACCCCGCTGCTCAATGCCAGCGAAACGGTCGGCCGCGTCCTGAAGAAGGGCGACGTCGTCATTTACGAATCCACCGTTTATCCGGGCTGCACGGAGGAAATCTGCGTCCCCGCACTGGAGCGTTACTCATCACTGCGCTTCAACAAGGATTTCTATTGCGGCTATAGTCCCGAGCGCATCAATCCGGGCGACAAGCAACATCGTCTGGCGACCATCAAAAAAGTAACGTCCGGCTCCATGCCGCGGATCGCGGATCTCGTGAATGCGCTGTATGCGTCGATCATCACCGCAGGAACCCATCAGGCGTCGAGCATCAAAGTGGCGGAGGCCGCCAAGGTGATCGAGAACACCCAGCGCGATGTGAACATCGCCCTCATCAACGAACTCGCGCTGATCTTCAAACGTATCGGGATCGACACCGAGGAGGTGTTGCGCGCCGCGGGCACGAAATGGAACTTCCTGCCTTTCCGTCCGGGACTGGTGGGCGGTCATTGTATCGGCGTGGATCCTTACTATTTGACACACAAGGCCACTGAAATCGGCTACCACCCGGAAATGATCCTGGCGGGGCGGCGCATCAACGATGGCATGGGCGCATACGTTGCCCAGCAGATCGTCGTGCTTATGACGGAACGGCGCATCATGGTGGGAGACTCGAAGATCCTGATTCTCGGGCTTGCCTTCAAGGAGAACTGTCCCGATCTGCGCAACAGTAAGGTGATGGACATCTTCAATGAGTTGAAGCGCTTTGATGCCAATGTCGACGTTTACGATCCTTGGATCGACGCTGACGGTGCGTATCGCGAATACGGACTTCGCCCCGTCAAGACGCCCAAACTAGCCAGCTACGACGCCATCGTGCTCGCCGTCGGGCACGACGTATTCAGGGTGATGGGCGTGCACAAACTCCGCCGATGGGCGAAGAAGGAACATGTGCTGTACGACGTCAAATACGTGTTTCCCGCCGATCAAACCGACGGGCGGCTGTAATCGCATGAAGATTTTGGTCACTGGCGCCGCGGGATTCATCGGCTTTTTCGTCTCACAAGCATTGTTGGCGCGCGGCGATAAAGTGGTCGGGCTCGACAACCTGAACGACTATTACGATCCGCGCCTCAAGGTTGCACGGCTCGACATATTGAAGAAGCATAGGAATTTTCGCTTTGTCAATCTGGATCTAATCGATCGCCGTGGCATCGAGGCGTTGTTCGCAGCCGATAAATTCAGCCGTGTGATCCATCTCGCCGCTCAGGCAGGCGTGCGCAATTCGATAGAGAATCCTCATATTTACGTTGACAGCAACGTGACCGGCTTTTTGCACATCATCGAAGGATGCCGCCACAATGGTGTCGAGCACCTGGTGTACGCATCCACGAGTTCTGTCTACGGCGCGAATACACATATGCCCTTCGCCGTCGATCAGAATGCCGATCACCCGCTCACTTTGTACGCGGCGACCAAGAAAGCCAATGAACTCATGGCTCATTGTTATTCCTCGCTCTATGGGCTACCGACCACGGGCTTGCGCTTCTTCACCGTCTACGGTCCATGGGGCCGGCCGGACATGGCTTTGTTCTTGTTCACGGCTAATATCCTCGCCGGCAAGCCGATCGATGTTTTCAATTATGGCAAACACAAACGTGATTTCACGTATGTCGGCGACATTGCGGCGGGCGTCATCGCCGCAGTGGACCACACTGCGAAGCCCGATGGGGACTGGAATCCAGAGACGCCGAATCCCAGCACGAGCTCCGCACCGTACAGGCTTTACAACATCGGCAATCAACGGCCGGTAGAGCTTTTGCGGTACATCGAAGTGCTCGAGCAATGCCTGGGGCGCAAAGCTCAAATGAACCTATTGCCGCTGCAGCAGGGCGACGTGCCTGATACGTTGGCGGACGTGGAAGCCTTGACGCGCGATGTCGGGTACCGCCCGAGCACGCCGGTCGAAGAGGGTGTGAAGCGATTCGTCGAATGGTATCGTGCCTATTATCGTCCCCCGACAACGTAATCGCGCGAACTGTCACAGTCACTCAAACCGAAATCGATATGTTCAAGGCCGTGAGAGGTAGGATTTAGCAATATCTATGGAAAAGGCAAACGAAATCGATTTCGTCGCAATATTTTGGATCGTTTGGCGGCGAAAATTGCTCGTCTCGGCAGTTGCAATCGTCAGCGGTCTGGTCGCTGTCTACCTCGCTTTCACGGCGATCCCGATCTATCGAGCCACCGTGGTCGTCACGGAAGTTCACGACGTTGCGTTAGGAGGTGCGAATTCGCTCTCGAGTCAACTTGGCGGGCTCGCGAGTCTCGCAGGCGTCAATATCGGTGCTAACGGTCCCAATGTCGAAAACAAGGCGGTATTGGAGTCGCGCGGTCTCATCGAGGAATTCGTCAAGCGCAACGACATTGTTCCACTGATGAAAATCAATGCTAAGTTGCCCAACCACCCTTGGTTTGCTGTCGAGCAATTCAAAAGGAATGTCCTCGATCTGCGGGACGATAAAATGAAAAGCACTACGACGGTCACTATTGACTGGACCGATCCAGCGGTCGCCGCGCAGTGGGCAAACGGCTTTGTTGCGTTGGCCAACGAACTGCTGCGCAATCGCGCTGTCCGAGAGTCGACACAGAATATTGGTTTTCTCAACAAGCAGATTGCCCAAACCAGTGTGGTCGAAGTGCAGCGCGTAATGTTTAACTTGATAGAAACGGAGACGAAAAAGCTCATGCTTGCGACTGGGCGAACGGAATATGCATTTGCTGTTGTTGATCCAGCCGTACCTCCCGCAGTTCGAGTGAGCCCACGTCGAACTTTGATCGTCTTGTCGGGCCTGTTGATAGGCGGAGTTTTGGGTTCGATCGTAGCGATGATATTGAACTTTCGCAGCAATCGCGCGGCCGTGCGGCCGAATTGATCGGCGGGAATCTGTTCGTCAATCCGGCCGTCAAAGTGGCTGGATTGGGCGTTGACTTCAGTGTCCTATAATCTTTAGAATGAGTGTGTTCAATAGATGAACGCAGTGAATGGCTGACGTAATGGGCATGGCGACGGGTGCAAAGACGGTTCAAGTCATGATTGAGGATGAGATCAGTTACGGTCTGTTCAAGCTGCTGGAGCGAACTCCCGACATCAGGCAGCGTGAAGTCGCAAAGCAGCTGGGCGTGAGCCTTGGCAAGGTCAATTATTGCCTGAGATCACTGATTGCGAAGGGCTGGATAAAGGCTGTCAACTTTAAGAATAGCAACAACAAGATAGCTTACACGTATTTTTTGACTCCGCAGGGAATTGAAGCCAAGACGGCGGTTACGCGGCGTTTTCTTCATCGTAAAATGAAAGAGTACGAGGCCCTGCGTGATGAGATCGAGCGCGCCCGCGAGTGAACGAGAACGGCGCCCAATGAAGCCGGAAGTTACACCGTGAAGAGTGCGACGGGCATCGGGATTTCAGCAAATTTGCTGGTACGCCTTTATCGCCACCTCAACGGATCGCGACAGCGCCAATTCGTTATGTTGATGTCGCTGATGCTCGTCAGTGCACTTGCAGAAGTAATTAGTCTGGGTGCGGTGCTTCCGTTCATTGGAATCCTTGCCGTGCCACAGCTTGTTTTCAAGCACCGTGTAATCGCCGACGTCGCAAGCGCATGGAAAATTACTTCTCCTGATCAACTCGTGCTCCCGCTCACCATCGCGTTTATCGTCGCTGCCGTCGTCTCTGCGGCGATTCGCGTCCTACTCCTATGGCTGAGCATGCGATTTACCTTTGCCAGCGGTGCGGAGTTGAGCATTGATGTGTATCGCAGGACGCTATACCAGCCCTACTACGTGCACGTCGCCACCAGCAGCAACGAAGTCATCAGCGGCACGATGAACAAGGTCGGCAGCACGGTCCTGGGCGTATTGTTGCCGCTGCTTACATTGCTCAGCTCGATCATTCTGCTCGGCGCGTTGATAGCTGCACTGATTGCCATCGATCCGGTCATAGCAGTTGTGTCCGCATCGTGCTTCGGAGTGAGTTACGGGTTCATTACTTGGGGTTCGCGCCGCCGACTGAAGCGCAACAGTGGGCTCATTGCGATCGAACAGACCAAGATGATCAAGGCCGTGCAGGAAGGATTGGGCGGAATTCGGGATGTGCTCTTGGACGGCACTCAGGAGGTATATTGCGAGGTTTATCGACGCGCCGACCAGGCGTGGCGGCGCGCTCAGGGCGAAAACATATTCATCGGACAAAGCCCTAGATTCGTCATGGAGGCTCTCGGCATGGTGCTGCTCGCCGCGTTCGCCTACGGTCTCAGCCGTCGAACGGGTGGGCTCGCCAGCGCGCTGCCTATCCTGGGGGCTCTTGCCCTTGGCGCGCAGCGGCTCCTTCCCGCCCTGCAGCAGAGTTTCACCGCTTGGGCCAGTATCGCCGGCAGTCAGGCTTCACTACGTGACACGATTGAAATGTTGGATCAACCCATCTTGAGTGAGCTACTCGAGCCCAAACCCGCTCCGTTGCTTTTCAATTCGGCGATTCGCTTTCACGACGTGCGATTCAGATACGCGTGCGATCTGCCTTGGGTACTGGATGGATTTAATTTGACGATCAAGAAAGGCAGTCGCATCGGATTCGTAGGGATGACGGGGAGTGGAAAAAGCACGGCGCTCGACCTCCTGATGGGGCTCTTGAAGCCGGTTGAGGGCGCAGTAATGGTTGATGAACAGCCTTTGATCGGTGGCCGTGTCAGGGCTTGGCAGCAAACCATTGCGCACGTCCCGCAAAATATTTTCCTGGCGGATTCTTCGATGGCAGAGAACATTGCGTTGGGTGTGCCACGGCCGGCGATTGACATGCGACGAGTGCATTTCGCCGCGAAGCAAGCACAAATCGCCGACTTCATCGAGAGCCGCCCGGGAAGTTACGATGGCCGCGTCGGCGAACGTGGTATCCAGCTGTCGGGCGGGCAACGCCAACGGATTGGAATCGCGCGTGCCTTGTACAAAGAGGCGACGGTACTGGTACTGGACGAAGCGACGAGCGCTCTCGACAGCGCCACCGAACAGTCGATCATGGACGCGATCGATGGCCTCGATCGGTCGCTCACCGTGTTTATCATCGCCCACCGCATGACGACGGTCCGGCGGTGCGATAGTATCGTGGAACTGGAGCATGGGAGGGTGCGCGCCCAAGGCTCTTATCAGGAACTAGTCGATTCCAGCCAAAGCTTTCGGCGCATTGCCGATGCCGCAACACTCAATCGATAGGCGCGTCCCAATGTTCGATAACAAAGTCATCTTGATCACAGGCGGGACCGGGTCGTTCGGAAAGCAGTACGTCAAAACCATACTCGGGAGGTTTAACCCTAAAAAGCTGATCATCTATTCGCGCGATGAGCTCAAGCAATTCGAAATGGCGCAGGAGTTTTCGGCAGGATGTATGCGCTACTTTATAGGCGACGTGCGCGACAGAGACCGGCTGGTTCAAGCCATGAACGGAGTCGATTTTGTCATTCACGCCGCTGCGCTCAAGCAGGTTCCGGCGGCGGAATACAATCCGATGGAATGCATCAAGACAAATATTCATGGCGCGGAAAATGTCATTCACGCCGCCTTGGCCAACGACGTCGAAAAAGTCGTCGCGCTGTCGACCGATAAGGCGGCGAATCCGATCAATCTGTACGGCGCAACAAAACTTGTGTCGGACAAGCTATTCGTCGCCGCGAACAATGTCGCGGGCGGTCATCGGACGCGATTTTCCGTGGTGCGCTACGGCAATGTCGTGGGCTCGCGGGGGTCTGTCGTACCGTTTTTCAAGAAGCTCATCGAACAAGGCTGCGAATTCCTGCCGATAACCGATACGCGCATGACGCGGTTTTGGATAACCCTGCAGCAAGGTGTTGATTTCGTTCTCAAGAATTTCGAACGGATGCAGGGCGGAGAAATTTTCGTGCCCAAAATCCCTTCGGTCAAGGTCGTCGAACTCGCGCTCGCAATGGCGCCATCGATTCCGCATAAGATCGTGGGTATCCGACCCGGCGAAAAGCTGCATGAGATCATGTGTCCGAGCGACGATTCTCACTTGACGCTCGAATTCGATGACCACTACGTCATCAAGCCGACGATTCAATTCTCGGGAAATGTAGATTTTTCACAAAATTGCCTAGGTGAGCGCGGAGCACCGGTCAATTCCGGATTTGAGTTTCATTCCGGCCGCAACGAGCATTTCTTGAGTGTCGAGGAAATCATCAAATTGAATAAATCGGTCGAATTCGAATGATTCCATACGGAAGGCAAGACGTCACGGATGCCGATGTGCAGTCGGTCGTTGAAGTCTTGCGCTCGGATTTTCTGACTCAAGGGCCCATTGTTCCGCGGTTTGAAGAGGCCGTCGCGCAGCGAGTGAACGCCCGGCATGCGGTTGCCATGAATAGTGCGACTTCCGCATTGCATGTCGCGTGCGCCGCGTTGGATTTGGCGGCCGGAGACCGACTTTGGACTGTTTCCAATACATTCGTGGCCTCGGCCAATTGTGGACTTTATTGCGGCGCGACGGTCGATTTCGTCGATATCGACGCATCGACATGGAATATGAGTGTGGAGCGCTTGGAAGACAAGCTCGTGCTTGCGAAGAAAGCCGGCGCACTCCCGAAGATAGTCGTGCCTGTCCATTTTGCCGGCCAACCCACGGAGCAGCAAGCAATTTGGGAACTGTCGCGCGAATACGGGTTCAACATTGTCGAGGATGCCTCACATTCCATCGGAGCGGCGCGCGATGGAGAATCCGTTGGTAGCTGCAGATGGTCGAAGGTGACGATATTCAGTTTTCATCCAGTGAAAATCATCACTTCAGCCGAAGGCGGAATGGCATTGACGAACGACGCTGCATTGGCTGAACGGATGCGGATGTTGCGCAGCCATGGCATAACGCGCGACCCGCGGCGATTCGGCGTGACCGACGCGCCACCATGGCATTATGAGCAGCAGGCGCTGGGATTCAACTATCGAATGACGGATATCCACGCTGCGCTCGGACTGAGCCAGCTGCAACGTGTCAACGAATACGTCGCAGTACGCAATTCACTTGCTAATCGTTATCGCGCCGCGCTCAAGGGGTTGCCCTTGCAATTGCCGAGTGTTACCGCGAACAACTTTTCGGCCTTTCATTTGTATGTGGTCCGGCTTGCCTCCAGCGCGGAATCGATTCATCGAATAGTATTCGAATCTTTGAGGGCGCGCGGCATCGGCGTAAACCTTCATTACACCCCCGTTCATCTGCAACCGTACTATCGAAACCTGGGTTTTCTTCCTGGATCTCTGCCCGAATCAGAGGCGTATGCGCGAACCGCGATCACGCTTCCGCTGTATCCTGCGCTCACTATGGATGATCAGGATCGCGTCATCGAAGCTCTTCGGGAGGCGCTGTGAGGGTAGCCGTCATACCGGCGCGCGGCGGAAGCAAGCGCATTCCGGGGAAGAACATCAAGGCTTTCGGCGGTAAGCCGATCATCGCGTATTCCATCGAGTGCGCTAAATCGAGCGGCTTGTTCGACCGGATCATCGTTTCGACCGACGATCCGGAAATTGCTTCGGTGGCTCAGCAGTATGGGGCCGAGACGCCGTTTTCGCGTCCCGCTCGACTTTCCGACGATCATGCCGGGACAGCCGAGGTCGTTGCGCACGCCATTCGATTCTTATGGGGCGAAGGCCGTGAGATTACGGCCGTTTGCTGCATATATGCTACAGCACCGTTTATTCAGGCTGATGACCTATCGCGAGGATGGCGCCTTATCGAGACAGGTGCCTGGAAATTTGTTTTTTCAGCCACTTCGTTTTCTTCGCCGATTTTTCGCGCCTTCGAGAATACGAATGCGGGAGCCGTAAAGATGTTCTTTCCCGAACTCTTCGAGAAGCGCTCTCAGGATCTTCCGGATGCGTGGCACGATGCGGGCCAATTTTACTGGGGACAGCCGCCGGCGTGGCTTCAGAATGACAGGATCTTCGACGAGCATTCGACAATCGTGCCAATCCCGCGCTGGCGAGTTCAGGATATTGATACGCCTGATGATTGGGCGAGAGCGGAGATGTTGGCACCAATAATCGCTCGGCATGAGTCGTGCATTCGATCCAACTTATAGGCGCCCGCAATGCATCCCGATTTCAAGACTGACCAGGAAAAATTTTGGGCGGGCGAGTTCGGCAACGAATATATCAAGCGAAATACGGGTGAGCAGGCGTTGGCCAGCACAGTGGCCATGTTTGGCGACATTCTTTCGCACTGTCCGGAAGCCGGTTCGCTGATCGAATTCGGTGCGAATACCGGCATTAACCTGCGGGCCATTCGATCGCTGAGGCCGGCCATGAGTTTGGACGCCATCGAGATCAATGAGAACGCGGTAAGTGAATTATTGCGCTGCGATGCTGTAAGGCACGTGCACCATCAGTCGATTTTGGAATTCGAGGCCGAAGAGAATTACGACATCTCGCTGATCAAGGGGGTCCTAATTCATATCAATCCGGAATACCTTGGTCGCGTTTATGATTCTCTTTTCAAGGCGAGCCGCCGCTACATCGTTCTGGCCGAATATTTCAACTCAACTCCGGTCGAAGTAACCTACCGGGGCCACGCTGCGCGCCTATTCAAACGGGACTTCGCGGGCGAGATGCTGGATCGGTTTGTCGGGCTTCGCGTTGTCGACTATGGATTCGTATGGAATCGTGATCCTGATTTTCCTCAGGATGATCTTTTTTGGTTCGTGCTGGAGAAGCGATGAGCAACGCCGCTGTTACCGCGTGGCTGAATTGAGGTTCGTCTTCCGCGCCGATTCGTCGCGCGAAATTGGATCCGGGCATGTCATGCGTTGCCTTACGCTTGCGGACTTTTTGGCAGCGCTGGGAAACCGTTGCGCGTTTTTATGCCGGTCGGCGCCTGGCGACCTGATCGATGAAATCGGAAGACACGGCCACACTGCAATGCAAATGTCTCCGATCGCCGCTCAACCTACGATGTCCGAGTCTGAGGACGCGCGCGCCAGCAAGGAAGCGATTTCTGGCCTTGCGATTGATTGGCTGGTAGTCGACCATTACGGCCTCGGAATCGAATGGGAACAAGCGCTCAGGCCGCGCGCACGAAACCTTTTGGTCATCGACGACGTCGGACGTGATCACGAATGCAGTCTTTTGCTCGATCAGAATTTCCCCAATCCCATGCATGATCGCTATCGTCGGACTCTGGCAGACGCAAAATTGCTGATTGGACCGCAATATGCACTGCTGCGTGCGGATTTTTCGATATCCAGGCCCGCGGCGCTTCGGCGCCGAACCGGCGCATGCAATCGCTTTCTGGTATCGATGGGCGGGTCAGATCCGAGCAACGCGACCGCGAAGGCTTTGGCAGGAATTGAGTCTGCCTGGCAAGAGGGTTGGCAAGTAGATGTAATCATCGGCGCCGGTAATCCACACCGGGAATCGATTGAGTCGATTTGCCGGCGCCGTCCGGCTGTGACACTTTACGTACAAACGTCGAATATGGCTCAATTGATGACCGTGGCCGACTGTGCGGTTGGCGCCGGCGGGAGCACGACCTGGGAACGCTGTTGCCTGGGGTTACCCTCTCTGGTCAGTATCCTTTCGATCGACCAGCTTTCCATTGCTACCGCGGTTGCGCAGGCCGGGGCGCAATCGCTCGTGGGCTGGGACCAAGAAGTCACGGTTGCCGATTACACGAGAGAAATTTCCGCACTTACGTCGACTCGATTGCGGGCGATGTCTGGATCCGCGGCGAAAATTTGCGATGGCTTGGGCTCGAGCCGTGTGGCGGCAAGATTGCAACGAGGGATGTAAAATGAAGCACTTTTCCATTGCTGGCCAAGACATCGGTGACGGGCTTCCGGCATTCATCATTGCCGAAGTCGGCATCAATCATAACGGTTCGATCGATCTGGCGATGAAGATGATCGGCGTCGCAAAGAAAGCGGGCGCCGACGACGTCAAATTTCAAACCTTCAAGGCGACTGAGT
>Ga0137403_10004395_pt1 | contig 16607 bp, 17 predicted proteins | sample CZOMad2_1_16fung_FD_122057 | JGI IMG/M metagenome (GOLD analysis project Ga0137403, IMG submission 122057) | Vadose zone soil fungal communities from Angelo Coast Range Reserve, California, USA - CZOMad2_1_16fungal (Hybrid Assembly) | ecosystem: Environmental > Terrestrial > Soil > Vadose zone...
GCGCAGGGCAAGCCCGTGCCCGGGCTCGCGCTGGCCTGGAAGCCCATCGGCGACACCGCGTGGGAGTTCAGCCTGCGCAAGGGCGTGAAGTTCCACGACGGCGAGGCGTTCAACGCCGACACCGTGCTCTTCAACCTCGATCGCATGTTCCGACGGAACCTCGACAAGCACGGGATCAAGGACGTGGCCGCCGGCACCCAGTTCGACAAGACCCTGCCGCACGTGAGCCGGTGGGAGAAGGTCGACGATTACACGGTGCGCGTGCACACGAGCGAGCCCGCACCCACGCTGTGGGACGCTCTCGGCCGCGAGCCGCTCGTGCCGAAGGCGTGGACGATCAAGCACGGCGTCGACGCGCTCAACGAGAAGCCCGTCGGCACGGGCGCCTGGAAGCTCGTCGAGTGGAAGCGCAAGACGCACATGATTCTCGAGCGCAACGAGGGCTACTGGGGCTCGCCAGCCCTCGTGAAGCGGCTGCGCCTGCAGGTGATCCCCGAGGCCGCCGCGCGGCTGGCCGCCCTGCGCGCCGGCCAGGTCTCGCTCGTGGATGCGGTGCCGCCGCTCGACGCCGGCGTGCTCGCGCAGGACCCGAAGCTCAAGGTCGTCTCCGGTCCGCAGAAGCTCAACTGCCGGCTCTATCTCAACGGCCGCCTCAAGCACCAGTTCGACTCCGGCGGCAAGGACGGGCTGTACGGCGACACGAAGACGCGCCTCGCCCTCGCCCACGCCGTGAACAGGGACGGGATCATCAAGAAGATCTTCCAGGGCTACGCGATCGCCAACACGTCGCCCGTCGCCACCGTGTCGTACGGCTACGCCGCACAGGAGCCGTACCCGTACGACCCGAAGCGGGCGAAGGCGCTGCTCGCCGAGGCGGGATGGAAGGACACGGGCAAGGGCTGGGAACGCAGCGGCGAGCCCCTGGTCCTCAATCTCCACTTTGCCGCCAAGCACTACGGGCAGGCCTTCGACGAGACGACGGCCGCGGTGGCGGAGATGCTGAAGGACGTCGGCGTGCAGGTCCTGCTCAAGCCCATCGACTTCGGCACGATGCTCCAGATCACGCAGAAGGGCACCCTGCCGTACAACGGCGGCTTCACCGCGTGCCGCACGAGCAACAACCTCGACGCCGACGACTTCCTGCGCGACTGGACCGCCTTCACGCTCATCAACTGGGCGCCGTACCCGCCGGAGCTGATGGCCGCCTACACGAGCCAACGGCGCGAGCTGGATCCGGGCAAGCGCCTGCGGCTGCTCGCCGACCTGCAGCGCCAGGTGCGCGACTGGGCGCCGGTGGTGCCGCTCTACCAGGAGGTGAAGGTGTACGCGCACGGCGCGCGCGTGGTGGGCTTCACGCCGCTCACCGAGCTGCACATGGACTTCCGCGGCGTCGCGGTGCGCAAGTGAGCGATGCCGGCCTTCCTCCTCCGGCGCCTCCTGCACGCGGTGTTCGTGACCTGGGGCGTCGTCACCGTCGTCTTCTTCCTCGTTCGTCTCACCGGTGATCCGACCCTCTTCCTCGTCGACCTGAGCGCGACCCAGGAGGAGATCGCGCACACGCGCGCGCTCCTCGGCCTCGACCGCCCGCTCGCCGTGCAGTACGTCGATTTTCTCGCCGCCGCCGTGCGCGGTGACTTCGGCGTCTCCATCCGCGAGAAGCGGCCGGCCATGCGCATGGTGCTCGAGCACTTCTGGCCGGCCACGGTGGAGCTGGCGGCGGCGGCCCTGCTGCTCTCCACGGTGCTCGCGGTGCCGCTCGGCGTGGTCTCGGCCACCCATCGCGGCCGCGCCGCCGACCACGTGAGCCGGATCGCGTCGCTCTTTCTCCAGTCGATGCCGAGCTTCTGGCTCGGGATCATGCTGATCCTCTTCTTCGCCGTCGTGCTGGGCGGCCTGCTGCCCGCGTACGGCACGGGGACGTGGCGTCACCTCGTGCTGCCGGCGGTCGCGCTGGCGGCGGCGCCGCTGGCGCAGAATGTGCGCCTCGTCCGCGCGGGAATGCTGGAGGTGCTGGGCCAGGACTACGTGCGCACGGCGCGCGCGAAAGGCCTGGCCGAGCCCGGGGTGGTCTATCGCCACGCGCTCCGCAACGCCGCGCTGCCCGTCATCACCGTCGCCGGCCTGTCGCTCGGGTTCATGCTGAGCGGCGCGCTCATCATCGAGACGGTCTTCGCGTGGCCGGGCATGGGACGGCTGATCGTGCAGGCGGTGCCCGGGCGCGACTTTCCGGTGATCCAGGCCGGCGTGTTCGTCTTCGCGCTGGTGTTCGTCGCGATCAACCTGATCGTCGACGTGCTCTACACCGTCGCCGATCCGCGCGTGCGGCTGACGTGAGGCGGATCGACTCGCTGGCCGTCGCGGGCGCGCTCGTCGTCCTCGCGGCCGTCGTGCTGGCCGCCGCCGCACCCGCGCTGGCGCCGGGCGATCCGATCAAGAACTCGTTGCTCGACCGGCTCACGCCGCCCACGTGGGGCCGCGAGCATCCGCTGGGCACCGACACCCTCGGCCGCGACGTCGCGAGCCGCCTCCTGCACGGCGCGCGCGTGTCGCTGGTGGTGGGCTTCTCGGCCGTCCTGCTCGCCGGCGTCGTCGGCGTCGCGCTCGGGCTCGTGAGCGGCTGGTACCGCGGCTGGCTGGACGACATGCTGATGCGTCTGGGCGACGTGCAGCTCGCGTTCCCCGTGCTCGTCCTCGCGGTCGCGGTGCTCGCGGTGCTCGGCGCGAGCGTGCTGAACCTGATCCTCGTGCTGGGCGTGACGGGGTGGATCACGTACGCGCGGATCGTCCGGGGCGAGGTCCTGACGCTGCGCGAGCGCGACTTCGTGTCGGCGGCGCGGGCGCTCGGCGCGGACGACGCGTGGATCCTGCGCCGTCATCTGCTCCCGAACGTGCTGCCGCCGATCACGGTGGTGGCGACGTTCTCCGTCGCGCGCACGATCATCGCCGAGGCGTCGTTGAGCTTCCTGGGCCTGGGCATCCCGGCGCCCGAGCCGAGCTGGGGCGCGATGCTCGACGAGGGCCGGAACTACATCACGACAGGTTGGTGGCTCGCGCTCTTCCCCGGCCTCGCCATTCTCGTGCTCGTGCTGGGGATCAACCTCGTGGGCGATTGGCTGCGCGACGTGCTGGATCCGCGCCTGGAGCGTGGACTGTGACGCCTCCGGCCGCGTCGCGCGAGCCCGGCTCCGCGGCGCTCCGGAGCGGGAGGCGGACGGTGAAGGTCGCGCCGGCCCCGTCGCCGGGGCTGTCCGCGGAGACCCGGCCGCCGTGGAGCTCGACGAGATCGTGGACGAGGGCCAGCCCGAGGCCGACGCCGCCGTAGAGGCGCGTCATCGAGCTGTCCGCCTGCCTGAAGCGATCGAAGACGTGGGGGAGGAAGGCAGGGGCGATGCCCACGCCCGTGTCGCTGACCACGAGGCGCGCCTCCTCGCCGATTCGATCGACGCGCACGAGCACGCGGCCGGCCGGCGGCGTGAACTTGATGGCGTTGGACAGGAGGCTGCGGATGATCTGCTGCAACCGGCCGACGTCGCCGGTGACGGGCGGCAACGCCTCCGCCAGCTGGTAGTCCAGGGTGAGGCCGGCCTGATCGGCCTCGGCGCGCGCGGCTTCCACCTCGGCTTCGACGACGGTGGGAAACGGCACCGACTGCTGATCCAGCCGCAGCTCGCCGAGCATGAGGCTGGAGACGTCGAGCAGGTCGTTGAAGAGCTGCACCTGGGCTCGCGCGTTGCGCTCGATGACGTCGAGGGCCCGGCTCGCGGCGGCCGCGGGCAGCGTCCCGTCCCGGAGCAATCGCGCGTAGCCGAGGATCGACGTCAGGGGCGTGCGCAGCTCGTGAGAGAGCGTGGCCAGGAACTGATCCTTGAGCACGCTGGCTTCCTCCGCCCGGGCGCGCAGCGCCTGTTCGCGCGCGAGGTGCTCGATGCGCTCCTGTTCCACGCGCCGCCGTTCGGTGACGTCGCGCGCGAACACGCTGATCCATTCGCGGCCGGCATAGGCCACGAAATCGCCGGACGTCTCGAGCGGCACCTCGCTGCCGTCGCGGCGGCGGTAGGTGCGCTCGTCGACGTGCTGCCGGCCGGGCCGCCTGTCGGCCCAGGTCCGGGACCAGCGCTCCGGCGAGCCGTTCACCTCCAGCTCCCACACGCGCTTGGTGAGGAGCTCCTCGCGCGCGTAGCCGGTGAGGCGCGCGGCGGCCGCGTTGGCGTTGACGATGCGGCCCTCGACGTCGATCCAGAACAGGGCCTCGGTCGCGTGCTCGATGGCGAACTGCGTGAGCGCCAGGCGCTCACGCTCGTCGTGGCGGCGGCTCTCGTGGACGAGCAGCATGCCGAGCACGAGCGTGCCGAACGGCAGGAACAGGCCGACGGGCAGCGCCGCCGCGGAGAGCACGCGCTGGGCGAGCTCCCGATCGGGAAGCGCGGCCGCCCACACGAGCACGATCGCGTCGAGCGCCACCCCGAGGAGCACGAACGTCAGCGCCGGCTGCCGCGGCTCGCGCCGCCGCCACCACCACGTGACGGCCACCCCGAGCAGCCCCGCCGTCAGGATCGTTCCGACGCCGGCCGCGCTGCCGAGGCCGCCGAGCCACGCGCGGTAGCCGGCCGCCAGCACCGCGGCCGTCAGCGCCGCGCCCGGTCCTCCGAACGGACCCGCGAGCAGCACGGGGATGACGCGGGCGTCGGCGATCACGCCGGGAGCGATGATGAACGGCGTGTGCATGGCGGCGATCGCGATCAGCGCGAACAGCACCCCGCTGGCGACCTGACGCAGCGGGCGCGGCACCTTCGGCAGATACGGGCGGACGACGCTGTAGAGGAGCGTGAGAGAGAGGAGCAGCGCGAGGTTCTGCGCCAGACTGGTGAGCGTGCCGACAACGGATACGACCGAGGAATTCATCGTTACCGCATGCGGAGCCTAACACACTTCCTTCGCGTCGAGGCTCCGAGCGCCCGCCCGCGAATGAAAGAATTTCAACGACCGCTCGAGGCTCGCGCGCACGTCGGCCCGTTCCTCGGTCCCGAAGACGGCTTCCGCGAACGCGTCGCCGAGCGGACGGTCGAGCTCGCGGAGATCGAGTCGCAGACCGACGGCCGGCGCGCCGTTCACGGCGGCGCAGGACCGGAGGGCGCCGAAGCGCCGGAAGCGCAGGAGCGCCTCGTAGAATGGCGCGTGTCGCGGGTGCACGGCGATGCACAACGCGTCGAGCCGCGCGATGTCGCGGCCGTAGACGCCGATCGCCCGCACGAGCGAGCGCATGGTGACGAGCCCGGCGCCGCGCCACGCTTCGCTCACCGCGAGCGCCGAGACCTCGGCCAGCCGACGGCCGGTGGCGCGCAAGGCGGCGAGGTCGGCACCCCAGAGCTCGTCGCATGGCAGCTGGAGCACCGAGTCCCCGATCAGCGAGACCGTCGCCACGATGGCGCCGTCGGCCCGCGCGACGAAGACGGCGGTGGAGGGCATCGCGAGATAGGCGTTCACGTGGCGGCCGTCGACGGACGGCTTCACGTAGCCGCGGCGCAGGTAGCACTGGTGGACGAGGCGGCTGGCGGCGTCGAGCTCGTCGCGCGTGACGGCCAGCGCGACGTCGATTGACGATTTGCGAACGCGGGTCCCGTGACGCACGGAGAGTAATTCGCAAGGCAATCACGGTGCCCCGCCTGCGGGCGGGGAAACTCGCGCTACGGCGCGGACATACGGCGGAGAGCAAAACGTTCAATGTCGGGGAGCGAACGGTGTGGACGTCCGGCCGGACAGCCGCTCGGTGGGGAGCCGGCCGGCCGCCCCGGCGTCGCCGGGGCGGCCGGAGCGCGGTCAGGACTTGCGCTTACGACCGGTGTAGATCTCCTGCATCTCCTTCTCGGCCCAGGCGATCGCCTGGTCGGCCGTCATCTTGCCCGTCGCGTGCTGGGCGAACATGTCGGGGATGATGTAGAGGTCGAGCACCTGCTGCGACGCCGCCGTCGTCGGGCCCGGCCAGGAGGGCGGGACCGACACCTTGGCGACCTCGGGAATGAAGCGGTACTGCTTGTCGCTCTTGTACACGGCGTGCTTGGTGAGGTTCGCCAGGAACGGCATGTTGAACCCGTGGCCGGCTTCCACCCACTTCGACAGGTTCTCGGGCTGGAAGTGGTAACGCAGGAAGTCCTTGGCGAGATCGACGTTCTTCGAGAAGTTCCAGATGCCCACGCACCAGTAGCCGGTGGTCGCCTTGCGGTCCACGGGTCCGCGCGGCGTGTGGATGTGGTCGATGACCTCCGCGATCTCCCGCTGCGTGCCCGGCACCAGGACCTTGTCCTTCTTCGCGGACTCGTAGGCGCTGATCGGGTTGTGGATGCCGATGCACTTGCCGGCGTTCAGGCAGCGGTTGTTGCTGGCGTCGTCCCACGCCAGCACCTCGGGGTCCATGGCCTCGGTGTAGAGACGCTTGACGAAGTCCAGCGCCTGCCGCGTCTCCTTCGAGTTGATGGTGATCGTCTTGCCGTCCTTGCCCACGTAGGAGCCGCCGTAGGACCAGAGGATCGACAGCATCGTGACGTTGGCGTCGGCGCTGTGGCCGAGCGCCGTCCCGAACGGATGCCCGATGGCCTTGCCCTTCTTGCCGACGCGCAGCCAGTCCTCCCAGGTGTCGGGATTCTTCTCGCCGATCTTCTCGAGAAGGTCGGTGCGCACGGCCATCGGGAACGGCGGCATCCACCACGGGAGCAGCTTCCACTTGCCGCGGATGAGATAGTCGTCCTGCTTCAGCCAGCCGCCGTTCTTGGGCGCGACGTCGGTCGCGACGTCGTTCAGATCCGCGAGATAGTCGAAGTAGAGGTCGGCGTCGCCGAGGCCGGGACCGAGCGCGGTGAGGTCGTGACCCGAGCGCGCCTGGACCTCGGAGGCTTTCTTCGCCTGCAGCTGCAGATGCGCGATGATGTCGAGCCGGACCTTCACCTTGTTCTTCGCGCCCCACTCCTCGAACTGCCGCTTGAGCTCCTTGTCGGTCTCGGGAACGAAGCTGGCGACGGTGAGGAAGGTGAGCTCGCGCGTCTGGGCGAAGGCCGGGGCCCGGCCGAGCGCGAGCGCGCCGCTCAGCCCGGCGGCGCCGCCCGCCGTCACGCGAAGAAATTGACGTCGACTGACTCTGGCCATGATGGTCCTCCTACTTGACGGCGCCCGCCGTCAGTCCTGAGACGTAGTAGTCGAGGAAGAAGACGTAGGCGATCACGATCGGGAGCGAGCCGATGCAGGCGCCCGCCATCAGGCCGCCCCAGTAATAGATGTCCCCCCGGATGAGCTCGGAGAACACGCCGACCGTCATGGTCTTGAGCTCGGCGGGGGAGACGAAGACCAGCGCGTACAGGAACTCGTTCCACGACAGGGTGAACGCGAACAGGGCGGCGCAGATCACGCCCGGCACCGCCACCGGCAGCAGGATCCTCACCAGGGTCTGCAGTCGATTGCAGCCGTCGAGCATCGCGCACTCCTCGATCTCCTTCGGCACCGTGCGGAAATAACCCAGGAGCAGCCACGTGCAGAAGGGGACGAGGAACGTCGGGTAGGTCACGACGAGCGCCCACAGGCTGTCGGAGAGTCCCAGCCGGTTCACCACGGTGCTGAGCGGCAGGAAGAGCAGCGACGGCGGCACCAGATACGTGACGAAGATCGCCACGCCGAAGGAGTCGCCGCCGGGAAAGCGGAGGCGCGCGAGCGGGTAGGCGGCGAGGATCCCGATCACGACGGAGATGACCGTCGCGGCCACGCTGACGATCAGGCTGTTCACGAACCAGCTCCAGAACAGCGTGTCCTGCGAGAGGAGCTGATAGTGCCCGAAGGTGACCCCGCGCTTGATCAGGAACGGCACCGAGTTGACGTCGTAGAGCTCGGCGTTCTTCTTCAGCGACGTGATGAGCATGAAGTAGAGCGGGAACAGCGCGAAGAGGACGAACGGCATGACGGGAAGATAGAGCGTGAACAGCGGCCGGATCCCTCTCGCGCTCAGCACCGGGCTACTCATACAGGGTGGCCTTGCGGACGAGTCGGAGCTGGACGAAGACGACGATCAACAAGATCGGGAAGAGGAAGAGCGAGACGGCGGCGCCCTGGCCGATCTGCCCGCTCTGCAGCCCGAGCACGAACGAGTAGGTGGCGAACAGGTGCGTCATGTTGATCGGGCCGCCCTTGGTGAGGATGTACACGATGTTGAAGTCGGCCAGGGTGAAGATCGCCGAGAACAGGATCACGACCGCGAGCACGGGCTTGAGCAGCGGGACCGTCACGTACCAGAAGCGCCCGACCGGCCCGGCGCCGTCCGATTCCGCCGCCTCGTACATCTCGCGCGGGATGGCGACGAGACCGGCGAGCAGCGTGATCGCGAAGAACGGCAGGCCCCGCCACGTATTGACGAGAATGACCGTGAACATCGCGAGGTACGGATCGGGCAGCCACGGAATGTCGTGGTTGACGAGGTGCAGGCTCTTGAGGGTCCAGTTCACGACGCTGTAGAGCGGCTCGAACATCCACCACCACACCAGGGTGCTCAGCGCGGTGGGCACGATGAACGGGAGCAGCACCGCGCCGCGGATGAGGCGCTTGAAGCGGACGAGCCGGAAGAGCAGCAGGGCCAGGATCATTCCGAGCACCGTTTTCAGCGTCAGCGCGGCCGTGGTGAACACGATGGAGTTCTGCAGCGTCTGGCGAAAAATCCCGCTCCGCAGGAGCCGGGCGAAGTTGTCGAGGCCGACGAAGCTGCCGGTCTCGCCGACCCGCGCGTCGCTCAGGCTGAACCAGAGGGAGAGGAAGAAGGGATACGCGACCAGGAACAGCAGGAGGAAGAACGCGGGACCGATGAAGGCGTACGCCACCGGGGTGTCGCGGACGAGGAAGTCGGACAGCCCTGCGGTGGGGGCTTCGCCGCGCGCGGCGAGCTTGGCCACGTCGCCTTCGACCGTCTTGAGCTGCATGCCGAGCTCCCATGAACGACACGGAGCCGATGAGCCGTCTCGTCGAGGTCCTCGCCGATAGGCCCTACACCGTAGGTCGGGGCGATGCGACTGTCAAGCGTCGCCTGCTGTCAGGCAGCGTGTGCGGAAACTGAGCAGCAACCATCGCGCGGCTTGACGCGTCCTAACCGGCATGAGGACGCTGCTGGCGGCGCTCGTCGGACTTGCCATTGCGGCATTCGCGAGCCCCGCGACGGCGTACGTGGCCCAGATCGCCACGTCGATCCCGGCGGCGAGTCTCGACGACGACGCGCAGCTCCAGCAAGCGCTCGGGGCCGCCATCGACGACGTGCTCCAGCACGCCATCGCGTTCGCTCCGACCGTGCTGATGGTGCAGAGTGCACGGGTCGTCGGGGACCGCGTCTACATCCTGCTGCTGGTCGCCGACAGCGATGGCGAAAAGATCATCGATCGGCTTTCCGTCGAAACACCACAGTTCCGGCCATGAGGGGCAACCACCGATGACTCGACGACAGCTCCACGACGTCAGACTTCCTGACGAGGAAAACACCGTCGCTCCAGTGACGATTCTCGACGCCGAGGGTCGGGTGCTGCGGGTCGTGCCCGCGCGGGAGTTCCGTCCGACGCCCGTGGTCCGCGCGGCGCCGATGCTGGTACGGGCCCGCCGCCCGCGGGACTCGGCATGACCGGGTTCTTCCGGCCGGAGCTCGAGCGAGTGCTCCGGGTGGCCGCGGTCCTCGCGCTCGTCGGCGCGATCGTCGTTCCCGTCAGCTGGGGCTACGAGCAACGCCAGCAGGCGCGAACGTGGCAACAGACCGCCTGTGCCTATCGGCTCAGGGAGGTCGCGCGGGCGACCAGCTCGCTCGTCGGCGGTGATCGGCGCAGCAACGCCTGCGCCATGCTGCGCCAGCTCGGCCTCGACCTCGACGCGACGCCCTGATTCCCGCGTCCGGCGCCGGCTCCACGGCGACCGCGTAGAGCGCGTCGCCGCCGCGGCGCAGCGTCAGCCGCGCGTGCGTCCGTCCGCTCACCAGCTCCGGCGCGCTCTGCTCTGATCCCGGGAGCGGTATAGAATCGGCCCTCACACGCTGCCTGGTCCCCACGCTGCCGGGAGGACGATCGATGCGCCTGTCTGGAAAGATCGGGATCGTGACCGCCGCCGCCTCGGGCATGGGACGCGCCGGCGCGCTGCGCTTCGCCCGCGAGGGCGCACGGGTCGCGGTGGTGGACGTGGACGCCGCGGGCGTGCAGCGCGTGGTGAGCGAGATCACCGCGGCCGGCGGCACCGCGCTCGGCATCGCCGCGGACCTGACGAAGGACGAGGACTCGCGTCGCATCGTGTGGGACACGGTGAGCCGCTTCAAGGGGCTGGACTTCGTCTGGAACCACGTCGGACATCCGGGGCCGGCGGCCGTCGAGGGCATCGACATGAGCGCCTTCGATCTGGCCCTCGATCTGAATCTTCGCACCGTGCTCGTCACGACGGAGGCGGCGATTCCGGAGATCCGCGCCCGCGGCGGCGGCAGCCTCCTGTTCACGGCGTCTACCTCGGGGTTGCAGGGCTCCGCGTACAGTCCGGTCTACTCGATGTGTAAGTTCGGAGTGGTGGGCTTCGTCAAGAGCCTGGCGGTGCGGCTGGCTCCCGAGAGGATCCGGGTGAACGCGGTCTGTCCCGGGCCCATCGACACGCCGATGCTGCGCGTGTTCGTGGCCCGGCCCGATCAGAAGTCAACATCCGGCATGGACCCGGAGGATCTCGTGCGCAAGCGCGCCCATGGCTCGGTGCCGATGGGCCGCACCGGCCGGCCCGAGGAGATCGCCAACGCGGCGCTGTTTCTCCTCTCCGACGAGGCGTCCTTCGTCACCGGCGTCGCGCTCCCGGTCGACGGCGGGGTGACGGCGGCCTGAGCGTATGGACGGCAACGCGAAGGTCATCGTGCTCGGCGTGCTCGCGGCGATGCTCGCCGGCTGCTCGGCGCTCGCGCCGCTGGCGCCGCCGCCGCCGGCGAGTTTGCCGCCGGGTGCGTCGCTCGAAGCGCAGCTGCGTCAGCGATTGGTCGGTCGCTGGGACGGGCGCGTCGATCTCACGTTCTCCGACGCGATGCTGATGATCGACGGCGTCCGGCTCGAGCGCGGGGTGTGGGTGGTCGACGCGGTCTACGGAACGACGAACCTCTTCCTGAGCGCGGTGCCGGCGAGGTAGCGCAGGCGTAAGGTGCCCGGCTTGTTACCCGGTGACGGTCACGCTCGATCTCACCGACGACCGGGTCGTGAGGATGACGTTCTCGCGCGGCGCACTTGCGGGCGAGGACCGCCGAGCTTTCCGCACGCGTGAAGCCTAACGACTAGCCTGCTTCATTCATGAACGTGCACATCCAGGATCGCAGCGAGTCCCCAACGGGTCGTAGGGACCCGTTCTCCGAGCGACGAGTCGATTTCGGCGCGTCGACGCGACCGGTAAGGCCGTATGGCCCCTCGACGCGTTGGTGCCGACTCCACGGGGGCCGCTGACAGTGAGACCGATCCCGGTGTCACGCGTCGTACCAGTTTCCCCGACGGCCTCAGGTTGTCGCGCCGGCCGCGCGCGCGAGCTGGCGCCACGTCCGGAGCCAAGGAAAGCTCGTCGGCAAGTGCAGGACGATGCGGCGCACCGAGCGCTCCACCCACACGGCGAGCTTGATCAGCCGCTCGCGCAGCGTGGTGACTTGCGCGTCCGCGCACGCGGTGCCGCGCGCGCGACGTTGGAGCTCCTGGAACAGCACGTACGCGGCCAGCGTGAGCAGGACGCGGAACTGGTTGGCCAGAAAGCGCGAGCAGCTGGTCCGGTCCAGCTCCAGCCCGTGATGCAGCTCCTTGAGCCGGTTCTCCACGTCGCCCCGTTGGCAGTAGATCTGCTCGTAGATGGTCTTGGGCGCGCCGGGGAGGTTGGTCACGACGAACCGGGGATTGTTCTTGGGGTCGCGGCCCGGATGCCGGACGACCTCGGCCTTGATGATTACGCGGCGCCGGCGCTTCCACGTCTTGGCGGCGTAGCGCGTCTCCCCGTAGAGATGCTCGGTCCGCCCGGTGGCTTTCGACCGCATCCGGGCCTTGCCCATCAAGCGCCGGGCGCGCGTCTCCAACCGGGCATTGCTCGCCATGGCCACGACGTACTCGACCTGCTGGGCCTCGAGGAAGGCAAACATCGTGGGGGTGGCGAAGCCCCCATCGAGGCGCACCCGGATCGGAGGCGCGCGAAACGCCGCACGCAGTTGCCGAATCAGGCGCCGCAAAAGAGCCCGGGCCCCGAGGCTGGCCGGCGCGTTGCCGGGGCGCAGGACGGCGGCGACGGCATACTGCTCGGCCTCGTCGTCGAACGTCACCGTGGCCACCACCGGCAAATAGCACCACGTGTCGTAGTGGCCGTTGAAGAAGGTGAACTCCTGCTGCCCATGGGTGGGATCGTCGGTGGGATCGAGGTCGATCGTGATACGGCTGGCCCGACCCCTGAGTCGCCGCCGATGGTGCGCGATGACCGTGTCGGCCAGGACGTGCCCCATCGCGAGCAGCTCGCGCCACCCCACGGCATTCTCGAACCGCGAGAGCGTGGGCTGCGAGGCCAGGGCCGGCCCCGCGATCGGATCGCGGTCGACCAACAGTTTGTGGATCGGGTCGTCCGCCACCCGCGCGGCGTCGTTGCAGTCGGCGTAACCACAGGCGAGCCCAAAGACCCGTTGCCGGAACAGCTCGAGCGTCTGATGCTGGACCTTGCCCGGCTGCCGCGGATCGTCGAGGCACGCGGCCAAGCACTTGGTCAGCCCGAACTGGGTATCGATCCCCTTGAGCAAGATCGCGCCGCCGTCGGAGCTGGCGTGCTCCGCGTCGAAGACGGCGACCACCGGCTTCCTTTTCGGATCGAATTCGAACGTGACTTGCGCTATACAGTCTGTAGCCATCGAGCCTCCTTCTCGTGGTGCGAGCGAGCGTCCAATCACCGCTTTTATCGCACACTGGAGAGACTCGATGGCTGCCTTGTCTCATCGTTCACGCATAATCCAGGCTAGATGACATGGAGGCCCCGACATGACACTAAGCGTCTTGCACCCATTCAGGGACCCGTTATTGCCGTGGTGGACGTGAAACCCGACGACTCCGACATCAGGTGTTCGACAGCCTGCACACGTGCCGGAATCTCGATACTGCTTTTCTCGGCTCTCTCACTCCTGATGATCCAACCTGTGCAAAGAGTGCGACAATTCGCCGCCTACTTCGACTATGTCTCGCACAGACTCGTTCTCAAGGAGGACCTGGGGCGGCTTGAGCATGATCGCGCGTGGAGGGGGCTCTCGCGATCGCCAGAGGGGGGCGCAGCGAAGGCAACATGGACCCTCGACAAACTCCTTGCGTACAGGTTCGAGGATTCCAGTGTGCCGAGCATGCCTATTCCGCCCGGTCTTCTGCCAAGTCTGTCGGCTGAAGATGCGCGCAAGGAAGAAGAGAGACGAAGACTGCCGATTCCGCCCGCACTTCCGTACGTACAACGGCCAGATGCTCCGATAAATGCAACAATATCGGTCACACTGAAAATCGAGCCTCTTCACAGGATGGTTGACGCTCTGATACGGCTGGGAGACGGGAAGAGGCTGGCGATTGCAAGGAGTTACTCGGGGCGAGCTGATCGAGCGATCTATGATTGGACGATCTTGCGGAGCCGGCTGCTCTGGGCTGGTGTGTTCGTGGTCCCAGTGGAGAATCAGAGTGGCTACTACGAGATCGTCACCCGTGACCAAATCACGTCGAAGCTGAGGTTCCCAGACTTGGTCGAACTCGCAGAGTTCGAGCCTCCAACGTTGACTGACGTGGAAGCCCTCCTGAAGGAGCGATCAAGCGTGACTCTGCCTTCGCTCGGCATACCAATCGGCCTTATCGAGGGGACGACGACCGTAGAGCTAGGTATGCTTCTTTCGTTGTTCTACTTTTGGTTGTACTACAGCGAAGCTCGTCGATCGGTGCGTTTCCCTGCTGACGCCACACTCTTCGGCGTGTTTGCTCGCAATCGGGTCACGCGTTCAGCCTTTATCGTCTTCTTACTCGCTCCGCTGGTGCTCGCAGTCGTTTTAGCGACAGTGACTTGGTTTACGCGGCAGCTGAATGGCGCGATCGCCGTGCTGATTGTGACTATGGGTGGACTCATTGCCCATGTTGGGCTTTGGTTTCCGACGAATCCTGACGACGATTTCTTCTAGTTCATTCAACTCTCCTTCTGCGCCTTCCTGGCCTGCCGGGCGCGACTAGCGCCACCAGAATGCTATGGCGGCGAGGCCGAGCAAGAACAGGATCATGAACAGCGTCTTCTGCTTGGACACTAACTGGCGCCAGCCAGTCGATGAGCCGGCGGCCGGTGGCTCCATCCAACTCGATGCCTCGGGGTTCTGATACGCGAGCGCCTCGCGCGCGACCGGATGATTGAACCGCATGCCGAAGAACTTCGGGTTCACCGAAGCACACCGCAGTACCTCGATAATCAGACGATCAACCTCCTCGATCACGACTTCGTAACTCGGGGGCATCTTCCCCGTGCCAGTTACCCGCCCGGCGTCGCCCGGCTTCCAGCCGATGGCGACGATCATCCCGTGATCGACGACCTTGTCAGGATAGCGAATCGACTCGAACTCGTGGAGCGCCTCGACTGTGCCGTCAAAGCGATCTAACGCGGAATCGTTCTCTTTCGTCTTGAACGCTCTCCAAATCGCGCGGAGGTCGTGGCTGAACGGGTTGCGCTTCATTTGCTCAACGGGAATGGTACCCACGAGAGCGGCCTTGAGATATAGCTCGACCGCGTGGTGGAACAGATTCCCGTGTATCGGAGCGAGACCCGTCTTCGCCGCAATCCTCGCCGCGGCGTAATACTGCGTCGCAAGGTCCGCGAACCGCCACTTGAACGCTTCGTCTCGGGTCATCTGCCTTTCGGCCCGCGCGGGTCCACGGTGTCGGGGAGGCACAAGAGATAGCCACGATCTTCGTCCAGCCTGTAGGTCGCAGACCGTGAACCCGCCGTCACACCATTCACTCTGTAGCCCTTACTCTTCATCGTCTGGCCCAATCCAACGAGGCTCTGACTGCACTCCTTCATGCTCGGATGAGCTTCGCTGATCGAGAAGACCTCGACTGGTCCGATCGAGTGCATCCACAGTACCCACGCGCACTCGGCAGACGCAGTGACGGCGGAAAGGACCAAACACAGCATCACGAACAAAGCTTGCGTCATCCGACGTTCCTCCGCTGTCCGCGGGTTCGTCTTCACCCAAGCGTCTGCGACTTCACGGGAAGCCCTCCGCATCGGATTCGGTTAATCTGAACATCGCTGTGTTGGAGATCCTATCTGCTTTCGCGAACGCCCAACGCTCGGGGCGCCCCGGCGAAGCCGGGGCACCCCTCGATCCTCCGAGAGGCTGGCTAGCTCACCGCCGCGTCCTGGGGGTGATCGTGAGCCGTGACGCGGGCCCACACCGCGTACAGCGGATCGCCGTCGCCGGGCGACCGGTCGTCCTCGGTCACGTCCGTCCAGCCGCCGGCGGCCTCGAAGTAGGCGCGGACGAGCGTGAGGTGTTGCGCGTCGGTCGTTCCGAGCCAGAGGGCGACGGCCTTGGTGGGGAAGCACCGGTTGGAGAAGGACACCACGAACGGGGCGCCGGGCCGCAGCACGCGGCGGACCTCCTGGAAGAGCCGCACGGGGTGGATCACGTACTGGATCGAGACGGCGCACATCGCGCCGTCGAACTCGGCGTCACCGAACGGCAGGCGCGGATCGCGGTTCACGTCGTGGACGACGGACTTCGTCAGCTGCGGATTGTCGGCCATCTCCTCGGCGTTCAAGCCGAGCCCGACCACCTCGCGCCCCGCACCATCACGTGGTACGTGGCTGCGCCAGCTGGACATCAGATCCAGCCATCGCCCACCCGCCGGCATCATCTCCGCGTACAACCGGCCGAGCGCGGCGATGGCGCCCTCGTCGATGTGGGCGACCTTGCGGGGGGTCGCGTAGAAGGATTCGTCCGACGCCTCGTCGTCCCGCTCGTAGGCGGCGGGCGGAAACACCCCGTCGCCCCGCACGCCTCCGGAGATCATGTCGCGCTGGTCAGCGCGCCGCGGACGCCTCGGGCATCTTGCCGACCACCAGCGTCGGATGCACGGCGGGCGAGTAGATCTCCAGAATCTCGACGTCGTCGGAGCAGTCGAGCTCGTTGTGCACGATGCCGGCCGGCTGCAGCACGCAGTCGCCGGCGTGGAACGTCTGCTCGCCCTGGCCCTCGTACACGAACTTCATCCAGCCCTTGAGGACGTAGAACATCTGGAAGTCGCAGTTGTGCTGGTGCAGGCCGGTCGTGTGCAGGTCGTGCGCGCCGGCCGCGTCGCTCTTGATCCGGATCACGTGGGCGCGGAACTGCCCGTGCGTCGCCTGCTCGATGCCGAGGTCGCGATACTCCATGAAGCTGCGCAGCCCGGTCTTGTAGACCGCGTCCTCGGCCCGGTTCACGCTGAAGCGCTGTCTCGTCTCGCTCATCGCACGTATTCCTTTCCGCGGCCCACCACCTGCCCCGTTTCGATGTCGATCTCGTCCCGCCGCGGCCCCATCGTGCGCATGGCGTCGAAGCCGTCCTCGACCATGTCGCAGTAGAG
>Ga0137403_10004397_pt1 | contig 16605 bp, 13 predicted proteins | sample CZOMad2_1_16fung_FD_122057 | JGI IMG/M metagenome (GOLD analysis project Ga0137403, IMG submission 122057) | Vadose zone soil fungal communities from Angelo Coast Range Reserve, California, USA - CZOMad2_1_16fungal (Hybrid Assembly) | ecosystem: Environmental > Terrestrial > Soil > Vadose zone...
GTTGGAAGCTCATGCGGAATCAACTCCCTTGTGACAGCACCTTTTGCCAGGCGCTGTAAGTGCAGGCCGTACTGGCCGAGTCTTTCGGTGAGTTGAATGGTTGGGAGCGCCGCCAGCGCCTTGAGGTTTCTGATTCCCCAAGCACTGAGTATGTCCAGAACCTCAGACGCCGGCTCCAGAACTTTGATCGGCAACATGCTCAAGTGCCATGCCTCATCACCTTCATCTATGAGCGTAATGCCCTTAAAGCCCTTTGCTGCGCAGTGGGCCGCATCTGGATTGGCTGCGATGCTGACATTGCATTCAAATCCGTGATCCGTGACCTGAGCCAGGATCAACCCGGCGATTGCATTGTCTTCTCCCATCAGCCGCTCTGAACCTGTGAGATCAAAGATGATTGTCCCTGGCGCTGTGACTTCGATGCGAGGTGAGAAATTGTACGCACAATCGATCAGATCTGCTTGAGCAGATTCCTCGTCTGCCGACGCACGATTTCTTAACTCCACAGTGAACGCTTCAGCTTGCAGTTTGGTGATCCCGATGCGAACGCCGGCACTACGGGCGCTCTTGTTTGCAGCGATCACTTTCAGGAGTGATTCGGGACCGTCCACCAACGCAAGCGCCTGGTCTTGCGATTCATCAAGCAGCGCCGCTTGCACGGGGAAGTCGGGAACATGAATACACCCAAACATGTTATGCCCATTGAGATCGTGCGCTGAAGTTTGAGGTAACGTTCTGAACAGGCTTCTTCGTCCGAGTGCGGCCAATCTCAAACGTGAATTCAATTCTTGAGACTTGTCGGGAATGGGAGACTGTCTCTGCTCCTTGCCAATGCGATTGTGAATCCACAAGGTGCAACGTGAGGGCCGCGCAACTCTGGGCTGCCGAGTAAGGCAAGAGCACTACGAATGCCGTGGATGTCCGCTCGATTTTTCGCGCAAGGCAGAACCAAGATGTATGCGGGATTTTCCTGATTAGCTTTTCTTCAATGTAGGAGAGGTTCAGAACAATGACTCCGAACCCGCCGTTTTGAATCAGGATGTCGGTGGCACGGAATGATCGCTCAAGAGCTTTCATGCCCCTGTCACCACATCGCGACCAGAGGAGACGCGAGAAGCAAACGCCCATCTTGGAGGCGGACTCAGGATCGAAGCAATCCGTGGCGTCCACCACAGCGCAGAATTCTTCCTTGTCACCGGTCACCTGTGCCAACAGTGACATTAGCAGTGTGGTGCGGCCAGAGTTCATAGCTGCGGGAGCGCATATCTGCGTCAACCCTCCCTTTGGAATGCCCCCAACTTGTTGATCGAGAGCCGCGATCCCTGTCGGAAACAATTCTGGTGTCTGGCGTTCATAGACGGTGAGAGCGCCGGGAATGCGGCGTTCGACTTGGGAACGGATGACGGCAATAGAGGACATGGGGCTGGACAACCTGATTCGCTTCGTATTCGCTGTTGGAAGAAAACGATAGAATGCAGGTTGCCAAGCTGTCAACATGCCTTTTGCCTGTTATTCGCTAACCTGTTGAGAAGGCGGGAAATATTGTTTCAAGACTGCGATGCTAAAATCCACCTTATGAACAGTGGTTGCTGCGCGTGTACATTCATTAATTCAATGACCCTTATCCTGTTCACAGCAGTTGCACCGTGTACGCTCACAGACGAACTCTCGCTTCAAGGCCATAAGGTCTATGAAGCCTTGGCGATCTCTGAAGTCCTGGCTCTGGCAGAGCAGCATCCGACTGCGTCGATCATCATTACACCTGATGTTGAGCAATCACGCGCCAGCGTGATTCAGCAGCATTGGCCTACTGTGCGCCTTCACAAACAATTCACTGCTCTGGATATTTCGCTAAACTAAGTTTGGATGGCCAAGAAGAAAACAGCGCCGGGACCCACGCTCAAAGGCTGGACAGCCATTGCCAAATTCCTGGGTACGAGTCCGGCGTCAGCACAGAGCTGGGTGAAACAAGGAATGCCGGTGAAGCATGAAGGCCGATTCGCCGTGGCCGATCCCGCAGAAGTGCAAGCATGGCTGGGTCGTCAATCACACATGCCGAAGCCAGCGCATATCCTGACCAACGATACTGACATTACCGCTGCTCTCAAAGAGTCGATCTCGGTTGTAAAACGGAAAAAGTGATGTGCGGACGCTACAGGCTTACGGCAAAGGAACGCTGGCTGGCCGAATACTTCAATCTCGATCCTGAGGACGTGAAGTGGGCAGCGCGATGGAATGTTGCGCCCACTGACGAAGTGGCCACAGTGCGCCAGGACAGGCACGAACCTAAGAGAATATTCGCCAAGATGCGTTGGGGCATGATTCCCTATTGGGCAAAGGACATGTCAATGGGCGCTAAGACGATCAATGCCGTATGCGAGACGGCAGCGGAGAAACCAGTGTTCCGTGAGTCAATGAAGAAGCGGCGGTGCCTGATCCCGGCAGATGGGTTTTACGAATGGAAAAAGATCGGCCCCAAAAAGAAACAGGCTTACAACATTGGAATGGCCGATGATGGCCTGTTTGCATTTGCCGGACTGTGGGACAGGTGGAAAGAACCGACAGGAAAAATAATCGAATCCTGCACGATTTTGACCACAGACGCCAATGCACTATTGAAAGACATTCACGACCGAATGCCGGTCATCGTCAAAGCTGATGATTACAACCTCTGGCTCGATCCCGGCGTCACTGATCCGGCGAAGGTCAGTGATCTGCTGAAGCCGTTCGATCCCCGGGGCATGCACTTGTATCCCGTAAGTTCGACTGTGAACAAGGTCGGGAACGACGGGCCGGAGTGCGCGGAAGAGGTAAGCGTAGGACAGGATTGTTCAGTCCAATGCGAGTTCTTTTGACGTCAACCTGCCAGAAAAGAGAATCCCAACACCAACATGCTGTAACCGAAGAAGACATGGCACAGACCCAATGGCCCAGGCTGGAGCAGCCGGCAGAGATTGAGTTTGTTGAGCGAACGCGGCACGGACAATTGCGCCATGCTTCGTTCAGGCGCTTGCTGTCACGGTCGGGCGTATAGCGGCAGCATTAGAGCGACATGAACTGTTCCAAATCCCCAGTCAACAAAGCACGAATCTCAGTTCCGTTGTGTGGAGTCTAAGACCAGCAGCTCTGCTCTGGGGCGCTTGTCACACTAAGCTGACGCGGCAGCATATCTCTCTTCTGCTATAACTTTGCTGAGAGCGTGTCTTATTTTCAAAGTTCTCGCGGCAGCATAGACGAGGAGCACGTCATTTAACAGCGTGAATATTGAATCAAATGTTGATGCATAGTCGGGAGCCTGCCCAGTGACAAACCAGATAGATGCCGACACCAAAATCAATAGACAAGCGTAAAGCAATTTTGCCTTCGGCCACATCAGAGACCTTCGGATATGTGATGCTTTTTCGGTTAACGCCTCGGTCAATGAAAGAAGATGATGAGAAGCTGCGAATGTTGAAAGGGCGAGTTCGGCTGCCGCCCATCCTCGCAAGATGACAAGATATATTGGCACAGCGAGCAGTACAACTGGAATCACCTCGTAGTGCATTGTGAAGATGCCTGGTTCGTCGAAAAAAACAAAACCATAAATCGTGATTGAGAACCATCCGTACAACAAAAACACTCCTTGCGCTACACACATCCGAATATTTTCCGGCACCTGAAACAGCAACAGGGTTGATATTCTGTTGGCCTTTTTCTGAAACCCGGACTGCCGCCGGTACTCTGCTAATGCCCATGATCTGAACAGTAGGACAACCCCAGCCAATAGACACAATAGACAGACAATTTCGACGTTGTTGTGTATCTCGCGAATCAGTTCAGGAATTGAACCCTCCATCGTGTTCCATTCACGCATTAACTCGCGAAGCGTAAGCAGCAGCCATACGCAGGTGGAATATGCTAAGATTCGCGGCGGCCATACGCGCCAACTTGTTGAACGGTATATTAGGAAGGCTCGGTTAACCCGACCCAATCGTGAAACTGGGTCGGACCAAAGAGCATTCAAGCGGTCGCTGGTGACGCGAAGAGTATCGATCCTACGCTTGAGGGCTAAATTCAAGTGCGTCTTTATCATCACGCGGTCTTCGTTAGCGAGATCATCACTTGAAAGTTTTACATACCCACTCGCGACATCTAGGGTCGCAGCTAAGTCCTTTTGGTACTTAGCGGGTAAGGAAAGATTGCGCCCATATTCGACGCAGGTCTTGAGAATCGCCGCGATGGAACCGAGTCCACCGGCAACCGTTAAAACAAGTTTCAGCTTGGCATCATCCAAAAAGAAATCCTGCTCAGGAAAACGCTATTTTGACGTTCCGTGTTTCCGGTCCCGATAGTGATCGCCAGTTTTCTTGTTCTTGTAGTGTCCGCCCTTATGAGACGAACCGTGGCCTCCTTCGTAATAACCGTCATGGCGCCCGGCAGAATGTGACTTCTTGGAAGAGTGAGAGCCGTGACTGTGCGGCGAACTTGATCGTCCGCCGTGGCTACCCTTGGCGAATACAGGTACGGACAATATTAGGGAGAGCAAAAGAACAAGCGTAATCCGCAGAGCTTTCATTTGGAGAGACTCCTAGCTAAGGCTTGAAGGGGTGTGGGCACAACAGTACCCCCAACATCACTCTTTTTCAAACGAAATCTTGTTGCCCATCCCTTTGCCATTCTTAGGAAACACTTAGCAATAACTTTCTCTTGTCTTTCCGTCCAATCCTGATACACTGCCCCGCGATCACTCCCTCGGCCCCGCAACAGAATCTTTCTTCGGAGAAGACCCATGGAGAGGCTCCTGCGCCGACTTGCTTTCACCTTATTCCTGTGTGCGCCTCTGATTGCGCAACACCACCACTTAAACCCCGCAGCTAATCCGCCCAACCCGACCGTCTTTTCTGCCGACAAATGCTCTACATCCAACTCGAACCACTTCACGCAGTTCTGCCCATTGCCATATGACGGCGGGGCGCATCCGATTGACTCTGATTGTGGTCATTGCGGGGACGCTGCTGATTCCAATCTTCCTCCAGACAAGCTGACAGCTGAGCTGATGCAGAATTTCCAAAAAACTAACTTATGCTCACCGTCAGATGCGCCAGTGGAAATAACACCAGACGACCTGAAAAACTTGCAGGATCAAGTGAACCGGCTTCCCGGTTTCAAATATGGGAATTCACATGCAGGAGGCTTCGGGCCACCGGTTGACCGAGCACCGCTGCGCAATATGCGACCAGTGAATGGCAAGAGTCTTCAAGAAGGGATAGTCGTTCGGTTCGCTGGCTTTATGGTGGACGAACACTACAGCCCTACCTCACCGAGCCAGGGTGGCGAGAGTGTCAACTGCGGCGAAAGTGACCACCCCAACGTGGATATTCATATTTCTCTTGGGATCAAGCAGGAGCGGGTACCTAAACGCGCTACCGGGCCGGAAAAGGAACCTATTCTATGCCCGACCATCGGAGCAGAGATGATTCCGCATTTCCGTCCTGACGATTGGGAGTTTGCGCAACTAGAATCGATCAGTGACCGGCAAGTCAGGGTAACTGGCCAGCTTTTCTTCGACGGCAGTCATCGGGCTTGTGGCGATCCCCATCGAGCAACAAGTGATCCTAAAAGAATCTCATCTTGGGAAATCCATCCGATATATGCCTTCGAGGTTTGTAAACGCGCCACTGGCGGGTGCGATATAAACCGCGATGCTGATTGGGAGTCTTTGACTGATGCCGTCGCCGGGACTACGGGAGAAACGGAGGAGCCATGATGAGGGTTCGGAATACCCAACTGAGAATGGTGCTTGGGCTACTGCTGGTCTTCAGCATAGCCCAACTCACTTTTCCACAAGCGCAACCCAAACCCGTATCATCACCCACACCGCAATCAACCGCGCCTGCTACAAGCCCCGGCCCTTGCGCTGCGGATTATTACCGCAATAGCGATGGTGTCTGTGTACATCGGCCCGTGAAAACGCAAGACTCGGCTGTTCCACAGGGCGCTACTGCACAATGCCGTGATGGGAGCTACTCTTTCAGTCAACACCACAGAGGAACGTGTTCGCATCATGGAGGGGTGGCAAAATGGCTATAAACCAACGTTGTATTTCTTGGAGGGGAATGACGGGATTGACGAGCAGGTTACGTTTCTTGAACAACAGTGGCCGGGCGAACGGTCGAATTGGAACGCAATTTGATTTTCTGGTTTTTGCGAGGTAGGTGCAGATGGAAAACTTGCGGTCATTTTTTATTTGGTACCGTGATCTCTGCCTTACACATCCAGGCCTTGCGATTGTTGCCGGTTTGTTTGCGCTCGTAAGCTTTGGCTGGGGCGCTATCAAAGTGATTGATGGGTTGTGGGCAGCGGCTCGGAGGTTTCTCCGAACCGAAAGTCGGTTTGCTCGCCCTCTACGCATTTTGGCCCTCGTCGCAATCAGCCTCGTCGTAATTGCCGTCATAGCAATTCCGACTTTAGTCCGGAAGGCGGCGCGCACCAGGCCGATCATCACAGGACCACGCGGCCGCGTCCTAGACCAGCGCCCCGTTGCGCGTTGGGAATATGCAGACGCGCAGCCTGATACTCGTTACCGCTTAACGATCACGGATCGGGAAACAGGACGGACTATACATCAATGCACGCAGCAGACAGTACTACCGTTGGCGTTAGATGGACGGTTGAGTCTCAAAGTCGCGATATACGCTGCCGGAACTCAAACACAGGATTGTGAGTCGATTAACGTACAAGCCGAAAGCAATGATGTTCCCATTGAGCTCTTCCACGACTCTGTCGACCGTATTCGTCATTTAAAGACGCTCTCATATGCAATCCACCATGATGTGTCAGATGGTCTGTTCTGCTATGAAAGAAACGGCCAATATCTGGGCTTCGACCGTGAACTCGTCGAACTAATCGCGTCAGCACTTAAACATGAATACGGCCTCGATGAACTCAAGTTGATCCCGTACGAATATTCGTGGGAACAGATATTTGAAGCACCACGATCCGCACAAGTCGATTTGGCCATTGCTAGCATCAGTATCACTAAACAACGACAGGACAAGTATGCCGTCCTGTTTTCTCGACCGTATTGGAGCAGTGAGTTGGCGCTTATTACTTCGCGGACAACAGGTGATCTGCGCCCGTTTCTGACCTACGCATTGGCTGATCTCCAGGGCAAACGGATTGGCTACCATAAAACCACAACCGCCGCGGATTTCGTACCCATGCTCACGCAAGCGCTGTCCGGAACCACAACCTTCCATCCCGCTCAGGACAATGAACAGTTATTCGGAATGTTGTCGAATGGTGAAGTCGATGCCGTACTGTATGATCTGGATCGTAGTTGGTCAGCTGCGCCCATCGGATCGAAGTGGATTCCGGCACGACTCGATCTTCAACCCCTGGGCTACAAATCGGAACAGTATGGCCTCATGTTTGCGAGTCTCAATGGGCGTCTTAAAACGGATGTGGATCAAGCACTAGCGGGAATTGGCCCGGATCGTATTCGTGAGCTCTTAAGCCGGCACATTGCCAATTTGCCAAATATGAAAAGTGTCCAAATCTATTGATTTAATGACGGATGGCAAAATGTTCGCTGTTGAAAGCTGGTGAAATGTTGAAGACTGCAGATCTGCGATGATCTTGTTGAACAGGTCTTCCCATATAATTCGGGACGTGCTCCGAGACGCGCCACCGTCAAGATAACGGCGGAAGAGCCGAGCGATTGGGTCAGTGACTCGAATGGGGGCAGAATTTATTAGAGAGTCATCGCTTTTGGGGTTGCGGAGTCGGGACACCACCAATCGGAATAGCAGAATTGGCCACTCGCATCAAGACGTTCTTGCTTTCAGCTTTTATACCTATAGCATAATAAAACCCGCCCTCGTGCCATTGTACGATTGCCTCACTACAGTATGCATGACAGACCGATTTTATGAATTTCCCCTTAATCTTCCCACGAAGATTTACAGGAACTCCAGACTTTGATTCGAGGGTAATGGGAGAAGTGGAACCACGAAGGCTTCCATACGAACAGTTGTTTTGACCCTCACACGGGAGTACGGTGGCCAAAAGAATTTTGTAGCCGGAACTTCCTGCCGCTTGAACAATTGCGTGAATCGGATGTTCTTGATCAACATACGGAAGAAATGAGGGAAGCCTGAGTGGAACATGAGAGTTGCGGCGCAGTGCTGTCTCGATATCACTAAAAACAAATGATGGATGATCACCCGCCTTTTCAGGTTGGAGCGCTGGCGCGGAGCTTTGAGTTAATCCGTTAGATGAAAAAGCACAAAGAGCCATAGCGACGTACCATATCATTAACATAGTTCTTGACATATCTCCTTTCTAACTAACGGCAACCAGCCAAGCTAGCTGCGTACTTTTGAGCAGAAGCAGCAATCTCATTAGCAGCGTCCATCCCGTTAATCGTTTGTCTCGCGTGAACAAAATCAGTTTGACCAGGATTTACATAATTATACAGCGATACCCCTGTAAAAGCACCCTTGTCCAGGCCCTCAATGGCTATTTGTGCGGCTATGTCTGGAGTTGCAGCAAGGGCTGGGTGCTGCACCAGATCAACGCCCAGTTCGTTAGACCAGTGCTGGTAGTTCGTCTTTCCTGTTATTTGAACATATCCTCGGCCTTTGTACGTAGCGCCGTCGCCCGGATGGTTATTTCCCAATCTGCCATCATATTTAGCGAAGTAACCATCGCCTAGTCTCCCGCTTGATTCGATCATATGTGCTCCGATTCCACCTGGTCCTGATTCCCAAGCGGCACTGGCCAACACATATGCTGTCATGTTATTCGTAAAGCTGCTAGTAAACGCGTTCGCGATCAAGAGTGATGCTCCTTGTCCTCCGCCGACCGCATCAGAACAAGATTGAATAGCCGCTACCAGACCGCTGAGAGTGCTGTTTGCGTCTCCGCTCCAATCCCCCCGGTAGAATTGACTGTTCTGGAAAACATCATGTCCGATCCATGTTCCCCCTTGAGCGGCGCATTTATCGGCACTGCCAGTGCCCATGTCGTCATTTGAGTCATAGCTTCCGTCATCCCAAGCACACTCTCTTCCATCAGGATCGGTATTTATCATGGGGTTATTCAATACATAGCCATAAATATTCATGCTCTGAGGATTAGCCAGATTTCCTGATGCGATACCTAGCGGATCAGGTGTCATAAAGCGACCCATTACAGAGCCATAGCTACGTGCGCCGAAATAATCTAACTGCGATTCCGTATCCCGACGCTTCCCCGTAAATTTAAGCTCGTTAACTCCCGGCCCGGCAACGATTGTCTCAGTTCCAAACGGAGAGTAATCTGATTCCTCCTCAATCGCTCCCGCAGTGTTGGCGACGATGCTGGTTGAGCCCAGATGATCAGAGAGATAGTAATGCACCGTGTTAGCTGACAGATCGATCCGGGCAACGCGCTTACCGCCGAAGTACACATATTCAGCAGTGAGATTTCCCATGCCATCACCTTCGGACAGCGTATTGCCGTCCATGGACCAATAACGCTTCAAAGCCGCACCTGTACTGGTATTGGATTTCATCACACGCTCGCCGTTGCCGTCATATGTGTAGCTTGTGCCAGCCGTGGACGAAAGCCGGTTTTCCTGGTCGTAGATGTACGTAGCGGAGAGATACGACATGAGATTTCCGGCAGCGTCATAAGCCAGTCCTGTGGCCCGGTTCTGCGCATTGCCGCTATGCGAAAAGTTACCGCCGTGGTCTTTGCCGCTCATGGGGGAAATCTGCAAATTTCCCCATGCATCAATGGAGTAACTCTCACCCCAGGAATACGTCCCGGTGTTGGCTGCTGACGAACCGGAGGCAATTCTATTCAGAGGGTCATAAGTAAACGCCTGCGAGCGACTGGCATCACGATAATTTGTGATGGCAAAAACGTTGCCGTTGTCTCCCGAATTCAAATGGAAATCATAACCCCGATCCATCACATTGCCGACATGTTGCGAATCTGTGCATGACGTGGGCAGCGTTCCTGAAGTGAGGGTTGTGATGCGACAGAGCTGAAGGCGCGGCGTGTACTGAAAGTTCTGATTCAACGTAGGCGTGCTGCCATTCAACAGGCCCTTCAGAGATCCGTCGGCGTTATAAGTGACCGAAGCCACGTAGTTTATTCCGTTTCCATCCACCGCAGAAACCAACCTCCCTGCGGAGTCCGGCGTGTATGTTACAACCCTGGTGCTGGGATATGTGATCGCTTTCACCGAGCCGTCTAAATTGTATTGGTAACTTGTGCTCTTGGAGACGCCTGCAATTGGGCGCGTTTCAGTCGCCAGCCTTCCCAGAACGTCATACGCGTAAGTAGCGGTACCCGCTTGGTCTATGAGCGATGTTAGATGGCCCTTGGCGTTTGCGCCGGAGTCATAGGTGTAGCTAACGACCGCTGCTCCTGTGGGCAGCTGGCCATTTGTGCAGTTCTGTGAGGAATATGCTTTGCCGGTGACGCGATGGAGCGAATCATAGCAGTAACTGATGGTCTGGGTGGCTGAGCCGGTTTGGTTGGGAAGAGGCGAGGTCTTCTGCAACAAATAGCCGTCGGCGTCATAGCTGCTGGTGATAACACCAGACTCGGGATTGCTGGCCCATCGAAGGCGAGAGAGCGAGTCATAAGCAAATAGGCGACGACGCCACGCATTGTTGGGATCAGGCTGGATCGGCGGGTCGGTCGGGCCGGGTGGAGTTCCCGGGCATCCCGTTCCAGTTGGGGCGTTGCCATGCTGCTCGACGCAGATAAAATTGCCTAAAGTGTCATAAGTATAAAGGGTGCGCATAGCGACCGAGGGATCAACCGGTGACAAGGTCGTTTGCGAAGACCATATGGCCAAGTTAGGAGTAACAGAACGATCATAAATGACCATGTTTCCGTCATTCTGCATCAGCAGTTCAAACCGGCCATTGGGAGAAACGAAGCACTGCCCTGAACCCAAAACTCCAGTCGAGCCAGTGCCAATGCCGATGTCACAACCAGGATGCGCAATAACGGTTCCATTGTACTGACCATCTGAGGTGCCGCTATTCCAGGCAGACCTGTAAATAATGATACGGCCATCATCTTCCATGTCCAACCGCTCAGCGAAAGTGCCGCTGGTGCCACTATTCCATAGCGCGACACCATTGGTGGCATAGACCACGAAATTGCCGTCAGTCTGCAACGTGGCATATGCCCCAGAACTATTGGTGTTCGTACCCCAGGTCCCGACACCGTGGGCAATGTCGTAAATGTACAAATTTCCGTACGGAGCCATGTAGAGCATGTATTGACCGTGAGGCGAGACAATGCACTGATTAGGATTGATCCTCTGGCCCGCTATCAGGTAGGAACTGATCTTGCACGATTGCGGCGTAAACGGACCGGGACTCGGCGCTGCATAGACACCTGCCTGCCATTTGAAGATGTAGAGCACCAGGTTTCCATCGTCCTGCATGAAAACCGAATTGGCATTGGTACCAGCGGTATTGGTGTACCACAAGGCAGTCGAAGCCGAGTTGTAAAGCACAAAGTTCCCGTCCTGCTGCATGGTGGCATGGTAATTGGCGAGAAGTGGGGTCGATGGAGGCTCATCCACCTCCACGATACGACCCAGAGCATCATTAACATTGCGCCGTTGATGCCCGGACTCATCTGTGATGGTCGTGACACCAGGATCGGCGTACTGAGCCTGAACTATGCTGCCGTCTTGTCGCGTGACGGTGAGAACGCGCCCTAATGCATCATAGTTGGTTGTCGTAACCCCGTAGGTCGCATCGCTTGTGGAATAGTAGGGATTGCTTTTTGATTTTATTCGGTTAAGTCCGTCATAAATTGTATCGACCGTCGCATTCCCATTGGGGGTCGCATGCTCAACTTTAGTCGCACGACCAAGTCCGTCGTAGGTCGTAGTGGATATGTCATCAGAGGCTGCGATAATTGATTGTGACTGAACAACAGTGGCCGGAAATATGTTGGGGAGTGAATAAGTAAGTCCAGTATGTGGCTGGATACTTCCATTCGTCGGATCAGGCGGTAGCGACACCTGAGTTAGGCGAAACATGGAATCATACGAGTAATTGGTTGTGAAGGCAGCATCTCCTGCCGTGTTACCGCTGGCCTGAAAGCTAGCATTTATGTCGGTAAAACTTATCATCAACCCGCTATTAAGGTCGTATGTCGCGCTAACGCAATGGCTGAGGGCATCGCACATTTTGGTCAAATATCCGCCCAGGTAGGCCGAGTCGTAACTGCGAGTTACGGCATGACCAAGGGCGTCGATTGATTGATACGGCTCACCGGTATCAAACGATTTGTTTTGGCTGACAATAGAGCCGCCAGTTGTGTTCAACCATCGGCTGATAGAGGACAAATTACCACGCGCACTCCCGGCGGGAGGAGTACCGTCATGTTGAGCTATTATTCCAGAGGAGACAAGGGTATTCGCCTCATCGTAATTGTACGTAGTCGACTCCACGGTCGTACCGCCAGCGTCAGTGATAACTTTTCCGGACAGTAAATGAAAAAGGTTGTTGTTATAATAAGTCTGGTTGGAAAGAGCAAGGTGCGGCGTCGAAGTAGTTCGCATCAATGCTCCTGGTGCACTGCCTCCCAGATTATACTCGCGTTTGGCGATTACTTCTCCAAATAAGCCGCCGCCGCAATTGCTACATGCCCCTGTCCAGTTGCCATTGGAATCGTACATGCTATCTTGCGTCGTAAAGCCGTTATCGTAGTCGTATTCTACCTTGCTCTGCGTCCCATTGGGCCAGATAGTGGTGTCGCGAATTGGTACGATTGTTTGGCCGATGCCTCCGCCTGCTCTGTTCTTTGCAAGGACGGTTTTATAGTCTTTTTGGGTTGTTTTTGCTAGCACGGACGACCCTTGATAGAAGTCTGTTTTGACCTCATTATAAAAAACACCGAAGGCTCCCAAGGCACCGAAGGTGTGTACAGTGTCATTTCCAATCGGGTCTGTAACACGAGTAACCACAGGAAAATCGTGATTGATGACGCGAGTGTAGTGATACTGCCAAGTTGCATTAGGTCTCGAGTCATTGGAATTCAGGGTTCGCGTGGCGACGGCATCTGGAAACTCTACATACTCAGGATATTGGTTAGGGTACAGAGGATTAACCCATGTATATGAGATTGATCCTCCTGATGGAAGAGTTATTTGAGAAATATTACCCGAGCCGTCTGTAGCATACTGAAAGACCCACCTTGTTCCATTCGGCAGAACAATGCCTTGTACCTGGGTTGCTGTGGTCAAGTAATAATAATTGAAGTCGTATTGATCTTGAGGCATCGTCTCGGAGATCGTAGCAAAGCAAAATTTCACGCTGTATGAACCACCATTCAAACCAGGAGGACTCCAGACCACCGCACCTGAAGTGGGAAGCGGCCCGGTGGGACACCCGGCGTAGTCGGTTGTCGACCCCGACACTCCGGAGGGAAAGGGAGAGGGAAAGGGCACCGGGAAGGATGGCAGCCCCGGTATGACGCGATTAAGAGTGTCGGTCCAATTGCCTGAAAATATTATTTGATTGCCATTTGTGTCTTCGCTCACAATTGGATAGCCGGATGGAGCTGTCGCGGTATGGCGTATACCCGTCGGCTCGATGAGAGTGTAGCCCATGTTAGGAGTCGGCCCACCTCGGTTAGTGGGAAATCCTGGCGGCATATCGAGGCGAAGGTTGGTTCCATCCAAAGAGCGAAAAGATGAAGAATTGATAGCAGCCATCGGCACAGTCATTCCATCAGGTAAGGACACAGTCGCGCTGCACATATAAACAAGAGTAGACCGATCTTGGCTGCAACCTGGATTGGCCCATGGTCTGCTTTTTTCAATTATTGTGAAACCGCTGTCCCAGGGAAAGACAATACAATCCCCGCCGAATGCAGACGGTATACAACCGGTCATTCCTCCCAAAACCTGCCCAGAATTGTGATAATGCAGAACGAAATTTAAGCCCAGTTTTCCTCCGCGTTGGGGGTATGAAATTAAAGGAATATCGATGCTAAGCTTACCGTTGCCCAAGTCAACCGAGTCCACGTCGCTGAGCTGGTAGCTTCCAAACGGATGCACACCGGTTATCAGATCAATCCCACTTTGGGCCATAGTTGGCTGGACAAAACAGAAAGTGACTGTCAGGATGCTTAACATCCGCGCGCAAAGCTCAGATCGCTTCAAGTTGGTGACTCCTTCAGAACTTGTTCGGCACGTTATCCAAAGAATCTGTATTCGGAATGATTTTTATAAAGTGCGAAATTCGCGCTGACAAGTACTCAGTTAGTAACTAGCTCTTCGCTTTACGCTTTTAGCCAACGAGGGCAAAACAAAAACAAAGGGCGGCGTCAGTGGGTGTTATTTCTGATATGTTGGCACGGTACTACACGGGACGGTGGCTTCTGTGGAGGGCATACCCCGTTGAGGTTGCTGGCAACGATGAGTGCACGGGGCAAGCATTCAGTTCTTTTCTCAGGGTCTTGTTTGCACAATTCGTATTACAATTTTGGCCCAGCCGTTCAAATCCAAACAAGAGAGAGAACACCCCAAATGGATAGAGCAACTATCATTGCGGAATTGGAAGCAGAACGGGACCGTCTCGACACCGCTATTGCAGCCCTGAGTGGAAATCGAATCACATTCCGCAAGGGTTCCGGTAAACCGGATGGCCGTAAACGGCCCCTCTCAGCCTCAGCTCGTAAGAAGATTGGCAAGGCCACGAAGCGGCGTTGGGCCGAATGGAGGAAGAAACAGACAGCAGCATGATTCTGATCCGGTTTAATGAAAATCGTGGGAAGCCACTTCAGCCGCACTGACCACCAGCGGCACGATTTGCTCAGCTTTTAAATGCACGACCCCATCTTGGTTCTGTACCGTATGCTTGCACCTTACTGCCATAGTTGCTTAACAGTATGATCCGATGTGTCATTTGCGGATGCTCCCGATTGGACTCTAGAGGCGTGGGCTGTATTCTGTGCGGTGGCTCTCCCTCAGTTCGCACCGAGCAGGTCCATGTTACTGAGGATACGAAAGCTAAACTGTTATCTCATACTGAAGAACTCAAATCTTTTGGCATTGTAGTAGAACAAAAAGCAACGTTCAGAAAAGTCTTCGGAGCTAGTGAAACTCGCGGAGTAGCACTTCTCTTCCAGGATCCGATTGACTCAGGCGTGCTCCGCAAGCTCCTCATATATCTCTTGAGCCTCGATATTCCCGAAGAGCAGATTCTTCTTTTACGCCTGGGCGAACCAGAGCAGATATCAAGGATTCTGGAGACTAAGCGGAGGGAGGTAAAATCAATGACAACATCCGCGCTCCCAGCAGCACCTTCGGATCACAAGGATCTCCAACTCAGTTTATTTACAGAGCTTAGTGCTGCTTTGCGTGCTCGATCAGAACCAGAGCACCTGTATACGGCCGCCGCCCTGGGCGGCTTCGGGGCTGTCGCTTGGGGTGTGGCGGCATTACAGCCTGAAAAATATTCGAGCAAAGCAATGTACCAGCGACCTGCTGGGGTCGCTGCACTCGGGACCTTACTTGTGGCTACGGCTATTGTTATGAAGATCTGCCGAGAACACAAAAAATTTGCCGAAATCAAAAAGGAGCAGGCACGCATCGCAGCCCAAATAGCTTCCTTGCCAGGTGCTGCAGAAATAATTCCCAAGAGCATGCTCTCGCCAATCGCCGGCAAGGGCTACATCTGGTCATTGGTAGTTGTGATTGCCGCTGCGGGCGCCGCAATTCTCTTTTGCTTATCACTGATCGGTCCTTGAGAGTCGGTGATTGCTTTCTCGGATTTCCCTGAAAGAGAAACTGTGTGCCCAACATCGCATAAGTGAAAACTTATGAAAGCTTTGGTCGTAGGAGGGCCGTAGGCGGCAAGCGGCGCATCTTCAAATTCCTTGAATCTGCGCCGATAAAGGCTCTTGCAAGCCTTTGAAAACAGAAAACTGTCCCCTCTCTCTTTCCCTGAAGAATTCAAAAAGGCCTAAAATCTGGTTCGGGACCAGGTGGTCGACCACCTGGGTCGGCCGTGCGGGAGTGTGGGATTTTCGGCTTTTTGGAGAAAGAGAGAGGGGAGTGATTACGAACAACAGAGAACCCTCGGGTCGGCTGCCCGCTTTGGAATGCAAATAGAGTCGCCGACCTCTCGCCGGAGCCTTGGGGAGTACACCCGAGAGTTGTATACACCCTTAGGGCACGATTGCCACCTCAGAAGTAGTCAGGTTTCTTCCTCAGGTAGGTGTATTCAAAGTGGCCAGTTTCACTTTTGCTCGGGTCGGTACTTGCCCATGTGCCCGCGAACTTCGTAATCCGTTTATCTCCCCGGATTGAGCCCACGAGAGTAATGCCAGAAGCGCAATTCAGCTTAAGCTCTAAGTAAGCAGCGCTCTGTCCACTCGGCTGAACCTGTCGAACGCTTCCATTACATTCGAACTTATCTTCGCGAGCTGGTATAAGACCGGAATATGGGTTTGGCTCTCCCAGAACTAACCTGCTCTCTTTTTGGACGCCTGGAGTTGCATCATTCCAAACCTTGCCTACCCACCAGCTATTCCAGATTCCATTCTCAGCCTCGACAGCCTCAGGTATCACAATATTACAAGCAGCCACTAAAA
>Ga0137403_10004398_pt1 | contig 16605 bp, 20 predicted proteins | sample CZOMad2_1_16fung_FD_122057 | JGI IMG/M metagenome (GOLD analysis project Ga0137403, IMG submission 122057) | Vadose zone soil fungal communities from Angelo Coast Range Reserve, California, USA - CZOMad2_1_16fungal (Hybrid Assembly) | ecosystem: Environmental > Terrestrial > Soil > Vadose zone...
TGGCGTTGCGCAAGTTTGCCCTGCGGATCGTAGATGAATGTGGTCGGAAGTCCCATGACTTCGCCGATGCTTTCCGAAATCTTGCGATCCCCGAGCACGATCGGATAGTTGACGAACATGCCGTCGGCAAACTGCATCACCTGCTTGGCGTCCTGGAACTCCATTGCGATGCCGATTACCTGGACATCCTTGCGCGCTTCCTTGATCGCCACCAGGTCCGGGATTTCCTCCAGGCAGGGCGGGCACCAGGTTGCCCAGAAATTCACGATCACCCACTGGCCGCGGTAAGCGGCCAGACTGTGCGACTTGCCTTCCGCATCGGTCAGCGTGAAATTCCCGGCGGCGGGCGCGACCCCGATCCAGAGAAGCGCCAGGACCAGAATCAGCCGGCATAGATGTTTTTGCATGATTCCCTCAGGCGATGCGTGCGGCGCGCGCGCTGCTGCCGGTTGCGAACAAGTCCCTCAGACTGAAGTCCAGTTCGCCGTCCACCGTGGAGGATACGTTCGCGACCAGCTTCCGGATTGCCGCTTCTTCGCTGACATCCGCGGCGCTGCGCCCGAACACGAACAATCTGAATATCTCCTTGACCGGGATGCCGCCGGAGTCGCGCGCAAGCACCCAGCCATTGCCCTGCAGTTTCGCGACCCAGCCCGCGGCGACCAGTTTGTCCAGAATCGCCTCGGCTTCTTCCCATGACAATCTCAACGCCGTGCGCAACTGGTGGAGGTTGAGCACGTAGCCTTCCAGATAAGCGCGATAGAGCATCTTGAGAATTTCCATTGCCGAGACGAACTGCGCGCCCGGGGCCTGCTTGAGCAATACGCCACCGCTGCGCCAGTAGGGCAGCACCGCGGTGATGACCGCGGCGAATACCACCACCACCCAGGAGAGATAGATCCACATCAGGAGGATGGGCAGGCTGGCGAACGTGCCGTAGACCAGTTTGTAGCTGGCGAAATTGGCGACGAAATGGCCGAAGCCGATTTTCATCGCCTCGAATGCGAACGCGGCGATGATCCCGCCGACCACGGCATCGAGAACGGTGACCTGCCGGTTCGGTACCGTGCGATAGAGGAATCCGAAAGCGACCGAAGTCAGGAACAGCGGCCCCAGTTTCAGGACCGCGACGACGAGCTCCGGCGCCTGCTTGCCGACACCCAATGACTGCGAAACCAGCCAGGATGTCAGCGACAGACTGCCGCCGATCAGAATCGGCCCGATGGTCAGCACCGACCAGTAGATCAATACCCGCTGGATCAGGGCGCGCGGCCGCTTGACCCGCCAGATGGTGTTGAACGCGCGATCGATCGTCAGCATCAGCATGATCGCCGTGACGCCGAGGAGCACGATACCGAGCGCGGTGAGGCGTGCGGCGTTTTCCGAGAATTGCTGCATGTAGACGGTGATCAACCTCGAGGAACCCGCCGGCACCAGGTTGCCGGCCACATAGGTCCGCAGCGTTTCGACGACGTTGTCGAATACCGGAAATGCCGTCATGACGGTGGCCATGATGGTGACCAGCGGCACCAGCGCGAGCAGCGTGGTGAAGGTGAGGCTGCCACAAAGCTGGAAGCAGCGCTCTTCCTTGAAGCGCCGGTAAACGAGCACGACGAAGTTCCCCAGCAAACGGAACTGGCGGACGAAGTCCTTGAGAGAGTTCAGGTGCAGTTTCATGTCGGGTGAATGAATGCTGCCGATATAATACGGGCTTCCACGATGGGAAAACAGCGCGGCGGGAAAACAGCGATGCAGGAAATCCTGATTCTGTATTACAGCCAGACCGGTGCGGTGAAGCAGATGGCGCAACTCGTCGCACGCGGGGTCGAGAAGGTGCCCGGAATGGGCGCGCGCCTGCGCACCGTTCCGAAGGTATCCACGGTCGCGGAGGCGACCGAGCCCGCGGTGCCCGATACCGGCGCACCTTACGTCGAACTCATCGATCTCGAACAATGCGCGGGGCTGGCGCTGGGCACCCCGACACGATTCGGCAACATGGCCGCGCCACTTAAGTATTTTATCGATGGCACCGGCGGGTTGTGGCTCAAAGGCAGCATGAGCGGCAAGCCGGCCGCCGTTTTTACGTCCACCGCGTCGATGCACGGCGGCCAGGAGTCGACACTGCTTTCCATGATGCTGCCGCTCCTCCATCACGGCATGCTGATCGTCGGGGTACCCTATTCCGAGCCGGAACTGATGGGGACCCGCGGCGGCGGCACCCCTTACGGCGCCAGCCATCTCGCCGGCGCCAACGCCGACCAGCCGATCAGCGAAGAGGAGCGCCGCCTTTGCATTGCGCTCGGCTCAAGGCTCGCCGAGGTTGCGCAAAAACTGGCAAGAACATAATTCTCAAAATGTTCACCACAGAGGCGCAGATACCCTACGCGCGTAGCACGTCGGAGTACCCTTTTAGGACACGGAGTTACACCTGACTCAATGTCGACTATCGGCACCCCGTTGGCCAGGAATTCCGCCAGCCCATCACATCAACGTGGCAGAACCTTATTGCTCGCTTTCCTCTGTGTTCTCTGTGCCTCTGTGGTGAAAAGGCCTATACCATGGAGAATGGGAACCGATGACCAGGGGAATTGAAGCGCGCAGGCTGGTGCGCAGGTTCGCGGGCGGCGTGCTGGCGACGCAGTCCCTGAAGTTTCCGGGCTATCCATACGCATCGTCCCTGCCGTTCTGCACCGACCAGCGCGGCCGCGTCGTGGTGCTGATCAGCCATCTGGCCGAGCACACGCAAAATGCGGACCGCGAGCCGAAGGCAGGCTTTCTGGTTTCGCCGCTGACGCGCGATCTGCAGGAGCAAGCGCGCGTGAGCATGATCGGCGACATCGCGGTCATCAATGACGACGTGGTCAGCGCCCGCTACCTGCGATATTTTCCCGAGTCCGGACAATATCTGCAGATCGGCGGCTTCCGTTTCTTTCGCGTCGAACCGCGTTCGCTGCGCTACATCGCGGGCTTCGGCAGCGTCCACACCATCGCGGCCGAAAGTTACCTTGCCCCCGACTATCCAATCGCGAATGCCGAAGGCGGTGTGATCGATCACATGAACGGCGAACACGCGCACAACCTGCTTGATTATTGCCGCCACGTCCATGGCAAAGCGCCGGCGAGCGCCCGCATGATCGGCATCGATTGCGACGGATTCGACGTGCGCGCCGACGGCGAAATTCTGCGTTTCGATTTCGCCAGCGAGGTGAAGGACGCCGGCGAGGCGCGTACCGAGCTGGTCAAGCTCGCGCAGGCGAGCCGCGCATGATGCGCGTTGCCCGGCTCGTCGCCAGTACAAGCCTCATCGCGCTGATCTTTCTGTGCCTGGCCTGGGAATTATGGCTGGCACCGGTACGCTCAGGCGGCTCGGCGCTTGCCCTGAAAGCGCTGCCGCTGTTGCTGCCGCTATTCGGCGTGCTGCGCGGCAAGCGTTACACCTACCAGTGGTCGTCGATGCTGATCTTTGCCTATTTCACGGAAGGTGTGGTGCGCGCGTGGAGCGAACGCAGATCGGGCCAGGCAATGGCGGTTGCCGAGATTGTGCTTTCTCTCGTTTTCTTCACCGCGGCCGTCTGGTATGCGCACGCCTCGGCGAGGAGGCCGGCTTGAACCCGCCGTCGAATGCCGTTTTCGGCAACCACCTCCGCTCCCCGTGACGATTCATCACGGCCGGTTCGCGCCGACGCCTTCGGGGCCCCTGCACTTCGGCTCGATGGTGGCAGCTGTGGGCAGCTTTCTCGATGCAAAATCACAAGGCGGGACGTGGGGCTTGCGCATCGACGACCTGGATCCGCCGCGGGTCGCGCCCGGTTCGGTCGATTCGATTTTCCGATGCCTGGAAAAATTCCAGATGACCTGGGATGGTGACGTCGTATACCAGAGCCGTCGCATGGATGCTTACCGGACAGCCCTGGATCAATTGCGTGGCCGCGGCCTTGTCTATGCCTGTGCATGCAGCCGCAAGGAAATCGGCGATGCCGCATTCGGCGGATTGGACGGCCCGGTCTATCCCGGCACCTGCCGCGACGGCCTGCCGCCGGGACGCGAAGCGCGGGCATGGCGCGTGCGGACTGACGATGCGGCGATTGAATTCGTGGATCTCCTGCAGGGCCGCGTGCGTCAGGATCTCGAGGGCGAGATCGGCGACTTCGTGCTCTTTCGCGCCGATCGCGTTTATGCCTACCATCTCGCTTGTGCGGTTGACGACGATGCGCAAGGCGTCACGCATGTGGTGCGCGGCGCCGATCTGCTCGCTTCCACGCCGCGGCAGATTTATCTGCAAAGATCGTTGGGTCTGTCCACGCCCGCCTACCTGCATCTGCCGATCGCACTGAACGCTGCGGGCGAAAAGCTTTCGAAGCAAACCCTCGCCCGCCCCGTGGAGCCGGAGCGCGCGGCGGCCATCCTTGCAGACGTCCTGAAATTCCTGAATCACTCGCCGCCTGACGAGGTTTGCGCCGACGGCGTTGCCACTTTGTGGCGCTGGGCGCTGGAGAACTGGAGACGCGAACGGTTGCCCATGAGCGCGGGCCTCACTGCCCCCTAAAGGGGAAGCGGCACCCCGTCCTGAAAAGCAACCAGCTGGCCGGAGGAGAACGGCACCCAGCGCTCGTCGTCGGTAAGCGGTTCGGTGGCAATGACTGCAATGCGATCGTCCGGCGTGGTCACCTGACTGAAGTCCACTTCGATATCCTGGTCCTTCAGATGGGCGGTCGTGAATGGGGCCTGCCGCAGCACATAGGACAGATTGTCGGTGCAGTGCGCGAACAGGTGGTCGCCATTGGACAGGATGTAGTTGAATTTCCCATGCCTGGCGATTTCCGCGGACAATGTCGCGATGCTGCCGTAGAGTTCCGCAAGAGGCGGTTGCCCGTCCGGGTAGCGCAGCCGCAGGTTGCCGAGCAGATGGCAGAACGCCTGCTCGCTATCGGTGGCGCCGACCGGCCGATATTGGCCGCCGAATTCCGGGCTGAAATTTTCCAGCGTTCCGTTGTGCGCGAATATCCAGTAGCGTCCCCATAACTCGCGCATGAAGGGATGCGTGTTGACCAGCGCCACTGCGCCACGGGTCGCCTTGCGGATGTGCGCGATGACGTTCTGGCTGCGAATCGGATAGGTCGCAATCAGCGCCGCGACCGGCGAATCCACCGCGGGCCGTGAATCGACGAACATGCGGCATCCGGGGCCTTCGAAGAAGGCCACGCCAAATCCGTCCGCATGATCCGCCGTACGGCCGCCGCGCTGATGGAAGCCGCGAAAGGAGAAGCAGATGTCCGTCGGAACATTGCAGTTCATCCCCATCAACTGGCACATTGGTTGGATCGCTTTCCTCTGGTTGGCCGGTGCGAAACACTGATCCGGCTTCCGATTATCTCCCGCCATGTCCAATAAGACGCTTTCGCTTACCAACGCGCTGTACGCCTATCTGGTCGAGCACTCGGTGCGGGAACCCGAAATTCTGCAGCGGCTGCGTGCGGAGACGGCAAAAGACAGTATGTCGATGATGCAGATCGGCCCGGAACAAGGCCAGTTCATGCAGTTGCTGGTCAGACTCATGGGGGCGAGAAACTGCCTCGAAGTCGGGGTGTTCACCGGTTACAGCAGTCTGGCGGTCGCGCTTGTCCTGCCCGCCGACGGGCATATCGTAGCGTGCGATGTGTCCGAGAAATGGACTGCGATCGCGCGCGAGTATTGGGCGGAGGCAGGCGTTGCCGACCGGATCGACCTGAGGATTGCACCGGCTTTGGCCACGCTCGATGGGCTGATTGCCTCCGGGAAGTCCGGCTCCTTTGATTTCGCATTCATCGACGCCGACAAGACCAACTATCTGGGCTATTACGAGCGGGCACTCACTTTGGTGCGTCGGGGTGGCCTGATTGTGGTGGACAATACATTATGGGGTGGTCAAGTGGTTGATAAAAAGGTCAAAAGCGACGACACCCAAGCCATAAGGCAGTTCAACGATCGGCTCCGGGACGATCTGCGCATTCATCTGTCACTGTTACCCATTGGCGATGGCCTGACGCTCGCCCTCAAGTTGTAAAACAAAATAGCTATATCGTTCAGCAGGTTGAGTGTACGCGCTGACCTGCGTTCCTGTTTTGTTGCGAAGCAATATTTATTTACGGAGTGGTCCTGATATCCCTTGACTCAAGGGCCTACCGGGCGAAGAATGCGAATTGTGCGTCGCAGCAATGATGCGGGTATCGAGTCCCTTAACTCTTTTCATGAAAGGACCAAGCATGATCACCAAACCTGAACAAGTCACTGCAGCCGGTAAAGCGCAGTTGGACGCGTCCGTGCGTTTCGCAACCATCGCCGCCGAAGGCGTCGAAAAGCTGCTGGATCTGCAATTCAAGAATGCCAGGACCACATTCGACGAGATCGTAAAAAATGCAAAGGCGTTCACCGAATTGAAAGACGTATCGCAAATCGCATCGTGGGCCGGAACAAGTTTCCAGCCCGGCATGGACAAGGCCGCCGCCTATGCCAAGAGCTTTTACGAAGTCGCCACCGGAACACAGCAAGAAATCAGCGCACTGCTGGACGAGCAGGTCGGCGAATTCAACAAGAATGTGACCGTCGCGATGGATGCGGCCTTCAAGTCCGCACCGGCCGGTTCGGAATCCGCCGTCGCAGCGGCAAAGTCGGTCATCGACGTAGCCAATTCGGTTTATGAGACGGTTGCCAAGGCGACCCGGCAACTGTCCTCGATGACGGAGGCGAACATTGCCGCCGCAAGCGGCAAAAAGAAAGCCGCCTGAAGCAGCTCGAAGCCAACGGCAGAAAAGCTCCGAACGCCGGGGCTTTTTTATTTGGCCGCTTCCGGCGGCAGCAATGCCTGGAGACGTTCAGGTAGGGCATAGTGAGGATACTGTTGCCTGAAATCGAGTAGCCGCCGGCGCGCCTCGGCCTCCTTGCCATCGCGCAGCAATCCGTCGATCTCGTCGAGCCACTCCCGAGGCCGGGCCGGCGCTGCGGCTTCCTGTTTGCGCAGGGCCTGAACGCCTGAGCGGGATTCCTTGGCGGCATCGGCCAGCACCTTGTCCTTCTTGTTCGGGGAGGAGTCGCTGGATTCGGCAATGCGGGCCTGCTCCTGTTCAGCAGGCTTGGCCTGCCCGGCAGCAGCCGGCGCCGCAGGTGCGGGCGCCGGAGCAGACTGAGCCACCGCCCCCGACGCTGCCGCGTCTTCCTGCGCTGCGCCAGCTTCATCCCGCGCCGCCGGCTCGCGATCCGGACGTGCGCTGCGTTCCCGGGAAGGCCTCTCTTCACGATGAAAGTTCGCCCGCGGCTTGGGTGGTGTCTTCATTGCGAGTTGCGGCGGCGCCGACTTCGCCAGCTTCGCTTCATCGGCGGCGGGCTGCTCGAGGGAAGGCAGCGGCGGTTCTTTATCGCGCACGACCAGCACCAGGGAAACGCCGAGCACAAGCATGGCGGCAATGGAGGCCGGCATCTGCCAGTTGCGCCGCTGCCGCGGTTGCTCCACTTCGCGACGCGCAGCCGCCTGGATGGCGGCATCCAGCCGCGCCGGAGGTTCGTCCTGCGCGCCGGCGCGATAGCGCTCGGAGACTTCCGAACCCGTCTTTTCCAGTTCGCGGTCTTCAGGCAATGTCGGCTTCATGCTCGATTCCCTCGCGCAGCCTTGCGAGCGCGTAGCGCAAGCGGCTCTTGGCGGTTTCCCTTCCGGTGCCGGTCACGCCGGCAATTTCCTCCAGCGTGAGGCCGCCTTCCTCATGCAACAAAAAAACTTCGCGCTGTTCCGGCGGCAGCAGCGCCAGCGCGTTCAGGAGTTTCGCCGCCGATTGACGCAATGCCACCGCCCGCTCCGGCTGATCCCGGTCCGGGCCTGCCACCTGGTGGGCTTCTTCCGGATCGTCATCGAGGGAGATCAGGTGCAGCGGCGTCTTGCGGCGGAAATGGTCGATCACGCAATTGTGAGCGACGTGATAAAGAAACGTCGCGAACCGCGCCTCGACCCGATAGCGTGCCCGCGAGGAAATGATGTTCATCCAGATTTCCTGGAACACTTCCTCCGCCGCGGAGCGCAGGCCAACCTGGCGCAACACGTAGCGGAACACCCCGCCGCGATGGCGCCCGTACAACTCGTCGAACGCCACCGCGTTGCCGTCGCGGTAGCGCAGCATCAACTGCTCGTCGGAGACGGGTTCGGCACTCACGAGCGTCAGTCTAGCCGGAAGCATTGTTCATGACATCGTCGCATGGGCTTCGGTTCCCCGGCGCGCTTATCCGCGCTCCGGCGGGTCCGGGACGAATCCACCCGGAAAAGGCGATGGCAGCTTGCGCTCTTCGCGGATCACGCCACGCGCAACCAGGTTGGCGTAGGTGTCGTAGTGAATGGCGATGACCTCGGCCGGCTGGTCCGACTCGCGTTCGAATTGGACATAGCGCGCGGGCGCAGTCTGGCTGCGGCCGTGGCCGGTGCCGATTTTTTTCTCCGCCGCAGGAGCGGCCGAGCGCGGCGCACTGTCATTGGCAGCACCGGCTTCGGCACGTTCCCTCGGTTGCTCCAGTTCCGCCAGCGGCTCCGGCTTGCGCCGGAACAATGCAACGCCGATCACGCCGACGTTGTCCGGGCGGCCAGTACGGGCAGCATAGGAATCGCCCAGATCGGTGAAATAAAATGCGGCGATTTTTTCCATACTCTTGCGCCAGCCTGCGATGGACAACGGCCTGCCGCGCTCGATCACATAGCCGCTTTGCGCAGACGCCGCGGTTTCGCCTGTTACGACATTCACGCCGTCGACGCAAACGACCGCAAGCAAATCACCGCGTTCGCGGTTGCGGATGGTGACCTGGTACTCGTTGCCAGGCCGGCCGGCGACGAACCAATGACCGCCGCTTTCGTATGTCGGCAGCGTGCGTCCAGCCTCCCGGTCATAGATTTCGACGTCGGCCAGGCGACCAGCCGCCAGCACCGGGCCGGCAAGCAGGAACAGGCAGAAGAATTGCGCGAAGCGTTTCATGGTGTGCTCCTTTCGATGAGAACACCGCTGTAAACGCAGGGTTGCGCGGAATGGGGTTAAGAAAATTCAGGGGCTAGGGATTAGGGGTCTCAAGCTTTGTTTTTCACTAGCCCCTACTTCCTTGGGTCCCACGCAAACCCGAGCGCACCGACGCCCTGCTTGAGGAATTCGAGAGCCTCCGCCGCCAGCTTTGCTTCGCCCTTGATGCCGAGTTCGATGCGCCGGCCGGCCGGCGTAAAACTCGGCAGGCTGAATAATTTCAGCGCGGGATAACGGGCAATGCAGTCGTTCATCAGATCGATGAGCTGGCTCTCGCCCGCGTCCTTGACGACGATCGCCATGTCCACCGGCGGTTGCGCACTGTGCAGGTGCGGGTACTCGGTGTCGAGCACCCATTCCATCATCGGCCACGCCATCTCCGGAAAGCCGGGCAGAAAGTGATGGCTTGCATAGCTGAAGCCCGGCACACGGTTGTACGGATTGGGGATGATACGGCTGCCGGCGGGAAACACGCCCATCTGGATGCGCTTGGGGTAGGCCTCGGCGCCGAAGCGCGCCTCGATCTCGCGCTTCGCATCCGGGTGCAACTGCAACTCGACACCCGCCGCCTTCGCCGCGCATTGGCGCGTGTGATCGTCGGGCGTAGCACCGATTCCGCCGAAACTGAATACGATGTCCCCGCGCGCCAGCGTGCTGGTCAGCACCTGCGTGATGATCTCCGGATCGTCCGGCAGGTTCATGCTCCACGACAGGCCGAGGCCGCGCGCCTTAAGCAGCTCGACGATCTTGGGAAAGTGCTTGTCCTGCCGTTTGCCCGACAGGATTTCATCGCCAATGATGAGCGCTCCGAACACGTTGCGGCCCTCGCACAGGGTAAGGGCGGCGAGTTTGCAGGCAGCAGGGAACGGGCGTCAAGCGCGCTGGCTTCAATCAATCATTGACATTCGGCCCGGCCAGCGGCAAAAATGGTTCGGACTAGAACTAAGTCCCCGGCTAGCGGCTTTATGCCTAAAGAGCAGTTCATTAGAACTTTGCGGTCGTTGGCCGAGTGCTACCAGGCCTTCGAAGCCTATTCGAGCGCGCATGTGCGCAAGCTTGGCCTTACGTGCGCGCAATTCGATATCGTCGCCACTCTCGGCAACACGCCGGGCATGACCTGCAAGGAGCTCGGCGAGAAGACGTTGATCACCAAAGGCACGCTGACCGGCGTGCTGGATCGCATGGAAGCCCGCGGCCTGATCCGGCGTACCGCTACCGACGCCGACCGCAGGCAGGTATTCGTATTGCTCACCCCTCACGGAGTCCGTACTTTCGAGCGCGTGTTCCCGGAACACATCGGTCACCTCAAGCCAGCGTTCACCACGTTGTCCCCGCGCGAACTGGATCAGGCGACGGAGCTGCTGCATAAACTGCGCGACGCGTTGCGGCAAGCGAACGTGGAACGCAAGGCCGCCTGAAATGAACCCCTCCCTGCAACGTTACACCGGCGTTGCGATCACGCTGCACTGGCTGATCGCAGCGGCGATCCTCGTAACCTTCCTGCTCGCCCAGTACATGACGAACCTGCAGCTGTCGCCTGTCAAGCTGAAGCTGTACTCCTATCACAAGTGGATCGGTGTGACGATTTTCCTGCTGGTGCTGGCACGGCTCGCGTGGCGTCTTGCGCATCGGCCGCCACCGCCGCCGGCATCGATGCCGGCCTGGCAGCACAGCGCCGCCGGCATCGCCCACTTTTTTCTCTATGCACTGACACTGGCCATTCCGGTATCGGGCTGGCTGATGAGTTCCGCTTCCGGCTTCCAGGTCGTCTACCTCGGCATGATTCCGATCCCCGACCTGCTCGCCAAGAACAAGGAGATGGCGGACCAGTTGAAGCAACTGCACGAAGCCCTCAACTGGCTGATGGTGCTGGTCGTCGTGCTGCATGTCGCGGCAGCGCTGAAACACCACCTGGTGGACCGCGACGACGTGCTGCGGCGCATGCTGCCCTTCCTCAAACAACGGAGCGCCCTCAAATGAGATTTCATGCCGTCTTCGTGTTCTTCATCCTGATGGCAATTGGCATGCCGGCATGCGCCGCCAATGTCGATTACGCCAAAAGCGAAATCACTTTCGTCTCGAAACAGATGAATGTTCCGGTGCAGGGCCGGTTCAAGAAATTCACTGCGCAAATCGCCTTCGACGCGAAGAAGCCCGCCGCCTCGAAAGCCGAAATCGAGGTCGACCTCGGGAGCATCGATACCGGAAGCGCTGACGCCGATGCCGAAGTCGGCAAGAAGGCCTGGTTCAACTCCAGCGCCTTTCCCGCCGCGAAATTCGCTTCCAGCTCGGTTGCGCAGACCGGGCCCGACAAGTTCGAGGCGCGCGGCAAGCTTTCCATCAAAGGTATCAGCCAGGACATCGCTGCTCCGTTTACCGTCAAGCGCGCCGGCGACGTGGTCACCTTTGAGGGCGGCTTCGTCCTCAAGCGGCTGCAGTTCAAGATCGGGGAAGGCGCCTGGTCGGACACCGATACCGTGGCCGACGAGGTGCAGGTGAAATTCAAGATCGTTACCACGGGCAACAAGTAATCCACACACGCCATCGCGTGCCGGCGACCAGGCTCGCACTTAACCCGCAACATCGTTCAATCAGCAGAGGAGATGAATTTGAAGACCCAACTCGCAGCATTCCTGATCGCCGCGGCGTTCGCGCTGCCGGCAACCGCCGCCGATTCCTATTCCGTGGACCGCGACCATACCTACCCGAATTTCGAGATCAACCACCTCGGATTTTCGACCATGCACGGGCGCTTCGGCGCGACCAGCGGCAAGATCGTGCTCGACTCCGCCGCCAGGAGCGGCAGCATCGACATCACGATCGATGCCACCTCGATCGATACCGGCCATGCCAAGCGCGACACCCACCTGAAGAGCGACGAATTTTTCAATGTCGGCAAGTTTCCCACGCTGACCTACAAGGCGACCAAGCTGAAATTCAACGGGGACAAACTGTCCGGCGCCGACGGCGAACTGACCCTGCTGGGCGTGACCAAGCCGGTGAGCCTCGCCGTGACCGCCTTCAACTGCGGTCCGCATCCGATGAACAAGAAGCCGATGTGCGGCGCAAACGCGACGGCCACGATCAAGCGCAGCGATTTTGGCCTGAGCGCCTACGTCCCCGCAGTGGGCGACGAAGTGAAAATCAGCATCGAAGTGGAAGCCGTCAAGGATTGATCGCGCCACCGGTTGAAGCAAAACGGGCAGCGCGGCTGCCCGTTTTGTTTTACGGCCACGTTACTTCAGGAAGAAGCGCACGCCGACTTCGAGTTTCCAGTCGTAGACCTGCGGCAGGTTGTCGCCGAACAGGCCGAAACCGGGACGCCCCCAGATGGCCAGGTCGCGATTGAGGAAACGGCCGACCTCGCCCTCCAGTGTCATGCCGACCTTGTCCGCGCGCTCGTGGTCGACCACCACCTGCGGTTCCAGAATCGTATAGACGAGATTCGACCAGCGCGTGAGGAACGGGGCCTTGAGGCTGGTGTAATGCACATCGCGGCGCGCATCATCGCCGCCCACGGTGACGTAGTACTGCAGGAAAGGAAACACCACCGAGTTGCATTGCGGCACATCGATGGAAGCGAAGACCAGCGGCGCGATCACGTTCTTACCCATGCCCAGGGAATCCTTCGACGCGCTGTTCAGGATGACTTCGCTGCCTGCTACGATCGCATACCCCGGGCCGTGCGCGACGCGATAGCTGCCCCTGAACAGCAGGTCGCCGATCCCGGATTCGCCGTCGTTACCCGGCGTACCGGGATCCGCAAAAACGATCGGGGTTTCGATGCGGAAGGATAGATCCGGCGTCGTCGAAAAATCGATGCGGGGCACCAGATAATCGATCGTGCCCCCGCCCTGCAGATCCTGATATTCGTTGCGAATTTCGACGCGAGTTGACCTGAAGTCGACAGGTCCACTGCTTTTTGGAACCGCATCCGCACCGGAGGCGGTTTCGACCTGCGCAGCGGCGAAGCCCGGAAAGCCGAACGCCACTGCGAAAGTCAGGACACATGCACAGAGAATGCGGGCCGGGAGACGGTGCGCGTGAATCATGGTCGTTGGATGAAGGCAATTACCGCGCCAGTCACCGGTACAGCCGGCGCAACAGCGGCGATTCTAATCGAATGCACCCAAACTCGAAGCTTCCCGCCGCAAATCGGTCATTCGCAGATATCCGGCCCCGCCTCTTTGCATTCCACGCGGCTGTGTTCGGGATTGGATACGCAGTGGTATAGCTTGTTCTTGCATTTCGCACACCAGACCGTGGTGGAGCCCTCGCGCGAATAGCGGGTCTTGACGATGTCCACGCTGATGGTGCGGCAACCGGTGGCGGTGGCGGTCATTGCACTCTGGGTCTTGCAGCCGGACAGCGAACAGATGACCGCTGCGAGCAGCGCGAGCATGAGGATTCGAATATTCATGTTGCCATGCAGATGTCGTGGAGGGGAAACGGACGTGCGGACGTGCGCCCGGTCCGGGGGCGCACGCCTCAATTGTGGATATAACTTTCCAGCTGTTTTATGACGAATTCCTTCTCGGAGAGCATTTCCTTCACCACATCGCCGATGGAAATCACGCCGATCACTTTTTTTTTGTTCCAGCACCGGCAGGTGGCGGATACGCTTGTCCGTCATCAGGCCCATGCAATCTTCTATCGTCTGCTCCGGACGCACGCACACGACTTTCTCGGTCATGATCTCCCGCACCGGCGTGTCCTTCGAAGCCTTTCCCTGCAGGACCACCTTGCGGGCGTAGTCACGTTCAGAGAATATGCCGACCAGCTGCCCGTCGTCGATCACGACGACGGCGCCGATCTCCTTGTCCGCCATCACCTTCAATGCGTCGAGCACGGTGCTGGACGGTGCGACGGATATCAGGCTATAGCGCTTCGACTCCAGGAGTTGCTGAACTGTTTTCATTTTCTCCCCCTCGGGCAACAGTCCTGACGGTAACTCGTCAGCGTTCCTGCAAGACCAGTTTAGACCTGCAGGGATGGTTGTCAACGCACCGGGTTCGCGGCGACAAACCCGGATACGGCTCTCAGGCGGTCGTGCTGCGCCCCTTTTTCACCCACATGATCGGCTGCGCCTTCACCGGCAGGGGCGCGGCGCCATGCTTGACCAGGGTCTTGTCCAGTTCCTTGCCGGCATCGTCGGCCAATGCGGCCACGCGCGCGGCGCGAATCGCTTCCGTGCGCGCCTGCGATCTCTCCCATTGTCCGCCGGCCGCGAGATGGTCCAGCACATGCAGCAGGTTATCCTTGCCGCGATCGTTGGTGCTGCCGTAGCCTTTGACGAGGCGGCCGCACAATGCGATTTCATGGCCCAGCTGCCATTGGCTGCGCGCGCCATGCTCGACCGCCGCCAGCCAGCGTTCGATCATGGCCTGCTCCTGCGCGAACCGGCTGCCGCGCTTGCGCAGCCATTTCAGGCTGGCGAGGAAGCGCATCGCGAGAAAACCCGAGATCGTATGGACGCCGACCTTGAGTGCAAGCGCAAGTGCCGTCTTGCCGTTCTGCTGGCGGCGCCTGTCCCATTTGACGATAGCACGTCCCCATGACCGCGGTAGCAGCGCCGCGACTTCCGGCACGCCGGGTTTGAAGTAATCGTAGATGCGCACCAGGTCTTCAGCCGGCGCTTTGACTTCCTGCCTGACACGCGCGAAGCGGCTCGCGCGGCATTTCAGGTCAGCCACGCGCACGATGTCGTCGAAGGCCATCCAAAGCGCGAGAAAACGCGCCGTCTCGCTTGTGGTCGCATAACCCCCTTCGCCCGAAGGATCGCCTGCCCGTTCGGCCTCGAATACCCGCTTCATGCGCGACGCGTAGAGTTCGGCGTAGTCGCGATCCTGATACTCGAGCACGCGCGCATGGCCGGCGCTCAGCATCGCATGCGTCGGCGGCGGGAAAGCGCGGGCGAGATCGGCCGGCAATGCCGGGATGATCTCGGGCGCCACAATCGCAGGCGAGAAAGAAGAGGCCGGCGCCTGCTTCGCCAACCCCTGGGCCACGATCTCGAACGCGCGGGCGAATCCGCGCAGGCTTGGCTCGACCGCTCTTCCCGATTGCCGGATGGTTTGCTCAAAGGCCTCGCGCGAAAACGGCAGCACGCCGCTCCCCGCGATCGCACCGAACAACACCGCGCTCAACACGGTTCCCGTTTTCTGGGCCACCGTGGACATGTCGAAGATGCGGGCGCTCTGACTGTACTGCCGCACAACCCTCAGCAAATCCCCGGAGGATGCACGCCCGTCAGCAAGCGGCAACTTCTCGGCAGTGGTCAGCGTACGGGAACTGGAGGTGACCACCAGCGTGTGGTCCGCGGAGGCCATGCCATTACCGATCTGGCGCACTGTTTCCAGCAACTCGGAGGAAACCAGCACATCCAGCGCGCCAGCTACCGGATACAGGCTGAATATCGGCTTGCGGCCGGCCAGTTCTGCTGTCGGCACCGGAAAAACCTCGAAGTAGTAGGTCGTCGAACCGGTGCGCTGCGCAACACCGGGGATGGAAGTACTCTGCGCGCTGTAGCCGCTGCGCGTGGCGGTTTCCACCAGCCATTCGGCCAGCACTCCGCCGCCCTCCCCGCCCAGGGCGCAGATCAGCAAACTGACTGGGCGTCGATCCGCGAGGCTCATGCCGCCTGCAGCCAACGCAGTACCGTACCGCGCAACCCGTCCAGCAGGCGCTCGTGCAAATGCGGATTGCGGATGACTTCGGCTCGATAAAAAGATGGGCACAAGGTGGCCGCGTGCGCATTCTCCCCGCACAGCCCACAACCGACGCAGCCGTCGATGACGGTGGCGACCGGATCGACCCTGAGCGGATCCGGGCTGTCCTTCAAGGTCAGTGTCGGACAGCCCGACAGCCGGATACAGGCATGATCGCCCGTGCAAACGTCCTCGTCGACTCCATATTTCACGCGCACCACGCGCTTGCCCGCTTTCAGCAATCCGGCAATCCATGGCTTGATGCGCCGCTGCCGCTCGAGCTGGCATTCGCCTTCGGCGATGATGACCTTGAGTCCGTTGAAATCGGAGGTGAAGGCTTCGTCGAAGGTCTTGCGCATTTTTTCGACGTGATAGGTATGCACGGTACGCATCCACTGCACGCCCATGCCCGATAGCGTCTTCTCGATCGTGAGGTTGCGTACGTCGTCCTGGGTGAACTCTAAATTGTCGAGCAACAGGACCTGTTTCGCAAATCGCGCCTTTTCAATATTTGCCTCGCGCCCCTCGATTCCGAGACACGCAGCTTTGTGGCGCGCAAATTCGATGGCGTAAAGCCCCTCGAGGCACGCCAAGTCAAGGATACGCAGACCCTCTACGGATCCGCCGGCCAGGTCAAGAACGCACTGCACAATGCGTCTTAACTTGACCTCATCACCAATGATCTCAGGAGCGATGCTGTAGATGTCGTCGCGTAACTGTATATTGTGGGCCGTCCACGGCCCGTACTTGGTGATGACTTCGCTCCTTTTTTGAATGATCGTTTTGATGTCCATATGCTCTTCCATGCTCTTGTTGTAGCGTAGCTGTTGGGAACCCGAGGCCAAGGGCTGAGTGGATTCCTGCTAAATCGCGGC
>Ga0137403_10004399_pt1 | contig 16604 bp, 14 predicted proteins | sample CZOMad2_1_16fung_FD_122057 | JGI IMG/M metagenome (GOLD analysis project Ga0137403, IMG submission 122057) | Vadose zone soil fungal communities from Angelo Coast Range Reserve, California, USA - CZOMad2_1_16fungal (Hybrid Assembly) | ecosystem: Environmental > Terrestrial > Soil > Vadose zone...
CTTTACTCGATCTGAATAGGTTTATATCATCGGGCCCTCGGCTCGCCCAGGAGGGCCCGCCTCATGCGACGACTCATCGGCGTATTCGTCGTCACCGCGCTCATGACGGCCCTGACAGCGGTCGGGTCGGCGCAGCCGGCCGGGTCCGCGTCCGCGGGCCAGATGACCTGGGCGGTGCACTTCACCCTGGCCCCTCGCTGGCTCGATCCGGCCGAGAGCGAGGGCTCGATCACCCCCTTCCTCACCCTGTACGCGGTCCACGACGCGATGCTCAAGCCGATGCCGTCGGGGCCCAGCGCGAGCAGCCTGGCCGAGTCGTGGACCGTCTCGCCCAACGGCCTCGTCTACGACTTCACGTTGCGGGCCAACGCGCGCTTCCATAACGGCGAGCGAGTGACCGCGGAAGACGTGAAGTTCTCCTTCGAGCGCTACCGCGGGGCCAACGCGGCCACGTTCAAGGAGCGCGTCCAGGAAGTCCGCGTGCTCGATGCCCGGCGCTTGCAGTTTCATCTGAAGGAGCCGTGGGCCGACTTCATCACCTTCTACGGCACCACCGCGAGCAGCGCCGGGTGGGTCGTGCCGAAGAAGTACGTCGAGCAGGTGGGCGACGAGGGCTTCAAGAAGGCCCCGATCGGCGCGGGGCCCTACAAGGTGGTCAGTTTCACGCCGGGCGTGGAGCTCCAGCTGGAAGCATTCGACGGCTACTGGCGGAAGGCCCCGGCGGTGAAGAAGCTGATCTTCCGCAGCCTCCCCGACGAGACGACCCGCGCTGCCGCGCTGAAGCGAGGCGACGTCGACGTGGCCTACTTCCTCAACGGCCCCATCGCCGAGGAGGTGAGGCGCACGCCGGGCCTGCGCCTCATGGCGGTGCGCAGCAACACCGTCTTCTTCCTCGACTTCCGCGGCCAGTGGGAGGCCGGCTCGCCCTGGCAGGATCCGCGCGTGCGCACGGCGGCCAGCCTCGCCATCGACCGGCGCGCGATGAACGACGCCGAGCAGCTCGGGTTCGGCGGGCTCACCGGCAACGTGGTACCGCGCACGCTCGACTTCGCGCTGGCGATCGACGCGGACCCCTACGACCCCGCGCGGGCCAAGCGCCTGCTCGCGGAGGCCGGCTTCCCGCGCGGGCTCGACGCGGGCGACTTCACGATCGCGCCGCCGTACGAGGGCGCCGGCGAGGCCATCGCCAGCTACCTGGCCGCGGTGGGCATCCGCGTGAAGATCCGCACGATGGAGCGCGCCGCCTTCTTCTCGGCCTGGCCCCAGGGCAAGCTCAAGGGGCTGGTCTTCGGCGGGCTCGGCCCCGCGGGCAACGCGGCCACGCGCCTGGCCATCCTGGCCGTCAAGGGCGGCCCCTACACCGCGGGCGTGCTGCCCGAGGTCCAGGACCTCTTCGAGCGGCAGGCCCGCGAGCCGGACCGCAAGAAGCGCGAGCAGCTTCTGCACCAGATCCAGCGCACCCTGCACGAGAAGAAGATCTTCGCTCCCATCTGGGAGAACGGCTTCATCCGCGGTGTGGGCCCTCGTGTGGAGGAGCCCGCGCTCGCTCTCATCCCCGCGTTCCCATACTCGGCGCCCTACGAAGACGTCCGGCTCAAGCCCTGAGGAGACCCCCATGCGCTACGAGATGATCTCCGCCGACTGCCACCTCGATCTCTGCTGGCTGCCGCCGGATCTCTTCACCACCAACGCGACCGCCGCGCTGCGCGACCGCATGCCCCACGTGATCGATCAGCCCAAGGGACCCACGTGGGTCACGAAGAAGGGGGCCAATCTCGGACTCGCCTGCGGCATGGGCTCGGCCGGGCGCGAGTACGTGCCCGGGCGCATCCATCGCGCCGACCGCATGGCCGAGACCGGCCTCTACGAGGACGGCAAGCGCGGCATCCGGCGGCTGACCGTGCCGGAGCTGCGGCTGAAGGATCAGGACCTCGACGGGGTGCAGGCGGAGGTGCTCTACGGCATCCTGGGCGCCACCGGCCGCATGAACGATCCGGAGGCCGTCGTCGAGGTCATGCGGGTCTACAACGAGTGGCTCGCCGACTTCTGCTCCACGCACCCCGAGCGCTTCGCCGGGCTCGCGTCGATCCCGAACACCCCGATGGACGCGGCGATCGCGGAGGTGGAGCGCGTGGCCAAGCGGGGCGCGGTGCGCGGGCTCGACATCGCCAACTCCGCGGACCTGACCCCACTCTGGGACCCCTACTGGAACCCGCTCTGGGAAGTCATCAGCGCGAGCGGCCTGCCCCTGCACTTCCACACCATCGGCAGCCGGCTCCCCGAGGATCTCCAGAAGCTCGTGTTCCTCGGCTCCGATCTCAGCCGCGCGGGAGCCGACGTGACCGACGCGCAGAAGCGCGCCGCCCGCATGGCCTTCGCGACCCACATCACCGGCTTCCAGATCAACATGGCCAATATCCTGATGGCCATGATCTACGGCGGTGTGCTGGAACGTTTCCCGCGTCTTCGGGTCGTCCTGGGCGAGGCCGGAATCGGCTGGATCCCCTACATCCTCTGGCGCATGGACGGCGAGTGGGAGGACCAGTTCAAGGATCTCTCGCTCACGATGCCGCCGAGCGAATACTGGAAGCGCCAGGTGTGGGCGACCTACCAGACCGATCCGGTAGGCGTGAAGCTGCTCGACGAGCTGGGTGTCGACAAGGTCATGTGGGGCTCGGACTTCCCGCATCCCGACGGGGTCTGGCCCGACTCCCGTGAATACATCGCCCGCGAGCTCGGCCATCTCCCGGCCGCGACCCGCCGCGCGATCGTCTGCGACAACGCGGCGCGCCTCTACAACTTCACGTAGGCTGGGGTCAGGTCTTACATTCGCACATTGTCGGAATGTAAGACCTGACCCCGCAGCGCTACTTGGACGCGGCGGTGGGCTTGGACTTGCCGCCGCTCTTCTCGTAGGCCTCGACCGCGCGCTTGAGGTCGCGGTACTCGCCGCACGTGATCATGCAGAGCGAGTTGAGCGTGCCGAGGTGCTCCTTGGCCTTGGGCAGGTTGTCGAGCATCAGGTAGGCCTCGCCGATGTACTCGTGCGCGCCCCGGTGCTTGGGGTCGATGGCGAGCGCCTTCTGGTAGAGCGGCAGCGAGGCCGACGGGTTGCCGTTCTTGCGGGTGGCGTAGGCCAGCCAGTTGTAGGCGTCGGCATTCTTGTCGTCGCGGGCGACCACACCCTCGAGCAGCGGGATGGCCTTCGCGTACTCGTTGGCCTTGATGGCCTTCACCGCCGCGGTGTACTGCGGATCCTCGGGCTTGGCGGGAGCGCCGCCCAGGGCCCCGGAACCGCCACCGCCGTCCGCGCCGAGTGGACCCGGCAGCGCGAGGGTCAGCAGCGTGAGCAGCAGGACGCCGAGGACTGTGGAGCAGCGGTGCGGTGTCGGCATGGCGATCCCTCCTGGACGTTCAACGCGGCGGATGGGTCAATGGTTCCTGGCCCAGAGACATCAAGAATCGGGGAGCCTTCGCGCCACGTCAAGGCCAGGCCCCGCCGGCGGGTTGCGGGGCTGCGCGCGCCTGGACTATCCTCGGGCTCCCACTACCCGGCAGCTCGCTCGGAGGACGTGATGACGGAGACGGTGACCTGGCCCGACGGCGCGCGCTGCGCCGTCATGATGACGTTCGACCTCGACGGCGAGAGTCCGTGGATCCACCGCGACCCCGCGCTCGCCGAGCGGCCGCTCCACATGTCGATGGGCGCCTACGGGCCCAAGACGGGCATGCCGCGCATCCTCGAGCTGCTCGACCGCTACGGGATCAAGACCTGCATCTTCATCCCGGGGTGGATCGTGGAGCGATATCCCGCCCTCTGCGAGGAAATCCTGAAGCGCGGTCACGAGGTGGGCCACCACGGCTATCTCCACGAGAAGCCCTTCTTCATGAAGAGCCGCGAGGAAGAGGAAGCGCTGCTGGTCAAGAGTCTCGAGATCTTCAAGAGGGTGCTGGGCGTGGTTCCGCTCGGCTCCCGCACACCCTCCGCGGACCCGAGCCAGCACACCATGGAGCTGCTCGCGCGGCACGGCTTCGTCTATCACAGCAACGCGCTCGACACCGACCTGCCCTACTGCCACCAGACCGCCCACGGGCCCCTCGTGGAGTTCCCCACCGCGTGGTGCAACAACGACGCGCCGTTCTTCCTGTGGAGCGCGGTCCCGCCGGTGGGCAACGGCATCTGGAGCCAGCAGGACGTGTGGGAGATCTGGTCCGAGGAGTTCGAGGGCCTCTACGCGGAGGGCGGCTTCTTCAACTGGCTCGCCCATCCCCAGATCATCGGCCGCCCGTCGCGCCTGCGCATGGTCGAGCGGCTCATCCAGCTCATCCGGGGCAAGGGCCGGGTATGGTGGCCGCGTCCGGTGGACCTGGCCCGCTTCTGGCTCGAGCGCACCAGGACGCCGGTGGCCGCCGCCTGATGGCGGGCGGGCGGCTCGCCGACAAGGTCGCGCTGATCACCGGCGCGGGGCGTGGCTTCGGCCGCGCGATCGCGCTCGCCTTCGCCCGCGAGGGCGCACGGGTGGCCGCGAACTACCTGGGCAGCCGCGTGGGCGCGGAAGAGGTGGCCGCGGAGGCGGGGCGGCTCGGCACCGAGGCGGTCGCCCTCCGTGGCGACGTGGCGCGGGAGGACGACGTCAAGGCGGTGGTGGCCGCGACCCTCGAGCGCTTCGGCCGCCTGGACATCCTCGTCAACAACGCGGGCATCATGGTGCGCGGGCCGATGCTCGCGGTGCCCGCGGAGGAGTGCCGGCGCATGTTCGACGTGAACGTCACCGGGACCATGCTGTGCACTCGCCATGCCCTGCCTGCCATGATCGAGCGGAAGGGCGGCCGCATCATCAACCTCTCGTCCCAGCTCGCCCAGCGCGCGGTCGGGGGCGGCGGCTTCGCGGCCTACGCGGCCACCAAGGGCGCGATCGAGTCGCTCACCCGGGCGCTCGCCGCCGAGGTCGGCGTCCACGGCATCACCGTGAACGCGATCGCGCCGGGTGGGATCGACACCGACATGAGCCGCGACGTCATGACCCCCGAGTACCGCGCCCGCCGCCTCGCCGAGCTGCCCCTCCACCGCTTCGGGAGCGTGGACGACGTGGCCTACTGCGCGGTGGTGCTGGCCTCCGACGAAGCCGGGTATCTCACCGGGCAGATCCTCCACCCGAGCGGCGGCTGGGTGTCGGGATGATCGCGGTGCGCTATCCCTGGCCGGAAGGTAAGAAGTCCGCCGCTGTCCTCTCGTTCGACTTCGACGCGGAGTCCGGCTTCCTCTTCCGCGAGCCCGAGAAGGCCCGGCGCAGTCTCGGCGACCTGGAGGAGCGGCGCTTCGGACCCCGGGTCGGGGTGGACCGCATCCTCCGCCTGCTCGATCGCCTGAAGCTCCGGGCCACCTTCTTCATCCCGGGCTGGACGGTCGAGCACCACTTCGAGGCGTGCCGGCGGATCCGGGACGCGGGCCACGAGATCGGCGCCCACGGCAACATGCACGAGGCCCTCGGCTTCCTCGACGAGGAGCAAGAGGAGCGGGTGATGCGCGAGCAGCTCGGGATCCTGGCCGCGCGCCTGGGCGTGCGGCCGGCCGGCTACCGCTCGCCCTCCTGGGACGTCAACGTGTGGACGCCCGACCTGCTCAAGCGCCACGGCTTCCTCTACGACAGCTCGCTGATGGGCAACGACGTGCCCTACGACGTGCCGACCACCCAGGGGCCGCTCACCGAGGTGCCGGTGCAGTGGCTGCTCGACGACGCGCCCCTCTTCCGGCACGTCTACGGCGCCACCAACGCGATCGCCGATCCGGGCCGCGTGCTCCAGATGTGGAGCAAGGAGTTCGCGGCGATGCACGTGGAGAACGGCTGTTTCGTGTTGACCTGCCACCCCTTCGTGAGCGGGCGCGCCTCCCGCATCGCGCTCCTGGACGACCTGGTAACCTTCATGCGCCGCGCGCGCGGCGTATGGTTCACCACCTGCGAGGAGGTGGCCCGCTGGCACGCGAGCGGGCCGGCGCCGGCAAACGTGCGGCCGGCCGCTACCCGCCCGGCTTCGGCTTCGGGGGCTCGCTCGGGCGCACGCGGACGGCGGCGCCGCTCACCAGCGAATCGGCGGGGTCGAGGATGACCGCGTCCTTCGGTCCGAGACCCGATACCACTTCCACGCTGCCGCCGTAGTCGCGGCCGATCGTCACCCCCACCAGCTCCGCGCGCCCGTTCCGCACCACCGCGACCTGCAATCCCTCCGAGCGGAAGAGCAGGGTGTTGGCGGGAATGGTGAGCCCGCGGGCCTCGCGGCCCACCCGCAGCCGCACGACCACGTAGGCGCCGGGCAGCACCTCGCCGGTGGAATTCTCCACCTCCACCTCGCTCACCATGGTCCGGGTCACCGGGTCGAGCGCATTGGACGTCCGGGCCAGCGTGCCGCGGAAGGCCCGGCCGGGCATCTCCTCGAGGGTGACGGTGGTCGGGGTGCCGGGCTGCGCCGCCTGGGCATAGGCCTGCGGTACCGAGACGGAGACGCGCAGCTTGTCGATGGCGGCCAGGCGGAACAGCTCGCGCGCGGCGCCGCCCGCGTCGACGAGCGCGCCGATGTCGGTATTGCGCGCGGTGATGATGCCCGCGAACGGCGCGGTGATCCGCTGGAAGGCCTGCAGGTCTTCGAGCCGCTTGACGTTGGCGCCGTTGGACTCCACGATCGCCCGCCGCGCGTGATAGTCGCTGACCTTCTCGTCCGTCTCCTGGCGCGACACCGCGTTGCGCTGGAGCAAGGTCTGCCAGCGCTCGGACGTGGTCCGGGCCATCTCCATGGTCGCGCGCGCGTTCTCCAGCTCCGCGCGGGACTGGCGGAGCTGCTGGTCGAGCTCCGGCGTCTCGAGCTCGGCCAGGAGCTGGCCCGCGGTCACCCGCGTGCCGATGTCCACGTAGCGCTTCTTGAGGTACCCGTTCGCCCGCGCGTAGATCACCGCGTCGGTGAACGCGCGCGCCGTTCCCGGCAGCACCAGCTCGTCGTTGGGCGCGGACGCGCCCGGGTACACCACCGCCACGGTGGGAACGGCGGCCTCCTCGGTCGCCCGCTTCAGCGCCGCGTCGGCGCCCCGGCGATCGTGGAGCCCGGCGTAGATGGCGCCGGCCAGGATCAGGGCGGCCACCAGCACGATCCAGAAGCTGGAGGAGCCGCGCCAGCCGCTCACGCGGCGGGCTCCGGATGGCGCGGGCTCGGGGCGCGGCGCCCGCGCCCGTGCAGCAGGCTGAAGACCGTGGGCACGAAGACCAGCGTCGCGACGGTGGCGAGCAGGAGACCCCCGATCACCGCGCGCCCCAGCGGCGCGTTCTGCTCGCCGCCGTCGCCCAGGCCGAGCGCCATCGGGATCATGCCGATGATCATGGCCAGCGCCGTCATGAGCACGGGCCGGAATCGCGTGGCCCCCGCCTCGATCGCGGCCAGACGGGCGTCGCCGTGCTCATCCAGCCGATCCTTGGCGAAGGAGACCACGAGGATGCTGTTGGCCGTCCCCACCCCCATGCACATGATCGCGCCCATGAGGGCGGGCACGCTCAGCGTGGTGCCGGTCAGGAAGAGGAACACGATGATGCCGGCGAGCGCGGCCGGTAGCGCGGTGATGATGATGAACGGATCGAGCCATGACTGGAAGTTCACGACGATCAGCAGGTAGACGAGCACGATCGCGAAGGCGAGGCCGCCCAGGAGGCCCAGGTAGGCGGCGCGCATGGTCTCGACCTGGCCGCGCAGGGTCACGAAGCTGCCGCGTGGCAGCTTCGGCCGGTGGGCGTCGACGATCTTCGTGATGTCGCGACCCACCGCGCCCAGGTCGCGATCCTGTACCGAGCCGTAGATGTCCACCACCCGGCGGGTATTGTAGTGCGAGATCACCGCCATCGAGTTGGCGCGCGCGATGGAGGCCACGTCTCCCAGGTTCTGGGGCCGCGCCCCCGTCGCCCCGATCGCGATGTTCTGGAGATCCTGAAGGGACTGGACGCTGTACTGGGGCGTCTGGGTGACCAGGTTGTAGCTGACCCCGTTCTGCCAGTTGAGGAACGTGGTCGGCGACGTGGTGCCGCTGCCCGCCAGCGACAGCAGCACGCTGTTGGCGACGTCGCGGGGGGTGAAGCCGGCGCCCGCCGCCTTGGCGCGGTCCACCGTCACCTTGAGATTGGGGGTGTCGAAGTTCTGCTGGATCCGGAGGTCGGTCAGGCCCGGGACGTGGCGTAGATCATCGAGGAGGCGGTTGGCGACCTGCCGGTTGCCCTCGATGTCGTTGCCCTCGATCTGCACGTCGATCGGGGCGGGCAGCCCGAAGTTGAGGATCTGGGTCACGATGTCGGCGGGCACGAAGTAGAAGGTCACGCCGGGGAACTCCTGGGGCAGCCGCGCGCGCAGGCTCCGCACGTGATCCGCGGTGGGGCGGTGCCCTCTCTTGAGGGTGACCAGAACGTCGGCGTCCGCCGCGCCAATGAAGCCGGAGCGGCTGTACATGTAGTTGATGGTCGAGTACGGCAGCCCGATATTGTCGATGATATTGTCCAGCTCCTCGGCCGGGATCTCCCGGCGGATCACCGTCTCTACCAGGTCGGCCAGGCGCGCGGTCTCCTCGATGCGGGTGCCGGTCTTGGCCCGCAGGTGGAGGATGAACTGCCCGTTGTCGCTCAGCGGGAAGAAGTTCTCCCCGAGCCAGGGCACCAGGAGCCAGGCGCTCACGCACACCGCGAGGAACGCGGCCACGAAGGCGCCCTGCCGCGAGAGCAGGCGCTCCAGCAGGCGCCGGTAGGCGGCCCGCAGCCGCTCGAAGCCGCGCTCGAAGCCGCGCTGCAGGCGCACGAACGGGTTGCGCGACGGGCGGTCGTGGGACGCCTTCGCGCGCAGCAGGTACATGGCCAGCGTGGGCACGAGCGTGCGCGAGAGCACGTAGGAGGCGAGCATCGCGAAGACGACCGCCTCCGCGAGCGGCACGAAGAGGTATCGCGCGGTCCCGCCCAGGAAGAACATGGGCAGGAAGACGATACAGATGCAGAGCGTGGAGACGAGGGTGGGCACCGCGATCTGGGCCGCCCCGTCGAAGATGGCCCCCCGTAGCTCCCGGCCCTCCTCCAGGTAGCGCTCGATGTTCTCGATGGTGACGGTGGCGTCGTCCACCAGGATGCCCACCGCCAGGGCGAGACCTCCCAGGGTCATGATGTTGATCGTCTCCCCCAGGAAGCTCAGCGCGATGACCGAGGTCAGGATCGAGAGCGGGATCGAGACCGCGATGATGAGAGTGCTGCGCCAGCTCCCCAGGAAGAGCAGGATCATCAGCGCGGTGAGACAGGCCGCGATGATCGCTTCGTGGATCACCCCCATCACCGCGGCGCGCACGAAGACCGACTGGTCCGCGATCAGATCGATCTTGAGCTCGGGAGGCAGCGTGCTGGCCACCCGCGGGATCGCCTGCCGGATGTTGCCGACCACCTCGAGCGTGGAGGCGTCGCCGCTCTTGAGCACGGTGAGCAGCGTCCCGCGCCGCCCGTCCCGCCGCACGATATTGGTCTGCACCCCGAAGCCGTCGCGCACGTTGGCGACGTCACGCAGATGGATCGTGGAGTTCCCCACCACCTTGATGGGGATGTCGGCCAGGTCGGCCACCGTCCGCGGGGCCGCGTTGAGCGTGACGTCGTACTCGAACCCGCCGATCTTGGCGGTGCCCGAGGGCAGGACCAGGTTCTGCACGTTCAGCGAGTCGAGCACCTCGGCGGGCGAGATCCCCTTGGCCTGCAGCATGCGCGGGTTGAGATCCACCATGACCTGGCGCTGCTTGCCGCCGAAGGGAAAGGGAATGGCCACCCCGCGGATCGTCACGAGCTGCGGCCGCAGGAAGTTGACGCCCAGATCGAAGAGCTGCTGCTCGGCGAGCCCCTCCCCCGACAGCGCGAGCTGCAGGATCGGCACGCTGGAGGCGCTGAAGTTGATGATGAGGGGTGGGGTGGTCCCGGGTGGGTACTGCCGGATCACGGTCTGGGAGATCGCGGTGATCTGGGCGTTCGCGGTGTCGAGGCTCGCCTTCGGCTGCAGGTAGACCTTGATGATGGCCTGCCCGTTGACGGTGCTGGACTCGATGCGCTGGATATTGTCCACCGTGGTGGTGAGCACCCGCTCGTAGGACGTGGTGATGCGGCCTTCGAGCTCCTCCGCGTTGAGCCCGCGGTATTGCCAGGCCACCGCGATCACCGGGATATTGACGTTGGGAAAGATGTCGGTCGGGGTGCGGGCGATCACCACCGGACTCACGATCAGGATCAGGAGCGCCAGGACGATGAAGGTGTACGGCCGTTCCAGCGCGATCCGGACGATCCACACCGCCGCCGCCCCTAGCCGGTGACCGCGCGTCGCCCGGTTTCGCGCACGAGACGGCGGTCGGCCTCCGACGTCGCGGCGGGTGGGATCCGCAGCACGAGGTCCTGGGTGTGGGTGGGGATCACCTTCCCCTCCGGCCAGTGCGTGCCCCACGGATCCTGTCCCGCCGCCACTGCACGGATGCCGTCGCGTACGATGCGCCGGAGCATGATCACGCCGCGGTCGGTGGAGGCCAGGTGCTCGAGCGCGTGGACCGCGACGACGCGCTGGCTCGACTGGGCGTCGTAGTCCGCGGGGAAGCGACGGCGCTCCTCGTAGGGCCGGTCCCCGGACTGGCCGAAGCCGGGCCGCGCGACCTGCTCGGGCGTGAGCCCCCACGCCGGATCCACCTGGGCCAGCTCGAAGTTCGTCGTGTGCGTATCGTCGTTGGGCACCGCCCAGCGGATGATCACCGGCCGGCTCGCCGACTTGGGCGCGGCCGCCTCCTCGATCTCGCGCGTGAACTGGTGCACGTTCGGCGGCATGAAGTCACAGACCCGCACCCAGACGAGATCATTCACGCGCCGGGTCGCGATATAGACCATGCCCGCGTCGGTGGTGAGCCAGTCGAGCTCCGGCACGACGCCGAAGGCTTCCGTGAACTGATAGCCGCTCGAGAGCGCGTGCAGGAACGCGGTGTGCACCGGATCCATGCTGTTGTCCTTCACCTGGAGCCAGTGGCACGGCAGCGTGAACTCGGCCGCGGGCATGAGCGCGTGGCCCGGCACGTCGAAGCTGTCGTAGAGCGGGAACGCGGGGCGTCGATCGGGCGGGCCCAGATACGCGAAGACGAGCCCGCAGAACTCGTGCGTGGGATACGCGCCCTGCCATACGCGCTCGCACAGGCGACTGCCCGCGGGCTCGCCCGGCGTCTCGAGACAACGTCCGTCGACGTCGTACGCCCAGCCGTGGTAGCAGCAACGCAGGCCGCGCTCGAGTGGAATGGCGAATTCGAGCGACGTGCCGCGATGCGCGCAGTGCAGGTGGAGCACGCCGATGCGTCCCCCGCGATCGCGGAAGACCACGAGGTCCTCGCCCAGGATGCGCACGCGGCGCGGCGGACCATCCAGATCGCGCGTGAACGCCACCGGCTGCCAGAAGCGCCGGAGGTATTCGCCGCCGGCAGTGCCGGGACCGGCCTGGGTGAGCTCCGGATCGGGAGCCGGCGTCGCCCGGCGCGCGTATCCGTCGAACGGGCTGCCTGGCGCGGGCTCCGAGGCCATGAGTGCCGCTCAGCATGGGGCCGGTCGGGCAACCCGTCAAGGGTCCGGAGCAATCTCCGAGCCATGCAAAAGCTTCGTGGTGCGCAAATCTCCCATGGTGGGTGGAGGGATACCCAGTGAGGGATTTCAGCCCTCCTGTCAGCCAGAAAACACTATATTAATCAAATATTTATAGTTGGAATAGGGCTTGCTGTTCTCCCCGACCATGGCTAGATCAACGTGGACCTTGGTGACCGGAAGCGCCCTCGTTCTCGCCGGCTGTCTGGCCCTCGCCGGGCCGGCTCGAGCCGAAACTGAACCTCTCATTGCAATGGCCGTGGACCCCACCCCGATGGAGCCGGTCGGGCTGGTCCAGGTCGCATGGCCGATATCCCAGGAAGCCCTGGCCGAGACCTTCGGCCAGCCGGTCCAGGCCCTGGAGACCGAAGGGGCCCAGGTAGCGAGCCTGACCCTGGTGACCGAGCCGACCCCGGCGGTCATCCGCCCGGCCCCGGCCCCGGCGTACCGGGTACAGCTCAATGAGCACGTCCGGTTCTTCCTCGATCGGTTCCAGACCGGCTACCGGCGTGCGATCACCGAGGGTCGCCTGGTCCGTTCCGGGCGCTATCTGCCCATGATCCTGGACATTTTCAAGGAAAAGGGCCTGCCGGAAGAGCTGGTCTTCACGGCCATGATCGAAAGCGGCTTCAACCCGGTGGCCGTCTCCCATGCCGGCGCCAAGGGCCTCTGGCAGTTCATGGCCCCCACCGCGCGCCTGTATGGTCTCCGGGTGGATCGGTGGATGGACGAGCGCCTGGACCCCGAGAAGTCCACGGTGGCCGCGGCCAACTACCTGCGTGACCTCTACGCCGTCTTCGGCTCGTGGGATCTGGCCCAGGCCGCCTACAATGCGGGCGAGGTCCGGGTACAGCAGGCCATCCAGGGATCCGGCACGCGGGACTTCTGGGTGCTCCACCGCCGCAGCCCGCACCTGCTGCCGGAGACGAAGAATTTCATTCCCGCGATCCACGCGGCGACCCTCATCGGCCGCCAGCCCGAGCAGTACGGCTTCACCGTGGTACCCGAGGAACCGGTGCGCTACGAGGTCATGACCGTGCCCAAGGGGAGCCGGCTCATCCGGTTGGCGGGGCTCTCGGGCGTCGCGCTCGCGGACCTCGAGCAGCTCAATCCCGAGCTCTGGCAGAAGCAGACACCGCCCGATGCCCCCTATGAGCTGAAGATCCCACCCGGCACCGCCCCCTCCATGCAGGCCGCGGTCGAGCTGGACACGGCGCCGCGCCGGATCGCACCCGCTCCGCGATCCGGCGTCCACGTCGTCCAGGCGGGCGACACGGTCTGGCGTATCGCCAGACAGTACGGCGTGTCCGCGGCACAGCTCACGCGCTGGAACGGCCTCGAGCGGCCGGACCGCATCTTCCCGGGCGAGCGCCTGCGCGTCGCCGCGACGTCCTAGTCCCCGGGGCCGGGCCACGGCCCGGTCGGCCGGCTTCCCGAGCCGGTTGACCGGGCGCGGCCGTCGTGGAGAATAGCGGCCCGGAGGATCTCATGGGCCGACTGGACGGCAAGGTCGTGGTGGTCACCGGAGCGAGCCGAGGCATCGGCGCCGACATCGCCCGGCTCTTCGCATCCGAGGGCGGCCGCGTGGTCTGCGCCGCCCGCACCCTTCAAGAAGGCCAGCATCCCCTCGCGGGCTCGCTCGAGACGACGGTGGCCGGGATCCGCGAGGCGGGCGGAGAAGCCCACGCGGTCGCCGCGAACATCGCGGAGCCCCCGGAGTGCGAGCGGCTGATCGAGGCAGCGCGCCTGCACTATGGCGCCGTGGACGTGCTGGTCAACAACGCGGCGCTGACCTACTACATCCCGGTGAAGGACTACCCGGTCGGCAAGTGGCTGCGGTCCTGGGCCGTCAACTTCCAGGCCCCGTTCGTGCTGAGCCAGCTCGTGCTCCGGGACATGATCGTCCGCAAGCGCGGCGCCATCGTGAACATCTCCTCGGGCTCCGCGATCGGGCCCGGGCGCGGACCCTACCCCGACACGGCGGCGGGCCCTCGCGGCGGCACCTGCTACGGGGCCGAGAAGGCCGCGCTCGAGCGCTTCACCCAGGGCCTGGCCTCGGAGGTGTTCCAGTACGGGATCTCGGTGACCTCGCTCGCGCCCTCGCAGGTCGTGCCCACGCCCGGCACCGTCTACCACCGGCTCGTGAGCGGCCTCGACGACCCGCGCGGCGAGCCGCCGCTCCTGATGGCGCGGGCCGCGTTGCTGCTGGCCACCGAGCCGGTGGAGCGGGTGAGCGGCCGCGTGACCTATAGCCAGCAGATCCTCCGCGAGTTCGGCTGGATCGACGCCGCCCGCGGCCGCGGGGTGGACACGCGCGGCAGCGGCTACTCGGAGATTTAGCCCTGGGCCCATCGCGATGCGAGGGACGCGGCCCGGGCTGACGCGCGTCGTGGTGCTGGGCGCGACCGGGGCGGGCAAGTCCATCCTCGCGCAGCGCCTGGCCGCCCGGCTCGGCGCGGAGTACGTCGAGCTCGACGCGCTCTTCTGGGATGCCGGCTGGACCCAGGCCGCCCCCGACGTCTTCCGGGCCCGCGTCGAGCGCGCGACCGCGGGGCCCCGCTGGGTCGTGGCCGGCAACTACGGGCGGGTCCGCGATCTGCTGTGGCCCCGGGCGGACACGATCGTCTGGCTCGACTACGGGTTCCCGCTCGTCCTGCGCCGTCTGGCCGCCCGCACGGTACGCCGCGCCGTCACCGGCGAGGTCCTCTGGAACGGCAATCGCGAGTACTTCTGGGAGCACTGCCGGCTCTGGTCGGAGCGGTCGTTGTTCCACTGGCTCTTCAAGACTTACTGGGCCTACCGGCGCGAGCTGCCCGACCTCTTCGCCCAGCCGGGTCACACCCACCTCCGGATCGCGCGCCTTCGGCGGCCCCGTGAGACGGAGGCGTGGCTGGCCAGCCTCGCGCCGGAGTGACTTGACGACGGGAGCCCTCCGGCGCAAGATGCGCGGGCGGAGGGACCGGACCCATGCATTTCGGGATCTTCCTGGAAGAACGGCGCCGCGGCGTCAGCGAAGGCGCCACGCTGCGCGAGACCATCGAGCTGGCGGACGCGGGGGAGGCCGGCGGCCTCGACGGCGTCTGGCTCGGCGAGATCCACTTCAACGGCAATCGCTCGATCCAGTCCGCCCCCCTCGCGCTCGCGAGCTTCTTGGCCGCCCGCACCCGGCGCATCCGCGTGGGCATCGCGGTGCAGGTGCTCCCGCTCGGCAACCCGCTGCGCATCGCCGAGGAAGCGGCCACCGTGGATCAGCTCAGCGAGGGACGCCTCGATTTCGGCGTCGGCCGCAGCGGCTCGGCGCGCACCTACGATCTCCTCGGCGTGCCCTACGGCGAGAGCCAGGCGCGCTTCCTCGAATCGCTCGAGGTCATCCGTCTGGCCTGGCAGGGCAAGCCGTTCAGCTATGACGGCAAGTTCTACCGGGTGCGCGACGTCACGGTGTCGCCCACGCCGTACCAGGTGCCCCACCCCCCGCTCCGCATGGCCGCCAACTCGCCGGAGACCTTCCCCCAGGTCGCCCGGCTCGGCCTGCCGCTCTTCATCGGGCTGCGGGACCTGGACATCCCGCTCCTGCGCGGCCATCTGAAGACGTACCGGGACACCTGGCGGGAATCAGGGCAGCCGGGCGAAGCGGACGTGTATCTGCGTATCCCGGTGTACGCGGCCCCGACCGAGGCGTCCGCGCGCGAGGAGCCGCGGGAGGCCATGACCTACTTCTTCCAGCGGCACATCGAGCTGATCCGGTCCGGCCTCGGCCGTGCCGATACCGGACCGGGGGACCGCCGGCAGGTCATGGCGGACCGGATCACCACGATGTCGTACGACGAGATCCTGAAGACCCGCGTCGCGTTCGGCACCGCGGCGTCCTTGCGAGAGCGCCTCGGCGAGATCGCGGAGGACCTGGGGCTCAGCGGCATCGTCGCCGAGCTGAACCCCAGCGGCCTCCTCTCCCTCGATCAGATGCGGCGGACGCTCGACATCCTCACCCGCGAGGTGATCCCTACTTTCCGCTGACGAAGGCCTGCACGCGCTTCCACGCGTCGGCCGAGGCGTCCGCGAACTCGGTGTACTTGCGGTCGAAGAAGCTGTGCGGCGCCCCCGGGTACACCTTCATGTCGTGCTTGACGTTGGCCTTGCGGCACGCCGCGTCGAAGCCCTCCACGTCCGCGGGCGGGATGCCCTCGTCGGCGCCCCCGAAGATCGACTGCACCGCGCACTTGTAACGGGGCACCGCGTCCACCGGCTTGGGGCGATCCGGCCAGCGCTTGAGCCCGGACGGCCAGCCGTAGAAGCCGATCACTCCCGCGTAGTCGAGCCCGCTCGCCGCCTGCAGGTACGACAGCGCCCCGCCGAAGCAGAAGCCCACCGAGTAGAGCGACTTCACCTGCCCGCCGTCGGCGGCGCGGAGATACGCAGCGGCGGCCGCGATGTCGGCCTGCAGCGTCTCCGGCTTGGTCAGGGGCACCTGCGACATGAAGTCGAACGCCTCGCTGCGGTCCTCCGACGGCGCGGTGCGCGCGAAGAAGTCGATCGCCACTGCGTCCACCCCGATTTCTGCGAAGCGGTCGGCCAGTTCCTTGTAGTACGGGTGCAGGCCCCGCACGTCCGGGATCACCACCATACCCGCCCCGGTGGACTTGGCCGCGCGAGCCGCGTGGGCCATGAAGCGGGTGCCGTCGCTCGAGGTCAGTTGCAGGTCATGGGATCCGGCCGCGCCGCCCGAAATCGGAGGAATCGGAGGAAAGGAATCGTCGTCCACGCACATGGTCAAGATCTCCTTTCAGAGAGGTTTCACCCGGAATTTCCGAAATGGATCGATGGCCAGTCCCAGTCCTATCGCCCACTTCGCGTAAGTGTACCGAAATGTGTGATCTTGAACAACAGGCTCGCGACGGCGTCACGCGCTGTAGTGTGCTGGAATGATCACGAATGCGCCGGAGTTGGGCACAGCTTGGG
>Ga0137403_10004400_pt1 | contig 16603 bp, 19 predicted proteins | sample CZOMad2_1_16fung_FD_122057 | JGI IMG/M metagenome (GOLD analysis project Ga0137403, IMG submission 122057) | Vadose zone soil fungal communities from Angelo Coast Range Reserve, California, USA - CZOMad2_1_16fungal (Hybrid Assembly) | ecosystem: Environmental > Terrestrial > Soil > Vadose zone...
CGGCCGGCGGCGACACCGAAGAGCTCGGATTTCGGCGCCATCTCCCGACTCGCGAGAAACTGGACGACTCGCTGGTATTGCGGCGCTCCAACGGCGGCCGGGTCCGGGGAGAGTCGATACCGAACCCCGGCATAAATCCGCGGGTCTGTCGCCACCGCCGCTCGAATCGACAGAATGATCGCGAAGCCGATCGTGAGCAGCCCTGCGGCGACCACGAGCCGGCCAGAGAGATGGGTAGCCGGGTGTGGAAGTCGGCCGTAGAAGGCAACGACGATGGCGCCGGCGATGACGTCGGTGAAGTAAAGGCCATCGGAGAGACGGAGTAGGCGCGCGACGCTCGGCAGGACGTCCAGCAGCTGATGGGCGTATGCGACTTCCGCCAGGGCAATCGAATCGCCGAACACACGCTGATGCAGGACGTCGGCCACGACGACAGCCGAGACGCCGAAGTCGAGCACGACAGCGATCGCCACGCGACCGCGCGCAGGAAGCAGGACTAATGGAGAGGCGACGAGCGCAAGGACGCCAGCACACGTGAAGACGAGCAGCGCAAATGAGGATCCGTCAGCGATGCTCGCGGCGAGCAGACTCAGCTTCGCGAGGACGAACACGAGCGCCGCGGCAGACATGGCGACCTCGCCGATCAACCATTTCGACGCAGCTGTCTTTCGTCGTTCGCTCACGTCGCTTGTGCGTGATGGGCGTTGAAACACGCACGTGATCGCGACGTCTCGATCGCCGATGAAGCACAGCGTGCGGCGCCGGGCGCATGATCTGCCCGGCGCCTCCCACCAAGACTCACATCCTTCCTAGCACCCGACGAGTCCGTTGCCGTCGTTGAAGTTGCATTGCGTCGTCACGACCCCACCGGCGCTAATTGCGATTTGCGCGACCAGGCCCGCGACGTTCGTGGCCGCCTGCCCAGTCGCAACGATCGGTCCGCCGCCCCACTGGTTCCCGGTAAGCGTGATGTCGGTTACTGCCACCGCCCACCGCCCGTCACCGGTGAGGCCTCCGGAACCCAGACCATTCCGGGAGGACGCGTATGCCAGCTGGCTCGGGTTACAGGTAGTGGTCTGAAGGCAGCCCTGCACCGAGGTCAGCACACCGCCGACGAGCGCCTTGGCCTCGGCCAAACGCGCGTCGCGCGCGTACCCGAGATACAGCGGCACCGCCACGGCGGCCAGGATGCCGACGATCAGAACCACGATCAGCAGCTCGACGAGCGTGAACCCTTCCTCGCCTCTCAGAACCTTCTTCCTCGGACCCCTCATCATCCTCAGCATTCGTCATCCTCCCTTGGCGTCTCCGCCGTTTGTCGGCTTCGCTCTCTCGGCCGAGCGCTGCGAGAGAGCGCAAGTGTCATGCCGAACATGCTCGCTGGGCTCGAACGCGATGATCCATTGAAAGTTGCGGACTTCCGCGATGACGCGGGTGGATGCGATGCACACGAGCATGGATTTTTAAAGGTAGTCTCAATTTCACGAGGCGTCGCCGGAGTGACGCCGCGTCATTGCTGCGCCGCGAACATTTGGGCTACGCCTGGTCGCGTTTTCATCTACAATCCCGACGCCGTGTCGTTCTCTATCAAGCTCGAGACGCTTCATCCTGCACTTGGTCGACTGCTCGCGCTCATGGTCGACCGTGGCGCTACTGATCTACTCGTCGATGCCGATCGCCCCGCGAGCGTGAGGATTTTCGGCGCTCTCGTTCGGGTCGATGACGTCTGTCCGTCGGCGGACGACATGCGCCTAATGATCGAGAATCTCCTTAGCCCCGACCAGCAGCAGGACTTCACTCGGAACCAGGACTTCGACTTGTCGTTCGAGGTGGAGCGGCTGGCCCGCTTTCGATGCTCACTCTACCGACAGCGCGGAACGCTCTGCCTCGCCGTCCGAGCACTGCCGCTCGTCATTCCGTCACTCGACAGTCTCGGACTCCCGCCGGTCGTCTCGGACCTCGCCATGCTCCCGCGCGGCCTCGTCCTCGTGACAGGCCCGAGCGGAAGCGGCAAGTCGACGACGCTGGCCGCGATGATCGCGCGTCTCAACGAGACGAGCCAGAAGCACGTCATCACGATTGAGGACCCACTGGAGTTCCTTCACGTCGACAAGCGCAGCCGCGTGGATCAGCGCGCTGTCGGCACCGATACTCCGTCGTTCGGACGCGCGCTCCGCAGCATCGTCCGACAGAACCCCGACGTGATTCTCGTCGGCGAGATGCGTGACCTCGAGACGATCTCGACTGCGCTCACGGCGGCGGAGACCGGTCACCTCGTCTTCGGCACGTTGCACACGCAGAGCGCGCCGTCGACGATCGACCGCATCGTCGACGTCTTCCCACCCGCGCAGCAGGAGCAGGTGCGGATCATGATCGCCAACTCGCTGCAGGCGGTCGTGACGCAGGCCTTGCTCCCGACCGCCGACGGCAACGGTCGCGTCGCCGCGCTCGAGATCCTGCTGCCGGACGACGCCGTACGCAACCTCATCCGCCAGGCGAAGATCGAGCAGGTCTATTCCGTGATGCAGACGAATACGGCGCGCGGCATGCAGACGATGGAGCAGGCGCTCGCAGATCTCGCGATCCGCCGCGTTGTCACGCTCGAAGAAGCACTTGCGCGTTCGAGCCGCCCTGATCAGCTCGTTGGAATCCTCGACCGCGCAGGGTTCGACGTCGCCGGCGCGCCTGCAACGGCGCTCACTTGGCGCGCATCGGGTCTGGCAGACCCGTTGCTCTTCACGCCGCCGTGCATCACGAACGAATCGCCGGCTGGCAGTTGCCGTACCTGAGGGTCGCGCTCATCCTCAGAAAGCTCGAGTACCAGTCGCACGAGGGCGCCGAGCCCTACCTCGTCAAGCGGGAGATCGCGAACGTCGAGCGCGTGCGCGGCGAGGTCCGCCGCGCGGGATGGTTCAACTGAGCCGCCTCGGCTCGCGCCTCGCGCTGGTGGCGGCGGCCGCGCTCCTGCTCGGCGCCGGCACCGTGCGCGTTCCTCCGACCCCGGCATCCGCCGGTGTGGCTGGCACCACGACCGGCGTGGAGATCGTCGGAGGACCACGCACGGGCGGCATCGAGCGCGTCGTGGAGGTGCTCACGCGCGACGTCGGGCTGTCGCTGCCGCCGGGCACGCGCGTGCACGTCTATGCCACGCGCAAGGGGTTCCGCCGCGGCCTCGTGAAAGACGCGGCCATGGCCGAGAACGGCGCGGACGAGCTGGCCGCGTTCGCGATCGGCATCGCGCGGCCGGGACGCGCGCTGCTCAACGGGCGGCTCGCCGGCGGCGGCGGCGGCGAATGGCTGCGGCTCGTCGCGCACGAGCTGACGCACGTCGCGCAGTTCGAGCTGGCGGGCGGCGAGGGACGCGCCGAGCAATGGCTCGCGGAGGGAATGGCCGAGCACGTCGCGTTCCAGGCGCTCGAGCGCCTCGACGAGGGCTCGCTGGCGATGCACCGTCGGGTGGCCCTCGTGCGCGTGCAGCGGCAGCCGGCATTCGCCCACGGGCGGCTCGATCTGAGCACGCTGGGCTCGCCGCGCGACTTCACGCTGCGCCATCAGCGCGAGGGTTCCGTCGAGACCTACCACCTGACGTTCCTGCTCGCGGACTACCTGATCGAGCGGCACGGCTTCGGCGCGATGGTCGAATACTTCAGCCGGCTCAAGCGCCAGCCCTCGGAGGCGGCCTTCCTGAGCGCCTTCGGCGATTCGATCGCCGCCTTCGAGACCCAGGCCCTCACCCACCTCCGGTCCGTCACGGCAGAGGCCCGCCGGAACTAGCGCATCGGCCTCCAGCGGGAGGGGCGGTCGGGCTGTTTTTCCTCGTGCGCGCGGCCCTCGCGCGCCAGCTTCTTCAGGTGCGACTCCACGGACAGCGCCGCCACCGGGTGCAGCACGGGCGCCACGTCGACGTAGATGCGCGCGACGATCGCGGGAATCGTCTCGACGCCGTCGGCCAGGGCCTCGAGGATCTGCCGCTCGCGCAGCATCCGGTGCTCGAGATACTCGGCGATCTTCGCGGGGCCGTCCTCGATGACGGGGCCGTGCGCGGGATAGATCCGCCGCACGTCCATCTGCTGCAGGCGCCGCAGCGAGTCGAGATAATCGAGCAGGTCGCCGTCGTCCGAGGGGATCACCGTCGTCGAGCCGCCGAGGATCACGTCGCCCGTGAAGAGCGCCTTCTCCTCGACGAGGTAGTAGCAGAGGTGATCGGAGGCGTGGCCCGGCGTGTAGACCGGCACCAGCGTCGCGCCGTCGCCGTGGACGGTCTCGCCGGCGCGCAGGTCATCGATCGGCTCCGGCAGGTCCGCATCCTTGTGGCGCATCTTCGACACGCGCAGCCCCTTGAAGCGCGCCCGCAGCGAGCCGACGCCGCCGAGGTGGTCGCGATGGCGATGCGTGAGGATCACGCGCGACGGCTGCGTCCAGCCACGCTGGCCGAGGTAGTGCTCGAGCAGCGGGACGTAATCGGGCACGCCGGCGCCGGTGTCGATGAGGATCGGATCGCGGCGGCCGACGAGGTAGGTATTGGTGCCCGGACCCGTCATCATCCCCGGATTGAGTCCGAGTACGCGACCGACGACGTCGCTCGGCGTGGCGGTGGTCGGAAAGGGCGCGGCCATCAGCATTGGATCATACGCCGAGGTAGCGATGCTGCACGTCCGGGCGCGCCCGGAGCTCCACCGAGGTGCCGTCCCACACCACCCGCCCCTTCTCGAGGACGTAGTGATGATCAGCCAGCCGGGTCACGGCCTCGACGTGCTTGTCGATCAGCAGAATCGACAGGCCGCTTTGCTTGAGACGCTCGAGACAGCTCCAGATCTCGGCGCGGACGATCGGCGCCAGCCCCTCGGTGGCCTCGTCGAGGATCAGCAGCGCGGGGTTCGTCATGAGGGCGCGACCGATAGAGAGCATCTGCTGCTCGCCGCCGGATAGCGTGCCGCCCGGGCTGCGGGCACGGGCGGCCAGGTGAGGAAACATGGCGAACACGCGCTCGACGGTCCACGGCCCGGCCGCGCGGCGCCGGTTGGCGGCCGTGGCGACAAGGTTCTCGCGCACCGTGAGATTCGGGAACACCTGCCGCCCTTCGGGCACGAGGCCCAGGCCGGCGCGGGCGACGCGGTAGGCCGGCAGGCCGTGGAGCGCGCGTCCGTCGAAGTGCACGCGCCCCGCCTGGATCGGTACGATGCCCATCATCGCGCGGACGGTGGTCGTCTTGCCCATGCCGTTGCGACCGAGCAGCGTCACCAGCCGGCCCGACGGGACCTCGAGACTGATACCGAACAGGACCTGGCTGAGGCCGTAGGCGGCCTCGATGCCCTCGAGCCGCAGCGTCACGCCGAGATCTCCTCGCCGAGATAGGCGCGGCGAACCTCGGCGTTGGCGCGAATCACCTCCGGCGCACCGCTGGCGATGACGCGGCCATAGACCATCACGCTGATCCGGTCGGCCAGCGCGAAGACGACGTCCATGTCGTGCTCGACCAGGACGATCGTGTGCCGGCCGCGCAGCGCGCGCAGCAGGTGCACCATGCGCTGCGACTCGTCCGCCCCCATGCCGGCGACGGGCTCGTCGAGGAGCAGCAGCCGCGGCCGCGTGGCCAGTGCCATGGCGATCTCGAGCTGCCGCTGCTCACCGTGGGCCAGCGTCCCCGCCACGACGTCGGCGCGAGCGCCCAGCCCGACCCGTTCGAGCGTCGCGCGCGCCGGCTCGCGCAGGGCCCGCTCCGCCCTCGCCGGCGTCCAGAAGCGGAAGCTGTGGCCGGCGTGGGCCTGCACGGCCAGGGCGACGTTGTCGAGCGCGGTGAACTCCGGAAAGATGCTCGTGATCTGGAACGAGCGCGCCAGGCCGCGCCGCGAGCGCGTCGGGCCGGGCAACCCGGTGACGTCCTCGCCGGCGAACCGGATCGTGCCGGCGTCGGGAGCGAGGTCGCCGGAGAGCTGGCCGATCAGCGTCGTCTTGCCGGCGCCGTTGGGCCCGATGATCGCCAGCGTCTCGCCCTCGGCCACGTCGAGATCCACGCCGTCGGTGGCCACGAGGCCGCCGAAGCGCTTGGTGAGCCCGCGCACGGCCAGCAGCGTTTCAGCCACGGGGGACGCCGGCGCCGGGCAGCAGGCCGAAGAGACCGCGCCGGGCGTAGAGGACGACCAGGACGAGCAGCGGGCCGAGCACCACCTGCCAGTGCACCGTCCACGCCGAGAGCACGTCCTCGAGGAGCAGGAAGGCGACGGCGCCGAGCACCGGGCCGTACAGGGTGCCCATGCCGCCGAGGATGACCATGACCATGATCTCGCCCGAGCGCGTCCAGTGCATGTAGCTCGGCGTCAGGTACTCGCTCTGGTTCGTCAGCAGGGCGCCGGCCAGCCCGCCGACGGCGCCCGCGATCACGAAGGCGGCGAGCTTGTAGCGGAACGTCGAGAAGCCGATGGCGCGCATGCGCGGCTCGTTGGACTTCGCGGCGCGGATCACGACGCCGAAGCGCGCGTGAACGAGACGGTGGCCCAGCGCCAGGAGGGCGACGAGCACGCCGAGGACGACGTAGTAGAAGACGTAGCCGTTCGTGAGGTCCACCACGCCGCCGAACTGGCTGCGCCGCGCCAGCCGCATGCCGTCGTCGGCGCCCCACGCATTGATGGAGATGCCGAGGTAATAGAGCATCTGCGCGAACGCGAGCGTGATCATGATGAACGACACGCCGCTCGTCCGCAGCGACACGGCGCCGATGGCCAGCGCGGCCAGCCCCGACAGCGCCATGGCCAGCGTCCACTGCACGAGGCCGCTTTCGATGCCGTAGAAGGCCGGAATCGCCACGGCGTAGGCGCCGATGCCGAGGTAGGCCGCGTGGCCGAAGCTGACCATGCCGCCGAAGCCCAGGATGAGATCGAGGCCGACCGCCGCGATGGCGAAGATCATGATCCGCCGGAACAGATCGAGATAGAAGGGCTGGTTGGCCAGCGCGGCGACCACGGGCACGAGGCCGAGCCCCAGCAGGCCGGCCACCAGCGTGAGCGCGCGCGCCCGGGAGCGCATCAGCCGCGGACGGCGGGGAACAACCCTTGGGGGCGGAAGAAGAGGACGGCCGCCATCAGGATGTAGATCAGCATCGAGGCGAGCGCGGGGCCGGCGTTGTCGGCGGCGGAGGGCCCGATGACGCTGCTCAGCGTCGGCTTGAGGAAGGCGCGCCCGAGCGTGTCCACCATGCCCACCACGACCGCGCCCGCGAGCGCGCCGCGGATCGAGCCGATGCCTCCGATGACGATGACGACGAAGACCTGGATCAGGATCTCCTCCCCCATGCCCGGCAGCACGGCATAGATGGGCCCGGCCATGAGACCACCGAGCGCGGCGAGCGCGGCGCCGAAGCCGAAGACCACGGTATAGAGCAGGCGGATGTTGACGCCCAGCGCGGCCACCATCGTGCGGTTGCTGGCGCCGGCGCGGATGAGCATGCCGAGGCGTGTGTGGGTGACGACCACGTAGAGCAGGAGCGCGACGGCCAGTCCGACCAGGATGATCACGGCGCGGTAGGCCGGATACCGGATGCCCGGCAGGAGCTGGATGTGCCCGGACAGCGCGCGCGGCACCGTCGTGAACAGCGCCGCCCGCCCCCACACGATGGCGACCGCCTCGTTGAAGAACAGGATCAGCCCGAAGGTGGCGAGGACCTGGTCCAGATGATCACGCTCGTAGAGCGTGCGAAGCGCGATCACCTCCACCAGCATGCCGACGACCAGCGTGGCCGCGAGTGCCCACACCACCGCCACCAGGAAGGACCCCGTCCAGTTGAAGGCGGCGGTCGCCAGGTAGGCGCCGACCATGTAGAGCGAGCCGTGCGCGAGGTTGACGAGGTTCATGATGCCGAAGACCAGCGTGAGGCCCGCGGCCATCAGGAACAGCATGACGCCGAACTGCAGCCCGTTGAGGCATTGCTCGACGACGAGAAGCCAGTTCAACGGGCGAGTACGCCTACCATTTCATCGGACACTCTTGGTAGTAGGCGTCCTTGTGGTTCTCGAAGACCGTCTTCTGGATCTGCATCTCGATCTCCCCGCTCGTACCCTTCACCGCCCGCAGCAGGTAGAAGTTCTGGATCGGGGTGTGGTTGACGTTGAACGTGAACGTGCCGCGCGTGGAGCGGAAGTCGGCCTTGCGCATGGCCGCGACCATGCCCTTCTTGTTGCCGAGGTCGCCCTTGACCGCGCGTACGGCCGAGTCGATCAGCAGGATGCCGTCGTAACTCTGGGCGCCGTAGAACGACGGCGTGTAGCCGAACTTCTTCTTGAAGTCGCCGACGTACTTCGCGTTCGCCTCGTTCTTGAGATCGGGACTCCAATAGCGCGTCTCGTAGTTGCCGAGCGCCGCCTCGGCGACCGCGGGCAGCGAGATCTCGTCGACCGTGTACACCGAGTAGAGCGGGATCTGCTCGCGCAGCCCGGCCTGGGCGTACTGCTTGAGGAACTGGATGCCCATGTCGCCGGGGTAGAACACGAAGACGGCCTTGGGACTCTTGCCGCGCAGCTGGCTGATCTCGGCCTGATAGTCCTGCTGACCGAGCTTGGTGTACACCTCGTCCACGACGCGGCCTTTGAAATAGCGCTTGAAGCCGTTGACCATGTCCTTGCCGGCGGCGTAGTTCGGCGCCATCGCGTAGACGTCGGTGAGGCCCTGGTCCTGCATGTACTTGCCCATGGCCTCGGGCGTCTGGTCGTTCTGCCACGACGTCGTGAAGTAGAGCTCGTTGCACATCTTGCCCGACAGCTCGTGCGGCCCCGCGTTGGTGCCGACCATGATGGTGCCGGCGCCGGTCACCGTGGGCGCCACCGCCAGCATGACGTTGGACCAGATGATGCCGCTGACGAAGTTGACCTTGTGCTTCTTGAGCATCTCGTCGGCGAGTTGCTTGCCGACGTCGGGCTTGCGCTGGTCGTCGCCGTAGATGACCTCGACCTCGAGCCCGCCGACCTTGCGCCCCAGGTGATCGAGCGCCAGCTCGACGGAATCCTTCATGTGCTTGCCGATGATGCCGGCCGGGCCCGAGAGCGAGGTGATGAACCCGATCTTGACGGGCTCGGCGGCGCGGGCGACCTGGCCCGCGAGCAGCCCCGCCACGAGACCGAGAACCGCGCTAAGCCTCAGTGCACGCACGCTGACCTCCTTGGGTTGGCGCGGAATTCTAGCACGCCATCGAGATGACGTAGTTGCCGCTGCCCGACGAGGGCCCGTAGGCGTGCACGGTGGCCTCGAACCGGCGGCCCGTCTCGATCAGCGCGCCCAGCATCATGGCGAGGTGGCGTCCGCCCATCTCGGGCTCGGCGGCGTCCGCGTATTCCGGCAGCCACGCCCACGCCTTGTCGTAGTCGCCGTCGGCCAGCAGCCGCGCGAGGCGATGATCGAGCTCTTGTTCCGCCGCGCCCGGCCACTGCTCGGGCCCGCGCACGAGCTTGTGCGACACGCTGCCGCTGGCCACGAACGCCGCGCGCCGCCCGAGCGCCGCGGCCGCCCGGGCGATGTGGCGGCCCCACGCGAACGATTCGTCGAGATTCGCGGAGAGGCACACCGACACCGGCACCGTCGCGATCCGCTGCGCCCTGTCGAGGTAACAGACGAGCGGCATGACGGTTCCGTAGTCCAGCGGGTAGTGCACGTCGTTGGCGAGCGTGCACGGAAGGCCCGCGGCGCGGCCGCGCTCGATCATCGCGGCCGCCAGCTCGAAGTCGCCGGGGAAGTCATACGCGACGCCATGGATCAACTCCGGCGCCTCCTGCGCGGTGAGCACGCCCGCGTGGCGCGGCGTGCCGTCCACGACGGTGGGAAACGTCGCGATCAGGTGGCAGGAGTTGATCACCATGACGTCGGGTGCGAGCGTGGCGACGTGCCGACCCTGCGCCACGAGGCCGTCGCGGACGGCCTGGAAGTTCGGATGCGCGAGCGTGCCCGCGAACGCCGCGTCGTAGGTGCAATAGCGCGGCGTGTGCACCGAGAGATAAACGCCGGCCAGACCTGACTGACTCATGGTGCCCTCTCGTAGATGATGCGGCCGTTGCGCACCGTGTAGTGCACGCGTGCGAGCGCGCGGATGTCGTCCTCCGGCCGGCCGTCGACGACGACGACGTCCGCCGCCATGCCCGGCGCCAGCCGCCCGGTGCGCGCGGCGACAGCGAAACGGGCCGCGGGCGCCGTGGTGAGGGCGGCGAGGATCGCCGGATACGACAGCCCGGCGCCCCGCAGCGCGACGTACTCGTCGGTGGGATCGTACTCGGTCATGTACCCGACGTCGGTGCCGAACAACACCTGGCCGCCGAGCGCCGAAAACATGGTCACCTGCTCGCGGGCGTTGCCGATGACGCGCTCGACCACCGCCGGCGGCAGATTCGTCTTCGCCAGCTCGTAGGCGAAGAGCTTGAGTGTCGGAATCAACGCCATCCCGCGCTCGTGCATGAGCGGCGGGAGGGAGCGGTCCCACGAGCGGCCGTCGAGCTCGGACGGGAACGTGTGGGCCAGGATGTCGACGCCGCCTTCGATGGCGGCGCGCGCGCCGGCGCTGTTCGAAGGGTGCGCGATCACCAGCTTGCCCCGCCGGTGCGCCACGGCCACCGCGGCACGCACGACGTCGACCGGCATGACGACGATCGCGTCGGGGCGCGCCCATGACCCGGTGAAAAGCTTGACGACGTCGACGCCGGCGTCGAGTTCCCGCTCGACGATCGCGGCCGCCTCCGAGGCGGACCCCGCCTCGGGAATCCGGGCCGGCAGGACGTAGTACGGACTTCCACCCGCCGGGGCCAGGCTCGAGCCGGCGGTCAGGATCGAGGGTCCGGGAATCTCGCCCGCCTCGATACGCATCCGCAGGGCGAGCGTGTCGCGCAGGAACGAACCCGTGTCGACAGCGTGGACGACGCCGCGTGAGGTGAGCATCGTGCGGAGGGCCGCCGCCAGCGTCGCCGGCGGCGCCGACTCGGCCGAGCGGAATGCCGGCTCGATGAAGTGGACGTGGCTGTTCCAGAAACCCGCGAGCACGGTGGCCCCGCCGCAGTCGAGCATGCGCGCGCCCGCCGGCACGCTGAGCCGAGACCGGGAGCCGACCGCCGTGATCACGCCGTCATCGATCAGCACCACGCCGTCCTCCAGGGCGGCACTCTGGGGATCCGGCTGGACGCGGCCGCCGACCAGCGCGAGCGGCGCCGCGGCGCTCGTCGGAGCACGATCCGGCGTCGGTATCATCACGCAGGCGGCGATCAGGGGGACGATCGCCAGCGCGAACGCGCCTTGGATCATCGCGGCACCCACGCGATGGCGTCGATCTCGACGTTCACACCCTGGCGCGGCGCCGCCGCCTCCACCGTGGTGCGCGCCGGCTGCACGCCCTTGAAGTATTCGCGAAAGACCCGGTTGAACGTGTCGAAGTCCTTCATGTCGCGCAGGAACACGCCGACCTTCACCACGTTGGCCAGCGACGTGCCCGCGGCCTCGAGGACCTTGTTGACGTTGTCGAGCGTGACGCGCGTCTGCTCGGCGAGGTCGTCGGAGACGACCTGCCTGGTGACGGGGTCGAGCGGCCCCTGCCCCGACACGAACACGAAGTCGCCGCACTTCACGCCCTGGGCGATGGGCGACTCCTGGCCCTCCGAGAACCCCGTCTTCGGCGCGGCCTTCGTGAACACGATTTCTGGTCTCACGCGGATCCTCCCTTGAGCTTGCGGGCGACCTCGTCCGGAATCGGCTTGGCGGACAGGCGCGCGCCGGGCGTCGCGGGCCGTGCCACCCACGCCCGGACCTCGAAGCCGGTGGCGCAGAGGCGCTCGCCGACGGAGATCGTGTGCTCCATGCGAAACGTCGTGTCCTTCACCCACGCGACGGCCGAGCGGATGGTGAGCACGTCGCCGTAGCGGACGGGCGAGGCGAACCTCGAGCCCGACTCGACGATCGGCACGCCGATGATCTCGTACTTCGGGAACGCCTCCGGCCACGCCAGCCCGAGCGAGGCGAAGAGCGTCTCGCAGCCGAGGTCGTACCACTCGAAGAAGCGCGGGTAAAACGCGATGCCGGCGAGATCCACGTCGCTCCAGCGGACCTGGATGTTCGTCGCGTGCGCGGCGAGGCCGGTTCGCTCGGTCATGTCCGTTCGGCCCGCGCTCTGAGCACGAAGCGCTGGAGCTTGCCGGTGGCCGTGCGTGGCAGCTCGTCCACGAGCACGATGCGCCGCGGCCGCTGGTGCGGCGGCAGCCGGTCGGCGGCCAGCACCGCCAATTCGTCCGCCAGCCGCTCGCCGCGCGCGCCGTTCCTGGCCACGACGAACGCGAAGGGCTTGATGAGCCCGCCCGACTCGGCGGCGCCGACCACGGCCGCCTCGGCCACGGCCGGGTGCGCGAGCAGCACGCGCTCCACGTCGGCCGGCGCCACCCACTGCCCGGCCACCTTGAAGACGTCATCCGCGCGACCGTGGTGATGGAAGAACCCGTCGGCATCTCGCGTGAACAGGTCGCCGGTCCTGAACCAGCCGTCGACGAAGGCGCGGCGCGTGGAGTCGGGATGGTTCCAGTAGCCGGAGCTCGCCGACGGCGTGCGCACGTGCAGGATGCCGGGCGTGCCATCGGGCACGGCGGCGCCATCCGTCGACAGCAGTCGGGTCTCGGTGCCCGGCACCGGCGTGCCCGCCGAGCCCGCGCGACTCGCCCCCGGCCGGTTGGAGAGGACCATGAAGATGGTCTCCGTCGCGCCGAGCCCGTCGAGGATCTCGACGCCGAAGCGCGCGCGCCAGCTCTCGTACACCTCCGCCGGCAGGCGCTCGCCCGCGGACACGCAGGCGCGCACCGAGCGGAACGTGTCGGGCGGCAGCGCGGCGCGCAGCATCCGCGCGTAGAACGTCGGCACCGAGAAGAACAGCGTCGGCCGGAACGCCGTCACGGCGCGCGCGACGGCGTCGGGCTCGGCCCAGTGCTGCTCCAGGTACGTGCACGCGCCGGCGAAGAGCGGGATCAACAGCGCGTTGCCGAGCGCGTAAGCGAAGAACAGCTTGGAGGTCGCGAGCGTCCGGTCCGCCTGCGTGGCCCCCAGCACGTCGATGGCGTAGTGCCGGCACGCGAGCAGGTCGCGATGCGCGTGGATGGCCGCCTTCGGCCCGCCGGTCGTGCCCGACGTGTAGAGCCAGAAGGCGCCGGCCTCGCCGCTCACGGGCTCCACCGCGAGCGTGTCCGACGCGCGCGTCTGCAGCGTTTCCAGGCTCGTGGCATCGCCGCCGCCGGCGACGATCACGTGCGCCAGGTGCGGCAGCTCGCCGAACTTCGGGGCGAGGTCGCGCAGCCGCGTGGCGTCGGTGACGAGCACGCGCGCGCCGCTGTCGGCGAGCATCGCCGCCCAGTCGGCGGCGGCAAGCCGGGTGTTCAGCGGGACGGCCACGACGCCGATGCGGAGGGCACCGAAGAAGACCGCCGCCCACGCGAGCGAATCGGGCAGCAGCAGTGCCACGCGCTGCCCGGACGCCAGGCCGAGGCCACGCAGCGCATTGCCCGTCCGGCAGGTCAGCGCGAGCAGATCGGCATAGGACGTCGTCGCCTCGGCCGTGACGACGGCGGGACGCGCGCCCCCGCCGGCGGCGACGTGGTCGTCGAGGAACGAGGGCACCGCGTTGGCCATGGCCGTGTGGACGGTCACAATACCATCGGCGGCTGGCGCCGAATGCTCCGCACCAGGGCCACCTGCCAGACGATGAAGACGACGAGACTGAGGACGACCCAGACGCCGGCCGCGCGCCAGTGGGCGGGATCGGCGTCGAGCAGGGCGTCGCGGCCGTCGGCGGTGGCGAGGGCGACGTAGGCGATGGCGGCGTAATGTGCCAGGGCCAGCGCGATCAGGTAGCGGACGGAGACGACGCCCGCGCGCACGACGTCCGCCACCGCCGCGTAGACGAAGTGGAGCGCGGGCGCCACCACGAACGTCATCCACCCGATGGAGCTCACCACCAACAACGGCGCGTAGAGGATGACGAAGGGCACGTAGTTGCCATGGCCGTAGCCGGCGGCGAAGAACATCATGACCCAGAGCGCGAGCGCGAAGGGCACTGTCAGCGCGACGGCGCGAAACCTCCTCAGCGATTCCATCGTCCGGCCCCCCAGTCGAAGTCCTTCCAGAATTGAAATTCGATGCGGTCGACGATGCCGGTGAACTTCTCGCGATTGTCGTCGCAGGCGGCCCACAGCTCGTCCACCGACCGGAACTGCGCGATGTAGGCCAGGCCGTACTCGGCGGGTTCGGCCATGGCCATCTCATCGGCGCGGAAGCGACGGTAGCCGTCGCCCGGATGGATCCAGAACCCCTCCGACGTCTCCTCCGTGTAAAGACGCGGCGCCTGGCCCGCGGGCAGCCGGCACAGGAAGAAGCGCGCGCTGAAGCGGATCGGGCTCGTCCGGGGCGTGACGAAGTGCGAGAGATAGCGCAGCGGGCGCAGGTCGCAGCGCCAGCCGGCCTCGGCGAGCAGCGCGCCGAAGTCCGCGCCGTCGCCCACGAGCGCCTGCCGCGCGGCGTCGGCGCGCGCGGCCACGCGCGGCTCGCGCGGATCCACCACCACGCCGGCGCCGTTGCAGGCGAGCATCACACCGCTCTCCTCCAATAGCTCGCGCACGGCCGCGACCCAGAAGGCCAGCGGCGGCAGGTCGCCGTGCGCGGGGAAGCACTCGGCGGCACGCGCCGCGTCGAGCCCACGGCAACCATCGAGCACGCTCGAGGCCGCGTCGCCGGGATCGACCTTGCCGCCCGGAAACGCATAGAAGCCGCCGAGGAACTTCATGCTCCGCTGGCGGCGAACCATGTAGACCTCGATCGGCTCGGGCGCGCCCGGCGGCGCGTCCCGCACGATGATGACGGAGGCGGCCGGCCGGGGCTCGGCGGCCGCCGGGGCGGAGTCGGGCATCAGTTACTTATACTCGACGTGGCCGTGCGAGGTGCGCGACGCCTGACACGGGCAGGAGGTGGACGATGCGCGTAGTGGATCTGGCCGAGACGTTCGGGCGCTTCGCGGACGCCTGGTCGCCGAAGATCGTCGGCGACGTCAACGACATGCACGTGAAGGTCGTGAAGCTGCGCGGGGAGTTCGTCTGGCACCACCACGACGCGGAGGACGAGCTGTTCCTGGTGGTCGCCGGCCGGCTCCGCATGCAGCTGCGCGACGGTGATCGCGAGGTGGGGCCGGGTCAGTTCATCATCGTCCCGCGCGGCGTCGAGCACTGCCCGCAGGCGCTCACCGACGAGGTCCACGTGATCCTGCTCGAGCCCAAAGGCACGCTGAACACCGGCGACGTGAAGAACGAGCGAACGGTCGATACGCTGGAACGGTTGTAGCCCGCCGCGCGATTGCGGGAGTTCGAGCAGGGGAGTTCGAGGGGGGCGCGTTCGACGTGCCCCCCTCGATTTTATAAGTTGATCAGCTGCGCGACCCGCTCCCGGTGGTACGTCGCGTCCCCGAAGGTCGCCTCCGAGGACTTCGCGCGCTTGAAGTAGAGGTGCAGGTCGTGCTCCCAGGTGAAGCCGATGCCCCCGTGCAGCTGGATGCCGGCGCCGGACACCTTGCGGAACGCGTCCGACGTGTACGCCTTCGCCATCGAGGCGGCCAGCGCCGCTTCGGGCACCTTCTCGTCCACCGCCCACGCCGCGTAGTAGGTCAGCGACTTGGCGTTCTCGACGTCCACGAGCATGTCGGCGGCCTTGTGCTTCACCCCCTGGTACGAGCCGATCGGCTTGCCGAACGCGATGCGGATCTTCGCGTACTCGGTGGTCATGTCGAGCACCTTCTGAGCGCCGCCGCACATCTCGGCGCAGAGCGCGACCGTCGCGCGCTCGACCACGCGCGCCAGGGGCGCCCAGCCCGAGTCCTTCTGGCCGATCAGCGCGCTCGCGGGCACGCTGACGTCGCTCAGCTTCACCTCGGAGAGCTTGCGGGTCTGGTCCATCGTCGGCAGGAGCTTGACCGACACGCCCCGGGCATTCGTGGGCACCACGAACAGGCTCACGCCCTCCTCGGGATTCTTGCCCTCGCGGGTGCGGGCGACGACCACCAGCGCCTCGGCGACGTGCGCGTCGGGGACGAACAGCTTCGTGCCCGACAGCGTGAAGCCGCCGCCGCTCGCCTTGGCCGTCGTCGTCACGCCGGCGGCGTCCCAGCGCGCGTTCGGCTCCGTCCACGCCAGCGTCACGCGCGCCTCGCCCCCGGCGATCTTCGTGAGCCACTCCTTCTTCTGCGCGTCGGAGCCGGCCTCGAGGATCGCGAGCCCGCCGAGCAGCGTCGAGAAGAATGGCCCCGGCATCACGGCGCGGCCCATCTCTTCCATGAGCACGGTGAGGTCGACGAAGCCGAGCCCGGCGCCGCCGTAGGCCTCGGGATAGACGAGGCCCAGCCAGCCCTGCTCGGCGAGCTTGGTCCAGAATTCCGGCGTGAAGCCCGCGTCCTCGGCCATGCGCGCGCGGACGAACTCGGACGGGCACTCGTTCTCGAGAAACTTCCGCGCCGTCGCGCGGAGCATCTCCTGGTCGGCGTTGAACCCGAAGTCCATGGAAGCTCTCCTAGGTGGGGGCCCCGAAATGGCCCCCACACCCCCCAACGCTTGGCGCGCCCCGGCAA
>Ga0137403_10004401_pt1 | contig 16600 bp, 14 predicted proteins | sample CZOMad2_1_16fung_FD_122057 | JGI IMG/M metagenome (GOLD analysis project Ga0137403, IMG submission 122057) | Vadose zone soil fungal communities from Angelo Coast Range Reserve, California, USA - CZOMad2_1_16fungal (Hybrid Assembly) | ecosystem: Environmental > Terrestrial > Soil > Vadose zone...
TGCAATACCATGTGATCAACGCGGTCGATGCGACTGCCGCGATTAAGTAAGCCCAACTGAACCCAGTAAATCCCGAAATCGACAATAGCAGCAGGTAAAACAAACAAAGAGCGGCACCGACCATCAGATATTGAAATGGATGAATCTTCTGACGCGCGGTGATTTCAAACAGAAAGAACGTCGTGAAAACAAGCACAAGAAATAGCACCCCGTATTTGATTGAGCGTTCGACGTAGCGATACGCATCCAGGATTGATAGGAACTGCGCTCCGAAAAGTGAATTTGAAACGGCTTGCGTGGTGAATCGCTCGTTGCCGGTACGGCTCGTCCACGATTGCGGATAATCGCGTCCGTAATACGAAATCTTCCATTTCGCGTCGAATCCGTCGGGACGCAACGATCGTTCGGCCGGAAGAAATGCGCCCCGAAAACCCACATCGGGCGAGTTTGATTTCAACGTTGCTTCGTTTTGCACGCCGAATGGCGCAAAGAAAATCCCCTCGCTGCCATTAAAATCCAGCGGAATCGAAAACTGAATGTCGGCTGCAATTGCCTGGTCGCCGCCAAGCAATGCCGTTGCGCCTGTGGTGTAACCCGGAAGCTGCGAACCGGGCAACATCGGGTGCTTGGCGCCGCCCCAATCAACCAGAATCGCCTCACGTGTCCCGCGCAAATCGTTTATCGCGATGGTGACAAACGCGTCTTTCCACTGCACGTCCTTCACATCGATCTTGAGCGGCCCAAAATCGGGCGGCACAAACTTGCCGGAAAGCGTCGTCTGCGCACGATAAACCACCGCATCGTAAATCCCGCGATGCAACATCTGTGTTTGCACGTTGCCCGAGACATTCAGCGTTTCGGGCAGAAAATAGGCGTTCCCTGTGGCGGTCTCTTCCGCTTCACGCCGCTCCATCTTTCCGTCCGGAGCTGGAACTTCCTTTACCGTTTTGAATTTGTATTGATACGGAATTCCAAGCACTGGTCCGATCAGATTTTGTTCTTTTCCCCACGACGAGGTGATATCCGCCACCGCCTCATTGCGCCGTTGCATTCGCTCCTTTAGCACGCCGATAATCATTGCCAGCGGAATCAACAACACCAACACGAGCGCGCCGACTCCAAGCAATTTAATGATGGTGCTGTGGCGGCGCCCAAACGACGGCTGCGATTTCGGCAGCGGCGGTGGGACTTGGACTTCGGGCATCTCGCGATGTTGAACAAACCAAACGGATTACGCAATAGCAATCGAGATATGCTGAGCGTCCGTTTTCCCCGAGGATAGAGGCCGTGCTGTAGTGTGCGCTGTCCTCAGCGCATTCCCTTTGAGCAGGGCAAACTCTCACGTATTCTCCGCTGAGACAGCGGACGCTACAGCCGCGCTTCTCGGAGAAGCGAGTTCTAAACAATCTGTTAGTCCCGCCTGCGCCATTGCCGGCGAACTCGCGCGGCCTCACGCATGAATTTTGGATTTCGGATTATCTTCGTGGGTTCCTGCGGAGCCGAATCGCTTCGCTCGAACAGCGACAAGCAATCAATCAAACGCCTTCCGCGCCAGTTCACGAGCTCCTGACTAATGCAATGCAGGCCGTGCTGTGCGCACAAGGCGCGAAATAACTCGGCGCTCATGCCTGGATTTCGATGATGCGCCCAATCGAGGATCTTTGCCTTAATCAACGGTTTCGCTAACGCCTCCGGAATTCGCTCGCGTGGCGAGTTCACATATTCACCAAAATTGGAATGATGAATGAAACCTTTCCCGCCTATTTTCAACTTTGTTCCCAGCTCGCGCAGGTACGCTTCCACGATTTCCCGATCCGGATGCACAAAAGAATCGAAGCTGAAGACGAAATCGACTGACGCATCGGGAATCATCGACAACGAGCGGCCGTCATTGAGGTAACAACGCACGCGCGAATCCGCTGCGAAACGCCGGCGACACGCTTCGATACATTCATTCGAGCGATCAACAATCCACAGCTCCTGACAATACTCCTTCAGATAATGCGTCCACCGCCCGAACCCGGGCGCGATTTCCAAAATCGTGTCCGCGGGCAGACACTCGCGAATCCGCGGAAAAATTGTGCCGGCCCATTGCGCGGCAGAGCTGCCCCACGGACCCGACCATTCCTCGCCCGCCTCTCTCCAATCGTACTTCATGGAATCGCTCGCACCCATAGCGGATACCCTTTCATTAAGAAATGGCTGGAGGCGAAATCGAACCGCCGACACGATTGCCCTGAGTTTCTCTGGTCATAAGCGGTCATCTGCCTCGTGGAACGGTCATTGACGAATTCTGCTTTGCTGCACCCTTGTTCACCTTGGCGATGCCGTCGCGAAATTCGCCTTTTCCCGCTTGCCTTTGCTAAGGATTCCCAATACAACCTCTTGCGTGATCCTGCTTTTATCGAACCTTTCCTAGGCGAGAAAGCGGATTAGACGGAATAATTCCGGAAAATATTACGGAAAAGTTCGATCCATATCTCGTTAGGCGACTTTCGCATACACCCATCAAATACAATAACGAACCAAAGGAAGAACAATGAAAACAAGACGAAACCTGAACCTGAACGACGACCGACCGGACATGGTGCCTGGCCTTTTCCATAGCTGCATGTTCCCGTGCTTCATTATCCCAACCAAGGTGCTGGAGCGCTTTTCGCGCGATCGGAAACTGTCGGCCAAGGCGCGCAAAGCCTTTGCTGACGCGGCGCGGTTCGACAAGGAATGGCGGGAAGTTCGTGCGGCAAGAACCAGCCTCACGCTGGCGGCGCAAGAACTTCTTCCGAGATTGGCCGCAGCCCCGTTTGGTCCGCCCGCGATCACGGTTTTCAATTGCAATCACGGCACTACGCTGCCGGGCACCTTGGTGCCCAAACCCAAAACTTCGTCCGATGCGACAGCCAAGCAGACCTTCGTGGAGACTACAGGTGTCGCCAAGTTTTACAAAAAACTGTTCGGCCGAGACTCGATCGACAACGCAGGGATGGCGCTGCTCTCGTCGATCCACTTCAGCGTCAAATACAACAACGCATTCTGGAATGGCAGCCAGATGACCTACGGTGACGGAGACGGCAACATCTTTGTCGATTTCACCAAAGCCGACGACGTTATTGGCCATGAGCTCACCCACGGCGTGACGCAGCACAGCCTCGGCCTCTCCTACTCGAACCAGCCGGGGGGCCTCAACGAGAGCATGTCGGATGTGTTCGGCTCGATGTTTCGCCAATGGCAAGCCAAGCAGAATGTGACCAACGCCGATTGGCTGATCGGCAAGGATATTATGGGGCCGGGCGCCCTCGCCCGCGGCTTTACCTGCCTGCGCGACATGTCGAATCCGGCCGCGGCACATTGCCTGGCGCCACAACCAACGAAATTCTCTCAGTACCATGACGGCATGGATCCGCACGAGAGCAGCGGCATCCCCAACTTCGCCTTTTATAAGGCGGCCATGGCAATCGGGGGCAAAAGCTGGAAGAAGGCCGGCAAGATCTGGTACGAGGCCTTGACCGGGTCTGGGCCGAATCCTAACATGAAGATGGGCACGTTCGCCAATCGGACACGCTCGTTGGCAGGCAGCCTGTTTCCGTCCGAGCCCGCCGTAAGAACGGCCGTCCACAACGCTTGGACGGCGGTGGGTCTGTAAGGTCTGAGGCTATGATATGTCAAAACTTCACGTGGAACGAATCGGTGGTTTGGCGGGCTTCGGCGGGGCCCGCTCTCATGTCCGGAGCCGCGGCGAAGTCGACCTCGAAACACTCTCCGCCGAGGACAAACGAACGGTCGAATCGCTGTTCCAGTCACAGGGCAGCGCAGAGCCGTCGCAGGTGCGCGATGGGTTTCTTTACCGAATCGCGCGAACCACTCCCGAGGGGGTTGAAACCATCGAAGTACCGGAAGATGTCGTTCCCGCGGCTATCCGGCAATGCGTGAAGGACGAACTCGTTTAGTTCGGGTCCTCTTTTTTTTTGCCGCAGGCAGCGTAGGTATTGACCTCGTTGAAGCGATCATGAGCCGTCGGTGTAGTAGTGCATGAGCGAGGAACCTCCCACGTGTGGTATGACGGCCCGCACGCCGTCGCGAACGCAATCGGATACGCGCAGTTCTACAGCCGCTCACCATGATGCCGTGATTCGCGTTTACGATGCCGCTGGCAACGTGATCGAAACGCACGAGCCGCGGGTCGAGTCCAAAGAGTGGTAGTAACGCGAGCTTTACTGATCGTTTAAAACCGTTTGCGGCGCAGGCTTGCTCAGTTCAAGCTGCGCGCTCACTTTCTCGAGACCAGTCCTGAGAGCGTCAATTTGCTTCTGCTGCTTGGCGATGGTGGCTTCCTGTTCCTGATTCTTACGATGCTCTTTGAGGAACTCGTTCAGTAACATCGCGTTCACCGCGTCGTAGCGCACGGTGTAAATCTCGCCGTTCCTATCGTGCACGACAAGATCGGGATTCACCTTGGCTACTTCCTCAGCAATCAAACCGAACTGCGGTGTATCTCTCTTATCGCTCTTGTAGTGGAAAGTCACTGGCTTAAGCGCCAGAATCGATTCGCTGGCCTTATTCATCGGTTCGATCTCCTTCTTGAACCGGGCCGAGGAACTGATCGTGCCCAGCTGACCGGCGGAATCGATCAGGACCGGTATGGCATCGGCGTTTTGCGTTTGTTTACCGCGAATGTTGCCGATAAAGCAGCTGCCGCTCACGTCATCCCCCATGACGTTCGCGCCGATACAGATAACGTTACTTGCCGTCGAGACGTTGAAGCCGGCAAAAGGGCCAACGGCCACGTTTTGTGAGCCGGTGGTGTCTTGAAGGAGGGCTCGTTCACCGACAGCCGTGTTTTGTGTGCCGGTGGTGTTGGCACCGAGCGCTTGATAACCGACAGCCGTGTTTTGTGTGCCGATGGTGTTGGCATCGAGCGCTTGAACACCGTTGGCCGTGTTGTTGTTTCCGGTAGTGTTGTGATGGAGCGCTTCAACACCGATAGCCGTGTTTTGGTTGCCGGTTGAATTCACTTCGAGGGCGTCGACGCCAAATGCGGAGTTGAAGTCGCCCATCGTGTTGCCTGGGAGAGCCCCTTTGCCATAGCTTGCGTTGTTATTTGGAGCCGCTTGCGCTCTTGGCGAAAGCGCCAAGCAGGCGAGTACAAACGCGATGAGAAGTAGTGGAGTTGTTTTTTTGAGCTGAATGAGCGAATTCATAGTTCTTCCTTTCTCTTTCCCCGCTGTATGAGTTTTGCGGTGGCGGGTCCGGAAAGAGACGAAGAACGTAGCGGGGAAAAGTCCTCCGCCTGATTCAGATCCGTTTAACGATGCAGGGTTGCGCGTTATGGGTCCATTAGACCTTAGTCGTACACTTCTGCGCCTGAGAGGTGTTTCTTGCCAGCTTGGCAAGCCAATTCGCCGCAAGCTTGAATCGCCGCTTCGATTTTCAGAAACGCCGTCAACTTCTCATCGGCCCGCAAAACGAAACGCTTTCAATCGTCGCGATGCGCATCAGCAATCCAGATTGTTCGCCCGTTGGAATCAATGGCTGAGACGCAGCCCCAACTCCATCCGGCTTTACTGAGATTGTCAGCGATGATCTCCCAGTGCTTCATTTTTCTGTCGAGCGTGGCTCCTCTTAGTATGACAGCCTGATTGAGTTTTACTTTTTCTTCGGTGCGAGCGAGGCGACGATTTTCTCGAAGCGCGGATCGCCGCGGAGCGGGTCCCAAAAGGGGAACAGCTTAAGCATGCCGTAGCTCGTGGCTAATCTCTGTGGCGGGTTTAAAACTTGCGCCGCGTTTCGCAAAATTGGCGATCGCTCTTCAGGAAGACGAAGCCAACCTGATTTGGACATCGGCAACGGCCATGCCGCCTTCGCCGACTGCAGCGGCACAACGTTTCACTGAGCCGGAGCGCACGTCGCCCGCAGCAAAAATTCCTGGCAGACTTGTTTCAAGCCGGCCGGGTTGATGTTTACTCGCCTGCCAAGCCGGCGCCGCAGCCACGCTGTTCCCGGTTTTGATGAATCCTTTGTCGTCGCGCTCGATTTCGGGCGGCAGCCAGTCCGTGCATGGTCGTGCGCCGATCATGGAAAAAACCGCCGGCGTTCGAACCGTTCGGCGTTCGCCGTTCTGCGTATTTTCCAGCTCGATTTCTTCGAGCTTTTTCCCGCCGAACATTTTGCGGATCTCCGTCTGGTAAAGGATCTCAATGTTCTCACGCGCTTGCACTCGACGCGCGAGGTAGTGCGGCATTTTGTTAGTAATGTCTTTTCCTCGAACGACGAGTAACACCTTGGCAGTGCCCTCGGAAAGAAACATCGCGGCTTGACCGGCGGAGTTGCCACTCCCGACGACTACGACCGTTTCGTTGCGACAGAGCTGACCTTCCATTGCGGTCGCCGCATAGTAAACGCCCATGTTTTCAAATTGCTCGCGTCCTTCCGCATCGAGCCGGCGGTAATCCGCACCCGTAGCAATCAGAACAGCTTTTGCTCGAAGAGTTGCCGAGCAACCTTCAATGTCGAGAGAGGCGCGGTATTCGTCGTTGCCACTGTATTGCAGTGAGAGAGCCTGCGCGGGTGTCGAAAATCTCGCGCCGAATCGATATGCCTGAAGCTGAGCGCGCCAGGTTAAATCATCACCACTGATGCCGGTTGGGAATCCAAAGAAGTTTTCAATTAGCGACGAGGAATCAGCTTGTCCACCTGGAGCATAACTTTCCAAAACAACCGTGCTCAATCCTTCGGATGCGGCGTACACGGCTGCTGCCAGCCCAGCCGGGCCTGCTCCAACAATTGTGAGGTCTGACAGAACCTCGTTTTCATTTGCCGTGGCAAGCGGTCGAAGCAGGCCCGCTTCTTGCGCGACCTCACGTAACGAAGGTTGGCGCAGGCGACGACCAGCCGGGGTGATTAAGACCGGCAAATCACGGATCGTTAGGTGGAAACGTTCGCTGAGTGCCTTTCCTTGTTCACTTTCAAATATGACCAGACAATGCGGAATACGATTCTTGTCGAGGAAATCGTCCAACTTGTGTCCAAGCGGCTCATCCCGCTGCGCTAGGACACGCATTCCAGCGAATTCGCGGTCCCGACTGATTCGCCGGCGTCGCGTAATCACTGCATCAACGATCGTTTTGCTAACATCGGGAATCTCGGCCAAGGCGCGCCTTAATTCGGCTGCGGGCACGTGAAGAATCTCGGCGTCCGGTGAGATTACGCGTCCAGTGGCCAAGGCCGACGTTCCCAGCAACATTGAGGCGTCGCCGATGAAATCGCGTTCACGCGCAGTGGCGAGAATCTCTTCGGTACCGTCGCGTTCCTCAAAAACTTCGACTTCACCGCGCAGGACAATCGTCAATCCCAAATCGCGCTGCCCGGCTTTATAGATCACGTCGCCGCGATTCACGACGCGCCGTTGTCCCAAGGGTTCAAGCAGAGAGAGCTGGTAATCATTCAGCTTCGGAAAGGCAACGCTCTCCGTATCGCGATAGAAGTGTTCGTCTATCAACATGCGCCGTAACGCGACCTGTTCTCTTCGTGCAGCCGCAGCGGCACGCGCCGCGCTCAGCTTCTCCGGCACTGCAGGATTCCCAAGCTCCCCGGTATACAAATTCACCACCGAGACGCGAACGCCATGTTTTACTTCACACTCGCCAAGTTCATGCAGGTGTGGCTGCCAGTGAGGGTATTCCTCCAGATCTTCAGCCACGTGCTTCGACAGCAAAATGTGTCCGGCGTCGCCGCAGTCCATGACCCGCTGCGCGGTATTGATGCCGGGGCCAGCCACGTTCGCTTTTCCGGTTGCGTCGATGACTCCGCTGACTGGTCCACTGTGTACGCCCATTCGCAGCTGAAGTTCCGGATGTTTCTTGAGCGCGCGGCTTATTTCCAGCGCGCATTCAACCGGCGCTTCAGGGCTATGATAAAAAACCAGCGTGATGCCGTCGCCCGTCGGGATTGTGAGCAACCGCCCCGCCGTTTCCGCGATGTGGAATTCATCAGTGCCTCGGACGATCTCGTTTAAGCGCTCCACTAACGCTCGTTGCTGATTGATCGGCAGCTTGGAGTAACCGACGATGTCCGTGAACAACACATGCGCGATTTCCAGCTCAATTTCTTTTTTAATCTCGGCAGCCATATGGATTCACATGGAAACGCCCTCGCAAGGATACTCTCAAGCAGGCTGCCGAGAGTCGAGCGCAAAGCTCGCCACTCGAGAAATCGCCCCGCACCGCAAGGGTGTCTTGCCCATCTCCGTTCAAACCGGCGCGCACAATGAAGCGTTTTCCGTCGCCGCGGTGCGCGTCAACAATCCAGATTGTTCGCCCGTGAGAATCCACGGCTGAGACGCAGCCCCAACTCCAACCGCGTTTTTTGAGATCGCTCTGATCTCAAAATTCTTGCGGACAACTTGCAACCTTCGCTTCGATCGCCGAAGGCGAAGCAAGCGAGCGAGAGGCTGCCGCCACCTGCTTGACGTGGCGGGCTGTCGCCATGATAGTCTGTGCGGTCATGAATCTAACGGGACAACCGCACAACAACGCCAACGCGTTCGGTTCCCGCTATTTCTTTAGTGTGCTGTAGATCGCGGCTGCTCGCGCCGCTCGATCTCAGCGATTCCTTTTCGCCCTCCGATGTCCGATTCTCTTAAATCACTTCGCAATCGTCTCGACGATGTCGACCGGCGTTTGGTCGAAGCGCTCGCCGAACGTCAGCGGCTCGTGACGGAGGTTGCCGCGCTCAAAGCGGACCCGGCGCTTCCGTTAAAGGACGCGGAGCGCGAACGCGAGTTGCTAGCGCGAGTTTCACAGCTCGCCGGTGCGCAGGGACTCGACAGTTATTTCGTCGAGTCGCTTTATCGCCGTATTCTGGAACATTCGATTCGCTTTCAAGCTGCGCGGCAAAGTGACGCCAGATCGAACGCAACGCTCGTCGTTGCGTATCAAGGTGTCGAAGGTTCCTACAGTCACACGGCGGCGCGAAGTCATTTCGCCGCAGGCTCGCGCGAAGTTCAGTTTCACGGCTATCGATCATTTGCGGCGGCCGTTGACGCAGTGGTGCGTCGCGAAGCCGACGTCGCGTTTCTGCCGATCGAAAACTCGCTCACTGGTTCGATCACCGAGACATACGATCTTCTCAGCGGGGCGAATCTGCACCTGATCGGCGAAGAGGTGCATCGGGTGGAGCATTGTCTACTGGCATTGAAGCCGGTGCCACTCGGATTGATTCGACGAATCGGCTCGCATCCGCAGGCGCTTGCGCAATGCAGTTCCTTTCTCGACGCGCTACAAGATTGTCGAGTCGAAATTGAGGAAGACACCGCGAGCGCGGCCATGCTCGTAGCGGAATCGGGCGACCTGTCGCGCGCCGCAATCGCGAGTGAAGAAGCGGCTGCGCGTTACGGATTGCAGGTGATCAAGCGAAACGTCACCAATCAGAAAGAGAATTACACCCGCTTCATCGCTATCGCCCGCGAGCCGATGCAAGCCGACACCCGCCTTCCACATAAGACTTCCCTCTTGCTGACGACCGCGCATAAAAAGGGCGCGCTTGCACGTTGTCTCGATGCGCTAGCACAACACGGCGTGAATCTCACGAAGTTGGAATCGCGGCCGAGTGCCGAGCGACCGTGGCAGTATCTCTTTTACCTGGATCACGAAGGCGGGTTGCACGAACAACATGTCGATCTTGCGCTGCGCGAATTGAGGAAACACGCGGAAGCTGTGCGAATTCTCGGCACATATCCCCGAAGTGGCGCGACATCGCGTGGGCCAAAGGAACAAGAGATCGCGCTCGTCTCCGAGACTGTCGCGCCTTCCCAGTTGAAAGCGCCGATGCCCGTGCCCGTCGCAAAAGAAAGCCCGTCCTACCGTCTTGCGTCGCGCGCGCAACGCGCAGAGGACACCGTGATCGAGATGAACGGCCTTCGCATCGGCGGTAATGCGCCGTTTGCGGTGATCGCTGGCCCGTGCTCCGTCGAATCGCGCGAGCAGATCACGGCCTGTGCACGGGCGCTTCACGAGGCTGGCTGTCGACTACTGCGCGGCGGTTGCTTCAAGCCGCGCACCTCGACCTACGACTTTCAGGGACTCGGCTTCGACGGTTTAACGCTGATGCACGAAGCGGCCCGCGCGTACGGATTGTCGATCGTCACCGAGGTGCTTCATCCAGCCGATGTCGACGCCGTCGCGCGTGAAGCTGACGTGCTGCAAATCGGCACGCGTAACATGCAAAACTTCGCGCTGCTGAAAGCAGTCGGTAAAACGCGCCTGCCGATTCTGCTGAAACGCGGCCTGATGGCATCGATCGATGAATGGCTGGCTGCAGCCGAGTACGTCATGGCCGAAGGCAATGCCCGCGTGATTCTGTGCGAGCGTGGCATTCGCACATTCGAGACTGCGACGCGCAACACGCTCGATCTCTCCGCTGTGCCGGTTCTGCGCGAACGCACGCATCTGCCGGTGATTGTCGATCCAAGTCACGCCGCCGGGCGACGCGAGTGGGTCGCGCCACTTGCGCGAGCGGCGCGCGCAGTGGGCGCACACGGCGTCATGATCGAAATTCATCCGGAGCCGGATCGCGCTCTCTCAGATGGTCCGCAGTCACTCGATCTCGACCATTTCGAAGCGCTCGCGCGCGAACTAATAGCGACCGCGCGCGGTGATTGTCGGTCTTAACAGTTATCAATGTTTAGCGTCGCAGTCGCGATTACGATAACGTCCCGGTAGCGTATTCGTGCACGACGAAACGCTGTCCGTCGCCGCGATGCGCGTCAGCAATCCAGATTGTTCGCCCGTTGGAATCCACGGCTGATACGCAGCCCCAACTCCAACCCGCCTTCTTGAGTCTGTCGGCGATGATTTCCCAGTACTTCACACTGTCTCCGATCGGTTTCCGTCGCCTTGCGCCACGCATAGTACACGTTTTTTTCTTCTGGCGTCATGTTCCCCTCAAGAATTCTCGTAAGTAGAGGAACAGATCGCCGGCGCGTTGGAGACGGCTGGCCCGCCCGCATTCAATCCGTTCACTAAGGTCAAAGGCGATTCGGAAAAATTTCGCGTGATTCACCGCACGGTTTCGCCGGATGGCCGTTATGCGATCGCGCGCGGGTTCGCTCGCGCGCAAATCATTTGGGGTGACTTTGTTGAGAAGACGGATCTCATGACCGACGAGCGGAAAGAAGGGTCCCACACCTACACCGTGAGAGGCGAACAAGACGTACGGAATTACGTTGTCGATCTTGCGCAGCAGAAAATTCCTGGCGAAACCGGCTGCGATTATTTCAGCACCGAGCCGGGCCCGTGCCCTGGCCGTATCTCATGTGAGGTAAAATGGTCGGCAGATTCGACGAATTTCGTGCAAGAATGGGAGCAAAAGATTTACGTTGATTGCGTCGCCGGACAGATCGCGCCGGGTCCGAAGCTCGTCGGTGTTGTCGATCTTAGCAAAGTGATCGACAAAAGCACGGCCACTCTTATCAAAAAGAGCCGGGACCCGATAGGAATTTGGATCGATGTCGATCAAGTCAATAATGACGGCAGCATTGTGATGAGGGTCACAGGCGTCTCACGCGGTGAGGAACATCTATGGGAACCTGTTTTCTCGCTGAGCGAAAAGCTCCGAGTGCGCCAAATCTCGGGCGGGTTGCGCGTAGAAATGCTGAATGTCCGCCGGCTGCCCAAAGAGGAATGAACCGGAATTATTTAACGGCCATGCTGCTGGCTGCGTCGCTGGTAGCGGCCTTTTTTCCTGTCACCGCCCAGAGACCTGCCGATCCCGGCCCCAGTAGCCCTATGGGCCTAGCCTTTGACCGCTCTGGAAATCTTTTTGTGGCGGATGTCGAGAGGGGCTCAATCTTCAAACTCACTCCCGACGGATCTCAGAGCACATTCGCCTCCGGGCTCGCACCTCTAGACCTGGCTTTTGACCCCTCGGGCAATCTCTTTGTGGCGGGCTCCGGCGACACCATCTTCAAATTTGCTCCGAATGGAACTAAGAGCACCTTCGCGTCGGGGCTCAGCGTCCTTTCTGGCCTGGCTTTTGACGGAGCGGGCAATCTCTTTGTGTCGGAGCGCGACAGCAGCAGGATCCTCAAATTTGCTCCCGATGGAACTAAGAGCACCTTTCCTAAAGGCACAATCTCACCAGACAAACAGTGGGAATATCAGTGGCCTGATGGTGAGAAGCCGGTCATCCTAAAGGCAGGCACAACTCAAACCGTGTTGGATCTCTCCGAAAACGAAGCCGTGCCTTTTCAGTGGGCGAGTGAGGCAAAGGTAGTCTGGGCGCCGGATTCAAAACGGTTTGCGTTCAATTACCGCCCTGGTAGTCGCTATAACACGACAGCGCTCTATCAGCTGCACGGCGACAAATGGGTGGCGTTGGATTCACCCGAAACGGACGAGACAACCAAACCGCTCGAGCGCGTTATGGCAGCGCAACTCCGGAAGCTTGGTCTTCCTCCAAAAACTTATCGTCAAAGCCTCAGCGATATTACACGGGTGCGTGAATGGATCGGTCCTGACACCGCCATATTTTACCGTTCGTCTTCCGCAGCGGTGCAATCGAAGAACGAAAGCGACGAAAGGAAGCACCTGGCCGCGGGTTTTCTTTTCACATTGAAGTTCGACGCGGAAGGGAACTGGAAAATCGTTAAAACCCATCAGATGTCGGAGAAAGAAGTTGAAAGGGAATCTGAGGAACAATGAGATTCTTTGGCACCTTTGTCGCAATTGTTGCATTCGCGATCAGTAGTGATCTCTGGGTTATCGCTGCCAATGAAGAACCGGAAGCGGCAGAGGAGCTCAAATATCTATCACCAGATGGGCGGTTCGCGCTGCGAGTCGCAGATCTTAAAGTTGATTTGATCGAAACACCGTCCGGCAAGGTGATGTTGGATTTAGACACCTTATGGGTTGACCGGGAAGACGAGCGCAATAAAGACGAACCGGTACTGGTGTGGTCAAGTGATTCAAAGTGGGTGGCCTACGGCACGCGTGCCTTGCAGTCAGGGAGTACGACTGTTTACTTTTGGGACGGCTCGGCCTTCAAGGAGCTTGCTTTGCCCGCAAAGCTGCCTGAGCCAAAGATAAAGCCTCGCAAGGGAGATAGCGGGTAAAACTGAAAGGTTATGCAGTTGAGCCTTTGAAATGGATAAATCCCGGAGAACTAGAGCTGTCCAGCAAGCTCATGGGGGAAGGTCGGGATATCGGATTTCATTACACCGGCTCGATTGTGATTACGGTCACGTTTGATGCGCGTCATCGCGCCTCCGTGAAGAAGATTACCGGCACGAAAACCGAAGTGTCGGAGTAGTGGCTCACTACAATTGTGAGCCTAACCAATCGATGAAGCCAACGACCCCACCTCGAAATGACTTCAGCGTGTTTGCCACGACACCCTGCCGTGGCTTATCTCTTTCTCGTTAGGTCGTCTCGCCCGCCCCGACGGACAGCGGATCACAGCTTGCTAGGAGAAGGGGCTTATGAATATTGCCGGACTTCGTTCGATTGGCTCCGCGGTGCTGCTTGTCTTGCTCGCGGGAGCTAGCTGCAATCGGCCTAAACGAGCGTCGTCAGAGTCGAGCCCCGCGCCGACACCCCACGAAATCCGCGCGCGCATTACGGCACGCGCGCCAGATGCATTCTACGATCCGCCGTCGGACCTGTCGCGCCAGCCTGGCGCATTACTGCGGACCGAGCCGCTCAAAGACGTGATATTGCCAGCTGGCATCCGAGGCTGGCGCATCCTTTATGCAACCACTGTGGACGACAGCACGCCAGCGACGGCGGTCGCGACAGTGTTCGCGCCGTCCGATCCTTCCGCAGGCCCACGTCCTGTCATCACATGGGAGCACGCCACGACGGGCTTGCTGCAGAAATGCATGCCGTCGCTTTTGTCGGCGCCGACCAAGGGCATCCCCGAGCGCGACCGGATCGTGATGGCTGGCTGGGTCGTGGTCGCCACAGATTATTCCTTCGCAGAGAAGGGCGGCCCGCATCCGTACCTGATCGGCGAAGGCGAAGCGCGCGCGACGCTCGACTCGGTCCGTGCCGCGCGGCAGATGTCCGAGCTTACGCTCGACAAATGCATGGTGGTGTGGGGTTACTCGCAGGGGGGGCACGCAGCGCTTTGGACCGGCATTGTCGGACCGCGCTACGCGCCGGACCTAGAAATCCTCGGCGTCGTGGCAATCGCACCGGCCGCGAACATTAAGAACATTCTCGCGATGAACGTCGCGATGGACAAGCTGTTTGGACCGTATCTCGCGCTGTCGTACAGCCGTTTCTACCCTGACATCACATTCGAGCAAGCGCTTCGGCCCGAGGCGCTCGATGCTGCGCGCCAGATAGTAAACTTATGCGATTTCGTCCCGCCCGAGGATCTGGAACGCATCGAGTCACTGGCGGCGACGTTCGACGGTCCGGCATTGGCGACGAGTTCGAACAAAGCGCTTCAAGCTCGGCTTGAACAGAACACGGCCGACGGTCTGATAAAAGCTCCCGTCGTAATCGCGCAAGGCCTCTCGGACATCGTCGTGCCGCCGTCTGCCACCGACGCGTATGTCGAAGAGCGCTGCGCTGCTGGTCAACCACTCGAGTATTGGACATTCGCGGGGCGTGACCACCTCACGATCATCCAGCCCGGTACGCCGCTCGAGGAGCTGCTCATCAGGTGGACGACGGCGCGCTTCGCAAATGAGCCGCCAGCAAGCGGTTGCGTCCGCAAGTTTTCCTGATTGCCGTGGGCTCGAAAGGGCCCGGCTGTTTTGCTCAATCCAATTTTCGTTAGCCTGTTAATTTCATCGGACAGCTGTCGACGGCCAGTAGGAACTCGTAGCAGGTGAGAAAGGCTGGATTTGAAACGATGAACCGTTTCCCGCGCCACGCTGCTTCAGTTGTTTAACCGCCGATGCTAGTTTTGCCAAACCTTGTTCAATTTGCGCTTGCGACCAGGCCGCAAATCCAAAGACGAATGCCGGATCCAACTGAGCCTTGATGCAGAAGAAAGAAAGAGGCCGGGGCCAAACGCCGGTTTGCTCACGAGCACGCATGACTAACGGTAAATCTTCCCTGCGTCGCAGCCAGGCGATGAAGTGCAAACCGGCGGGCGTTACTTCCAGATCGAAATAGTCGCCCAGCCATTTTTGGAATTGCTCGATAAAGAATACGCGTCGCTGGGCATAGAGTTCGCGCATCCGTTTCACATGGCTGAGGAAAAATCCTTCGGTGATGAAACGCGCCAGGGTAGCTTGATCAATCGCTGGGGAGTGCTGGTCCATGACAGCGCGCACCTTGACGAGGGTGTCGACAAGTTGTGGCGGTGCGACCAGAAAACCGAGGCGCAGCGACGGGTAAAGGATCTTGCTCATAGTGCCGGCATAAATCACCCGGCCTGCATTGTCCAAACCTTGAAGACATGGCAGCGGCGGCCCATCGAAACGAAACTCGGAATTATAATCATCCTCCAGGATGTAGCCGTCGCGCGACTCGGCGAACTCGATCAGAGCTTTCCGCCGCTTCAGGCTCATCGTCACACCGAAGGGAAACTGGTGCGACGGTGTGACGAGAATGAGTCTGGGAGAATTTTGCTGTGAGCACTTCCCGATTACCAGCCCCTCACGATCGATCGGGCGCGGGACCATTTTGGCCCCGACAAAAGCGAGGACATTACGTGCCTGATGGAAGCCGGGATCTTCGATCCATGCCACTTCACCCTCATTGATTAACGCGAGCGCGCACGCCAGCATCGCCTGCTGCATGCCGCCCACGACTACGATTTGGTCTGGGTGACAATTGGCGCCGCGGAAGTCGCATAAGTAAGCAGCGATTGCCTTCCGTAGTTCGATCTCGCCACGGCTCGAGGCATAACGCAATAGGTGCGCTCCCTTTTTTGCCAAAACCTGCTCGCGCAAGCGTTCCCAAACAGCAATCGGGAATTCATCGACGGCCGGCAACCCCGCGACGAATATGACGGACGGCGGGCCGGCCATGCCGACATCTAGTTGTCGGCCGCTGCGACAATCGGTCATTCTGCCCACTCGTCGAGCGACACGCGGCGAATGCTCGGTGCGCGCGGTCGTCGTCAGCCTTGCAGCTTTCAGAAAAGTTGCCGGTAAATGATCGGCGACAAAGATACCAGACCGTTTCCGGACTTGAAGATAGCCCTCTGCAAGCAGCTTTGAGAAGGCTTGGTTTACGGTCGGTCTCGAAATCCTGAGAGTCGTCGCGACAACTCGTGAGGAAGGCACACGAGAAGCGCTTGAATCAAAACTGCCGCTCTCAAGTTCTTCTCGTATTTGACGATACAGTTGTTGATGAAGTGGTTCGGAGCACGAGCGATCCAGCCGCACCATTTCGAACGACATGACTGAACGACGCCGGCGCTGCTTTGGGACCGATGACCCTGTGCGTCCGTAGATTGCGCCGTTCATTTTCCCGACACGACTTTCGCATCCAGAGAATCCTTTCTCAAGGTGAGATGCTGCCGTTAACAATGGACCTGTGTGCGGCTAAGTAAGGTCTCCTGGCAAAATTCAGATAACACGCAAACTGGTCACATCGAAATTCGCCAACTGGGCATTGTGCCTTTGCCACATCGGCGTTTTAGGAAT
>Ga0137403_10004402_pt1 | contig 16600 bp, 15 predicted proteins | sample CZOMad2_1_16fung_FD_122057 | JGI IMG/M metagenome (GOLD analysis project Ga0137403, IMG submission 122057) | Vadose zone soil fungal communities from Angelo Coast Range Reserve, California, USA - CZOMad2_1_16fungal (Hybrid Assembly) | ecosystem: Environmental > Terrestrial > Soil > Vadose zone...
AACGCTCGATGGCGCTCCTCTCGGTTGGCGACAGCCGCGGCGGTGTGACATAAATCGTCTCCTCAAAATAGGGGCCTTCGAGCGGATCGGGTTTGTCGAAAATCGCCAGCACTCGCAGATCACCATCCGTGAGCAATCCTTCGACGGCTACTTCCCTTCCCGGTATGTAGCCTTCGACGATGATCTGATCGAGGTTTGCTTCGCGCCGCGCCAAGATTTCCGGCGATGCCAACAACCGGCGAATCCTGTCGGCCGCCGCGACAAATTCTTCTCGCGTGTTCGCGCGCACGACTCCTTGACTCGCCGAGAGCGACATTGGTTTGAGCACGCACGGATACGAAATTCCCAGCAGCGACGGCTCTGGTGCGGGCTGCAGCGATACATTGCGAAACCACGGCCCGCGCAAGCCTGCATCGCGAAATACTTCACGCATCCGGAGCTTGCTGCGGCATGCTTCCACCGCTACCGGATGGTTGTAGGGCAAACTCAGCCCTCGAGCAACGTAAGCGGCCGCGACCGCGGGCCGGTCGCCGAACGCCAGCAGACCGTCGATCTGCTCGCCGCCGCGAACCGCCGTCAAGACCTCGTACGCCGCCGCATCGGGCGATTCAAAATGCACCGCAATGGCGCGATCGCCCCAGGGATCGTCCAGTTGATGGCAGCGGTCAGTGACAAACACAACGTCCACGCCGAGTTTGTGCGCGGCCTCATCGAGACTCCGCGTCTGGTAACCCAGCTTCCCAGCAAATAGCAAAATCCGTTTGCGCTGCGACAACTGTTCCCCTGCTTTCATCGATACAGACACTACGGGCCGGTTCGCGGCTAGCTAAAGCTCCTCTAGGATCTCGGTGTTCCTGCCTTTGTGCCCTCGGTGTTAGATTTTTTTTCCTTCGTCGCTGGTCAATCAAACAAATCCGTCGACGCCCACCGTCGCAGGTGGTGTTGGTTTCTTGCTCACGCTCCCAATGGAAACGAACTGCTCTTGCGTAGGTTCCGCGCAGCAATACCACGGCTCGCTCAAGAACGGCACCGCCGCTCCGGCCTTGACAGCCAACCCCAAGTCCGGCGCCGAAACACCTGCCGCCTCGTGAGCCGCCCGCCAGATTCTTTCAAATGCCACCGGCCGGGACTCCTTTTTCTGATCCGCGTCCGCTGCAATCGTCTGTACGATCTTGCTCAATTTATCCACACGCGCATCCGCATTCTTCCACGGATAAACCAGCGACTCCGCATCAAAGGCTCCCACCATTCGCCGAACTTCCTCCAACTCCATCAGCCGGGAGCCTTCCGGAATGAGCAAGCGAATCCCCAACTGGATCGGCGCGACATTCTCTAATAGCTGCTCCGCCGCCAAGGCCCGCAACAAATCCAGATAGCCTTCTATCGTAGTCCACGGCGTGAACGCCACAAACGTCGGATGCAGCGTCATCCCCAGCGACCGAAACGTGCGGGCCACGTGCAAGAAATCCTCGCGAGTGTGCCCTTTATCGAGCCGCCGCAAGACCGCGTCATCGACTGACTCGACCGCGCTGATCACGAATAGGCAACCGGTATCGCGCAACGTCGTCAAATGCTGTTCGTACTTCCGCAAATGCTCGATTTTGATGGTGGCGTCGTAGGTGACACCTGGGAATTCCGCATGAAACTCCGCCACCAGCTTCATGGCATGGCCGATCCCGTTGAAAAAATCGGGATCGCCGAACGAAATATGCTGCGCCCCTGCCGCAACCTGCTGCCGCACATCCGCCATCACCACATCGCGACTCACAATCCGAAACACACCGTTGTAAACCGGAACAATTGGGCAATGCCGGCAAAGATGCTTGCATCCCCGGCTAGCCTCGGTCGAACCCACCACCCGATAGCCATTCCCCGGAAGAATCAAATGAGCATATTTCTCCAATGCTGGCATCCCCGTGCGGTCCGGCACCTCGAAGCTCAGCCGCTCCAACGAAATCGCCGGCTCCGCCTGCCGCCGTGAATCGCGGTAGCGCAACGCGAAGGTTGCGGAGTCCCGTTCGCCCTGACCTTCGAGCGACGGTTTTTTCGCCGCGCCGCTGTCCTCCGCGCTGATGCGTTCCGCCAAACGGACCAACCCAGCTTCAAATTCGCCGCCCAAAATCGTCACCACTCCCAAGCCATGCAAATACTTCGCATTCATCGGCGCATACAGGCCATAACAACAAACATGTGCCCCGGGATTTTGCTCCCGCAGCGACGGAATCAATTTCGCCGCCAGCCTCGTAGCCGTATGCATCGGCAAATAAATCGCGATCAACCCCGCCGCACCAATCGTCGCCGCATCCAATTCTTGGCGCGTCAAATCGAAGCATGCCACCTGATGCCCACGCTGCCGCAACCAAGCCGCCGGTGACACCACGCCAAACGGCTGCCGCCCCAGTTCATACGTAGAAATCAAAACGATCTTCATCGCCACAAGTATACCGTCCAAGCCCTGTAGCCGCCCTCTTTACCCTGAGCTTCGAAGGGTCGAGAGGGTAGGGTTTCGAGTCAACCGATGTACCATTCGCCAGGCCGAACAGCGTACTACTCGGTGATGTCGCCACACCAATGAACTTGTCACAAAATCCAGCGCTCAATCGTTATCACACTGTGAACGCATCCAGCGAAGCGGTGATCGAGGCGGCCTCGCAAGACGCCGCCTTCGATATCGAGTCCCTGTTCCGCGCGCAGTTCGATCGCACCGCTCGCATCATCGCGCGAGTCGTTCGCGATCCAGCCCGCGCTGAAGAACTCGCCGTCGAAGCCTTCGTGAAACTGTGGCGCAACCCGCAAGCCCACAACGCCATCGCGGAGCCGTGGCTCTATCGCACCGCGGTCCGCCTGGGCCTCGACGAACTACGCCGGCAGATCCGCCGTACGCGTTACGAGAGCTTGCTTGCTCGCGTTCGCGGCACGCCCACTCCTGAAGAAATCCACTCGGCCACCGAAGAGCGAGATCGCGTCCGCCAAATCCTCAGCGCAATTCCACCACGCCAAGCCGAACTTCTCCTGTTGCGCAGCCAGGATCTCAGCTACACCGAAGTCGCCGCAGCCCTCGATCTGAATCCCGCGTCACTCGGCACGCTGCTCAGCCGCGCCCAACAATCTTTTCGAAAGGAGTACATCAAACGATATGGCGATCGATAGCGAACTAGATCTGCAAAATTGGGTCGATGCGCGTTTGGCCGTGCTTGGCCCGCAGGCGGCCTGGCAACCAAATGTGGCTGGCGGTCTGTCGCGCCTTCGCGAGGGACTTGCCGCCAAGCCCGCGTGGAAGCAGCGTTGGGCATGGATGACCGCGGGACTCGTTGCCGCCACGCTAGTCCTATTCTTACTCGCGGCGCCGCCACCGCGCGTCTTGGCACAACGCTGCGTCGACTGTTCGGTCGCGCTGTGGCAAAGCCTCTCGACGTCGGGCCCGGTTCAGGCCGAGATAAAACCCGAGAACACCCGCAGGCTGGCCCCCGATTTCGTCCTGCTCGACATCTCCGACAATTTCGTCAAGCTCCACGACTCGCGCGGCAAAGTGGTGCTGCTGAACTTCTGGGCCACCTGGTGCGGTGGCTGCCAAGTCGAAATCCCGTGGTTCATCGACTTTCAGACTAAATACAAGGACGCCGACTTAAAGGTAATCGGCGTTTCGATGGACGACGACTTGAAATCGGTAAAAGCCTACGTGAAAGAAAAAAACGTGAACTACACGATCGTGGGCGGGCCCCAGGAAATGGCAAAACAATACGGCGTCGACGCCATGCCCGTAACCGTGCTGATCGACCGCGAAGGCAAAATCGCTGCCACCCACGTAGGCTTAGTCACCAAAGCCGAATATCAATCGGAAATCGAAGCTCTTCTAAAGTAGCGGCGCTAATCCGAAATCGAAATCTACCGGCATCTCGAAGCGCTACTAACGCTCTGCGCTCCGGGGGAGTTGACTGGCTGTTTCGTCTCCTTCAGAATTCTCAGTGAATCCGTAAATGATTGTCACTACTCAATACGTGGATGTTCCACTGCCAGGCTCTCCGATGCGAACATTCGTCGCGTCGCCAAAAGCCGAGGGCCGATTTCCCGCCATCCTCTGCTATTCCGATATTTTTCAGCTTACGCCGCCGCTGTTGCGCACCTGCGTACGGCTGGCAGGATATGGATTTGTCGCCGCTGCCCCGGAAATTTATCGCCGCATCGAACCACCGGGGGCCGTAATTGCATTCGATGACGCGGGACGCACCCGGGGCCAGCAAGACGCCGCAAAGACTCCCGTCGCGTATTTCGATGTGGATTGCCGCGCGAGTCTGGATTGGCTTGCCACTCAGCCTAACGTCGCGGGAGGGAAAATGGGTGCTGTGGGCTTCTGCATCGGCGGCCACTTGGCCTTCCGGGCCGCGTTCCAACCCGACGTTCGAGTAACAGCCTGTTATTACGGGACCGGCATCCATGACGGAAAACTCGGTCAGGATGCCGATGCCGGGTCGTTGGCACGGGCAAGAGAAATTCGCGGCGAACTCCTGATGATCTTCGGCACGAAAGACCCGCATGTGTCCGACGCGGGCCGCGAAATCATCGATCGGGCGCTGCGCGACTCCGGCATTCGCTACCGCAGGATCCTCTATCCAGCCGAGCACGCCTTCACTCGCGATGAAGGCCCGCGTTTCGATCCAGAAGCGACCGACCTGGCATTCGCGGAGATGGTTCGCTTGTTCCGTAAAGTTTTCGCGGATTGAAGAGATTGCTGAGCCCGACTGGTTTAGCGCTGGCGACCCTTATTCAACCCCGGGCTGCGGCGCCTCTCCATCACACGCTCGGGCACGATCGAGCAGAAATGCGCGTTCCCGGGCATTTTGCGTGAGCAATGCGGCGCGCTGAAATTCCGCTTGCGCCTCGGCCAAACGCCCCAGCTTGAAAAGAAAATCGCCGCGAACGCTGGGCAAGAGGTGGTAAGCCTTCAGCGACGGCTCGGATGCAATCGTGTCGATGAGTTCAAGCCCCGCCGCCGGACCAAACGCCATGGCCAGCGCCACCGCACGGTTCAGCTCGACAATCGGCGACGGCATCAACTGCGCCAGCGCATCGTAAAGCGCCGCGATGCGCTCCCAATCCGTTTCCGCAGCGGTATGCGCCCGCGCGTGACACGCAGCGATCGCTGCTTGCAAGGCATACGGACCGAGCCCACCTCCGAGCTCTTCGGCCCGTTGCAGTGCCGCCAGCCCATGCCGAATCAGCACGTGATCCCACCGCGTACGATCCTGATCGAGCAACAAGATCGGCTCTCCCTTCGGCCCGATCCGCGCACGAATCCGCGAAGCCTGAATTTCCATCAGCGCCACCAACCCGTGAACTTCCGCCACCTTCGGAACCAGCCCCGCCAGAATTCGTCCCAGACGCAACGCCTCCTCGCATAAGGCCGGCCGCATCCAGTCTTCTCCGGCCGTCGCCGAATAGCCTTCGTTGAAGACGAGGTAGATAACTTCCAGCACGGATGATAAACGCGCCGCAAGATCTGGCCCGCGCGGAACCTCAAACGGCACGCGCGCTTCAGTAAGCGTGCGCTTGGCGCGAACGATCCGCTGTGCAACGGTGGGCTCCGGCACCAGAAACGCCCGTGCAATTTCCTGTGTGGTCAGGCCTCCGAGTAAACGCAGTGTGAGCGATACCCGGCCCTCGGTCGAAAGCACCGGGTGGCACGACACGAACACGAGGCGCAGCAAATCGTCTTCGATATCGTCGTCAAGATTCGCGGTGTCGAAATTGGCCATGGCCATATTCTGCTGCGACTTCAACTCGCGCCCCAACTCTTCGTGCTTGCGCTCAAGCAGCTTATTGCGGCGAAAATGATCGATGGCCCGATGTTTTGCAGTGGTCATCAACCACGCGCCGGGATTATCGGGCACGCCTGACTCCGGCCATTTCTCCAGCGCGACGACCAGAGCGTCCTGGGCCAGTTCCTCGGCCACACCCACATCGCGGACGATGCGAGCCAGCCCGGCGATCAGCCTGGCCGACTCGATCCTCCACACAGCATCAATAACACTATGCGTATCCGTGACGGACACAGTGGCGACCTTTCACCCGAATCTCTTTCCCAACTCGACCCATCCCAGACTAGGCAAGGATTTTCGCGAGTGCAAGCGCCGCCATGTCCAGCCGCGGTATGTATATGGAAGTTACGCTTTCCCGGCAGCGCTCTGAGCCTGCGGCTCCTCGTACATTTGACGAAGCTCGCACTCACCTGTACCCACAACGCTGAGAAATTGCTTCGCCAATTCGATAACTTCGGCTTTGGAATTCGCCTGAAGAATGGCGAACCCGCCGACGACTTCCTTGGCCTCGGTGAACGGTCCGTCCGTGACGCTTATTTTGCCGTCGGACAGGCGAACGCGCGCGCCGAGCGCACTGGGCAGACAACCTTCCGTTGCAAGCAGCCAACCGGCCTTCATCCCTTCCTCGATTAGCTTACCCATTCTGGACATCTCTTCCTGAGAAGGGGGAACTCCTTTTTCTACGCCCTTGTAGATGCTGATAAATTTCATGACGATCTCCTTATAGGTTTTGGATTCGGCAGTAAATTGCCGGATATTGAAGAACGATGATGATTTCCTTCCCCACAGTGCGACGAACGACATGCCCCGAAATCGACGCGAGTAGAGTATCTTTTTTCGCCGTCGTCGATAGAGCGCGGTCAAACGCATGCTTCAATAAAACGTGGAAGAAAATGCACGCAACCGTCTCGTTCGAGAATCCTGGACGCCAATCCGGCATTTCTCCGGCGTTGGTGGCGGGCTTTGTCCAACGCGCGATCTCGCGTTCCAGCAGCGCATCCCACAAGTGCCAGAACAATGGTGCGGCCACGGCTTGTGCAACCTCGCACGCTCGCTCCGGAACCACGAGGGTACTCCGCAGGCAAGGTACGAATGCGGCGGAAACAACGAGTAACGCGGGAATCAATCTCTTTTTCATCGGTCTGCCCTCCTTACCTGTAAGTTGCCGCCGCCGCGTATGCCGGGCGTGCGACTCTACTTCCTTTTCTCCAGTTGTTTCCCCAACTCTTTCGCGCGATCGACCGCTTCACTCTGCCCGAAGTCTTCCATCTCGAAGAATTGCCGCAGTTCGATCTCGCCTTCCTTGCCCGGACCCTGCGGATTTGGGACTCGCTTGGCCCACTCGACGGCCTCTTCCCGAGACTTCACCTGAATGATCCAGTACCCAGCGATCAGTTCCTTGGACTCGGTGAAGGGACCGTCGACGACGGTCCGCTTTCCGCCCGAAAACTTGACTCGTGCGCCCTTCGAACTCGCTTGCAGCCCGGCGGCATCCAGTAGTACGCCCGCCTTCATCAGTTCCTCGTTGTACTTGCCCATCGCGGAAAGCAATTCTTCGCTCGGCATCACGCCTGCTTCCGAGTCCTTACTGGCTTTCACAATCATCATGAATCGCATCGTTCTATCTCCTTTGGATTGGGCCAGGACCTGGGCTTCCATTCGGCCTTTGCCGCCTAAATTCTGCCTACACCCTAACGTCGAACCAGACCCGTCAAAATCGACATACCACCATCGTTATTTCTTGGCTTTGGCCATCGGCACCTCGAGAAACCCCTCGCCGTGGAGGTCCGCAGAGCTTGCAACTAGGGTTCTTCTCGCCAACATGGCCGATTTCTCCTCCACTTAGACGTCGAATGACGAGCCTTGAATTAATGCGCTAGACCTCATGTTGACGATTATTCGCAACTGACTGTAACACCGTGAAAGAAAAAGGCTTACTGCGGACAAGGCCCGGACGGCGGCCCGTCGCTCCGTCGGAATAAAGTACTTGTAAGGTAAACAGAAATCGGTATGATACTTCGCGGTCCCGCAGACTGAGTCAAAATTCCGTTCGTTTTTAAGCGAAACCACCCATGACCCATGCCACGTGTGTGTTCTCTCTTTGCGTTCTATGTCTTGTCGGGTTTACAAGCGGGTGCGGTGGAGGAGCAACGGCTCCAACGAATCCGGCATCGACCTCGAATCCCGTACCGGCCATCGCCGCAGTCACTCCATCCTCCGTCGCAGCGGGTTCAACGGACATGTCCGCCACAATCGCAGGCTCAGGATTTATTCCAGCCTCGACGGCGCAATGGAATGGCGCGGCTCTAGCCACGACATATAGTTCAGCTACGACTTTGGGCGTTACACTTCCTGCCAGCGACCTTGCGAATGGAACGGTCGCAAAATTGACGGTCGTAAATCCGTCTCCTGGAGGAGGCACATCCTCGGCGGTCGACTTTTTGGTGAATAATCCGGTACCTGCAATCAGCAGAATCAATCCAACAAGCGTGGTTGCCGGTTCGGGAGACACACTGCTCAATGTCAGCGGTTCGGGATTTGTCGTGTCCACCGTGATTACCTGGAACGGCGCTGCGCTGACCGGCAAATTTGTGAGTGCAACCGAGCTCCAGGCCACCGTGCCGGCGGCGAATCTGTCTGGAAGTTCCGAAGGCGCAATTGCGGCGCAGAACCCGGCGCCTGGAGGTGGAACCTCGGCTGCGACCAAATTTGACGTGAATAGCCCGGCCCCGCTGATCACCGCGATTTCTCCCCGGATTGTTCCGCCTGGTAGCGCAGCAACTATCGCGATTACAGGGACCGGATTCGAAGCAAACTCTGTTGTGTTGTGGAACGGGAAAATCCGGCCCACTACTTACGAGAGTCCGACGCAATTGAAGGTTGCGCTGAGCGCAACAGACCTCCAAACCCAGGAACTCGGGGCATTGCAAGTAAGCAATCCAGGACCCGGGGCGTCCAACAGCACTCCTACAGTGCTCACGGTCACGTCCTTGCCGGTGCCGGTCATTCAGAGCGTCAGCATTGCCAGTGCTCCGGGGCAATTCGGCGGTTGTCCGCAGCTGCAGGTTGTGATCGCGGGCACGAATTTGTCATATGGTGGAACAATTCAAGCGAATGGAGTCTCCTTCCTCAGTCTTCCCTATTCGCAAAACCCCACCACTATTTCCGGTTACTTGCCCCTGGGCTTTGCGAGCAAGCCGGGCGCCTTGTCGTTTACGGTCACGAATCAAGACGGACTGCCTGTAACGTCCGATCCGTTTCCGTATCCCTCGATCAATCCACCGGTATTGGCACTGTGCGCGAACCCCTCTCCAGCGACGGTCTTTCTCTCGAGCAGTTTCTCGTTCGCCGTGCAGCCGTCCGAAGTGAATGTTAGCGGCAACGGAACGGTCACTCTCGGGAGCCTTCCGGCCGGTGTCACGTCTACGTCCACCAGTGTGCCTCTTCCTCCCACAGGTGCGACGGTTCACCTGAAGGCCGCAAACTCGGTAGCTGCAGGAACATACGACCTAACATTGAATGGCACAGCGGGAAGCGCGATGGCCACAGGCGACTTCAACTTCACCGTAAGTACCGCACCGCCGCCGACGTTCTTTTTCGTTTTGCCGTTTAGCTCAGAGATGGGCGTCCCAATCGGTGGAACGGGGAGTCTCCAGTACAACACGTTTGTGAACGGCAGCGGCGACTACGACGTCACCCCTTCGGTGACTGGTTTGCCGCCGGGAACGACCGCGACTTTCTCGCCTACCGTATTTACCGCCGGTCAAAGCGTGACTATCACGCTAGCAGCAGCCAGCAATGCTCCCGTAACGCAAAACGCGTCCGTGACACTCATCGGGACACCTTCCGCTCCGGTAGCAAGCGTCACCACCAACTTCTTCGCCGACGTCACGCAGCCCCCAGGCTCCCTCCCTGGCAATCGCACCGACTTCGTGGCTACGGCAGGCACGCCGTTCGCCGCCGCTTACGATGCCACCCACAACTTGATCTTCTCCAGCAATCCCGATTGGAATCGTATCGATGTCATCTCCAACGTAACGCACAAAATCGTAAAGAGCATCCCGGTTCGGGCGCCACGAGGACTGGACATCACCCAAGACAATTCTCAGGTGTGGGTGCAAACCGCTTCGCCGAATGTCTACGCGATCAACACGGCTTCATTTCAGACCAGCCACTATTCGTTGCCTGATCATTCCGTCGGCAGCTCCGGCCTTCCGCTGCTGTTTTCCACCGACCGGCTGCTGGCGCTATCCGACGGAACCTTGTTTCTTTTTTTCAACGATTCCGGGAGCACCGGCAGCGCACAGCCTGCGGTCTGGAACCCTCAAACGAATCAAATCAACGTGCTGAACAGCGGCCCGATTTCAGCATGGGGAGTTCCAGTCCGAAGCGGCGACGGAACGCGGGTCTACTCCTCTAATGACACGTACGCGACTGGTGTCGAGATGTATGACGTAAGCTCGCGCACCGTTATAACGCTTGGCCAAGGAACAAACTATCCTCCTGTGGCCGCCGTGAACCACAACGGATCCAAGCTCGTGTTGGGTACTGGAAGCACCTTGGTTTTGTACGACTCCAACCTAAGCATGTTGGGCACCGTACCGGGAGCCCTGACAGGATTCGGGACCGACTTCCCGCTCGACGGTGGATTGTTATTCAGTTCGGACAACACCAAACTCTACGAAGTTGGTGTCTACAATGGCCTCGCAGTCGTTCTTACTATCGATGCGTCGACCTTGAACGTCCTGGGTACCGCCCCGTCCGCACCTACAAACCCTGTAGGCACCAGCGGCGCGGCCGGCACAGCCACGCCTTTCGCCATCGATTCCGCCGGAATAATTATCGGCCTGCAGAATTTCGGCATTTCGTTTGACGACTCCACCTTCTATCAGAACTATGTGATAAATCAGCCCGGTTTTCATCAGGCCTCCGAATATATCGCCACGTATGCGGGCCCTCTAGCGGGTGGCGCGGTTTCCAGCCTCCTACAGGTGCCCAGTCTTATCCCCGATGTGTGGTTTGGTCAAACCCGTGGCTCGGCCGATATCTCTCAGGGCCTACTCACGTTCACCTCTCCGCCCAGCGCCACGCCCGGCCCCGTGAACGTCAAATTTATTTTTCCCGACGGCGAGCAGGAGTTCTATCCTCAGTTGTTCTCGTACGGGACTTTTCCGGCATACGCAGTGACGTCAGGCTCCTCACCAGATGGCGGCGCGCCCGCCCAAGTGGTTGGATACGGGCTACCTCAGGATGTGAGTGGCGGAACCGTGACGGTCGGTCCCAACACCGCGACGATCACCACCATGATGGGTCAATATCCGCCGCTCAGTGGAGAGCCTTACCCCTCCACCATCCTCGCGTACACCTTCCCGCCAGGAGCTCCCGGCCGCTCCGATCTTCAGGTCACCACTCCGATTGGCAGTGGCACCCTTCCTAAAGCCATCTTTTACGCCAAGAGCGTCACCGACTATGCCTCGGCCGATACATTCACTGCCGTTCTTGTTGATCAGAAGCGACATCAGGTCTATCTGTCGGCAGGAGACCACGTCGATGTGTTCTCCGCAACGTCGAATCAGTTCCTGGCTCCCCTTCAGCCTGCGGCGCAAGGCTCCCAAAAACTATTCGCAGGGCTCGCCCTGACTCCCGATGGCAGCCAGTTGCTGGCCGCGGATTTAATCGACGGTTCACTTGCAGTGATCAATCCCGACTCACCTGCAAACACTTACGCCATTCCCGTTGCTCCCACTGGACCAGGTGTCAACGGTTGCGCAGTGGGCCCGTTGTACGTAGCCGCGACGTCAACGAACCTGGTCTTCGTGACCACTGGCAGCTTGCCGCACCCTTCCTGTCCTCCCTACGGCGGTCTCTACATCGCCAACCTCCAGACTCACACCGCTGCCCCATCGACCGGCTTCCAATGCCTGGGAGCGATTGGAGCCGAGGCTAGCAGCGATGGAAACTTTGTGGCCCTTGGTGGACCGCCGTGCATCTACTCCGCGCAAACTGCGTCCTACGCCAAAGGACAATTCCCCATGTATTACGGATCCACTGGTATCGCCATTTCTGCGGATGGAAATGTCATCGGCTCCGGCCAAGTTCTTGGCGACTTGGCGCCAAACATTCAGGGCATCGTCCCCCACCCGATCGCGCTCTTCGGCCCCACGATCCAGCTAAACCCGCCAAAGCTTTTACTGGAGCCACGATTGAATGCCTCAGGAAGTTTGTACTATTTTGCCTATCCGAACTATTTCGAGATCGCTGACGTAGCGCACGCCACCTTACGGATGCGCTTTGCACTGACGCAAACAATTCAAGACACTGCGACCCCCCTGGCGATCGATTCGGGAGGCCGCTTCGTCTACCTGCTGACCGACAAAGGATTAACGGTAGTCGACTTTGGGGCCGCCCTGCTTTCCATCGGGCATCTTAGCCAACAGAATGCCTCGCCAGGCTCCCAGGTCGTTGTGCGGGGCAGCGGGTTCGATTCCAGTACCACGGCCACTGTCGGCGGGATCCCAGCTTTGGTCAGCGTCACCGACGAAAACACCCTGATGCTGACCGTTCCCGCGGCCCGTTCAGGAGCAGAAGACATCGTCCTCATGCGTAGCGACGGCGAAACGTACACACTGGAAAATAGCGTCGTACTTCCCTAGCAAGGAATGCAAAAGCCGTCTCTGTGGCGGGGGTTAGAAATGCAACTAAAAGGTTGCGTTTCTCATTGGCGCATCCTAATATGCAACTTGGAGGTTGCGTCATAAATGGACAATCGAATTGAAAAGCGTATCGAACTCAAAGCGCCGATTTCCCGTGTCTGGCGCGCGCTCACCGACTACCGCGAATTTGGCGAGTGGTTTCGCGTGAAACTGGATGGCCCATTCGTGCCAGGCCAGATCTCGCGGGGCCAAATTACCTACCCTGGTTACGAGCATCTTAGATGGGAGGCCGTCGTGCAAAAGATGGAGCCCGAGCGGTTATTTTCCTTGACGTGGCATCCCTATGCTGTCGATCCCAAAAAAGACTACTCGAAGGAAACACCCACGCTCGTCGAATTCCGACTGGAGAAGACCCCCACCGGCACGCTGCTGCTGCTCACGGAATCGGGTTTCGACAAAATCCCAAGCGACCGCCGCCTCGAAGCCTTCCGCATGAATGATGGTGGCTGGACCGAGCAAATGAAGAACATCGAAAACCATGTCGCGAAAGGCGCATAGCGTCATCACCGCCAAAACGCTGGCGACTGCACCAGTCTTTGCCGCCCTGGGCGACGAGACGCGTCTCGTGATAATTACGAAGCTGAGCGATGGCGAGCCGCGCTCCATCGCTCAGCTTACGCGGGGCTTCATGCTTACCCGGCAGGCCATCACCAAACACCTTCGCGTGTTGGAGAGTGCGGGAATCGTACACAGCGTTCGTTCCGGTCGCGAAAGCCGATTCGCATTCGACCCGGAGCCGCTTGACGAAATGAAGAGATATCTCAATTCCGTCTCCGAGCAATGGGATCAGGCACTATCCAGACTAAAATCGTTCGTCGAACGTTGACCACCCAGGACGGCGCTCTCGATAGCTTGCGCGTGCCTATGATTCGAATACGTTCGTCATACCGCCCCGGAATATTGACGAAGCAATTCGTCCACGGCGTCGTAGCCTGAAGGGATCTCGATACCCGAGACAGACGCACCAGCGCGTAGCAGAGCTTCCACCGATTCGGGCGAACGCCGATCTTTCCAGTAAGAATCAACACAAGCTTTGACGGCGAGTGACAGCGCGGTGCGGCCCTTCGCGTCCAAAGCATTCACCGGCGCCGCGCGTGCAATCAGTTCCCTCACCGCCGCCGGCCACGCGCGCCAGGCGGTTACGTGCAACGCGGTGCTGTCCTTCGCGATGTCGAAATAAGGATCGCCTTCTCGATAGAGCGAGGCGACATTCACCCCTAGTTGGAGCAGATTGCGGATGCCTGCAAGGTTGCCCGCTCCGGAGAATTCAGCTAAAAGCGTTCCTCCACGCTCGTGATCCAGCCGCAGATAACGCGAGAAGCACAGATGGGTCAGTGCGTCCCATCCGTGCGGACCTCCTGTCGCCGTTGCGTTGTTCGGGTCGCGAGCGACAAAGCCCCGCACACCAGCTTCGTCCGCGAGAATGGCAGCGGTGTGGATATTGCTTCCGCCAACACGCAGGGCGCATCCAGTCCGCGGAAAGGGTCGTGCCCACCTTTGCTGAAGTTCAAGTTAGAAACTTTTCGGGTGGAAGTCAATGAGGCTCGATGACGCGAGACCGTTGCGGCAATGACGGCCGCTCGACTTACACACGGTTCCAGACTTACCAGTCAAGTGGTCCGCATCGTTCTGGTTGACCGTTTTTTAAGCGTAGAACGCAGGACGGTTTCGGTTTAGCCTGAAGCATGCGTTTTCGGATCGCGCTTCTCCTCTCCGCCATTGTCGTGATGCTCATCTTGGTTGCATGGCACTTTCGATCCACAAAATCGGCGGTTGCGCCTCCGAATCCGGCCGATGCGAACCCAGATACGCTGGTTCTTTCGACTGGCACGCCAGGAGCAGGCACTTCCTCCGCCAATGCTCCGACAACGATCTACGCCCACAACCTGATGCTGCGAAAAGGCTCGACCGGCTTTCGCATTTACGTCCGCTGGCTGCGCGGGCAGATGGCCCGGACGTCGCGCAATGTGAATCCCTCATTCGACGACCCGGATTCCTTTGCGCTGGATGTGAAGACCGGAGTACTCCACACCAACGTCGGGGATCTGGCGAATTTTCTGAATGACGGCCTGCCAAATTCTCCGCTCAAAGACATCAAGCTTTCCGGCGATGGCGACCAGCTCAAAATCCATGGAACTCTCCATAAGGTTGTGCCGCTTCCCCTGGAGGTAATTGCCACCCTGGGGATTGCCTCTGGCAATCGCATTCAACTGCACGTTACCAAAATTAACGTGCTCAAAATTCCCTTCAAGGGATTGCTTGGCGGCTTTAATGTCACGGTGGCCAGCGTGTTTCATCCCGGCGATATTCCCGGCGTCGAGGTTTCCGGCAACGATATTTTCCTCGATACCGAGAAGGTATCTCCTCCACCGCACATCCGCGGTCAGCTTACCAATGTGCGCATCCGCAACCCCGACTTCGAAGAGATTTACGGCAATGCTCAAGAGGACGTCGCGCGAGTCGAGCAATGGCGGAATTTTCTGCAACTGAATGGCGGCACCATCGACTTCGGAAAGCTCACCATGCGCCATGTGGACCTGATTATGGTGGATCTATCGAACCACGCCTGGTTTGATCTTGATTTGGCCCACTATCAAGACCAACTGGTGAACGGCTATACCCGGATGACACCCCAGGCCGGCATGCAAATTTTCATGCCGAGCCTGGACGAGATACCTGCCGGCAAGAATCAAAACATTAGTATGGAGTGGCTCAAGCACCGCGACGCGCCTCCGCCTCCGGAAATCACTTCACGGTAAAAGCGAACGCCGTTCCAAAAAAATGATCGCGAATGTTGCACAGGGCCCACGGGAGTAGAAACCGTTCTGTTCCCGACGATTCGGCTAGAACAGAAACTGAACCGGCCCCCCATTCCCTCGCCGCACGAACTTTCTTTTTCGGCTATCATAGAGTTGCGAACTCCGCGAAAGGACCGCCAGAATGGCCATCGCCGCAGGCAATTCCTTCAAGACGCGCGACACTCTGAACGTCGGCGCGCAATCCTTCCAAATCCATCGCCTCGAAGTGCTAGAAACGCAAGGCATCTCAACGCTCGCTAGACTTCCTTTCTCCCTCCGCGTTCTGCTCGAAAATTTGCTGCGCTTCGAAGATGGCCGCACCGTTCACCCCGAAGACATTCGCGTCCTCGCCGGATGGACTCCGGGCATCGCGCAAAAAGAAATCGCCTTCATGCCCGCTCGCGTTTTGTTGCAGGACTTCACGGGTGTGCCGGCGGTCGTGGACTTCGCCACTATGCGCGAAGCCATGAAGCGCATGGGCGGCAATCCCAAGCGCATCAATCCGCTCTTCCCCGCCGAGTTGGTCATCGACCATTCCGTGCAGGTCGACAGTTTCGGCAGCGTTAATGCCTTTGGCTTGAACGCCGAACTCGAATTTCAACGCAACGTCGAGCGTTATGCTTTCCTGCGCTGGGGCCAGACCGCGTTCCAGAATTTCAAGGTCGTTCCGCCGGACACCGGCATTTGCCATCAGGTCAATCTCGAATATCTAGCTCGCGTCGTCTGCGCGATGCCCAGCGGCAACAAGTTTGAGGCCTATCCCGATTCCGTTGTAGGCACCGATTCGCATACCACTATGGTCAACGCACTCGGCGTCTTCGGTTGGGGCGTTGGCGGCATCGAAGCAGAAGCCGCCATGCTCGGCCAGCCTTCTTCGATGCTGGTTCCCGAAGTCGTCGGCTTCCGCCTCCACGGCAAGCTCAGCGAAGGCGCCACGGCCACCGATCTTGTCCTCACCGTCACCGAAATGCTGCGCAAAAAAGGTGTCGTCGGCAAATTCGTCGAGTTCTACGGCACCGGCCTTTCCAGCTTGAGTGTTCCCGATCGCGCGACCATCGCCAACATGGCCCCAGAATACGGCGCAACGATGGGCTTTTTTCCCGTCGATTCTGAAACGCTCGCGTACCTCCAATTCACCGGCCGCACTCACGAACAGATCGCGCTGGTGGAAGCGTATTGCAAAGAGCAGTTCCTGTTCCGCACCGACTCGACTCCCGAGCCTCTATTCAACGACAAGCTGGAACTCGATCTCGCTACCGTCGAATCCACCGTC
>Ga0137403_10004403_pt1 | contig 16597 bp, 14 predicted proteins | sample CZOMad2_1_16fung_FD_122057 | JGI IMG/M metagenome (GOLD analysis project Ga0137403, IMG submission 122057) | Vadose zone soil fungal communities from Angelo Coast Range Reserve, California, USA - CZOMad2_1_16fungal (Hybrid Assembly) | ecosystem: Environmental > Terrestrial > Soil > Vadose zone...
CCTTCACGACCACATCTCTGTGGTCGCGGATGCTGACCGCCGCGCGCGCGTCATGCGCAATCATAGCGGCACGCATCTCATTCATGCCGCGCTGCGCAACATTCTCGGCACGCACGTGAAGCAAGCTGGCTCGCTCAACGCGCCCGAACGAATGCGTTTTGATTTTTCGCATTTTGCGCATGTCGATCCCGAAGAGTTGCGAGACATCGAGCAGCAGGTGAACGACGAAATCCGCCACAACACGGAGGTGGGGACGGAAGTTACGTCGCTGGATCATGCGCTGGCTTCCGGAGCGCTGGCTTTCTTCGGCGACAAATACCCGGAGAGCAATGTGCGCGTGGTGACCATTCCGGACGAGCGCGCGCCGCGCGGCTTCTACTCGAAGGAACTCTGCGGCGGCACGCACGTGCACCGCATCGGCGACATCGGTGTGCTGAAGATCACCAGCGAAGGCTCGGTTGCAGCCGGTGTCCGGCGCATCGAGGCGGTCACCGGCATCGGCGCACTCGAACATTTTCAAAAGCAGGCTGAAGTACTGACGCAGGTGGCGCATCAACTCAACGTGGCGGAGGATTCGGTGCTGGCGACGGTCGAGAAGATGTCGCAGACCGTGAAGCACCTGGAAAAAGAATTGGAGACGCAGAAGCGCAAAGGGGCGCTCGGGCAGCTTGACGAACTGGCAGCCAAAGCTCAAGTCATCAAGGGCGTAAAGGTGGTGGTGGCCGAGGTCGACAATATCGACCGGGAAGGACTGCGGCAACTGGTAGACTCGCTGAGGCAGAAGCTGGGGTCCGGAGTGGTGGCTCTAGGGATGCCGGATGACGGGAAAGTGGCGCTAATCGCCGGCGTGACCAAGGACCTGACGGCTAAAGTCCATGCTGGCAAGCTGATACAGACGCTGGCGACCAAGCTAGGCGGAAAAGGCGGCGGCCGGCCTGACCTGGCGGAGGGTGGCGGAACGGACACAGCTGGCCTAAAAAGTGCCCTATCAGGCATCCCCTCCCTTCTAGAGCCGCTGTTATAATTGGGAGCAGCTATTTGGCCGCCCGGAAGGGTGGCTGGCAGCGCCAGAGCCCGCGTTCAGCGGGAGGCCGTTTGCGCGCCTTTGAGCAAATGGGCCTGCGTTTACGGGAGCACAGACCCTTCGAGGCTCAAGGCGAGCTCAAGTCTGGCTACTCAGAACGATGAAGACAAAAACCATCCCGGTCTGCATCGCCCCAATGTGCATACTATTGGTAACGCTGGCTTTGTATCCGAGGCCGGCGGCGGCGCAGATTGCCTCGGTCACGGACCAGGGCGGGCGCAAGCTCTTCGTGAACCAAGAGCCGCCCAATCTCATCAAAACGGCAGTGTCAAAATCGCGTGGTACCATCTACCTGCCCGGCGAGAACACCTTTGGCGGCAATTCCCGGCCGTGGATGAGCATTGACCGCGACGGCGTAGAAAAGCTCGTCCGCGAAGCTGCGGAACGCCACCACGTTGATCCTGCGCTGGTTCGGGCAGTGATCGAGACGGAATCGAACTGGAATCCGCGAGCGGTTTCGCGCAAAGGCGCGGGCGGGCTGATGCAACTGATTCCCACGACGGCGCAGCGCTATGGCGCAAACGATTTATTTAACCCGGAACAAAACATTGATGCCGGGGTTAGACATCTAAAGAGTTTACTGCAGCGCTACAATGGGAATCTGGACCTGGCGCTGGCGGCGTACAATGCGGGAGAAGGCGCGGTGGACCGGGCGGGCGGGATTCCGCACTATCGCGAGACCAAGAATTATGTGCAGAAAGTCCAGAACGCGTACTTCCGGCCAGGCTCCGGGCGATTGGCGGATGCGTTCATCAATACGCGGGCGATCCGCCGTGACGTTAACGCGAGTGGGCGAATTATTTTTTCCAACGACTAGCGAATTTGGTGCAGGCTGTTTGGGGCGGTAGCAAGAATGGTGGCGGGACCAAAAAATCTCCACAGGCTGTTCGCCTGCGTTTCGCCGGTTTTCGTGATACTGGCGGTGACGCTGCTCGGCGGGACTGTCCTCTCCCAAAAGACTCTCGCAGCAAATCCTCCTAGAGATCGCAACGCTACTGCGGACCTTCCGAATGGAACGCGGCGGAGCGCTGCGTCCGCGCAGTTTGCAAAAGCGGAAGAACAGCGCGCGGCGCTGAACAGCAAACCTTCCGAGAAGCGCATGTTGGCGGATTACAAGCAGGCGGTGGCCACCTACCGGCATTTGGCGTTGATTACGCCGCGAGCGCCGGAAGTGCCGGATTCGCTGGTGGCGCTAGGCGAGCTTTATACGGAGATGGGCGATCGATTCGGGCGGAACTATTTCCAGTTCGCGGTGGATTCTTATCAATTTCTGGTGCGGGAGTATCCGGCGAGCCGGTATACGCAGGAAGCGGTACTGCGCACTGCGAAATTGCAGCGCGATCAGTTGAACGAACCGGCGTTGGCGATGAAGACGTATGCGGATTTCTTGAAACGGTTTCCGCGATCGCAACGGAAACGCGAAGCGCAGGAAGCGATGGCGGAGTTAGCGCTGTTGCAGAACGGCGATAGCACAGGCAGTGGCCCGGAGAAGAGCGCTTCGGAAAAGAGCGTTACTGGGAGTTCGGCTTCCGCGAGGAGCGCTGCGACACAGCCGCGGGAATCGGTTGCGGTTACGGATGATGCGGAGATGGCTCCGGCGCGGTCTTCGATTTACGGACGGGGAGTTTCTGGCGGCATGAGCCGGGCGGATGCGGAAACGGTTCCGCGGTTGCGGCGAATTCGCACCAGCGCGAGCGGCGATGCCGCGCGGGTGACCATCGATCTCGAAGACAGCGTGCAGTACAGCTCGGCGCGCATTGCGAACCCCGATCGAATATTTTTTGATCTGCATGCGGCGCGATTGACGCCGGAGCTTGCGCGCAACAGCATCAAGACCGAAGGCGAGCTGCTGACAGCGATTCGCGTGGCGCAGAATCAATCAGGCGTGGTGCGAGTGGTACTGGACGTGAATGGCGTGAAGGATTACACGGCTTCACTGACGCACAATCCGACGCAGTTGCTGATCGACCTTTACGGCAGCCCGCGCGTTCCGGTGCAGACGGCGAAGGCGAAGAAAGCCACGCCCGCCGAGAACGACGAAGCCGAACAAGATAACGGTAGCGGGACACACGCAGCCGAAACGGGGCGCAGCAATGCCGACGCCCCTACAACAACGGCCAAGGGTGTGAATGGACGGAGCGCGATCGTGGCTTCGACGGGAGCTGCGACGAATACGGCGAATTCGGAGGCGAGCACGCCGATTCGCACTACGCTGCCGACCGCAAAATCGACGCGATCGAAGACCTCCGGCAAGCCAAATGGCAAACCGGACTTGATGCAGCCGGTGTCTTCACCGCAACCGACGCGGGACGGCGGATCGACTTTGACTCGCACCCTGGGATTGAAGATTGGGCGCATCGTGATAGACGCGGGGCATGGCGGGCACGATACGGGAACGATTGGACCGACCGGATTGATGGAGAAAGATTTGTGCCTGGATGTGGCGCTGCGGGTGGGAAGGATTATTCAGCAGCGGCTGCCTGGCGCGGACGTGGTGTACACGCGATCGGACGATACGTTTATCCCATTGGAAGAGCGGACGGCGATTGCGAACCAGGCCAAGGCAGACCTGTTTATTTCGATTCATGCCAATTCAAGCCAGGATCATGGCGCGCGCGGCGTGGAGACCTACTACTTGAACCTGAAGGGGTCTTCGGAAGCGATGGAAGTGGCGGCGCGGGAGAATGCGTCTTCGCAACAAGGAATTCATGAGTTGGAAGACATGGTCAAGCAGATCGCGCGAACGGAGAAGATCGACGAGTCCAAGGAGTTTGCGCAGGATGTGCAGGGTTCGCTGACTTTGCGGATGCAGAAATCCGCCAAGACGGTGAAGAATCGCGGGGTGCGCAAGGCGCCGTTTGTGGTGCTGATTGGCGCGGATATGCCGTCGATCCTGACGGAGATTTCGTTCTTGAGCAACGCGGCGGATGAGCAACTGCTGAAAAAGCCGGATCACCGGCAGAAGGTGGCTGAGGGCATTTATCAGGGCGTGGCCAGCTATCTGCAGAGTTTGAATAGCGTTACGGTGAATTTGCCTCCGCGAGCGCCGTCCGGCAAGACTGAGGACCCATCCAAGGTCCGGCCAGTTGAACAATCCCGAAACCAGAACTAACCTAGTGGTGTCTAATGCCACTGTAGGGATGGCCTCTCGGGATGCGTAAATCTTGCGTTATGGCTGCTGTCGCGCTGGCGCTCGCCGCCGCGCCCTATGGTTACGCTCAGACCGTCCTGCAGGGAAGCCTGTTGCCGCATTCGTTCGGTAGCTTTACTTGTAGTGTCGTCGCGGATGACGCGGATCCGAATCCCGGACGAAATCTAGTCGAGGTGCAGAAGGAAGCTGGACCCGTGCAGAGTGACGTGTGCAGCTACCGTTCTGGCGACATCAAAATGCACGTACGTCTGGATAAGTATCACGATCCGAGCAGCGCGTACGAGGTTTACACCGCGCTCCTGACCCCGGACATGCATCCATCGACCGTTGGAGAGTTGTCGGGCGTCGACAAGGACCGATTGCTGATGCTGCTGGGCGATTTCGTCTTGGATGTTCGCGACTACCACAGTGCTTCGACAGCGGACTTGCAGCAACTGGCCAAACTCGTTAAGAGCCACGCTGACAAAGCACCACTGCCGCCGATTCGGTCGTACTTGCCGGAGGGACTCAGCGATGGGACGCAGCGGTATTCGCTGGGGCCGGCAGGGTTCCGGGCGGCGCTGGAGCGCCTGCGGCGCAGCGAGTATGCGACGCTGGCCCCGGAAGTGGGATTCGAGAATGGCGCCGAGGTGATGCTGGCGGAGTATCACAAGCATGCGGATTCGGCGGTGTTGCTGCTGGTTGCGTACCCGACGCCGCAGTTGGCGGAGCAGCATTTGCATCATTTGCAGACGATTTTGCCGGGCATTGCGAAACAAGGCGAAGCGCGGATTGAGCGCAAGGGATCGTTGCTTTCGCTGGTGCTGGGAGCGACTGCGCCGGCGTATGCGGCTAGCCTGCGGAGCGCGGTGAACTATGAGACGCAGGTGACCTGGAATGAAGGATCGCATGCGTTGACGGATCCGCCTTGGGTGATCGTGCTGAGCCGGATTTTCTACGCCACCGGATTCTTTCTGGTGGTGGCGATTGTGTTGGGTGTGGCGTTTGGCGGGGTGCGGGTGCTGACCAAGCGGTTCTTCCCCGGCAGGGTGTTTGACCGGACTAAGGACCTGGAGGTCCTGCAATTGGGGTTGAGCGGCAAGCGCGTAGATTCGGATTTTAATTAGCGATGAAAATCGAAGGACCGCCTCGGAAGGCGGTCCCTACAACGGCGGCGGTGTAGACACCATGCTGGGTTAGCGGCGGAAAAGCGGCGTCGAGCCGCCGCACTCCAAAAAAAAGGCGCGCACTACGCGCGGCCGGTACCACGGCAAGAATCGACGGGGATGTAACGGAGTTTGCCGCAGGGCGTCTAACTTAAGGAGAGTGTGTTTCTGTTTGGCCTGCACTGCAAGGTGTCATAAAATCGTAAGTTGAAGTGACGGAGATTCTATCGCTGTGATGCGCCTGGGACATCTTTCCATTCGTGAAACGTTTGTTGTGAGAGCTGGGGCGTTAGTGGCGTTGCCGCTAGCGATGGCGGGAGCTTTGTGGTTGGCAGGCTGCCAGAAGACGTCGGCTGGGGGCGCGGGTACGGGTGCGCCGCAAGCTATGCCGGTACAGGTGATCGTGGCGAAGGCGGAGGCGATTCCGGATACGACGGAGTACCTTTCGGTGCTGAAATCGCGGCGCTCTTCGAACATCAATCCGCAGGTCGAAGGCCTAGTGACCAAGATCCTGGTGAAGTCCGGCGATCACGTAGCCGCAGGCACGACGCTGCTGCAGATCGATCCGTTGAAGCAAGAGGCGACGGTGAGCAGCCAGGAAGCGTCGCGAGCCGCGCAGGAAGCGAACGTGAAATACGCGCAAGTGAACCTGGAGCGGCAGCGGCGGCTGTTCGAGGCGGGTGTGACGCCGAAACAAGATTTGGACAACGCGCAGACGACTTACGATGCGGCAGTATCGCAACTGAAGGCGCTGGACGAACAAGTGAAGCAACAACGCGTGGAGTTGCGTTATTACGGCGTTACAGCGCCGATGGCTGGCATCGTGGGAGACATTCCGGTCCGGGTGGGCGACCGCGTAACCGTGGCGACGCTGTTGACCACGGTAAACGACCCCGAAGGGCTGGAAGCTTACATTTATGTTCCCGCGGATAAGGCGCGCGGCTTGAAGCTCGGCGTTCCAGTGCGGCTGGTGGATGAAACCGGAAAGACTTTGGCGGATGCGCGGCTGAGCTTTGTTTCGCCGCAGGTCGATCCGGACACGCAGACCGTGCTGGCGAAGGCGACCATTGAGAATGCGCAAGGCAAGGTGCGCATTTCGCAACAGGTGCGCGCGCAACTGACCTGGGGCGTGCATGACGGTCCGGTGATTCCGGTGCTGGCGGTAACGCGAATCAACGGGCAGTTCTTTGCCTTCCTGGCGGTGAACGAGGGCAAGAGTACGGTGGCGCGGCAGCGGATTTTGAAGCTGGGCGATGTGCTCGGCAACAACTTCGTGGTGCTGGACGGGTTGAAAGCGGGCGACCACATTATTGTTTCCGGAACGCAATTTTTGCAGGACGGCGCGCCGGTCAGCGACCAAGTGCAAGCGAGTCCGGCGAGCAACAACGGCCCAACTCACTAGGCGCTTGCCATCCCAATGAGCGCGGACCACTCCATGCAACCCGAAAAGGGCCAGCCACAAGCCGGTACCGGCTTTGTCGATTTCTTCATCGGCCGGCCGGTATTCGCGACGGTGTGCGCGCTTTTCATTATTCTGGCCGGCGCGATTTCGATTCCTTCACTGCCGATCGCGCAATTCCCCGCCCTGGCACCTCCGCAAGTCGTGGTGACCAGCGTGTACATTGGGGCGAACGCACAGACCGTGGAATCGGCGGTGACCATTCCTCTGGAGCAAGCGATCAACGGCGTCGAGGGGATGAAGTACATTCAGTCAACGAGCGGGAATGATGGCACGAGCCAGATCACGGTGACGTTTGATGTGGAACGGAACGTGGATTTGGCTTCGGTGGATGTGCAGAACCGCGTGAACCAAACGCTGGGACGGCTGCCTGCCGACGTGAAGAACACCGGAGTGATCGTTACGAAGCAGTTGGGAGCAGGATTCGTGTTCGGCGCAGGAGTGTATGCGGAGCACAACGAGTACGACAGCCTGTTTCTGAGCAACTATCTTGACGTGTATGTGAAAGACGCGCTGAAACGCGTGAAGGGCGTGGGCGACGCGATTATTTTTGGCGAACGCAAGTACGCGATGCGCTTGTGGCTAGACCCGGCAAAAATGGCGGAGCGCGGCCTCTCCGCTACCGTGGTGCTGAGCGCACTGCAGGAGCAGAACGTCACGGTGGCGGCGGGACAAGTCGGGCAACCGCCTTCGCCCGCTGGGCAGGACTTTCAATTCAGCGTGCGGGCCGTGGGGCGGCTGAGTGACGCGACTGAATTCGGCAACATCGTCTTGAAGTCCGGCACGGACGGAACGCTGGTGCGAGTGCGCGACGTGGGCCGAGCGGAACTGGGCGCGGAGAACTACGGAACGATTCTGCGATTTAACGGGCACGACGCGGTGGGTATGGCCATCACGCAGCTTCCGGGCGCGAATGCGCTGGACGTGGACAAAGCTGCGAAGGCGGAACTGGAGCGGCTGGCCAAGAGTTTTCCACCAGGGATCAAGGCAGCGGTGGCGTTCGACACAACGACCGTAATCGGTGAATCGATTCGCGACGTGCTGATCACGCTGGCGGAAGCGATCGTGCTGGTGATCGTGGTGATTTATTTGTTTTTGCAGGATTGGCGAAGCACATTCATTCCGGCGATCACGATTCCGGTATCGCTGATCGGGACGTTTGTGTTCGTGAAGCTGCTGGGATTTTCGATCAACACGCTGACGCTGTTTGGCATCACGCTGGCGACCGGGCTGGTGGTAGACGATGCGATCGTAGTGATCGAGAACGTCGAGCGGCACATCGTCGAGGGAATTACCGAGCCGCACAACGCAGCGTCGGCAGCGATGAAAGAAGTGGCCGGGGCGGTGATCGCGACTTCGCTGGTGTTGGTGGCGGTATTCGTGCCGGTGGCGCTGTTTCCGGGAACGACGGGCATTCTGTTCCGGCAATTCGCTCTGACCATAGCATTTTCCGTATCAATCTCTGCGTTCAACGCACTGACGCTGACTCCAGCCCTCTCCGCCATTTTCCTGGGGCATCACCGGGAGCGCGCGCAGGGAATGTTCTTCAAGGCGTTCAACCGGGTGATCAGCGGCGGCACGGAGATTTATCGCAATACGCTGCGTCGCGTTATCAACTGGCGCGCGGTGACGCTGGTGGCGTTCGCTGGAGTAATCGGGCTGACGTATTGGGTGTACCAGCGCGTGCCACGCGCGTTCATCCCGGAGGACGACCAGGGGTACATTATTCTGGTGGTGCAGGCGCAACAGGGCGCATCGCTGAATCACACCCGCGATGTCTGCGCGCAGGCGGAGAAAGCACTGGAGGATATTCCCGAAGTGGCGGGAGCATTTACCATCGTGGGATTCGGCGCGGCAGGAAGCGCGCCCAACCGGGCCATCCTGTACGCGAAGCTGAAGGAATTTGAAGAGCGCAAAGGACCGGGGCAATCGGCCCAAGCAGTGATTCAGCGATTGCGCGGACCGCTTTCGGCCATTTCCGGAGGATTGGTGGTCCCGTTCAATCCGCCCGCGGTGCAGGGTTTGGGACAATTCGGCGGATTCCAGTATGAACTGGAAGATTTGGGACGCAATTCGCTGCAGACAATTTCGGATGCGGCCACCAAGCTGACGATTGAAGGAGCCAAGGGCAAAGAAGTGGTCGGATTGTTCACTACGTACACGGCGAACGATCCACAGTACCTGGTGCAGATCAATCGCGAGAAAGCGAAGAGCTTGCAGGTGCCGTTCAGCGAAGTGACGAATGCGCTGCAGGTGTACATGGGCTCGGTGTACGTGAACGATTTCGACTTCAACAACCGGGCGTATCGCGTGTACGTGCAAGCGGACAGCCAGTTCCGCGCAGAGCCGAAGGATATCAGGCAGTACTACGTGAAATCGCAAACTGGGGCGATGATCCCGCTCGACAATATCGTGAGCGTGGCGCAAGCAGCGAATCCACAAGTGATCAGCCATTTTAATTTGTTCCGGTCGGCGGAAATCAATGGGTCCGCGGCGCCAGGAAAGAGCTCCGGTGAAGGAATCTCGGCGATGGAAGGGCTGTCGAAGAGCGCTTTGCCGAGCGGCATGACGTTTGAATGGAGCGGACTATCGCTGGAAGAAATTCAGTCGGGCGGGAAGGCTTTGATCTTGTTTGCGCTGGGCATCGTGGTGGTGTACCTGACGCTGGCGGCGCAGTACGAGAGCTATGTGCTGCCGTTTATCGTGTTGCTGGCGGTGCCCGTGGCGATTCTGGGCGCGATCGGAGCACAGGCGCTACGCGGGTTGCAGAATGATGTGTACTGCCAGATCGGGCTGGTGATGTTGATCGGCTTGTCGAGCAAGAACGCGATCCTGATCGTGGAGTTTGCGGAACAACTGCGCAGCCAGGGGATGGGCACGATTGAGGCGGCGATCGAATCAGCACGCATCCGGCTACGGCCAATTTTAATGACTTCGCTGGCGTTTATTCTGGGCGTAGTGCCGCTGGTGCTGGCGACGGGAGCAGGGCGCGCGGGAAGAATTTCCGTGGGGACGACGGTGTTTGGCGGGATGATCGCGGCGACTTCACTGAATTTGCTGTTTATTCCGGTGCTGTATGTGATTGTGCGGAGCATCGTGCCGGGAAGACCGAGGAAGGAAGCGCCAGCGGCGGCGTAAGATCGCGTTGGACCGCACGGCAGGAAGCACATGAAACAGATCGACAAGTTTGAATGCACGGTGACGACCAAGCGGCCGTTTGGCTGCATGGAACTGTGGGCTGGAAACGAGCGGGTGCACCGGCAACTGAATTTGGCGGGCCTCGAAGGTGACGTGATCGCGCAGCCTTCGGGAAGCGAAAGCGGCGGCGATCTCTCGGCGGTGTTCTCCTGCAGCGACGATGTAGCGCGCGTGGTGCTGGCGGATTGCGTGGGGCACGGTTACGAAGCGAGCGCGGTGGCGCGGCACGTACACAATTTGCTGCACAAGTTTCGCGACGTCGAAGATACGCCGGCGTTGCTGGCGGCGTTGAACGACGAGTTCACGCTTTCCAACGAACAAGCAGAAGGCCCGCTGCGGCTGACAACGGTGGTAACGGGAACGTTCGACGGACGCACGAACGAATTTCGCTATGCTTACGCAGCGCACCCTCGCATGCTGCAGTGGGTCGCGCGTGAAAGCAGGTTTCTGGAGCTTGGCGAAGGACTCGAAGGCTTGCCGATGGGAATTACTATCGGCGAGCAGTATCTGGAGCAAAGCATACGGCTGTATCCGGGCGACATGATTCTGGCGTTTTCCGACGGGGCGACGGAGGTTTTTGCGGAGAATGGCGAAGAGCTGACTTCGCGGGGCTTTTTGCGGATAGCTGAGGAAACGATCAAGCAGATGGCTGCACCCGCGGTACTGCACGATTTTTCGGAGGCGCTGCTGGACCGGCTGCAGGCTTACCGGGGCGCGGCTGGCGATCTGGCGGATGACGTTACGCTGCTGACGTTGCGGCTCGGCGCTTCCAGCTGATTCCCTTTCCCACTCAGAATGATCCGCGAACGATCAATCCTGGCCTGGCGCCGCCGCGGGACTGGCCGGGTGCGCCGCGAAGTATTGTTCGAGGCTGGCGGCGAGGTCCGAAACGCCGGCCTGAACGTTGCGATTGAGCGCGGCGACTACGGCAGCGACGTCCTTGCCGGAGACCGGCTCATCGTGGGTGTAAGGGTGTGCCCAAAGCGTGTTGCGCGTTTTAGCATCGACGAGCTCAGCTTCGAAGGTCACGCGAGCGACCAGGCCACCTCCCGTGGCGATTTCCTTCATGTCGTAGAGATGTCCGCGCAGGATAAACTCGCCGCGGGCGCTGCTGCGCATGGAATAAATCTCTTTGTAGCGGCCGGAACCTCGCAATTGGCGCACGATAATCTCGTGGAGCATTTCGGAGGGTGGCTCGGTCCATCGTTCGTATTGGTAGAGGCCCATTTCCTCGCGCCCCGAGCCGTAGACGATGCGGTCTTCGCGATACAGATGTGAAGTCTGAAAAGGGCTGACCAGGATGGTGACCGGGAATTGTTCCGCACCGACCGCCGGGCGCAGGTTCTCTTTGACCCCGCCAAGCTGATAGTAGTGGCTTTCCCGCACAGCCCCGCAACCCGCCAGGAGCGCGGCAGCGGTGAGCAGCAAAGCGAAAGATACGAGAATGTTTTTCATGGCAAGTTCCTTGGGTGCATTTCTCATGGCTGCCCCGTTTTGTGTTCCTTGGGCGCCGATGAGCGCAGCAAGGTGTACGGCCGGGCCTTGATGATTTCGGTAAACTCCTTCAGGTTCTCGCTCACGTGGCGCATGTTCTCGAGGATTTCATCAATGTTTTCGGAATTGGCGCCGAGGGTGTTGTTGAGCTGGCCCGTCAGATCCTGAATCGAATCAAGGTTCTGGCGCAATTGCACCAGCACTTTATGAATGTCCGGGCGATCCTCGGTGATCAGCGCGTCCATGTGTTCGAGAGTCTTGTTGGCTTGGCCGGAGGTCTTGCGGAGATCGTCGAGCAGCGGCTCAAGCTTGGCACTGGATTTATCAACATGGTCGAGCGTGGAACGAAGCTTCGGCCGGTTTTCTTCGAGCATGCCGCGAGTATTGGCAATCGTTGCCGATAGATTATTGCGGTTCTGCTCGCTCATCAGATCGTTGATGCGGTCGATGGTCACTTTCAACTCGGTCGCACGCTCATTCATGGTGGTTAGAAGCTGCTGAGCCTGTGGAGCAATGTCGTTGATCCGAGCGGTGATGGCATTAAAGTCCACAAAAGGCTCGGCGGGAAGAGTGCTGCCCGACAGCGCTAGGGCCGCTTGTGGAGTGCCGGGAACCAGTTCGAGGTGATTGTCGCCGAGCGGGCTCATGCTCATGATGCGGACTTTGCTGTCCGTCTTGACGGGCAATTCCGGCTTTACGCTGAAAGTGATTTCAATGCGCGACGGGTCCCTGGGATCTATTCGTAATTGCTCGACGCGGCCGATTTTGGGTCCGCCGGCGTAGCGCACGGCCGCGCCCGGCTCGAGGCCGCCAGCGAAAGGGAACGCTGCGTGAAAGGTCTTGCCGGAGCCGGCAAACGCGCCGGTCAGCACGAACACCGTGGCTACCAGCAGTCCGCCCGCTACTAAGACGAACAATCCAACGATAGCCTGCTCTCGTCTGGCTTCCATGTTTCCTCTCTCTTCCCTGCCTCAGTTCCCGCGGCGCGTACGATCTTTGGTCAACATCTGCAAGTAATCCAGTTCTTGCTCCACTTCGGGCTCGGCAATGCGATCTAGAAACTGGCGAACCCGAGGATGCGTGCTCGCGCGCATCTCCTGCATGGTGCCAAGCGCCACAACGTGTCCTTTGTCGATCAGAACCATGCGATCGGCGATGAGGAAGGCGCTGGCCAGCTCGTGAGTGACTACGATGATGGTCATGTGAAACGCTTTTTTCAACTCGAGGATGAGTTCGTCGATTCCGGCGGCGATGATGGGATCGAGGCCGGCGGAGGGCTCATCGAAAAAAAGAATCTCGGGGTCCATGGACAGAGCGCGGGCGACGGCGGCGCGTTTTTTCATGCCGCCGCTCAGTTGCGAAGGCATGTAGTCTTCGTAGCCGGCGAGGCCGACTTGCTCGAGCTTGAGGCGGAGCATGATGTCGACGGTGGAGTCGGCGAGACGCGTGTGTTCTTTCAGCGGAAGAGCGACGTTTTGGCCAACGGTCATCGAGCCGAACAGCGCGCCGCCCTGAAACGACATGCCCATTTTCTTGCGCGTTTCCTCGCGCTCGTCTGGCGTCATGGTAGCGGTGTTCTTGCCGCGAATCCAAATTTCGCCGGAAGTGGGCGTTTCGAGGCCGACCAAAGTGCGCAACAGGGTGCTCTTGCCGGAACCAGAGCCTCCAAGGATGACCATGGTCTCGCCCTTGCGGACGTCGAAGCTGATGCCATGCAAGATTTCGCGCTGGCCATAGCTGACGCGAAGGTCCCGAATGGAAATCATGGCCTCGCTGGAGGAGTCCATCGTCGGCTCGGGTTGTCCGATCAGAGACGCCACTTTATTTTCCACCGACAAAGAAGAATAGCGCCGTGAAGACGAGATCGACCGCGATGACCATGAAAATCGAGGTAACCACGGCGGCGGTCGTGGATCGGCCAACCTGCTCGGCACCGCCACCAGTGTTCAGCCCTTCGTAGCAGCCAACGGCAGTGATGGTGGCGCCAAACATGACGCTCTTGATAAGGCCGGTGGTGATGTCGCGAATGAAAAGCGCGTCGAGTGACGCGCGAATGTAGCCGATAAAAGTGAAATCCGCCTGAGCGACGCCGAAGAGCGAACCACCGAGCACGCCCATGAAGTTGGCCCAGATGGTCAAGCACGGCAGCATAACGATCATGGCCAGAAACTTGGGAGTGACGAGAAACTGGACCGGATTGATGGCCATGGTCTCCAGGGCGTCGATTTCCTCGCTGACTTTCATGGTGCCGAGTTCTGCGGCGAAAGCGGAGCCGGAGCGTCCGATGACGACGATGGCGGTGATCAGCGGGCCAAGTTCGCGGGACATGGAGATGACTACGGCGCTGGCGACATAGTTGATGGCGCCGAACTTCTTAAGCTCGTAAGCGCTCTGCAACGCGAGGATCAAGCCGATAAAGAACGTGATGAGGGAGAGGATAGGCAGCGCGCGCACGCCGACTTCCATCGCTTGCGAGATGCCGCGTCCCAAACGCAAAGGCTTACCGCGGAATGGAGCGATGAAAACGTACGACGCGGCCTTGGCGCCCAGTTTGGCCAGGCCACCCAGGTAGGCGAGAGTGTCCAACACCGTCTGGCCGATTTGTGTGAGCACACCTGTCATTACCGCTGCTTCCTCCGCCGCCGCACCGCGACGTCGCCGTTCGAGAGGCTACGCCAGGGCGTGCTCCTCGTCATCGTAAACTTCAAAAATCTTGAGCAATCGCGAGAGCTGCAAGACTTCGCGGGCCGCGGGACTGAGGCCGAACAAAATGAAGCGAAGGCCGAGATCGCGGGAAATTTTCAGACCTTCCACGAGAGAAGCCACGCCGGAACTATCGATGTAGCGGACTTTTGTGAGGTTGACGACAACACGCGGCGTTTTGTGCTCACGCATTTCGGTGAGCAGGGTCTTGCGCATTTCGGGGGAGTTGGCCAAGTCAATGTCTCCGGAAACGTCAAAGATGGTCACCTTGTCCATACGCCGAGGGTCGATTTTCACGAGCGCTGCTCCTTTGTAGCCGGGTCGCCTACTACACCGCGTACTTCAGCATCCGCAGGGAATTCGTCTTGCCTTTTCTGCTGTGCTCGACGACGTCCATGCTCTTGCGCATCCACTCCAGCCCCAAACCACCTGGCCGCAATTCACGCGGCGGGGGCGCGTGCAGTTTTTCCTGAGGCATGGGGATACCGCGATCCATGATGACGATTTCGAGCGCGGCCTTGGCGCCTTGTGGAAGCTTGGAGGCAACGGACCAGCAGGTCAAATGGATCGGCATGTCACGCTGGCCACCGTAGGCATGACGCATCACGTTCGCCAGAGCTTCGTCCACCGAACGAATCACGGCGCGCGATCCCTCGGGAGAAAATCCAATGGATTCACTGAGAGCGCAGACGGCGCTACGCACCACGCCCAGCAGCTCCGGATTACTGGCAAACTTAAGCCGCAGGAGCGCCACGCGTTCGCCCGCTTTCGCGGCTCTCAGCGACAGGTCCGTAGCTCCGGCGGAAGTTCGTCTAACGGGTGAGCTAGCGGTCGCGCGTGATGCGGGCGGAACTTTCTTCACAGAACTGGGCTCCGGGTGAATCGACCCCTGATCCAAGGTGGGAAGCCCTGGATTGTGTAGGTAGAGTTTTAATATAGGAAGGCTCTTAACTCAACCTCTCCTAAGATTTGGTGGCCGGCGCGGGTTTTTGAAAATTGTCCTTGAGCGTGTGCGCGATCTTCTTGGCCAAATCAAACGTGGCGCGCATGTTCTCTCCGAGGAAGCGCACTTTGCCCTCAATGTCCTTTTCAAGCAGGACCTTGCCATCCTGATTGACCACCTGCATGTGAACTTTGATGGAGGTCTTGCCAGCCACGGTGATCACCTGGCGTTCGCGGGCGCTGCCTTTGGTGAAACCGCGCACGTCGGTGTGCAGGATGACGTGGTCGGCGGCGCCAGCGGCGCGGCCATCGCCGTCGCGATAGATCTCGGCGAAGATTCCGGTCTTCTTCACTTCTTCCAAGGCGCGCTCATAGATCGCCATTTGGAACGCGGGCGGCAGCTTGATCTCCGAAGATTCAATCTTGAGAATCTGAATCGCGTGCGGAGCGGGCTGGCGTACGGGCTTATCTTGGGCGCGGACGACGGCACCCGCACCAGCGATCAGCAACAGCGAAAATAGCGCGCGAATGGATTTCCGTGTGGTCATGACTTTTTCTCGCTGTTCTTCGAGCTTGCAGCGCCGCCCGATGGCGTTGCAGCCGGTTTGGCCGGATCCTCGATTGGAACGCTGGTGTGCGCGCCGGCATCGACCAACTGCTTCTTCAGAGTCGCGGCCAAGCCGGGCTTCATGGCGAGAATGCCTCCGTGAATTCCGCCTTGGACATCACGATATTCGATGGTCAGTGTGTCCAGCTTTTTGCGGAACAAGCTCAGGAATCGCCCAGATGAGTACGGCGCAAACATGGTCAGCGTGCCGAGGAACCCACCGACCAAGCGAGCGCTGTCGTCACCGGTCAACACGTCGTTGATCGAGGACGTCGCTACCTCGACGGTGGCCTTTTCGCCCTTGAGACGAATCGCGCCAGCGGTGACTTCCACCGCGCAGTTTTCGTTGTTCTTCAAATCTTCAAAGCCCAGGACGCTCCTGGCGTGGTTTGGAGCTGCTGGCTTCGTCGCAGTCTGTCCAAGCGCCGCGGAGCAGGTCGTAAGGCAGAATGCGCCTGCGATTGCCAGGCACGCCAGGCGGCGAGCCATGGCACGCCGCAGCTTTCCGGGACGGTACCGCCAAAGAATAGGAGGTGTAGACAGACTACTCGGACAGTTCGTGGTCAGCATGGGCACCGGCCTTGGGAAAATCGGATTGTTCAACGCGAAAAGGTACACACGCTGATACTAGGAAATCACGAAAAGTGCAAGTCCTTCCTGAAAGATTCGGCTTAGGGAGGCGAAATCTGATTCGTGGAGTCCAGATTTACATAGCGCGAACGAAGAAAGAAAGAGTGGAGCCGAGGGCGAGAGTTGAACTCGCGACCTGCCGATTACGAATCGGCTGCTCTACCACTGAGCTACCTCGGCGCGA
>Ga0137403_10004404_pt1 | contig 16592 bp, 13 predicted proteins | sample CZOMad2_1_16fung_FD_122057 | JGI IMG/M metagenome (GOLD analysis project Ga0137403, IMG submission 122057) | Vadose zone soil fungal communities from Angelo Coast Range Reserve, California, USA - CZOMad2_1_16fungal (Hybrid Assembly) | ecosystem: Environmental > Terrestrial > Soil > Vadose zone...
TCGACATCGAGGACGAGGAGTTCATGGTCCTCGGCGGCCCCTCCGGCTGCGGGACAGGTGGGCGACCCCGCTTCGTTTGCCGCCTACTTCAAGACTGCCAGTACGGTGTCGGTGCTCGGTTACAGCTCATCCGCGACTATTGGGCTCTACGCGCTGGGACAGGATCTTCAGGCCCTGCAGCTCAAATCGAGCATCGGCATCTCCTCTGGCGGTATGAACGCTTACTCCAAGCTGCTCTTCTTCGGGCAGGAGGTTGAAGGCTGGGGCTACCAGTCCGGCGGTAAAGACTTGAACGATGTGGATGAGTCTCCCGATAGCAGCAAAGGTGATCCAAAATATCCACCGATAACTCAGACCTACACCAAGGATGTCGAATACAGGTTTGTGGTCGTATTCGTACCGGTCGTGGTGCAGCTTTCAGTCAACGCCACTGTTTCGCTGACGTACAGCGGCCGTTTCAAGCCGAAAGACAAGATCATGAGCTTGCATCTCGTCCCCTCTGTCAATGCGTGGGTTACTGCCAAAGCCGGGGTTGACATTGACGTCGCGGGCGCAGGGTTCTACGGATTCATAAACCCGGTGCTGTTCGACGAGATGACTTTCGATGTTGACACTGCGTCCAGGTCATACTCCTGCATCAACAAGTTCGACGCGCTGGGTGGTGAATTCGGGCTCTATGCCTACATTTACTTGCCGGCGTTCAACCTTCCGCCATGGAAGTTGCACGAATACAACTGGCCCGTACTTGCTTCAGGCAGCGCCTTCTCCGATGAAGGCGTGGTGTTCGATGGAACGTGGTGACAAACCCGGCGCTCCATGATCGCGGCCAATGCCCGCGACAGCAGAGATGTCAAACCCGTGCGCACAACCGCCGAGGGAGGAGGAGGAAAATGTCAGTCGAGCAAATCGTAGTGAGAACACTCCAGCGCCCGGTCGCATGGCGCAAGCACGTCGTCATATTTGCCACAGCTCTCTTCCTGACGTCGATCATCGCGATTGGTTTGACGCGATTTGGCCGTGGCGCAGATCAGCCGAACGTCGACGCTACCGCGCTCTCACAACCAACACTATTCAGGCTTGTGCAAGGCCAGCGGCTGGTTTACGAATTGGAGTACTCGGGGAAGGCTGTTGCGGACTTCTCGATCTTATCAAGTCAGGGAACGTCCGAACCCCGGCAGACGCCGATCGGCTCGCAACAGACCTTTCACACCACGCTTACCGGACAATTTGTCGCCACCGTGCTTCAGCGCGACGCTGAGAAGACCGTGGTCGCTTACAGGGTTCGCGATGCCGCCGTGCGAGTTTCGGTCAACGGGCAGGAATCCGGGGCTGACGCGGAAGCGGCGGAGGCCGACCTGGGTCGTGAGGTGTACGCTTCGCTGGATGAACAGGGCCGGGTGATTTCGCTGCAATTCGACTCAGCAACCGGCAATCTCGCACAGAGTGTTATGCGCTCGCTGTTGGCAGCCGTTCAGTTCGTCGCCCCGGCCGTGTGGACCAAAGATCTCCGCAAGTGGCAGGCGGAAGAAGAGGACGCTAACGGCAGGTATCTTGCTGAGTATCGACTTGTCGAGCGCGCAGTCGACGCCGGAGATAGCGCCGCGGATGTCTTGTCGTTCGAAAAAACCAAGCTGAACTATTTTCAGCCGCTCAACAAACGGAACGCTGGCGTGCTCGTGATCCCAACCACAATCACGCCCGAGGGGCACATAGTAGTCCGCTTTGACGCGCGTGCTGGTCACCTGCTCGCGCTGAGCGGCGTGGAAAAGCAAACGATCTCCGCTTCAGGCCAAACGCTTGCCGTATCTGAAACCTCTCTGCGGTTCAACCACGTCGCCGGCGAAACGCTGAGCGCGGGCGAACTCATCAGGCTTCGTAACGAAAACGACGGGCGCGCCGACACGGCCATCACAACCACGCTTAATCCGTCAACGTCGAGGATCGACGATGAGTCATCCGGATACCAGCACGAGCTTGGGGAGTCGACGTTGGCGAGTTTGCTTGACGAGCTGGCCGAAGTCGAAGCAAGTCCAAACCAGGATGGAAAAGCTCAGCTCTTCGGTAAGCTGCGAGCGCTGGTCTATCTGTACCCTGAGGCCTGTCCGGCGATAGCAGAGGTGCTAAGAAAGGCCGAGCCGCGGGGACTGACTATGCAACTGATGCTGACTGCGCTCAGCGCGGTCGGTCATCCGGCGGCGCAGCTAGCCATAACGGAAACCATTCGCGCCCGCGCCGACGACTGGTCCGCACTCGCGCCATTGGTCTATGCACTTGGACGAGTTTCGGAGCCTTCGGAATCATCGGAGTTGCTGTTGCGAGGTCTGGCTTTCAAATCCGCGGACTCGCATGTCATGGGAGCAGCGCAGCTATCACTTGGCATGATGGCTGCCAACCTTGATTCTACAGACACTGGGCGATCAGCCCGTATTGTGGAGGCATTGATCCGCCGACTCGACTCGGGATCTTCCGCGCAGGTCAAGCAACAACTACTTTCGGCTCTGGGGAACGCGGCTACGCCGGAAGCGGTTGAGGCGGTATCCCGTTACTTGAAGTCCGCCGAGCCCGCCCTGCGCGCCGCGGCCATGTTAACTCTTTGCCGGTGTGATCCAGAAAAAGCGGAGGGTTGGCTGGCCTACAGTCTCAAGAGCGATTCCGACGAATCTGTTCGCTTACAAGCCGCGTTGGAATTCCAGGGCAGAGAAATGACAGCCACCAGCTTTGCAGTTCAGAAGGAAGCGGTCTCAACTGACAACTCCGCTGAGGTTCGGCTCACCCTTTTGAGCAATCTTTGGCAAGCGCACAATGATTTCCCGGAAGCCCGCCAGATTCTAAAGCGAGCATCTCTGAACGATAATTCGAAAGACGTTCGTCAGGCGTCGGCGAGGTTCTTAACGCACAAGTCCTGAACTAAGACCGGTTGCTATTGCTGACCAGTAGTCGCCGCGGCGGGCTCACTCTTGTTCACAATCCGATTCCAGTCTGGTGGCTCGATGCCGAGCAGGTGATGAACGAAGAAGTCATACATTAACCTCTGGCCGAACGCTCCGCCGGCGCCGTGTCCGCCGCCGGGCACAAATAACAGATCGTGCTTCTTGTTGGCTTTGATCAGAGCGTTCACCAATTGAAGAGTCGATGACGGATCCACGTTGGTGTCCATCTCTCCAACAACGAGAAGAAGCTTGCCCTCCAGCCGGTGAGCGTTGTCCACATTCGATGACGCAGCGTAGTGAGGCCCGAGAGGCCAGCCCATCCATTGTTCGTTCCACCAGATCTTGTCCATCCGGTTATCGTGGCAGCCGCTGTTGGAGACTGCCACTTTGTAGAACTCCGGATGAAAGAGCATTCCTCCGGTCGAGCTCTGCCCGCCGGCCGATGTGCCGTAAATCCCTACCCGGCTGATGTCGTAGGACGAATACTTCGCGGCAACGGCCTTGTGCCAGAGAATCCGATCAGCGAAGCCGGCGTCTCCGAGGTTCTTCCAGGCGACATCGTGAAATGCCTTGGACCTGTTCGCTGTTCCCATGCCGTCCATCTGAACGACTATGAAGCCCAGCTCAGCCAGCGACTGCATCGGAGAGTATGCGCCGAATGACTTCGGTGTGAACGAACCCTGGGGCCCGGCGTAGATGTTCTCGATGACCGGATACTTCTTCGATGGGTCGAAGTTCGTCGGGCGGATGATGATTCCCCAGATATCAGTCTTTCCATCTCGTCCGATTGCAGTGAAGACTTCGGGCGGTTGCCAGCCTGCCTTGGTCAGCTCGGCGATTTCGCCTCGCTCGATCTCCAAAAGCAACTTCTTATCTTCGGTTCGGTGAAGCTCGGTGATCGGAGCGAGATCGACCCGCGACCAAAGATCGACATAGTACTTCATGTCCGACGAGTAGAAGACCGCGTGAGTCCCGTCGCCTTCAGTGAATGCGGTCAGGCCGCTGCCGTCGAAGTTGATCCGGTAGTAATGGGTGAAGTAAGGATCCTTACCCGGATACATTCCGCTGGCCTCGAACCATACCTGCCGTTTCTCTTCATCGACCTTGTCGACGGCCCGGACGATCCAGTTGCCTTTGGTAATCTGATTCTTAACTTTGCCTGTCGCGCCGTCATACAAGTAGAGGTGACGCCAGCCGTCTCGCTCTGACGCCCATATGATTTCCTTGCCGTCGGCGAGGTCATTGCGGTATCTGGTTCCGGTTTCGTTGCGAATGCCGACGAGCGGACGATATGAGAAGAAGGTCTGGGGTTCTTCGCTGACGAGAGCGCGAGTCCTTCCAGTAGCCGCGTCCGCTTCGATCACCCGATAGGCCTGATGCCCGCGTTGATTGTATTCGAAAGTGAAAGCACGGCCGTCCTTCCACCAAGCGGGATTGGACAAGCTATACGGATTCGGAAACAGGCTGTTGTCGATGACGGTCTGTTTCCGCGTCTCGACTTCAAAGAGCACCGGCTGGGCTATGTCGAGCGCGTCGCCCGGCTTCGCGTAGTCTCGCGTCGAGTGTTTGGGCTGAAGCTGGTCCGACGGTGACGACTCGACATAGTGGACCTGCCTGCGATAACCGGGGCGAACGCGATAGGCGACTAGCCGCTTCGAATCCGGAGACCAGGTGACGGATGCGAGCGTGTAGTAGTTCCCTTCCGAACCGTCGGAGCTCAGGGCGGAGGCGTCGGTCTTGCCCTTCGGCCGAACAAACACATTGAAGTTTTGTATGAATGCTTCCCACTTTCCATCGGGCGAAGCCTTCGGGTTCTGATTCTCCGGAGCCGGTCCCGCTTCCTGAGCGCCCTGGCGACGCTGTTGCTGACCCTGTTGCGGCGACAGGTCGGTCATCCCGTCGTAGACGTCATTGCCGTACTCCTCAGGCGTGTCCTCATTGGGCGCGCGAAACTGGAAGACCTGCGGCGCCGGACCAGTTTTCTGGCAGACGTAGTCGGAGAGATCGCACTTCCAGGTCGAGCCGCCGGCCACAAACTGAATGCTGCGCTCGGCGTCGACAAAAGAGAGGGAGGTAAGCTGAAGGGTCAAGGCAGTGAGCTTCTCGTTGCTCGCGGCAGAAAGCGATCCAGCAAGTCTCTCGTGATCGAAGGCAGGTTTCTTCGCAAGCGTCTCCGCATCGACCACCACGAATTCGTTGCCTCCTTTGACCGACTTCCTGTACCAGAACCGGCTTGTCTTCTCTATCCAGTTAACTCGATCGGGGATGTTGAAGGCGAGAGCCTGGGATTTGTTCCGCAGCGCCAAAGCCCGTTCGTAATCGGTCACGGTTCCCTGCGCGCGGACGATTGCGGGAATCAGAAGCAGCGAGACTAGCAGACCCGCTTTCCAGAAAAGGTTCTTTCGGTTCATGGTGTCTCCCCTAAGATGAGTTCGGGCGGTTGCCTTCAATCGGTATGGGCCTGCTTATATATACAGAGCGGGTATTGGTCAAGTGATTTGCGCGAGACGTGTCAGGTTGGTGCAATCAAAGTTGGGGCGCTCCGAATTCCCAATTGACAGTTCACTTCAGTGAGGTGTTCGGTGCGTGCGAACCTCGTCGAACAATTTCAAGGGTCTGTCTCGTTGAGGCAGCGGGTCTGTTAAACCGTTGAAACGGTTCCAGTCAGAGTGAGCGCGCGCCACCCAACTGAAGTTGGGTGTTAATGGCCGAACCCTTCAGGGAACGGTCAAGGTCAAGCGTTCGACTCCGGTGCTACGTGTTGCCCAAGAATGAGCTAGCTCCAGTTGACGAAGTAGCGACAGCAATCCCCGCCGTTGGCACGGCAGGTGTCTTCAGCCATCTCGACGTTTCTTGCGCCGCACATCTTCAGCGCTTGCTTGTACCAGCCCATAACAGTCATGCAATCGGCCGCCGAGTAGGTCTCCGCTTCGTAGGTAGTCATTACGCCCGAGGTCGGCCCGGTGGGTTTGTAATCCCGCCAGCCCTTGTCGTAGTAAACGTGATAGATCAACGGCGCACGCAGCATGAAGCCCTGCGGGTTGCCGTGGTCTAGGTAGAACTTCTGAAACCCGGTGAGATTCTGCTGAGCAGACGCTGCACCCATCTCTTCAAACAATCGCGCGTCGCCTTTGCCGATCACTCGAACGATAGCGTCGTCCAGGTGCTGGCAGGTTTGAAAGTGATACCAGCCCGCGCTATTGAGCGGCTCACGAAGGATAGCCTGATCCGAAGCGGGCAAGGCTGACAGAACGTCCTCGACCGCGTCGGGACCGAAGCGATCTTTCACGAATTGCAGACGAGACTCGAGAATGCTGCCTTTGATTTCCATGTTCTCTCACGGACAAACTGCTTCGCGATGAAACAGCGTCGTTGGATTTATCTATCTGGGGCTGATTTGACGGGGCTTTGAGAGAGGCCTTCGACTGCAGGAATCTTAAGGAGATGAAAGTCACAGGTCAATAATAAAAGCCAAATCCGATCGAATGGACGAATTTTGCGGCGGAGAGTGTGTGTAGAAGCCGGACTAATAGATTGGGGACGAGCGGGCGATAACACCTACGACTTAGGTTTGAGTGTTGGCGCGGACTTCGCTACCCTGTCGACCGCGACGCGGGCCTGCAGGCCCTGGCCCTGAACCATGTGCTGGATTCCGTGTACGAAGGCTTCCGTGAAAGCCTAGCGCTGCGGTGTGGCTTGCGCGCGCGGCGACATCATTCGCTCGATCTCGTCCGGTTCCGATGGCAGCTTCCCGCTCATCTTCACCAGACCTTTCTCGGTAACCAGATAGTCGTCTTCAATCCTCACCCCGAAACCCTCGTCAGGAAGATAAATTCCCGGCTCGATAGTGAACACCGATCCAACCGGCAACACTCCGTGGCTCCCAACATCGTGGACGTCCATGCCGATCCAGTGACCCAGCCCGTGAATAAAATACTTATCGAGCGTGTTGCCCTGCTTGTCGCGCAGGAGGCTCGACTTCATGACATCTCGCGCGACGCGTTGAAGATCGGCCACGCTTGATTTGCCGAGCACGAAAGCTTTCTCTGCTGCGCGCTGCGCGTCGAGCACGAGCTGATAGACGTCGCGCTGTCGAGGCGTGAACTTGCCTGACGCCGGAAACGTGCGCGTGATGTCCGCCGTGTAGTAGCTGTACTCAGCCGCCGCGTCGACAACAACAAGCTCGCCCGCTTCGATGCGCTTACGGTTCTCGTTGTAGTGAAGGATCGTGCCGTTGATGCCCGACCCGACGATCGACGGATAGCCCGGCCGTTCCGAGCCGAGGCGCGTCCACGCAGCCTCGAGCGCCGCCTGCGCCTCGTATTCGTAAGCGCCCGGCTTGATGGCGCGCACTATCTCGCGATGCCCTTCAATCGAAACGTCGACCGCCTTTTGTAGCAACTCGATTTCCGAAGGTGACTTGACTTTGCGGATCTCGCCGATGAGCTTCGACACGTCGACAATTGCATTCTTCGGATAGCTCTGGCGCAGCGTCTCGACGAATCGGCTCTCGCGGCTGATGTCCGCTCCCGGCCCGGTTGGAATCACAGTGTAGATCTTTGGCGACGGGTTGCCTTCCGAAGCCGGCTGGGTGAGCAACTGATTCAGCCGCTCTTTGAAGGCAGTCGACGCGGCAACTTCTTCGAGTCCGAAAAGGCGTTCGGCGTCCGGACCGGGCCCGAGTTGAACACCCGTCCACTGTTCGTGCCTGATATCGCGCGCCGGAATGAAGACGGTCTCGTGTTGCGACTTGCCGGGGATTACTCCGGACGGGACGAATATCAAATAAGACGCGGGAGTCTGAACGCCGGTCAGGTACATGAAATCGTTGTGCTGGCGAAAGCGTCCGACCTCTCCGAGGTCTTCTTCACGCGCGCCGACCATTACCACGATTCCGTCTTTGATTTGGGCGAGCAGTTTCTGACGGCGGGCGCCGTATTCAGACTTTGGTATGTTAGCAAGCTTGTCGTTGCCGCCCGCGAACGCCGGTAAAGCTAGCGCCGTCGTGATCAACGCGAACGTTGCGAGGAGGAGCGGTCGTTGTGTCTTATAACGTTTCATGGTGGTAGAGCATAGCAGGAGGCGGCGAGCCACGGAAGCTCGCGGCTCAGTATGCGTGATTCTGTTTCGACGACGTATAATGTGACTCAGTGGCAAAAAAGAAAACGAACAAGATAACGATCGAAAAGGACAAGTTCCGGCCGCGCCCCCGGGCCCCAATCTTGCCCACCAAGAAGTTCGAAGACAAAACCCGCCGCGACGAGCGCCGCGCTAAACATAAGAAAGACCCGCGCCATGTCGAGGAGGAATAGCGCTCGGTGAGCGGCTGGCGCAACGGATTGGCAGCAAGGTCCGGATAGACCCACTTCAGGCCTTGAAGTAGCATTCCAACTGGTCCCAATTGAGGCGTTCACAAGGGTTTCGAGACCTCGAAATTGATGGACTTTTATCGCTCCTAAGCGGAACCGGGGATCAGAGTTTTTCGTTGTAATCGACACAGTAAGGCTTGAACAATTGACCTAACTTAATAGCCGATTGCTTGAAACCTGAACGCAAACTGAACGAGCCGAGACCAACAAGGAGTAGACAAAATGGCCACCAGCCAGATGGACCTTCGCACTGATTTGATCGACTGGCGCAAGAGGCTTGAAACCGCGATCGACGGGTCTAACGAAAGCTCTCATCTCGTCCCCCTGCTTTCCGAAGTCGACTCAGCGCTTCATAGAATTCAGACGGGCTCAGCAGGGATCTGTGAAGCGTGTCACGAGACGATCGAGGACGAGGCGATCAAAGATCCAATCGCTCGATTCTGCCTCGACTGTTTGAACGCCCAGGAGCAACGCGCCCTCCAGCACGATCTCGACGCCGTGTCGCTCGTCCAGTACTCGCTGCTTCCAACTCAAGGCCTGAGCGTCGAGGGCTGGCGAGCCTATTACCACTACGAGGCGGCCGGTCCGGTCAGCGGTGACTATTGCGACCTGGTGATCAACGAGGGCGGAGATCTCTTCTTTTTGTTAGGCGATGTTTCGGGCAAAGGGATCGCGGCATCGATGTTAATGGCGCACCTTCACGCGATCTTCCGCAGCCTCATAACGCTGGACCTCCCCGTGGACCAGCTGGTCGAGCGAGCGAACCACGTTTTTTCCGATGCGACTATGCCCGCATACTACGCGACGCTGGTGTGCGGGAGGGCGCGGCGATCTGGCTCGATCGAGCTGTGCAACGCTGGTCACTGTCCGCCGTTGTTGATTTCCAGAGACGACGTCAAGGGCATCGACGCAACAGGGCTTCCGATCGGAATCTTCTGCCACGAGCGGTACTCGGCTCGCGAGTTTCAAATGGAGTCCGGTGACAGCTTGCTGCTTTACACCGACGGACTGACAGAGTCGCGAAGTCGGTACGACGCTGAATATGGCGCCGACCGGCTGAGCCGGGTCGTACGCCCGAAGCACTCGATCGCGCCGCAAGCCTTGACCGCGGCGTGCATAGAGGACGCGCGCTCGTTTCGCGGCGGCCAGCCCAAATCGGATGACTTGACGGTTATGGTGATCCAACGAGCGGACTTAACCACGCACTAGTGCGGTGGGATAAATCGGAACTCAACCAACCGAAACACGGAAGAGATTAATGCTTGCTTTAACCGCCTTCAAGCTTGCAATCGCAATCTGTTTGTTGACGTGGATGGCCGCCTGCGCGTGCCCCGACGAGGAAATATATACGACCATCGGCGAGTTTGATTCCAGGGACGCCGCGCTGCGCGCCGCAATCCCCAAACTCGCGGACGCTATCCGCAAATGCCCGCAGGTCAAGACCTACCGCATAGTGTTCACGGCGCCAGGTATCGAAAGAGTAGACCGGCACGCGCTGCTCTATTGGCGAAGAAGCGCACCGACCGGGGATATCGGATACGAAGACGACGTCTTCAGCGGGACCAGCACTGGTTTCGGTCCGTATGAGGTTGACGACGCAATTGTCCGTGCGGTGGCGGAAAAGGGCGGCTCCCTTGAGGACTTCGCTCAATACGATCGCCAACGCAAGTAAGGACTTCTCAGACAAGGGTCACTATACCCTTTTGATTTGATCCAGCAAATCGTAGAATCAGTCTCAAAATCTAAGATTCGATCATCGGGAGCCCCCTATGCTGAGACGATCCTTCTTGACCAGCTTAGTTGTAGCGCTGGCAGTCACACCGGCCTCCTTCGCGCTCCAGGAACAGCAACCCGACTTCAGCCAAGTTGAAAAAACCGTTCTCGAAGAGCTGAAGGAAACGAACACCCCGGGCGCGACAGTCGCCATCGTCAGCGGTGAGCGGGTTGTCTACACTAAGGCCTTCGGCACATCAAATGTAGAGACCGGCGCTCCGATGACACCCGATATGCTGTTTCGAATCGGCTCGACTACCAAGATGTTCACCGCAACCGCGCTGGTCACTCTCGCGGAAGAAGGGAAGCTCAAGCTCGACGAGGCCATAGGCAAACATGTCGACGGACTCAACCCGAAAATCGCCGGGCTCACCACACATCAATTGCTGAGTCATACGGCCGGCATCATCGACGAAGCTCCGATGTACGGAGATCACGACGACTCCGCGATGGGCAGAACGATTCGCTCGTGGAAGGACGACCAGCTTTTCACTGAACCGGGCAAGATCATCTCTTACTCGAATCCCGGTTACTGGCTCGCCGGCTTTGTAGTTGAGACCATCAGCGGAAGGCCTTATGCGGATCAAATGAGCGAGAACATCTTCAAGCCGCTCGGCATGACCCGCACGACTTTCCGCCCGACCGAGGCGATGACGTATCCGATTGCGCAAGGTCACAATGCCGCAGGAAAATCGGCGCCAACGGTGGTCAGGCCTTTCGCTGACAACGCCGCGAGCTGGCCTGCCGGTTCGATGTTCACCAACGTGCTCGATCTGTCGCGCTTCATCATCGCGTTCATGAACGGCGGCAAGCTCGAAGGCAAGCAGGTGCTGTCTCCGCAAGTCATCGCGAAGCTTTCAACTCCGCAGGTGAGCATTCCGAGCGATCAAAATGCAAAATACGGCTACGGTTTGATGATAAGTAACTATCGCGGGGTGCGGGTGGTTGAGCACGGAGGCTCGCGAAGCGGATACGGTTCCGTAATCAAGATGGCCCCGGAACACCGGTTCGCCGTGATTGTGTTAGGAAACCGCACGGGAGTTGCGCTCAACAAGACCGCCGAGAAGGCGATGGAATTGATGCTGCCGCTGAAGCCTAAGGAGGATGACAAGCCAAAACAAGAACTGCCGATGACCGCTGCGGAGATGTCAAGCTACGCAGGTAAGTACGGGCAGCGAGAGGTGAGCTTCGAAATTCTTCTCAAAGATGGAAAGCTGTTTCTGAAGCAAGGTCCGAACGAGCTGCGCATCCGGAAGATCGGTGAGAACCGTTTTTCCGCCGCTCCTACGGATAATTCGAGATCAATGGAGTTCGCGCTTGTCGCGGGCGCTGATGGGAAGGCCGAATACTTCCACACCGGTCTTCGCGCCGCCAAGAGAATCAGCAGGTAAGGTTCTATTAAGCTCACCTCAGCACGCTGCGCACATCTCGAACGATCGCCACGTCGAGTAGCGTTGGGCCCGCCTCATTCAGCGCCCAATCCAACGCAGGCCGCAGTTCGGCAGCCTTCGACACTCGCCTCGCAGCAAGACCCATCGATTCCGCAAGCTTCACAAAATCGATCTCCGGCTCGGTGATATCCATACCGGTGAAGACCCCTCGCTCGGCCGAAGCTCCCTTCAACGCCACAAGCCCGCCTTTCAAAATCATGTAGCTCGCGTTGTTGAACACCACGAACGTTACCGCCAGCCCATATCGTGCCGCCGTCCACAAACCTTGAATCGTGTAGAGCGCCGTCCCGTCGCCTACCGCGCAGATCACCTGACGGTCCGGCATAGCCAGCTTCACGCCGACCGCCTCCGGCAAACCCAACCCCAGCGAGCCGCCCTTTGCATAGAAGAACGTTCCCGGCTCACTCAACGTGAACAGCGTCCGCACGAACGCCGTTGAAGTGACCGACTCATCGACTAGCACGGCGTCCGGCGCAGCAGCCAATCTCATCTCGCGAGCGACGTAGGCCGGTGACATCGGTCCGTCGGCTGAGGCCACCGATGCGTTCTCAGCAAACTTCGAACGCACCCCGGCGATGTGAGCCGTTATCATCTCGCGGCGGCGGTCTATCATCTCGGCGGCGGCGCCGGTCGCAAAGGGCGCCAGCGCCTCAATCAACTCTTGAATCGCCGATCGCGGATCAGCCAGGATCGCGACTTCTGCCGGATACGTTTTGCCAAGCTCGTGTTCCCCGGAATCGATCTGAATCATTCGCACGCCTGGCGGAATCATCTGAGTCCCGGTGTAAACAAGCGGCGCAATATTGTTGACCCCGATCGCCAGGATCACATCAACGCCTTCAAGCAGTCCGCTCGTTTGTTTCGCATTCGGATACAGCGGCCCTGCGTAGAGCGGATGCCCGGTTGGAAAAACCAGCAGCGAGTTCAAAGGCTCAGCGTGAACTCGCGCGGCGATCATCTCAGCGAGCGTCGCGAGTTCAGCAAGGGCGCCTGAACGAGCACAACCGTCGCCTGAAATAATGGCAGGGTTCTTTGCGCTCGCGAGCACCGCCGCTGCTTCTTTGGTCTTTGCGAGATCTCCTCGCACGCGCGCACCGATCCGCGTGACCGGCGGCAATTCGATCTCCGCTCGCTCTTCCATTACGTTGACGGGGAGCGACAGGAACACCGGGCCGGTCGGCGGAGTCTGCGCGACTTTGAACGCGCGAGCCATCGCCGCGGGTATTTCAGATGCGTGATGAACCTCCCAACACCACTTGGTGTGCTGCCGCGCAAGCTCGAGCATATCGGCGTACAGCAGCGGCTCATCAATCATCGACCGGGTGTCTTGCTGTCCGGCAGTAACGATAAGCGGCGTGCCCGCGCGATAGACGTTGTAGAGATTCCCCAGCGCGTGAGCCAGACCGGGATTCGTGTGCAGGTTGACGACTGCCGGCTTGCCCGTAGCTTCAGCATATCCGGCAGCGATTCCAAGCGCCGAGTCTTCGTGCAACGCGAGGATGTACTTGATTTCGTCGCGGGCGGCGAACAGGTCCATCAACGGAAGCTCAGTCGTCCCGGGATTGCCGAAGACGTAGCGCACGCCTTCACGCACCATAAACTCAAACATCGCCTCTGCGCCGGTCATCTCTGGCATGTTCGTTAGATCAATTGTGGTTTGCGATGTGGCGTTCGAGCGTAGCGATCAGAGCATTGAGGTTCTGCTCGGTGACGAGCTGAGCGTCGGACAGCTCCTTGTGACTCTGCGCCAAGTCCACGTGTCGCTCCGTTAACGTCGCGAGTATTTCGTTGGTTCTCTCCTGAGCCGTGGCGACGTCAAGCAAAACATTCTCTATCCGCGTCATGCGCTCCTCGAACTGAGCTTGCCGATCAACGAACTGGGCCTGCCGAGCGAGTAACTCAGCCTGCCGAGCGTCAAACTCAGCCTGGCGAGCATCGAACCGCGCTTGCTGCTCAAGTAGAAACTGCATGGTTTTCTCGAAATCCATTGTGGGCTTCTCCCCGGTATATGTTGACCCAGGCCTTTGGCGGTAGCTTAGCACGAAAAGGGGAAATTCAAGAAGCACCGAGTGTCTTGTTGGCCGCCAGTGACGAGAAGGTAGTCTTGCCGATCGGTATATTACTGCGTGCTTCATCGGTGGGCTAACCGTGATGTATGATGCGCAAGCGAATCATATCCGAGAAGCGCGGCTGAAAGAACCCGACGGGTATGTGTGTGGGAGGTAGCTCGGATAACAGGCGATCCTACCCGCCGGGGCGAAGGGAATCTCCAATGAATTACCTGGAAGAAATTGACTACACCCAGCTCGAGTTTGGCGAGTGGTATGACGAATTGCCCCTCTGGTCCGCGCCCTTTGGTTTGCTGCTGCTTGATCGCGTCCCGATGAAGTCTGGTCTCACAATCCTGGACGTTGGGGCGGGCACAGGCTTCCTCACGCTGGAACTTGCGCAACGATGCGGTCCAGACGCCAGAGTTTTTGCTGTGGACCCCTGGAAAGCCGGCATGAGCCGACTTCGCCGGAAACTCGATCACCTGGGCGTTGGCAACGTCGTCCTGATCGAACAGGACGCGACAGCGATCGACTTGCCGGATGCATCGATCGACCTCGTCGTGTCGAACCTCGGGATCAACAACTTCGAGAACGCCGCCGCAGTCCTGGAGTCGTGCTTCCGAGTGGCGAAGCCCGGCGCCAGTCTCCTGCTCACCACGAATCTTGCGGGTCACATGAGTGAGTTCTATGACGTCTACCGCGCTACGCTTATCGAGCTGGGCCAGATCGATCGACTGGGGGCGCTCGATATTCACATCAGCCATCGCGGAACCGTCGACTCCGTTGCGAGCATGGTCGCCGACGCGGGTTTCAAGGTCGTGGGCATCGATTCACATTCCTTTCGGATGAGGTTCGCGGACGGGTCGTCCTTGCTCCGGCACTACTTTATTCGCCTTGGTTTCGTTCAGGGCTGGAAATCGGTTGCGGCGCCCGACGCAATTGAAACAACCTTCAAAGCACTCGAGCGAAATCTCAATATCGCCGCCGCAGAAAAGGGTGAACTCGCCCTCACAATTCCGATGGCGTGCGTCGACGCGATCAAGCCGATGTCAGGTAACGAGTGAGCCGGGAACGAACACTCGTTGCATGCGGCTGCGGACCGCGATCCTGTTCTGGAAACTACAATGAAGATTCTTGGATTGGCCGCGTTAGGCTGCTACGCAATTCACGCGGGCTTTCACATTCTTAACGGCCGTCCGGAGGAGGTGCTCTGGATGTGTCATCTCGGCGCAGCGTTGGTCGGAGTCGGTCTCCTCAGTTCCTCGGCAACCACGAATGGGATCGGCACACTGTTCCTGTGTGTAGGGACGCCGCTATGGGTGATGTATCTGGCTGGCGGCGGCGAGTTCTATCCGACCTCCTGCTTTCCCCATCTAGGTGGACTGGCAATTGGTCTTTATGGTGTCCGCCGGTTGGGGCTACCGTCCGGCGCCTGGTGGAGAGCGGTGCTGGCACTGATCGCGCTGATTCTTGTCTGCCGGCTGGTAACCCCGGCACGTGCCAATGTCAATGTTGCGTTTGCGATCTACCCTGGGTTGGAGAAGGTTTTCCCTTCCCACCCGATCTACCTCGCCGTGATGATGGGGCTATCGGCGGGATACTTTGTGGGCTTCGAATATGTGTTGCGCCGCTGGCTCACCCGCAAGAAGGCGCTGGGAGAGACGACATGAAAGAGTCGATAGCTTCGAAAGGGCTGCGGGAGAAGATCCTGATGGGGGCAGCGATTTTCGGGCTGTTCTTCGGCCTGATGCCGCCATATGTCTTTACAATTGTGATCGTCGCAACGTGGGGCGTTCCTCCGTTAGAACCGCCAACTGAGCAATCTTTCCGGATGATTTATTTTCTTCGGCTGGTTTTGGGAAATGTCCTGGGTCTGACGCTGGGCGCGTTCCTCGCTGCGGCGGCGACGAACCTCGGCCTCCGTCTGGCCGGTAAGGCGACGTATCTGCGAGGAGCAATCGGAGGTGCGTTGCTCGGCGCTCCGGTTGGCGCGCTGACCGCCGGCTCGTGTCCTTTTTTCCTGTTGATTAGCTCTTCTGATCCGAACTGGGCCTGGATCATGATTCAGCGATCTTTCGTGGTTGGCGGCCTGATGGGACTGATCAACGGCTTGTTCGCGGGGCTGGTCATCATGTATTTCATCAAACGACAACCGAGTGGATGAACGGCTGGATGCACGCTAGAGTCTTCACTTCCCGTGATGATCGTTCCACGCCTTTACGTAGCGCGCCACTTTCGGATTCGCCTCGTTCCATTTCGGCGCCTCAGAGTTGTTTGCAATCATGACAAGCGCGAGCGCGACCATACGATCGACCTTTTCCATGTTGGCATAGTCGATCTTTTCCCAGTGATCGCCCACGCCGTGATAGTCCGGATACACAAACGCTGTGCATAGTGTGTGAGCGGGCACGCCCTGATCGGCTAGCGCTTGATTGTCGCTTCGGTCAAAGAAAGCGTCGCTGTTCTGTTCGTGTTTGTAGACCTTGATGCCGGTCAGCTTGCCGGCCGCTTCCAGGATTGTGCCGACATCGGAATAGTCAAACCCTGTCAGCGACGCGTTCGCTATTTGCGGTCCTTCACTGCTGTCAGTGCGCCCCACCTGCTCGAGATTGATGTCGGCAACCGTCTTGTCGATCGGAAATACTGGATGACGGCCATAATATCGCGAGCCCAGCAGCCCCTTCTCCTCGCCAAAAAAAGTCATGAAGACAATGCTTCGCCTCGGGCGCTGCCTGAGCGTCGCAAACGCCGACGCCAACTCGATCACCGAAACCGTGCCGCTGCCGTCGTCATTCGCTCCGTTGAAGATGTTGTCGCCGGCAAGCTCGGGTCGTGTGCCAAGGTGATCATAGTGCGCACTCAACAGAACATAGCTATCCCTCATGATCGGATCCGACCCTCGCAGCAACCCGATCACGTTTCGTAAGCGCACCGGACGATCGACAGGAGCAGGCAAGCCGAGTGACATCTCACCGGCGACGCCGGGCTTCGACTGGTCGTAAAGCTTGACGACTCTCG
>Ga0137403_10004406_pt1 | contig 16591 bp, 17 predicted proteins | sample CZOMad2_1_16fung_FD_122057 | JGI IMG/M metagenome (GOLD analysis project Ga0137403, IMG submission 122057) | Vadose zone soil fungal communities from Angelo Coast Range Reserve, California, USA - CZOMad2_1_16fungal (Hybrid Assembly) | ecosystem: Environmental > Terrestrial > Soil > Vadose zone...
CGGCAGCCACACCTACAGCTTCATCAATGCCCATGGCGAGAGGGTCTGGGTCAAGTTCCACTTCAAGTCCATGCAGGGCATCGCCAACCTGACCAATGCGGAAGGAGCCGCACTGGTCGGCCAGGACCGGGAAAGCCATCAGCGCGATCTGTTCGAGGCCATCGAACGGGGTGACTTTCCCAAATGGCGCCTCAGCGTTCAGATCATGACGCAGGCCCAGGCCGAGACGACACCCTACAATCCCTTCGACCTGACCAAAGTCTGGCCGCACAAGGATTATCCGTTGATCGAGGTCGGCGTCATGGAGTTGAACCGCAATCCGGAAAATTATTTCGCCGAGATCGAGCAATCGGCCTTCGCACCCTCCAACGTGGTGCCGGGCATCGGGCATTCGCCGGACAAGATGCTGCAGGCCCGCATTTTCTCCTATGCCGACGCCCATCGCTATCGCCTCGGCGTCAACGGCGACAGCCTGCCGGTCAACAAGGCGCGCTGTCCCTATCACACCTATCACCGCGATGGCGCCATGCGCGGCGACGGCAACAGCGGTGGGGCGGTGAACTACGAGCCGAACAGCTTTGGCGGGCCGGTGCAGGATTCCTCATACCGCGAGCCGCCGCTGCCAATCTCCGGGGCGGCCGATCACTACGACCATCGGGAAGGCAATGACGATTATAGTCAGCCCGGCGCCCTCTTCCGCCTCATGTCCAAGGAGCAACAGGCGACGCTGATGGACAATGTGGTGGCCTCCATGGGGGGCGTGCCTGAGTTCATCCTGTTGCGCCAGATCGGCCACTTCCTGAAGGCCGATCCCGCCTACGGTCGCGGCGTCGCCGAGCGCCTAGGTCTGGCGGCCAAGATCGACAAGGCGAAATAGGCTCACCGCCCTACCGAGCTCCGGTAGCGCCTCCAGACAAGACGCTGCCGGAGCCATGTCTGCATTCGCGTTGCGGCCGAATGGAAAATTCTCCGTATTCCAAGAAATCTTAGCCTCGCATCGGCACAACCGTGAGGTCTACCTGCCGGCGGATCGGGTAGCGGCCTGGAGTAGGCTAATTCGCCTCGACTCCGATTCCGCAAATCAGCCCGTTCTTGGCCATCGCCGGGCTGACGACCATGAACAGGATATGACCCTTTTCCGGCGCCCTGATCTCCTCGATGGCTTGACCGAAGAAATCGACGAGGCTGCCCAGGGTTTGGTCCGCGTCGACGTCCTGCCCCACCTTGACCGCCTGACGGAAAAACCCAGGGCCCTTGGTGCGCACCCAGGTGAACTTCTCGAACCGGCGCGGTGGCGGCATGTTGCGCGCGCTCCCGGGGATCATATCGAGGCTACGCAGCACGTTCTCCACGCCGCCCAGTATGCGTGTGGCAATCTCGGCGTCATACTGTCCGGCGCCGCCATCCTCGGCCAGCATGGCGGGAATTCCCATGGCCGCGGCGCTGGCATAAGCCAGGCCTTCGATCGGCGCATCGGCGGCGCGATGAAGCAGGAGGGCGGGGGAGCCAAAGGCCTCTGCCATTGCCCGGCTCTTGGCGTCCAGTTTCGGATCGCCCGTTTCGTAGTAGATGTTGAAGGGAACCAGGGCCTCCGGCACATCGCCGCCATGCAGGTCGATGTAGGCATCGGCATGGCGCATGGCTTTCTCGGTCAGGTGATAGGCCAGGCGTTCGGTGAAACTGCCTTTGGCCTTGCCGGGAAAGACGCGGTTCAGGTTTAGATTGTCGACGGGGGAGACATAGGCCGTGCGCTCCCAGAACGCCGCCGGGCTCATGACCGGCAGGCAGAGGACCTGCCCGCGCAGGGTTTTGGGATCGAGAGAGGCGCCCAGCCGTATGACCGCATCGATGGAGGGATATTCCGAGCCATGGATGCCCGAGGTGACAAGCAGGGAAGGGCCGGGCGCTCCGCCATTCACCGCCACATAGGGCCATTGCCAGCCGGCCAGCACCGGGTCGCCCCAGGCCACATACCCCTGCCCTTTGCTGCCCGGCGCCGGTGCGGCGACCAGATCGAATTTCCATTTGTTCATCGACATCCCCGGGATTTCCGCAAATTGCTCCGAGAATGTCCAGCGCATTTGCGCGGCAATCATAGAGAATTGCGGTCGCCGCCGCCATCGTCTTACGGAGGCTAAGAAACCCGACGGCGTGGTGCCGCCGGGCCTTGCAGCGATTAGCAGCGGCGCTTCACGTCGGACAAAGTCCGATCGAGGGCCTTCCTGGTCAGAACCATGAACTCGTCGATGTCGGCCATCAGCCAGGATAGCGGGGGCGAGATCAACATGGTGTCGCGGGTCGCCCGCATGACCAGGCCGATATCGAAGCAATGGTCGCGGCAGATCGTTCCAACATCGCCCAGGGGCTCGAAGGTCTTGCGGGTCTGCTTGTCCTTGACCAGTTCGATGGCCCCCATGAAGCCACACAACCGCGTCTCCCCCACCAGGGGATGATCGTTCAACTCGGCGAGCCGCTTCGCCAGATAAGGGCCCGTATCGTTGTGCACGCGCTCGACGATCTTCTCTTCCTTCAGAATGCGGATATTCTCCAGCGCCACGGCGCAGGAGACCGGATGGCCGGAATACGTGTAGCCATGGCTGAAATCGCCGCTGTCGATCAGGACTTCAGCGACACGGTCGCCGATCATGACGGCGGAAAGCGGCACGTAGCCGGAGGTGATTCCCTTGGCCAAGGTCATGAAATCGGCCTTGATGCCGTACATCTCACTGGCGAACCAATGGCCGGTGCGCCCGAAGCCGCAAATCACCTCATCGGCGATCAGGAGCAGGTCGTATTTCCGGCAAATGCGCTGGATCTCGGGCCAATAACCATCCGGCGGAATGATGACGCCGCCCGCGCCCTGGATCGGCTCGCCGATGAAGGCGGCACAATGCTCGGGGCCCAGCTCTTCGATCTTTTCCTCCAGCGCGCGGGCTGCCTTCAGGCCGAACTCCGTCGGCGTCATGTCGCCGCCCTGAGCGTACCAATAAGGCTGCGCGATATGGGTGAATCCGGGCAAGGGCAGGTCCGCATTGGCATGCATGTAGCTCATGCCGCCCAGGCTGGCCGCTACCATGGTGCTGCCGTGATAGCCGTTGAGGCGGCTGATGATGGTCTTCTTCGCCGGCTTGCCCACCAGATTCCAGTATTGGCGAACCATGCGCGCGATGGTGTCGTTGGCATCGGAGCCGGAGACGCCATAGAACACATGGGACATCTTGTTGGGCGCGATGTCCGACAGCACGCGCGACAGTTCCGCCGCCGGCGGCGTCGAGGTCTTGAAGAAGGTGTTGTAGTAGGGAAGCTGGAGCATCTGGTCGTAGGCGGCCTTGGCCAGTTCCTTGCGGCCATAGCCGACGTTCACGCACCAGAGGCCGGCGAAGGCGTCGAGAAGCTTGCGGCCCTCGGAATCGAAGAGATGCGAGCCCTCCGCCCGGGTGATGATGCGGGGGCCGATCCTGTGCAGGTCGGCATGGTCGGTGAACGGATGCAAATGATGGGCGGAATCGGCGGCTTGCCAATCGGCCGTGGTGTTGCGAAGCGGAAGAACGGTCATGTCGATCAATCCCTGTTGGAAAATGCCGGAAGATCAGCGAGCTAGATCGTTTCGCGGACAGGGCAGATCAGGGATTGAAGCCGATCCGGGCGCAGAGGATCAGCAATTCGCGTTGCCGCGAAATGGCCGTGACCTCTCGGCCTAGAAGGATTGAGATGGCTGGGTGCCGGATCATGCCAAAACTATAGCACGAGGCGGGCGTGCAAGGGAAAACCGCCGGCCGCCCCTCTTCGATCATGCTAGCCTTGTCCGGCCCACGCAGCCGATGGTTCTTCATGGTCTGTTGGAAGCGATCCGCCCCCGCCACCTGCTGGAGGTTGACCCGATGCTGTCGTTGACCGTTGCGCCCCGCGCCGTCTTCACGACGTTCATGAACGTGCCGCTTACCACTGACCTCGATGTGCTCGATGCGCATTTTGCCGTGATCGGCATGCCATATGGCGATCCGTATTCCATCGACGAAGTGACCAACGACCAGACCAATGCGCCGACGGCCGTTCGGCGCGCCACGCAGCGCCTTAGTTCGTTCGATCACTGGGATTTCGATGTCGGCGGTACGATCTTCGACGGCAAGGCGGTCAAGGTCGTCGACGTCGGCGACGTGCCGGGAGAGGCGGGCGATCTCAAGGGCCATTATCGCCGAGCCGAAGCCGCGATCCGCAAGATCCTCGCCGCCGGCGCCATACCCATCACCATCGGCGGCGACCATGGCGTGCCCATTCCGATCTTCCGGGCATTCTCCGACCATGGTCCAATCACTCTGATTCACTATGACGCTCATCTCGACTGGCGCGACCATGTGAACGGCGCGCGCGAGGGTTATTCGAGTCCGATCCGCCGCGCCGGCGAAATGCCGCATATCAAGGATATCTTCCAGATTGGATTGCGCGGGCAAGGCAGCGCTCGGCCGGAGGAGGTCGCCGCGGCGCTACGCCGTGGCGCCCATCTCATCACGGCCAGCGATTTGCATCGTGCCGGTGTCGAGGGGATCCTACAGCGTATTCCGGCTGGAGGACGCTATTACCTCAGCATCGATGCCGACGGGCTGGACCCGTCTGTCGTTCCGGCCGTGGGCGCGCCACAGCCAGGCGGCATCACCTACCTCCAGGCCATTGACCTGATCAAAGGCCTCGCTGGCAAGGGTCGTCTCATGGGAATGGATTTTGTCGAACTGATGCCGATGCGTGACGTCAACGAGATCAGCAGCCTGACCTGCGCCCACATCATCTTGAACTTCATCGCCGCGGCGGTGCGGGCCGGTCATGCCGGCTGAGGAACCGGAGCGTCCTCAGACGTTGAGCAGCAGGTGTTCGCGCTCCCAGGAGCTGATGACGCCCTGATAGGCGTCGAGTTCGGACTGTTTCACCAGCACCATGGCCCGGATGAACTGCTCGCCCAGGATCGGGCGCATCTTCTTGCAATTGGAGAAGCGGTGCAGCCCGTCATAGAGCGTGCGGGGCAGGGTATGGGCCAGGCGATAGGCGCTGGTTTCGATCTGCTTCGTCGGCTTCATGCGCTCGATCATGCCGAGATAGCCGCAGGCAAGCGACGCGGCGATGGCGAGATAGGGATTGGCATCGGCCCCGGCCAGGCGGTTCTCGATGCGCCGGGCCGGGCCATCGGAGACCGGCACGCGCAAGCCCACCGAGCGGTTGTCGACGCCCCACTGCACATTGATCGGGGCGTCTGAGAAGGGGCGCAGCCGGCGGAAGGAATTCACGTTGGGCGCCAGCATGGGCATGACCTGCGGCAGGTAGCGCTGCAGACCCGCGACATGGGAGCGGAAGAGGGTTGTGTCGCGCCCCAGTTTGTCGGCGAACAGGTTACGCTTGCTCTCGATCTCGATGATCGACTGATGGATATGCATGGAGCTGCCCGGCTGATTGGCGAGCGGCTTGGCCATGAACGTGGCGTAGATGTTGTGGCGCATGGCAGCCTGGCGCACCGTGCGCTTGAACAGGAAGGATTGATCGGCCAGGCGCATGGCATCGGCGTGGTTGAAGTTGATCTCCATTTGCGCCGCGCCTGCCTCGTGGGTCAGGGTATCGATGTCGATATCCTGGGCCTCGCAGTAGTCGTAGACATCTTCGAAGATCGGGTCGAACTCGTTGGTGGCGTCGATGCCATAAGACTGCCGACCTGTTTCGGCGCGGCCCGAGCGACCCACCGGCGGCAGCAGAGGCAGGTCGGGATCCGTGTTCACCTGGACCAGGAAGAACTCGAGCTCCGGGGCCACGATGGGCATCCAGCCGCGCTCCTCATAGAGCGACAGGACCCGGCGCAGAACCTGGCGGGCCGACATTTCAACCGGCGTGCCATCGGCATTGTAGGCATCGCAGATGACCTGGGCCGTGGGCTCCTGATACCAGGGAACCACCCGGATGGTGCCGGCGTCCGGCTTCAAATAGATGTCGGGGTCCTGATCGCTGGCGATGTCCTCGTAATCCTCGTTCTCCGAGTATTCGCCCGTCACCGTCTGGATGAAGATGCTTTCAGGCAGGCGCAGGCTCTCGTCGCGCGCGCTCTTGATGAACTTGGTGGCCGGCAGGATCTTGCCGCGGGCAATGCCATTGATATCGGGCACAAGGCATTCGACCTCGTCGATCTTGCGCTCGGTCAGCCATTCTGCGAGGTCGGTCATGACACCATTGTCCGGGGAATGGCTAGGGCTACCATGCCGCTTCAAAGCTTGGCAAGCTGCGCCCACCGCAGAAGTTCAGGAAAGACGAAAAATCAGATAGTTACGGCGCGATCCTAAAATTTAATTGCGGCAGCTCGTCGCTAGAGGCGGACACGGGCAATGGCCTTCGCCATCGCCCGCCGCGCCGTCGCGGCCGTGATGGCGCGGGACGTCAGCTAATGATCTCTTCCACGTGTGTGTATTTCAGCTTCAGCGCGTCGGCGACCGCCTTGTAGACGACCTTGCCGTCGTGGATGTTAAGGCCGTTGCGCAGATGTACATCGTCGCTGCAAGCCTTGCGCCAACCCTTATCGGCGAGAGCAATGGCGAAGGGCAACGTGGCGTTGTTGAGGGCGAAGGTGGATGTGCGCGCCACCCCTCCCGGCATATTTGCCACGCAATAGTGAATGACGCCGTCGACCACATATGTCGGATCGTCGTGGGTAGTGGCATGGCTGGTCTCGAAGCACCCACCCTGGTCGATGGCAATATCCACCAGCACCGAACCGGGCCGCATGCGTTTGACCATCGCGCGGGTGACAAGCTTGGGCGCCGCGGCGCCGGGAACCAACACCGCGCCGATGACTAGATCGGCGTTGAGGACATGCTGCTCGATGGCGTCGACGGTGGAAAAGACGGTGGTCAGCTGGGCGCCGAAGACTTCATCCAGCTCGCGCAGCCGGTCGATGGAACGGTCGATGACCGTGACTTTCGCCTCCATGCCGATGGCCATGCGCGCGGCGTGAGTCCCCGATACGCCGCCACCGATGACGACGACGCGCGCCGGGGCCACGCCGGGCACGCCGCCCAGCAACATGCCGGCACCGCCCTGAGTCTTTTCCAGGCAATGGGCACCGACCTGCACCGACATACGCCCCGCCACCTCGCTCATGGGTGCGAGCAGGGGCAAGCCACCGCGCGGGCTGGTCACCGTCTCATAGGCAATCGCCGTACAGCCCGACTTGATCAGGCCCTGGGTCTGCTCGGGGTCCGGCGCCAGATGGAGATAGGTGAACAGCAGCTGGCCCTTGCGCAGCATCTTGCACTCGCGGGCTTGCGGCTCCTTCACCTTCACGATCATGTCCGCCTTGGCGAAGACCTCGGCTGCGTCCTTGGCGATGCCGGCCCCGGCTGCCTTATAGGCCTTGTCGTCGAAGCCGATGCCGCCGCCCGCGTTGGTCTCGACCAACACCTTATGGCCGTGAAGGATCAGCTCGCGTACGCTGGCCGGCACCAGGCCGACACGATACTCTTGGGTCTTTGTTTCCTTAGGCACGCCGATCAGCATGATGGTCTCCCAGAGTGGATAATCACCGGCCCGCCAGCGGGCGGGTCGGGCTTGGCAATTCAGCGGTGTGGCCGTTCAGTCGACCGTTGCGAGCACGTCGCGAAGCGTGCCGACCATTTCGTCGATATGCTTTTTCTCGGCGATCAAGGGCGGCGATAGGGCGATGATGTCGCCGGTCGTGCGGATCAGCAGGTTCTTGTCATAGCTCTTGAGGAAGGCTTCGAAGGCACGGGCCGTCGGCTTGCCTGGCCGCGTTTCCAGCTCGATACCCGCCAGCAGACCCAGATTGCGCAGATCGATGACATTGCGCACGCCCTTCAGCGAATGAATGGCATCCTCCCAATAGGCCGATAGGCCCGCGGCGCGCTCGAACAGGCCTTCTTCCTTATAGATGTCCAAGGTGGCGAGCCCGGCGGCGCAGGCGACCGGGTGGCCGGAATAGGTATAGCCGTGGAACAGTTCGATGGTGTCCGCCGGCGCGTTCATGAAGGCGTCATAGATGCCCTTACGGGCAAAGACTGCGCCCATGGGAATGGTCCCGTTGGTGATGCCTTTGGCGGTGGTGATCAGATCGGGCACCACGCCGAAATATTCAGTGGCGAAGCTGGCGCCCAGCCGGCCGAAGCCGGTGATGACCTCGTCGAAGATCAGCAGGATACCGTGCTTGGTGCAAATCTCGCGCAAGCGCTGCAGGTAACCCTTGGGCGGCAGCAGCACGCCCGTCGAACACGCCACCGGCTCGACGATCACGGCGGCGATGTTGGAGGCATCGTGCAGTGTGACCAGCCGCTCGAGTTCGCTGGCCAGCTCCACCCCATGGGTCGGCTGACCGCGGCTGAAAGCGTTCTTGGAAAGATCGTGGGTATGGGGCAAGTGATCGACGCCGTTCAGCAAGCTGCCGAAGACCTTGCGGTTGGACACGATGCCGCCTACCGAGATTCCGCCGAAGCCCACGCCGTGATAGCCGCGCTCCCGCCCGATCAGGCGCTGGCGCGTGCCCTCGCCCCGGGCCCGATGATAGGCGATGGCCATCTTGAGCGCCGTATCGACCGCCTCGGAGCCGGAATTGGTGAAGAACACATGGTCGAAATCGGCGCCCAGAAGGTTGGTCAGCCGGGCGGCGAATTCGAAGACGGCCGGATGACCCATCTGGAAGGCAGGCGCGTAATCGAGCCGCCCCACTTGGTCGCGCACCGCTTCGATAATCTTCTCGCGGCCGTGGCCGGCGTTGACGCACCAGAGGCCGGCCGTTCCGTCCAGAACCTTGCGTCCGTCGACGCTGGTGTAGTGCATGTCCTTGGCGCCGACGAAAAGACGCGGTTTGGATTTGAACTGGCGGTTGGCGGTGAAGGGCATCCAGAAGGCTTCGAGATTGTTGGGGGTGCTCTCGAAAGCGGTCGTTTTGGTCATGTCGGCAGGCTCCCATGAAGATTTGGCCGGACGCTAGCATGGTTGAGAAAGTAAGCAAAGCTGAGGGCCCGGCGGCGGCGGCGAGGCCGAAATATTCATGTCCACTGGCACCGTTGCGTCCTTCGAAGCCCGCTTGCGGCGCATAGCAGATGCAACGCCGTTGCTCTTGCCGGGCGCGGGCGGCAATGGCCCACTGCCGCTCGGTCAATATGGGAGGGACCATGCTGACGCTCTACGGCAATCTCGAATCCGGAAACGTCTATAAGGTGCGCCTGATCATGGCGCTGACCGGCGTCGCCCATCGCCGGGTCGAGGTCAATCAGGTCCAGGGCGACCCAAAGACGCCCGCCTATCGCGCGATGGCGCCCATCGGCAAAGTGCCGGCGGTGAAATTCGAGGACGGCCGCGTCATGGCCGAGTCCGGCGCGCTGCTTTACTGGTTCGCGCGCGGCACAAGTTATTTCCCGGAGGATCCTTGGGCCCAGGCCCAGGCCCTCCAATGGATGTTCTTCGAACAATATTCCCATGAACCGGCCATCGCGGTGAATCGATACCTGATGCACTACGCCCCGCCGGGCGATCCGCGCCGCGCGCAACTCGCCGCCAATGCCGAGAGGGGAGACTTCGCCCTCTCGGTGATGGAGCGGCATCTGACGGTCAACGATTGGTTCGCGCCCTCGGGCTATTCCATCGCCGACATGGCCCTTTACGCCTATACCCATGTGGCCGGCGAGGGGGGCTTCGACCTCGCCACTTACCCGAAGATTCGGGCTTGGATTTCTCGGGTCGCGTCCCGACCGGGTCATATCGAGATGATGCAGGAGACCAGCGCCGAATCGGTGCAGCGATTCAGCGCGTAAGGATCCGACCAGCCTATTCGCCCTCGGTTGCGCCCAGCCATTCCTGAAGGCTGACATAGCCGTCGCCGTTGGTATCCGAGGTCTTCAGAAGGAAGCGATAAAAGATGGTCAGTTCCTCAGGCGTGACGAAACCGTCGTGGTCGGTGTCCATCGCGATGAAGCGCCGGCGATAACGGTCGATTTGATCGGGCTGGTTCTGCGGGATGCCGGTGATGAATTCGCCCAAGGAAAGCTTACCGTCGCCGCTCTTGTCGGCTTGCCTCATCAGTGTCAATTCGTAGCTGACCACTTCCTCGAACGTCAGATAGCCGTCCCCATTCCGGTCGTGGATTTCGAACCAATGGGTGGCGCTTTTTGTCGCCGGCGCCTGTGCCAGTGCCGCTGGCATGGAGCCGAGGGCAAGTCCGAGCGCGATCAGGAGCGGCAGGGTCGTTCGCATGGAAATCTCCGCCGTTGGGGGGCGGACGTCAGCGCGCGGCCTTCCCGCGCACCAACTCGTAGAGGGCGACGGCGGCGGCATTGGAGACATTGAGCTGGCCGATGGGCCCGGCCGTAGGCAGCCGCAGCAGTTGGTCGCAATGTTCGCGGGTGAGACGGCGCAGGCCCGTTCCCTCGGCACCTAGGATCAAGGCGATTCTCCCCGAAGGCTTGGCTTCGGCCAGGGTCATCTCGCCCTCGGCGGCGAGGCCCAGGCACCAGAACCCGGCCCGCTTCAATCCCTCGATGGCGCGGGCAAGATTGACTACCCGGACCATGGCCAAATGGTCGAGAGCGCCCGAGGCGGCCTTGGCCAGGACACCCGATTCGGGGGCGGCGTGACGTTCGGTCAGCACCAGCCCTACCGCCCCGAAGGCCGAAGCGGAGCGAAGAATGGCGCCCACGTTCTGGGGATCGGTCACCTGATCCAACACGATGAGATGGGCCGGGGCATCCGCCGATATGTCGTCGAGCAATTCGCCCAGATCCACCATGGGCAAAGGATCGACCAGGGCGGCCAAGCCCTGATGTACCGCCCCCGGCGGCAATAGGGCGCTTAAATCCACCCCTTCGATCCGCTCAAAAGGTGGGGTCGCGGGCAGGGTGGAGGGTGAAAGTTCGGCGGTGACGTGACTCGTTGCCAGAAGGCGGCGAACCCGCCGCTTGGGGTTGCCAAGGGCTGCGGTTACTGGATGGTGACCGTAAATCCAAAAGGAACCGCCAACAGCGCCTGCCGAGGCGGTATGGCCGGACCTGTTGGGGTGCTTTTTATGGAAAGGCTTGCGCCGTGACATGATCGTCCTTAATATGCTCACGACATTGGTGTTTAAGGCAAGCACCCTCCGGCGTTGACTCTCTACCTGGGGTCAGCGCGAGAAGGAGTGTTCGCTTGTGTTTGGGCGTTGACAGGCAACGAAAAATCCAGATAGTTCGCGCGATTCGCCGGGCCTCGTTGGTTGCGGTTCCGGAGGGGTGCCCGAGTGGTTAAAGGGGACGGGCTGTAAACCCGTTGGCTTCGGCCTACGTAGGTTCGAACCCTACCCCCTCCACCAGCAGCGGCAGGTGGCTGGCGTCGGCGGATGAGAGGCATGCGGGTGTAGCTCAGTGGTAGAGCTCCAGCCTTCCAAGCTGGCTATGCGGGTTCGATTCCCGTCACCCGCTCCAGGCTGAGCGGCGACGGGTGCGGCATTCGAGAGTTTAGGAAACGGGATCATGGCGAAGGCGAAATTTGAGCGTAACAAGCCGCATTGCAACGTTGGGACGATCGGGCATGTTGATCATGGCAAGACGTCGCTGACGGCGGCGATCACGAAGGTATTGGCCGAGACGGGCGGGGCGACGTTCATGGCCTACGACCAGATCGACAAGGCGCCGGAGGAGAAGGCGCGGGGGATCACGATCTCGACGGCCCATGTGGAATACGAGACGAAGGGGCGCCATTACGCCCACGTCGATTGCCCGGGCCATGCCGACTACGTGAAGAACATGATCACCGGTGCGGCCCAGATGGACGGCGGGATTCTGGTTGTCTCGGCCGCCGACGGCCCGATGCCCCAGACGCGCGAGCACATCCTGCTGGCCCGCCAGGTTGGCGTGCCGGCGCTGGTTGTTTACATGAACAAGGTGGACATGGTGGACGATCCGGAACTTCTGGATCTGGTCGAGCTTGAGGTCCGCGAGCTTCTGACGGCGTACAAGTTTCCCGGCGACAAGATCCCGATCATCCGCGGCTCGGCGCTCTGTGCGCTGGAAGGCCGGGAGCCGGCGCTGGGCCATGATTCGATCCTGAAGCTGATGGAGGCGGTGGACCAATACATCCCCCAGCCCGACCGTCCGAAGGATCGCCCTTTCCTGATGCCGATCGAAGACGTGTTTTCGATCTCGGGCCGGGGCACGGTGGTGACGGGGCGTATCGAGCGCGGGATCGTGAAGGTTGGCGACGAGGTGGAGATCATCGGGCTGAAGGCGACGGTGAAGACGATCGTGACGGGCGTGGAGATGTTCCGCAAGCTGCTGGATTCGGGCGAGGCGGGCGACAACATCGGCGCCTTGCTGCGCGGCACGAAGCGGGAGGAAGTTGAGCGCGGCCAGGTGTTGGCCAAGCCCGGCTCGATCACGCCGCACACGAAGTTCAAGGCGGAGGCCTATATCCTGACGAAGGAAGAGGGCGGCCGGCATACGCCATTCTTCACCAACTATCGTCCGCAGTTTTATTTCCGGACGACGGATGTGACGGGCGTGGTTCAGCTTCCGACGGGAACGGAAATGGTGATGCCCGGCGACAATGTGACGATGGAGATCCAGTTGATCGCGCCGATCGCGATGGACGAGGGCCTGCGCTTTGCCATTCGCGAGGGCGGCCGCACCGTCGGCGCCGGCGTCGTTGCTTCGATTATCGAATAACAGAGAACTCGGCGGCGGCGCAAAAAAGAAAGAAAGACCATGGAAAGCCAGAACATCCGCATTCGTCTCAAGGCCTTCGACCATCGCGTCCTCGATCAGTCGACGGGCGAGATCGTCACGACGGCGAAGCGGACCGGTGCCCAGGTTCGCGGGCCGATCCCGCTTCCGACCCGCATCGAGAAGTTCACCGTGCTGCGCTCGCCGCACGTCGATAAGAAGAGCCGCGAGCAGTTCGAGATCCGCACCCATAAGCGGCTGCTCGACATTGTCGACCCGACGCCCCAGACCGTGGACGCGCTGATGAAGCTCGACCTGGCCGCCGGCGTCGACGTCGAGATCAAGTTGAAGAACTAGGAGTGCCGCAGATGCGGACCGGATTGATCGCCGAGAAAGTCGGCATGACCCGCGTCTTCGACGACGCAGGAACCCATGTGCCAGTGACGGTGCTGAAGATCGACAATTGCCAGGTTGTCGCCCAGCGCACCGCCGAGCGCGACGGCTATACGGCCGTGCAGCTCGGCGTCGGCAAGGCCAAGGTGAAGAACCTCAGCAAGCCAATGCGCGGCCATTTCGCCAAGGCGAAGGTCGAGCCGAAGAGCAAGCTGGTGGAGTTCCGGGTGAGCGCCGATGCGCTGATCGAAGTGGGGGCCGAGTTGACGGCGGCCCATTTCCTGCCGGGCCAATTCGTCGACGTGATCGCCAACAGCATCGGCAAGGGCTTCGCCGGTGTCATGAAGCGCCATAATTTCGGCGGTTTGCGGGCCACCCACGGCGTATCGGTCTCTCACCGTTCCCACGGTTCGACCGGCCAGCGCCAGGATCCAGGCAAGACCTTCAAGGGCAAGAAGATGGCCGGTCACATGGGCGATGTCCGGGTGACGACGCAGAACTTGAAGATCGTATCGGTCGATGCCGAGCGCGGCCTGATCATGATCAGGGGCGCAGTGCCCGGTGCCGAAGGCGGCTACGTGCTGGTGCAGGACGCCAAGAAGCGGGCGGCGCCCAAGGACCTGCCGTTCCCGGCGGCTTTGCGCGCGGCGCCTGCCGCGTCCGAGCAGCCGGCCGTGAAGAAGGAATAGGGCGATGAAATCGTCGGTCACCAACCTCGACAACAAGACAGTCGGCGAAATTGATCTCGCCGAGGCGGTCTTCGGTCTTCCGGTGCGCAAGGACATCCTGGCGCGCATGGTGAACTATCAGCTGAACAAGCGCCGCGCCGGGACGCACAAGACCAAGGGCGTGTCGGACGTCAGCGGCACGACCCGCAAACCTTACAAACAGAAGGGCACCGGTCAGGCCCGCCAGGGCAGCCTGCGCTCGGCCCAGTTCCGGGGCGGCGGCATCATTTTCGGCCCCGTCGTCCGCAGCCATGCAACCGACCTGCCCAAGAAGGTTCGCAAGCTGGCGCTGAAGACCGCGCTTTCGGCCAAGCTCGCCGAAGGCAAGCTGATTGTCATCGAGAGCGCCAAGTTCGCCGGCGCCAAGACCGGCGATCTGACCAAGAAGCTGGCCAAGCTCGGCTGGGGCCGCGCGCTGATCATCGACGGCCCGGTCGTCGACGAAGGTTTCCGTCGCGCGGCGGGCAATATTCCCAACCTCGATCTGCTGCCGCAGCAAGGGGCGAACGTCTACGACATTCTGCGGCGCGACACCCTGATCCTCACCCAGGACGCGGTGCAGCATCTGGAGGCACGGCTGAAATGAGCAGGGCTCGTCCCATGAAGACCCGCGTGGTCAAGCTGACCCAGGCTGAGATGTACGCCATCGTCCGCTCGCCGGTGATCACCGAAAAGGCAACCCAGATGTCGGCCCATCGCCAGGTCGCCTTCCGCGTGCCGCTGTCGGCCACCAAGCCCGAGATCAAGGCAGCCATCGAAGGTCTGTTCAAGGTCAAGGTGATGGCGGTCAACACCCTGCGCCAGGAAGGCAAGATCAAGGTATTTCGCGGCCGGCCCGGTCGGCGCAGCGATTTCAAGAAAGCGATGGTCACATTGGCGGAAGGCCAGACCATCGACGTGACGACGGGAGTCTGAGGTCATGGCTTTAAAATCCTATAAGCCGACCACGCCGGGCCAGCGCCAACTGGTCCTGGTCGACCGCTCGGAACTGCACAAGCGCGATCCGATCAAGACACTGACCGAAGGGCTTCACCAGAAGGGCGGACGCAACAATCACGGCCGCATCACCGTGCGCTGGCGGGGCGGCGGACATAAGCGCCGGTATCGCCTGGTGGATTTCCGCCGCAGAAAATTCGACATGGCCGCGACGGTGGAACGGCTGGAATACGATCCCAACCGCACGGCCTTCATCGCGCTCATCAAATACGAGGACGGCGAGCTCAGCTATATTCTGGCCCCGCAGCGCCTGCAGCCCGGCGACAAGGTCGTCTCCGGCGAGCGCGCAGACATCAAGCCGGGCAATGCCATGCCGCTGAAGAACGTCCCCGTCGGCACCATCGTCCACAACGTGGAGCTGAAGCCGGGGCGGGGCGGCCAGATCGCGCGGGCGGCGGGCAGCTATGTCCAGCTCGTCGGTCGCGATGCGGGCCTCGCGCTGTTGCGCATGAGCTCGGGCGAAGTGCGCATGGTGCGCACCGAATGCATGGCGACGATCGGCGCGGTCTCCAATCCCGATCAGCAGAACGTCAGCATCGGCAAGGCTGGGCGCAATCGCTGGAAGGGCCGCAAGCCGTCGGTTCGCGGCGTGGCCATGAATCCCATCGACCATCCTCATGGCGGCGGCGAAGGCCGTACCTCGGGCGGCCGGCATCCGGTCACCCCCTGGGGCAAGTCGACGAAGGGCAAGAAGACACGGCACAACAAGAAGACCGACGGCATGATCCTGCGCCGCCGTCGCGTCGGCAAGTAAGAGGAGGGCGAAGGCCTTGGCTCGCTCGGTTTGGAAGGGTCCGTTCGTCGACGGTTACCTGCTGAAGAAGGCAGAGACCAGCCGCGGCACGGGCCGAAACGAGGTCATCAAGACCTGGTCGCGGCGCTCGACGATACTGCCCCAGTTCGTCGGCTTGACCTTTGGCGTCTATAACGGCCACAAATTCATGCCGGTGATCGTGACCGAGAACATGATCGGCCATAAGTTCGGCGAGTTCTCGCCCACCCGGGTTTTCCAGGGTCACACGGCCGTGGACAAGAAGGCCACCAAGACCAGGCTCGTGGAAGGCCCGCGATGAGCAAGAAGTCGCATCCCCGGCGCCTGGCCGAGAGCGAGGCGAAGGCCTCGGTTCGCACCATTCAGACGACGCCGCGCAAGGTCAATCTCTTGGCCGGCCTGATCCGCGGGAAGACGGCGCAGGCCGCCAAGGCCGAACTCGCCTTCTCGCGCCGCCGGGTGGCGGGCGAGATCCTGAAGGCCCTGGATTCGGCGATCGCCAATGCGGAAAACAATCACCAGCTCGACGTCGACAAGCTCTATGTCGCCGAGGCGTCGGTCGGCCGCGCCTTCGCCCTGAAACGTTTCCATGCCCGCGCGCGGGGCCGCGGCGCCCGGGTCCAAAAAATCTGGAGCCACCTGACGATCGTGGTTCGCGAACGCGAGGAGACAGCCTGATGGGCCAGAAGACGAATCCGATCGGGCTGCGCGTCGGCGTGAACCGCACCTGGGACAGCCGCTGGTACGCCGACGACGACTACGCCAAGCTGCTGCATGAGGATCTGAAGCTCCGCAAGTACCTGATGGAGCGGTTGGGGCAGGCGGGCGTCAGCCGCGTGGTCATCGAGCGTCCGGCCAAGAAGGCTCGCATCACCATCCATACGGCGCGTCCGGGCGTCGTCATCGGCAAGAAGGGCGCCGACATCGAAAAGCTGCGCCTCGATCTCTCGAAGATGACCGGCGGCGAAGTCGCCCTCAACATCGTCGAAATCCGCAAACCGGAGATCGATGCCAAGCTGGTGGCCGAGAAC
>Ga0137403_10004407_pt1 | contig 16590 bp, 9 predicted proteins | sample CZOMad2_1_16fung_FD_122057 | JGI IMG/M metagenome (GOLD analysis project Ga0137403, IMG submission 122057) | Vadose zone soil fungal communities from Angelo Coast Range Reserve, California, USA - CZOMad2_1_16fungal (Hybrid Assembly) | ecosystem: Environmental > Terrestrial > Soil > Vadose zone...
GCGGGGCTTCTTCAATCGTTAGCTGGTGGTAAAAGAGGAAAACAACCCGATACAGCCCCCGGGGATGAGGTTTGGCCTCATCGCCCCATAGGTCAGGCTCGTTAAAAGTTACGGTATAAGCTTTTCCCGGTGCGATCTCATGCGTTTCTCCCTCTGGAGAGCCGGAGTCCGCATGCATAGGCACGCCGCCGCCGACTAACTTCCACCCTCTTGGCGTCCTGAATGTAAGGTCCCACCAAATTCGCATCGGGGCCGCCACGAGAAATGGGACAGAAGAGTTGTTCCGGATGGTTGCTCGAAATCGAAAGTCAGGGTGTAATGGCTGAACAGACTCTATGGACAGAGCGATGTCTCGGCAGGGCGGGGCATGTTGCGGCCCGATGATGTGTTTCGGCGACTGCATCAAGAACAACAGGAGAAATGTCAGGGACATTGCCACGCGCTTTCACCCGATCCTCGGACAAAGCATATCATCGCTCCGCCGTCGTCGGCTGTCCATGGCGCTTCGTGCCACGCGACCCGCGGACCTCTAAAAAATTCATGACACCAGCAGTTCATTCGATTGAGGCCGTCTCGGCGGGCGCCATTCGCGGGGCTATGCGGGCCATGTAAAGCCCGGCAGCCACCGGGACTCTAGGAAATAACAGAGTTCGCGGGAGGGAACAGTCGGCTTCGCGGTTTAACGCTTTATGTCAACCTCAGGCGCGGTGGCGTCAATCCGAATGTAAATCGCCCGAGACGCGGGTGATCGAGAAGGCCGACATCCTCCGAGTTGTCTTTGATCCTAAGAAAAGCTTCAGCTGCACTCCAATCGGTGAAGAGCCAAAAAAGCCGAGCTTCGCGAAACACCAGTCGTTAGCGTTCATCGGAAGTGCCGAGGATAAGACTGGAGGTCAGGCGAAGATCTTCAAGGCACTTTCGATAACGAGGGAGACTTGAAGGAAGAAGACTCGGCAAAGTCAGATGTACGAGAAGCCGACTATACGTCCATGTGAATTGCAAAGCGGTAAATACAAGCGGCCAGTAGGTTAGTCACACGGGTAATCAAGAAGAGCCAGGCCTCACACACATGAGTTAACCGCTTTCAGATTGGATGAAATCTGAGCCGAGGACCGTGCGATTCCCATCTCATCCTGCTTTTTTGAGCAGAACGATCGTTTCTTTTCGATAAAAGTGAGCTCGCCAAAACACCACGGGACGCCAGGTAAGTTTCCACTCCGAAATCGTGTAGTCGATGATCTCCTCGACATCTGCATCCGTCCACACATGGTAATGGATACTGAAGCCTGACTTGATCAAGTCCGTGACGGACGCTTCGAAGTGGGGTTGAGACGGTGTGGTGTGATAGATATGCTCGACCCAGTCTTCGAAGTGCGATCGATCGTTGCTTTGTTCGGGATAAGCCGTCTCGTATAGCAAATGGTCGAGACGTGTTCGCTTACGTGGGGCGTCCGTCGTAAATCGCTTGTCGGGAACTTTCAGGATCAGCGTCCCGGAAGGCGCGAGCGCATCGTACCATCCCTTCAAAGCCGGCAGCGGCAGCGGTAAGTGTTCCAGCACGTGGCTGGCGATGATGAAATCCAATTGGCCGGCTGCGAATGGAATGTCAACGGCGTCGGCCACGACGTCGGGGCGAACAAACCTTTTGATGTCCGAGTAGTGTTCCCGCAAGTCCCCTGTAGCCTCACGATCCAGGTACCAGACTCTGGCGCGTGAAGGCACCGGAAAACGCCGCCAGAGTGCGCCAATCTCTATACCTGCGCCTCGAAGGTGCCATCTGAGAATCTGATTTTCCATCCATCGCAGGGGCGCGCCCTTTCCCATCAGCGAGGTTTACCAGACTTGAAGGACGTCAGCACGGTCATTCCTTTCGGAATCAATCGGACGCAATCCGGAGGATTATCGCTGCTCGCGATATTACCGGAACGCCGAAGTCTTTCTAGGGTCGCAGATTCAAATAGGCTCCAGATGTCTCACGCGAAAAGCATGCATCAGTGTGTTGAGATCCGATAGCACTCGTTCGGTCGTTGGCACGTGCGCATCTTGCGGCAACTCCGCAACGGATAATAGGATTCTGGAGATACGCAATTTGATACCTGATGAGCTTGTTCATATCGACCTCGATCTCCTGCGCATTGTAACTCTGTGCCACTTTGCGTTGCGTTTGCTGGGTACAACACAAAACCGATAGGCGCGTGGGTGTAAAACGCGTTACCGGAAACTTGAAAAATGCCCGGACAAGCCCGGTGCGCGTGAAGGCGAGTTATCTCGGCGAGCGCGGGAATGTGTGCGACGAGGATTTCGCTTTTGTGTGCTGCAGCACTTCGAGCCGCCTGAGAGGAATGAAGCGACCATCATGTGCTACCCTGCCCACTCTTTCGACGAAAGGGTCGATTCCTTGTAACGGTGTGGTCGCAGCACACGCCCCAATGCCGAATCATCCGCAAGTCTCTTTCAACTTCGCGTTCCTCCCACGTTCCACGGCCATGCGCTCAATGCGCTAGATGCGTTCTGTGAGCCGCGATGACCGTCGCCGCCCACCGAGTGTCCTGAGGATTTCTTTGTAGGTATTCATGGTTGTCCTTTCTTTGTAAAAAACCGCAGGCGTGAGTGGCCTCACGCCTGCGTGTCTTTTATTCACGGCTGCGTCCTGTCGGGCTTGCGCTTCGCGTGGGGAGATCGACATCCGTTCGACTGAGGCGCTCCAGTCGGAGAAGCCTAGTTTCCCGAATGCCCGTACTTGGAATGTGTAGATGGTGCCAGGTGCGAGGTTGTTGATGGGTGTTGCCGGTTTCGTGCTGGAGACCACAAGCCTTTCCGCCATCGAGAGCGGCCGCGGCCGTGTAGGCGTCGATCGCAGCCTTGAAGCCGGGCATATCGATAGGTGGGCTGAGATTTGCCGGATTGTTCAACATTCCGTCATGAACGGCGTTGAGGCGGGAAAGCAGATCGCCGTCCGTGATGTGAGTCACTCCCAGTGCTGGCTTGATAATGTCCAATTTTGTTTTTGGCATTGTTGTCCTTTCAGTGAGGTTTTAGAGACAGTCCCGGCCGCGTTCACAAGGCGTAGTTTGGCGATTTCGTTGCACCTGCAACAATGTCGAGAGATGTCTATTGAGCGGGAATGCCGCGGAAAAAACTACCAATGCATCCGCGTTTTCGGGTAATGGATTCGCCGGTTCGATTCCGGCTCATATTATGTAAATCGTTTGAAGATGAAAAGTGGACAAAAGAAAGTTGTGCTGTCGTGATAGGTTCACTACAGCCAACACGTTGCCGACAAAATAGTTTTTCTTACTTTGCACGATTTTCGGCCACGGAACGCGTCCCGGACGGGGCGCGCGTACCAAATTCAAGATCTGGTGCTCCCTGAATGGAGCGCCCTCGCCTAATTCAAGACCCGCGGCTCCCTGAAATTAGCGCCACGGCGGCGGATTCTGAATTCGCTCAGAACTGGAAATGAATTTGACCTTGCAACCTTCTATTTCCAGTCTTGGAGTTGATCTCGCCGAACGTACCCGAGTTCATGTTCAGATTGGGATCTCCGGGTATCGGATGGTTGAACACATTGCGTGCATCCACACGCAGCGTCAGAGTTTTCGACTCCGCAATCTTGATCGTCTTCAGGAGATTCGCGTCGAAGCTCCACATTCCCGGCCCGGTGAGCGGATTCAGTCCGAGCGATCCGAGTTGTCCAGGCGCAGCATTCCGCAAGACAATTTTTCCGCTGGCGTCTGCAAGCGCAGTGAGAGTGCAAAACGATGTGAGCGTTGAGGCCACACTGGCGCACGCCGGATCGGGCACTCTCTGGTATTGCTGTGAAAAGAAATTGCCGAATGCGTCGCCCTGTTTGAGTGGCCAAACGACCTTTCCCTGACGAGGAAACTCTCCGACGATGTCTGGCGTGCCGGCGCCGGTGATGGTTTGCCCGCCTGTGCGGGAGGCGGTTTCCCCGCCCACAAGCGTAGTCAAGCCATAGATCGTTTGCCCGCCGATAACGAGAAGCGGAGCTCCGGATGTGAGGTTGACGATCGTACCGACGTCCCAGCCCTCGATCAGCCGCGCAAACCAGCCCGAGGAGTTGGCGCCGAGCAACCGGCCTGGACCGAAGGGCAGCTGGAACGTTCCATAACTCCGGAAATCATGAGTCCGGTGCGTTGGCTGAAGGGTGTAGTCCGCATTTCGGTTCAAGGTATCCCGGTATGTGCCGTTGAAGGTACCACCGGAGTTCACGCCCCCGCTGACGGCCAGGCTGCGGCTCCAGGTATAGGCCGCCCGGTAGGCGATACCATGTGTGGGGCGAAGGGTGAGCGTGGCTTCCAGCGAGTGATAGTTCGAACTGTCGGAGTTATTGCGGTAGTTGAGCGTGGAAAACTGCGGGTTGGCCACGATGAAGTTCTCCGGAAACAATCCGCTCGAGCGAAGCGTTCCGCCGTTAACGACCTGGCCCCCGGTTTGGACAGTACCGACATTTGTCGTGTTCAGGGCGCGAGCGACACTTGCGAAGTCTCCGTTGGCGATGAAGCTTCGGAAGGACGAGTTGCGGCGAAGCGCTTCCGATCCCGACAAGCCCGTACCGACAACACCGCTCCCAAGATTCAGTCCTTTGAACATCTGATCGAACATCGGCGCATCGCCGCCGGCCCGCGTAGTGGACAGAGCCTGGAGTAACCCGTTGTTTCTGAAGTCCGCTTCGTTGAGATTCAGCGAGGAGTGGAGTTTCATGCCGCGGTCGCCGAGATACCGGACGTCCATTGTCAGATTCGAGGTCAGCGCTCGCGTAATTCCCAATGTGAATGTTTCCACATAGGGCGTTGAATAGTCCGGAGCGAAGACCGACAGGACCTGGGATCGGTCCGTGACAGGGAATACCGTTGGAGAAACCGGCGTGAGCGTCAATGGCAACGGAATGGGGATGTTTGAATAATCCCGGTATTCGCCGGTTCCCCTGTCGATGGGTTGATAAACCAATCCCGGCGTGTTTCCAGCGTCCGAGCCAATCCATGAGAGGGTATTGCCAGGTAACTGGTACGCGATCTGGTATCCACCACGCAGAGTGGTTTTGTCTTTACCAAGCCAGCTGGGCGACCAGGCAAACCCTATTGCAGGCGCAAAGTTGTTCTTGTCGCTTGGCCATATTCCCTGGTCCGGATACTCTGTACCTCGCCCGACCAGAACGATTCCGGTCAAGTCACCTTTCTGCGCTGTACCCCCCGACATCCAGTTATTAAAACTCCGGCCCGAATATCCGAACGCAGCATTGTTGCCTCCGACTAAACCCCTCGTCCAGTTCTTACCGGTACCGCTCTCGAAATACGGGACCTGGAACAAGTCCCACCGCACGCCCAGGTTCAAAGTAAAATTCGGCGTAATCTTCCAGTCGTCCTTCACAAAAAAATTGAATTCATTCTGAATCGACTTCCGGATTTTTCCGTAAGTAAGAGGTGGCTGGTTCGGACCGAAATAGTCCTGGCGATAGTCCAGGTATTGGGTATCCGTTGGTTCGCGCGTTTCAAACTTCTGGCTGATGGTATCGACCGAACCTGCCAGCGTCAGCAGCAGGTTTTGAGCCAACACCTGGTTCGGCGACAGCAGTCCGGGAACCCTGTCGATGCCGGTGACAGGGATAGCTCCGGGGCCGCCAGTGACGATCGGCATCAGGCCTCCTGCGGCCCAACCCCGGCTGAAGGCATGGCGAAATTCAACACCACCTTTGAACGCGTGAGTGCCCCGGGTCCAACTGAGCGTATCGGTGAAACTAGTCAAGGGGGCCGTGTTGCCGAGATCGCTGGCGGTGCAAATCGGCGGGCAGCCGCTGCCCGCGCCGGTAAAGGAGTTGTTGATCACGTGATTGGGAAACAGGACAGGAAGCTGGTTGATCGGAGTCCCATTGATCTTCGTCAGGAAATCGAACGCCTCTTTTGCATATGAGGCGCGTGACTGATAAGCGGGATCCCAGTAGAGAGCTGTGACGCGGCGCCCCCACTTGAATTCGTTCAGCAGGGTGGGCGAAAGCGTCGAGGTCAATTGCGCTGTCATGACTTTCGGAAACTCGCGGATCTCGCCACCCCATCCGGTGGGCCAGGATTGCACGAGGTTGTTGTCGGTGTAATGAGTTTCACGAATGAACGTTCCCGTCAACGTGTGATTCTGATTGAAATGATGATCGATCTTGATGTTGAACTGCCTGCGCTTGTACGCGTCGGTATTTTCTCCGTTTCCGCCGGCCGGCCCGGCGACCGTGTGGCGGGTCCACCGGTGTATTGCGGTATTCAAGCCATCGACGGGTAGAGCGGTGCCGGTCGAGGTAATGCCAACGGTATTCGGACCGTCAAAAGCGTTCGCATGGGGCATTAATGCGATCAATCGGTTCATGAAGCCGCTCGGATCCATCCGCCTGCGAGACGGATCACCCGGATTCAAGGCATCGCCGAATACGCTGAAGCTTTGCATCGGGCCTGTCGCTCCAGGGATCTGAGTGTAGGGCAGTGGATTGCCTGACTTGTCGACCACGGGCGCAACTCGCGTCGCACCAGAACCACTGGGTGTGGCATCAGCATTACCGTTGTTGACTCCCGGAAAGAACCGGAAGATGCCCTGCCGTGCGGTGTCGCTCAACACAACGGTATTGATAACTTCCTTTTGCGATCCGTCCTGCGCATCGAACATGCCGAAGAAAAATGTCTTGTTCCTGATGATGGGTCCGCTAAGACTGGCCGTGTACTGCGGGCGGTTGTACCACAAGGGGGCGACGCGCTGCCTGTTATTCGACCACGTGTTGGCATCCAGAACGGAATTGCGGACGTTGAACGTGGCGCCTCCGTGGAATTGGTTGGTTCCCGATCGCGTTCGCACTTGAATCTGTGCTGAACCGCGCCCCTCGACGTCTACAGCCGCGACCACAACACGGACTTCATCGACCATATCGGGATTGATAAAGGTCGCGGTCTTCAGGCCCTGAACGTGTGTTCCGGTGTTCATGGTCACACCATCCATCGAAATGCCGATGTTCCCCCCTCCGGTTGCGGTGATTCCGGCAAAGGTGGTGTTGGCGTGGCCATCTCCAAAAACCCCGGGCATAATCGTGGTGGCGATATCCATCACATTCCGGCCGACGATCGGCAGATCGGCGACCTGCCTTTGAGGAAGCGCGTTGCCGACGGAAGCGGATAGAGTGGTGAGAAGTTGGTCGGCCGCGACAGAGACCTCGACAGCTTGCGTGACGGCGCCGACTTGCAACGTAAAATTCTGCCGGATCTGTTGCGCCGTACCCAGTGTGATTTGGAATATCTGACTTTGAAAGCCGGGCAGCGATGCAGCAACCCGGTACGGTCCCGGCTGAAGACTGGGGAATTGGTAAGTTCCCGACTCGTTAGTCACCGCCGTCGAAACCACCCCTGTCTCGGTCTGTGTCGCCGTAATTCCAACGCCTGGGATCAGTGCTCCAGTAGCATCGGTTACTGTTCCGCTCAGCGTTGCATTGATCACCTGAGCGAATCCATTCATCGCGAAAAACAGGCACACCACCGCAGCGGCTCTGGCAAACAATCCGTTCATCCGATCACCCCCGTTTATAAAGACGAAGACTTTCGAAAATATCCATTCGGACGTTTGTTTATTTAATAGATGATTCGTTTAATTAATTCGCCGGTAGTCTGATGCTGCTATTCAAAAAAGTCAATCTGTTCGTGATATTCTCGGCCGGCTGAAAGGAGATGTGACGATGCTCCCGAGCGAGCGCATTTCGTATTCGGCGATAAAAGACCGGCCTCGGCTCGTGCTGCCAGGCGGGGCTCGCCTGGTGGTGTGGGTAATCGTGAATGTCGAGGAATGGAATCCGCGCGACACCATGCCGCGGACGGTCCTCACGCCGCCGGCCGGTGGTGCGCCGATGCCCGATGTCCCGAATTGGGCATGGCATGAATACGGAAACCGCGTCGGTTTCTGGCGGATGCTCGAAGTGTTGGACCGCTTCCAGATCCGCGCCGCGCTGGCCATCAATGGCAGTGTCATTCAGTCGTACGAGCCGATCGCCCGCGCGGCGCTCGAGCGCAAATGGGAATTCATCGGCCATGCATTCGGACAGAAGAACATGCAGAAGGTCCCCGACGAGCGATCCGACATCGCCAAAACGACGGAAGTGATTCGTGCATTCACCGGCCGTCGGCCGCGCGGATGGCTCGGTCCCGGTTTGACCGAGACGTGGGAGACACCCGATATCCTTGCTGAAGAAGGTTACGAGTACGTTTGCGATTGGGTTTTGGACGACCAGCCGGTGATGCTCAAAACGCGCACCGGCCAGCTCGTTAGCGTCCCGTATACAGTAGAACTCAACGATGTTGCGATGATCGCCATTCAGCATCACAGAGCATCGGAATACAAGGATCGTGCGATCGACCAGTTTGAGCAGTTGTATTCCGATGCACGCGACTCGGCTCGAATCATGGCGCTGGTCTTCCATCCTTATCTTATGGGGGCCCCCCATCGCCTCCGCTACTTCAAAGAAGCGCTGGAGCACATCCAGTCCCGTTCCGGCGTTGTGTTCTGGACCGGGGATCAGATCCTCGAGTGGTATCTTGCTCAGGTCAAAGGCAAATGGGTGGCGAGGTAGCGCCAGCCCCGCCTCAATCCGGTGCGCGCGGTCTCGCCCTCGCGATGTTCTGTGTGCTGCTCGCGTCATACGTCATCAACGCAATGGACCGGCAACTCTTCCCGATGCTCGTTCCGGAAGTGCGCCGTGAGTACAGCTTCTCGCTGGCTGACGTCGGCTTGCTTTCGACGGTCTTCACTTTTGGAATGGCAGTGGCCGGATTGCCGACGGGTTATCTGCTCGCACGTTTCTCGCGTAAGAGCGTGCTGCAGGTCGGAATCGCGCTGTTCTCGGTATGCACGGCTTTGACTGTCCTCGCCTCCGGATTCTCAGACATGTTGATGTACCGGGCAGCGACCGGCATCGGCGAGTCCATGCAATTGACGATTCTTCTGGCCATCGCGGCGAACTATTTCATCAAACATCGCTCGGCCGCTCTCGGTTCAGTCAATTTTTCCTTCGGTATCGGCGCTATCATCAGCCCGATTCTGGGCGGCATGTTGCTGAGTGTTTATCAGAGTTGGCGCGTGCCGCTGCTCATATTCGCGCTGCTCGGTTTCGTGGCGATCGCGGCGATCTCTTTCGCCGTGCGTCCATGGTTCACCGAAAGCTCCAGCGCTGCGAGCCAGCACATGGATCTGGGAGGCGCGTCGAACCTTGTCAACAGGAACACGATTCTCTTGACGTTGATGAGTGTGATCGGCGGCCTCGTGATTTACGGCTATCTCGGAATGTACCCAACATTCCTTCGCGAAGGTCTTCGGTACTCGCCGGCAGCTGCCGGATCGGTCATGAGCCTTTATGGACTCGGAGCCCTGGTGTCGATTGGGGGCGGATGGCTCGGCGACCGCTTCTCGCCGCGCATTGTCCTGACCGCGGCATTCTTCACTTCTGCCGTCCTCGGCTATTTGCTGTTCCATACTTCGGGCGCAATGCTGCCGCAGATGATTCTTTCATTCAGCTGGGGCGTCGTTGTCAGCGGAATCATCTATGTCAACCTCGGCGGCTATCTGGTCAAATCGCTGGGGAGCAGCCTGGCCAGCCGAGGAACAGGAATCTTCGTAACCAGCCTTTATGGATCCGCATCAGTCGCCGGGTATGTGATGGGTTGGATCGCGACCTATGCCGGATGGGCAACCGCGGGAGCGATCCAATTCTCTCTCTTGTGCCTTATCGCCGGCAGCCTCGCACTGGCGCTCCGGCCGGACAAGATGTCGCCGCGACCAAAGTTGGATTGACAGTGACTCTGAGTGGTAGTATCCATGCCCAGACAGGCACAGAATTGGGAGGCGCTCGTCATGCTCTCACTCAAAGTTAATGGGAAGATGTACTCCGTAGACGTGGAGCCAGAGACACCTCTGCTGTGGGTGATCCGGGACACGATTGGTCTGACCGGAACTAAGTACGGGTGTGGAATTGCGCTGTGCGGCTCGTGTACGGTGCACGTAAATGGCAAGGCGGTGCGCTCGTGCGTGCAGCCGGTAAGCCAGGCCGCCGGGAAAGATGTCACGACTATAGAAGGACTCTCGCCAAACGCCCAGCATCCGGTGCAGGTAGCGTGGCGGGGAGGCGATGTGCCGGAGTGCGGGTATTGTCAGCCAGGACAGATCATGGCGGCCGCGGCACTGTTGGCCAAGAACCCTAACCCCACCGACGTGGACATAATCCGCGAGATCACAAATCTCTGCCGCTGTGGGACCTACACGCGGATTCGACAGGCGATTCACCGAGCGGCGCAGCTTGCAGTGAAAGGTTAAGCAGATCATTGGAGGGTCCGATGGCAGTGACCAGGGGAATCGACCGCAGAGAATTCATTGTGACGACGCTGACGGTTGGCGGAGGCTTCGCGCTGGCTCTGGCGTTTCCACCAAATCAAGTGGAGGCGGCCGCCGATACAGCAAAGATTCCGGACAAGCCGTGGGAGTCTCTCGTGGGGAAGGGCGAGACCGAGATCAACCCTTGGCTCGTCGTCGCACCGGACGATACCGTGACCATCCGTGTCGCCCAAAGCGAAATGGGGCAAGGGACATTCACTTCCTGGTCGAAGATGATCTGCGAAGAGCTTGAATGCGACTGGTCCAAGGTGCGCGCGGAATACGCGTCCGTCAATCGCCACCTCCGCGAGAATAAGGTTTACGGACGCATGGCAACGAATGCAAGTGGTGCGGTCCGCATAAGCCGCCAATACTTGCAGCAGGCGGGAGCAAGCGCGCGGGAGCGCCTGATGGCTGCGGCCGCCGAGATGTGGGCCGTACCGCGCTCGGAGTTGACGGTTAAGGACGGGATCATCACCCACATACCGACGGGCCGAAAGCTCCGCTACGGCCAGGTCGCCGAGAAAGCCGCTGCGATCAAGTTGCCCGAAGAGCCAAAAATCAAGACACCGGACCAGTTTACGCTGATGAACAAGCCCACCCAGTTCCTCGAGACGCCTCTGCGGGTAGATGGCAGCGCCACCTATGGAATTGACGTGCGCCTCCCAGGCATGCTCTATGCCGCGGCCAAGGCGTCCCCGGTCTTCCTTGGGAAGGTAAAGATGTACGACGACGCGGGCGTCAAGAACCGCCCGGGTGTGCATTCGGTGGTCGAATTCAGCGGTCCGGATATCGAAGCGGGAGTCGCAGTAGTGGCCGACAGTTACTGGCATGCCAAGACCGCCCTGGATCTCCTCCCGATTGAGTGGGACGCAGGCGCGCACGGCGACGACACTTCGGAAAAGTTTCTCAAAATGGCCCGGGCCGCGCTGAATGAGCCGGGTGCCCAGGTCGTCGTGAAGAAGGGCGACCCTGATGCGGCGATCAAAGACGCCGCCAAGGTGGTGGAGGCGGTGTACGAGTTGCCGTATTTGGATCACGCCTTTATGGAGCCATTGAACTGCACCGCTCATGTGACTGCTGATCGCGTGGACGTTTGGGTGGGCACGCAGAGACCGGAGGAAGCGCTGCTTGATGCAGCGAAATTAACCGGTATCCCCAAGGAGAACGTTTACATCCACAACTGCTTTATCGGCGGTGGATTTGGCCGCCGCAACTACAACGACGACGTGCGGCAGGCAGTTATGATTGCCAAACAGTTAGACCGTCCTGTGAAAGTCGTCTGGAGCCGTGAGGAAACGATGCGCCACGGCTACTATCGCCCGATGCGCGTGGCGAGAATCCAGGCTGGCCTGGGGTCTGACGGCATGCCCGTGGCCTGGATCAACCGTGTCGTCGGCATCGACCAAAATCCGCCAGCGGATCCTGCTCAAACCATTAGAGGCTTGCACCAGATTCCCTATGCGATCCCCAACCAGCAGTTCGACTATCACCTGCGACAGACGCACGTTCCCACCGGCGTTTGGACATCGGTGGGCCGATCGCAGAACGAGTTCTACCTGGAAAGCTTCATGGATGAGCTTGCACATGCGGCCGGGAAGGATCCCTACCACTACCGGCGCGCTCTGATAGATGGCAACCCGGATTTCCCGCGCGCGAAGGCCTGGGTGAAAGTGCTGGATACAGCCGCTGAGAAGTCCGGTTGGGGAAAGAAACTACGCGATGGAACCGGCATGGGAATCGCCATTGGGGACGGCCGGCGGCCGGGGGTCAAAGAGGTCACCATTTGCACGGTGGTCGCCACCGTGTCCGTCAGCAGGAAGGGCGAGGTTCGGGTGGAACGGTTCGATGTAGCGATGGACACCGGGTCCTTCCTGGTGAATCCGCTTGCCGCGGAACGGCAGGTCGAGATGCAAATGGTGATGGGGCTGGCGGCCGTACTTCGTCAGGAAATCACCGTCGAGAAAGGGCGCGTCGTGCAGAGCAATTTTCATGACTATCCCTTGTTGCGGGCGACGGAAATGCCGGAAATAAGAGTCCATTTTGTCCGCGCGACGGACGAACCGATTGTCGGGATCGGCGAAGAAGCTCTTGGGTGGGTTGCCCCGTCTGTCTGCAATGCCATTTTCGCCATCACGGGCAAGCGGATTCGTTCGCTGCCCCTCAAGAATCACAACCTCAGTGCGGGTGCTGCCTAACCGACAAAGCTACAGCGGGCGCGACATTTAGCAGCCACAACGCAGGGAGTCTACCGCGGACGTCCCCAGGGATCACTGTGGCGTCTTCTGCCATCGGATCGAATCTTCGCGAGGACTGAGGTTATTTGTAGTTCGACTGACGCAATGTGTCATTGTGGGTTGCCAGGCTTGACGAAAGTCCACTGTTTGAGGGCAGGAATGACATGGCCACCGGCGTGCAGATTATTGGGACGCGTGTGCCGAGGACTTACCGACACATTACACAATATTCGCGAAATCGGCGCCGCGGTACTGATTTCTCAGACGGATTTCGACTGAGTAAGGAGGCTGATCTGCCGTGCGACTGGCAAGAATTCCAGGTGCTGAAGGTTCTATGCAGGAACATGTAGAGCATCTTTCAGAGGATGTGCTTTGGGCGGTAGTCAAAAAAGGCCAGCCTTTGGCTGACGCGTATGTTCAGCATACAAACGACTGCCGCGATTGCCGGTTTCCGCATTTGATCGAGCGTATTCCCACCGTATCGCCTGACTGGTAGGGCAAAACCCGACTCCGCCAAGCCCACGTCGAAATGATCGATTTTTCGTCGCCGGCGGTCCTCGGTCGCGCCTTCCTAAGGCAAAAGAGCATCCTCTTGCTCGTTACAAGCAACAAGAGGATGTGTCTCTCGCCAACAAATTAGATTCGGTTAGCTGCAACCTTGTGAGGTTCCACATTCCGTGCACACACCGCACGCTCCCGCCCGAATCACTTTTGTACTACCGCAATGAGAACAACTCACTCCCATATACATGTTTCCCAATGCTTCACGCACCCGATCAGCATGAGTCGCCTGCGCCGAGTGCCCGTGACCACCGTTCCCATTCGTTAGCAATTGTGATGCTCCTTCCGAATTGGTGCGATTGGTGATCACATCAATAATCTCTTTTTCCGCCGTTCGCGGAAGCTCGGCCACGGGTCGATTCACTGCCTTCTTTTCGATTTCCGATATCTCTCTCATCGGTAGATCCGGCTGAGAACGATTGGGTGAAGTCGCTTCTTTGTAGCCAACGATGAACTGACAACCGAGCCAACGGAAAACGTAATCAGTGATACTGGTGGCATTGCGAATGTCCGGATTCTTGGTGAAGCCACTTGGTTCGAAGCGCGCGTAAGCAAATTTTTTGACCAAGCTCTCCAGCGGAACGCCATACTGCAAGGCGATCGAGGTCAGGGTCGCAACCGTATCCATCAATCCACCGATCGTACTCCCCTCCTTGGCCATCTGAATGAACAATTCGCCCGGCTGTCCATTTTCATAGAGACCCACGGTGATGTAGCCTTCGTGTCCGGCGATCTCGAACTTATGGGTAAGCGAGACACGCGTATCCGGCATGCGCCTGCGCGAAGGCTGGTTCAACGTCACGACCTCCTGCTCCAGTTCCGCAATTCGGGCCTTCAGCGGCATAACCTCATCGACCGCGCCTGTGCCGCGCTCATCCGTACCCATATCTTTCGTCTTTTTCGTATTCAAGGGCGCAGAACGCTTCGAACCATCGCGGTAAATTGCGATTGCCTTTAATCCCAGACGCCAACCTTCGATATACGTGTTCATGATCTCTTCAATCGAAGCGTCGGTTGGCAAATTAACCGTCTTTGAGATCGCACCACTGAGGAAAGGCTGGCACGCCGCCATCATTCGGAGATGCCCCAGATAATGGAGGCTTCGTTTGCCCCTAAACGGTTTGAAGGCGCAATCGAATACTGACAGATGCTCGGGTTTCAGCCCGCTTTGAATGACGCGGTTGCTCTCCGGAACAAGAACATCCTCGATCGTATCATGTTCGTTAATATGCTGCAGAATCTTCTCGGTTGCTTCCGCCGTATAACCCAGCTTTTCCAGCGCCAGCTTGACGGTCTGATTCACGATTTTCAGCATCCCGCCACCGGCTAAAAGCTTGTACTTTACCAGCGCGATGTCCGGCTCGATACCGGTCGTGTCGCAATCCATCAGGAAACCAATAGTCCCGGTGGGAGCTAAGACAGTTACCTGTGCGTTGCGAAAGCCATGCTTTTGGCCCAAGCTTAAGGCGTTATCCCAGGCGCGCGCCGCTTCCAATTTAAGATGATCAAAATCAGTGAAATCTTGGATCTGATCGCAGGTCGTTCGATGCAATCGAATGACTTCTAACATCGACTCGACGTTGTCCGGCAACAGCGGTTTTGGCACACTGGAAGCACGGGCATCCAAGTAGCCCGGAAATGGTCGCTGCTCCTTCGCCATCCTGGCACTGTGCGAGTAAGCTTCGCCGGTCATTATCGAGGTAATGGATCCTGCCAAGGCACGAGCTCCATCCGAATCGTAACCCAGCCCGTAGCTCATCACCAGGGCTCCGAGGTTCGCGAAGCCGAGACCCAAAGTCCGAAAGATGTGGCTATTCTCGGCGATTTCTTTCGTCGGATAGCTCGCATTGTCGACCAGGATCTCTTGCGCGGTGATGAAGATTCGGACGGCTGCTTTGAACCGTTCGACGTCGAAGCTCCCGTCCTCACGCTTGAATTTCATGAGGTTCACCGACGCCAAATTGCAGGCCGTGTTGTCGAGAAAGAGATATTCGGAGCAAGGATTCGTCGAATTCTGTCGCGCGGTTCCTTTGCAGGTGTGCCACCGGTGAATCGTGCTGTCGAATTGCATTCCCGGATCGCCACAAATGTGTGTTCCTTCGGCGATCTTGCGCAGCATTGACCGCGCATCTTTTTTCTCGCACGGCTTCCCATCCAGCACCCGCCGGGTCCACCATTCTTTGCCGTCAATGGCGGCGTGCATGAATTCGTCGCTCACCCGCACGGAGAGATTTTCGTTCTGGTACATAATCGACCCGTACGCGTCTCCGTTGTAGCTGCCGTCATAGCCTTGCTCGATCAATGCCCATGCTTTTTTCTCTTCCTTCTGTTTGGCGTCGATGAACTCTTCGATGTCGGGATGCCAATCTTTGAGCGTGTTCATCTTCGCAGCGCGGCGCGTTTTGCCGCCGCTCTTCACCACGTTCGCAACCTGATCGTAAACTTTCAGGAACGAGAGCGGTCCGCTTGGTTTGCCGCCGCCGCTCAATTTTTCTCTCGTCGATCTTAGCGAAGTAAGATCCGTGCCCGTGCCGCTGCCGTACTTGAAGAGCATCGCTTCGCTCGTCGCCAGTCGCATGATGTCTTCCATCGTGTCGCCCACGCTTTGGATGAAGCAGGCGCTTCCCTGTGGATATTCGTACTGCGACGCGGCCCGTTCCGCCTTGCCAGTCTCGCGGTTGTAAAAATAATTGCCGGCTCCCGCATCTTTGCCCACACCGTATTGATGATACAATCCAACGTTGAACCAGACCGGCGAATTAAACGCTCCGTGCTGGTTCACACAAAGCCAGGTCAGTTCATCGTAAAAAGTTTGCGCAGCTTCTGCATCTGCGAAGTAACCATCCGCGATTCCCCAATCGGTAATCGTGCGCGTAACCCGATGAATCAATTGCCGCACCGAAGTTTCTCTTCCGCCTTTATGGGGATCCGTGCCGTTGGCGATGTCGCCATAGAAATATTTCGAGACCGCTATCTTAGTTGCGAGTGCGCTCCAACTTTTCGGGACTTCGATGTCCTCTTGCCTGAAGATAATCTTGCCGCTGTCGTCGGTTATCTCCGCTGTGCGGCGTTCCCATTCGATCTGATCGAATGGCGCGAAGGTGGCCTCGCTGAAGACGCGCTCAAAATGCAGGCCGCTATTTTTCTTCTTTTCGACCCTGTTTTTTCGGCGGTCAGCCGGTTTAGGCGATCCAAGTGAAGCAGGCGGAATTCCGGGTTTTAATTGAATCATGGCGGTAGAGCGGTTGGAGGTTGTGAATCAGATGGGAATAATCGTGAACAGCGAGGCCAACAACCTGTGAACTCAAGTCAACAACAAGTAATAGCGTGGCTGCCCAGCGGACACACAATATGCAGTACCCAAATCGTCCGAGGCAAGCCTAAAATT
>Ga0137403_10004408_pt1 | contig 16589 bp, 14 predicted proteins | sample CZOMad2_1_16fung_FD_122057 | JGI IMG/M metagenome (GOLD analysis project Ga0137403, IMG submission 122057) | Vadose zone soil fungal communities from Angelo Coast Range Reserve, California, USA - CZOMad2_1_16fungal (Hybrid Assembly) | ecosystem: Environmental > Terrestrial > Soil > Vadose zone...
CCGGCGCGTGGTGGCGTTGGTGGTGACCCAGTGGGCGAAACTTTTGCTTTCGGAAAACTTCAGCAGGATCGAACGCAGCATGGACTCTTCGATTATGCCCGGAGTTGCGCCGGGAGGCCAGTCGCGGGCTAGTCTTTGTGCTCTTCCAGGAACTTTTCCGCGTCGAGCGCGGCCATGCAGCCGGAGCCGGCGGCGGTTACCGCCTGCCGGTAGCGGTGATCCTGAACGTCGCCCGCGACGAATACGCCGGGGACGTTGGTCAGGCTGCCATGGCGGGGGATAATGTAGCCGTTTTGGTCGGTTTCGAGCTTGCCACGAAACGCCGTGGAGTTGGGGTTGTGGCCAATGGCCACGAAAATCCCGTGCAGCTCGATTTCGCGCTTCTCACCGGTCTTGGCGTGCTTCAAGCGGATACCGGTGACCACTTTTTCGGGGGAGAGGATTTCGTCCACCACGTATGGCGTGACGAATTCCACCTTTTCGTTGGCCCGCGCGCGATCGATCATGATTTTGGACGCGCGAAATTCGTCCCGGCGATGGATCAGGTACACGCGGCTGGCATAGCGCGAAAGAAAGTTGGCTTCTTCCATCGCGGAGTCGCCACCGCCAACCACGGCGATTGGTTTGCCGCGGAAGAAATATCCGTCGCAGGTCGCGCAGGTGGACAGGCCGCGCCCGATCAGTTCCTTTTCGCCCTCTAGCCCGAGCAGCCGTGCGGAAGCGCCGGCGGCGACAATTACGGAGCGCGATTCGTAGGTTTCTTTCCCGGCTGTGACTTTAAACGGGCGATTGGTCAGATCGACTTCGGTGACTGCGCCGGCCTTGAATTCCGCGCCGAACCGCTGGGCTTGCTTGCGCATGTTCTCGATGAGTTCCGGGCCCATGATTCCGTCGGGAAAGCCGGGATAGTTTTCCACGTGCGTGGTCAACGAAAGCTGGCCGCCGGGTTCGTGGCCGTCCAGGACGACGGGCTTCAGATTGGCGCGCGCCGTGTAGATCGCGGCGGTCAGGCCGGCACATCCACTGCCGATGATTACCACATTGTGCATTAGTACAAAGCTCCATACGATTAGATTCGGCAGACCGGCCAGATGGTACATGGCCTGCAAGGCGCAAGAGAAAGATTGTAGCATCCCCGCCAGTGGAAGTCGGGGCGGCACCGGGGTTCCAGAGTCGCAATCGGTTGTTGCGAATGATTGGAGAGCAATTGGAGAAACGGCCAAATTGGCGAAGCGTCTAAGTTGCACGAAGCTGGACGCGGCACCCCGGCTCTCTTAGAGTGGAATAGCGTTCGAAAGTTACAGCGTAAAGGAGGCGTCATGGACCCTCGTTATCCGATTGGAGATTTTTCGATGCCGTCTGGAATTACTCCCGCCATGCGGCAGGCCGCGATTGAAGATATTGCCAGCGCCCCGGGGAAGCTGCGCTCGGCGGTTGCGGGGCTTAGCGACTCGCAACTGGAAACCCCGTACCGCGAGGGTGGATGGACTGTGCGCCAGGTGGTTCATCACGTTGCTGACAGCCACATCAATGCTTACATTCGCCTGCGGCTGGGGCTGACGGAAATCGAGGCGCCGATCAAGGCGTACCAGGAGGCCGACTGGGCTCGGCTGGAGGATGCGCAACATGCGCCGGTGGACATTTCGCTGAAGCTTCTGGAGCCGCTGCACGAGCGCTGGGTTCGCCTGCTGAGGACCGTGACGCCGGAGCAATTCGCGCGGCCCGTGCGGCATTCGGAATCCGGGTTAAAAAGTGTGGAATGGTTGCTATTCCTGTATGCGTGGCACGGCCGACATCACACCGCGCACATCACGGAATTGCGCAAGCAAAAGGGCTGGAATTAGGTCCCGGCGTTTCCTTCATGCAGGTGCGGGGCTTTCGCTTGGAAAGATCATTGTGTCTCCACAATCCCTTGCGGTCGCGACATACGCTATACTGGGCCCATTCTGACCGGGTTGGTCGCCTTCGTGCCGTCCAGTGATTAGGGAGCGCCAAATGAAAAAGCTGTACGCGTTCGTCCTGGTGCCTCTCATTCTAACGCTCACAGTCACAACGGCTTGGGGTCAGACGTCCGGCGGGCCGGAAACCGTTGTCATCCACAGTGGGTCGGCTGCCCTACACGCGATGCTGTGGCGCCCGCAGGGCAGCGGACCGTTCCCCGCCATCCTGCTGAATCACGGCAGCGGCCGTACTCCTGAAGATCTGAAAGGCCTCGGACCGTACGAGCGGAATGCCGAAATACTCGGTCCGGTGTTCGCTCGCCATGGCTATGTGTTCCTATATCTGTTCAGACGCGGCGTCGGACTTTCCGCAGACCAGGGCGCTAACGCCATCGACCTGATGAACGGGGAATCCGCCGCACACGGACAGGAGGCGCGTAACGCGCTACAGTTGCAGTTGCTGGAAAACAGGGAGATGGATGACGCCCTGTCCGGACTAAAATTTCTACTGGCGCTCCCTTACGTCGATGCGCATAATGTCGGCGCGATCGGCCACTCATTTGGAGGTTCGCTCACGGTGCTATTGGCCGAGCGTGAATCGAACCTGCGAGCAGTTGTTATCTTCTCCGGCGCCGGCTATAGCTTCGATCGCTCACCGGAGTTGCGAGCGCGGCTTCTGGCCGCCATTGACCACATCGCAGCGCCGGTCTTCTTCATTCACGCTGAGAACGATTACTCCCTCTCGTCCGGCAAGGTGCTGGACGCCCGCCGAGGGCAGACCGGTAAGCCGCATCGCTTGAAAATCTATCCGCCCATCGGCCACACGCCGGACGATGGGCACGACTTCCTCCATCTCGGAGTGAACATTTGGGAGCCCGACGTGTTCGCCTTCTTAGACGAAAACATGCGGAGGTGAGGCTACCGGCGAGGGATGGAACCCCGGAAGGAGTCCAAATTCCGATTGACGTAGTAATGGAAAAATGACCAATAAATAGTCGGCCGGTCTGCTGGCACCGCCATCGCGGCTCATGTACCATTAAAAAGAACCAAACAAGGAGAACTTCATGGCACGCGCTGCGGGCACGTACGCAATTTTTGAAACTTCGATGGGCGAAATTGTTTGCAAGCTGTTTGAAAAGGAAGCCCCGAAGACCGTCGAAAACTTTATCGGCCTTGCGGAAGGCACCAAGGAATTCAAGGACCCCATCAGCGGCAAAAAGGAAAAACGGCCTTACTACGACGGGCTGATTTTTCACCGAGTGATCCCGGATTTCATGATTCAGGGCGGATGCCCGCAGGGCGACGGACGCGGCGGCCCGGGCTATCAGTTCGGCGACGAATTCCATCCGAGCCTGCGGCATTCGAAAGCCGGAAAACTTTCGATGGCCAATGCCGGGCCGGGAACAAACGGCAGCCAGTTTTTCATCACCGTGGCAGCGACGCCGCACCTGGATAACCGCCATTCCATTTTCGGAGAAGTGGTGGAAGGCCAGGACATCGCCGACAAGATTTCCAAGACCTCGCGCGACGGAATGGATCGGCCGCGCGTTCCCGTTACGATGAAGGTCCGCATCGAACGCGTTTCGTAGTCGTTGAGGCCGCATGCTCTCGCCCGCGCGCCTGACGCAATTGCTGACAGAATTTGTGTTCGTGCTTTTGGGCGCGCTGGTGATATGGCTTGCAGCCAACGGACGGATTTATTTCGATCGCCACGGAGTGGCCTGGCTGGCGCTGAGTGTTGGGCTGATTGCTTGGGGCCTGTTGGCACTGGCCAAGCCCGGGCAATTCTGGGCCAAGTGGCAGAAGTGGAACCGCGGAGGTTCGCTGGTGCTGCTCGGCTTGGTGATGCTCGCGATCACCCGCGTTCCGTTTGATTGGGTGGTAAAACTTCTCGCAGTTGCCGGTGTGATTCTCCTGGTGCGCGGCCTGTTCGGATCCCTCCTCATTTTGCGACAGCGATAGCAATTCCTCGGCTATAATGCCGGGCAATCTGCGCTTCCCTCCGCCCGGGGGAAGACCTGCCTGCGAGCTATCATTTGCGGCTCGTATCTTCGAAGAGGAGAACTATCGTGTTCAAAGAGTTCAAAGAATTCGCAATGAGGGGAAATGTGCTGGATCTGGCCGTTGGTGTCATCATCGGCGCCGCCTTCGGAAAAATCGTTGCATCTCTGGTGGATGACGTAATCATGCCTCCGATCGGGCGGATTTTGGGCCACGTCGATTTTTCGCAATTGTTTATCAATCTGAGTGGTACTCCATATGAATCGCTCGCGGAAGCGAAGAAGCACAGCGCGGCCACGCTGAATTATGGGAACTTCGTCAATACGATCATCAATTTCTTAATCGTCGCCTTTGTAGTCTTTATGGTCGTCCGATCAGTGAATCGCTGGATGCCCAAGCTGCCGGCACCGGTGACAACGAAAGATTGCCCGCAGTGCGCCATGGCCATTCCTGTTGCGGCGAAGAAGTGCGGGCATTGCACCAGCGCGATTTAGCGGCGTTTAGAAGAGCGGAGGTGGCCGGTCTAAAGTCCGGCCACTACAGGAGTAGGGCGTGCGGGACGCGGGAAATGTCGGCGCGCCGACATTTAAAGTAACACTTGAAGGTTATTCTGTTTAGTTAACGGAATATCGGAGAGAAATTTCAAGTGGAGGAAAGTAAAGCGGTTATGCGTTTGGCGGGAGAACTAGTACGAGTAATTGAACGGGTTCGAATGTCTCGTTGTGAGAAAACCGCCTAAATCGTGGGAGGTTTTTTCTTCACGTTCGCTTCAAGGTGGGTCTTCAGGCGGGTGATCACGGCTTCTTCCTGGCCATCCTCAACTTCCTTCATTACCTCTTCCAAGGCAAAATGAACCACATCGTGGTGGTGCAATTCCAGCGGTGCGGCGGATTCGCTGAACTTCAGCCACAGGCGATGCAGCAGGTTCACTTCGTTGGCGGTAAGATTCGGCGCGTGCGGGCCAAGGACCTTATAGACCTTGTCGCCATTGGCCATGTGAATTTCCAGGTTGAACTGCGGCTTGGGGTCGCCCAGTTTTTCCCACGCGTCGCCAAGATGCTTGGCCTGCTCTTCGGTGGGCTCCTTGGGTGAGTGGCCGACAACGATAGTGCTGGACTGAAGCGAAGTAGCCGCACGCAAAATCGCGTCCCAAATATCATTCGAGGCAACAACGGCGAGCCGGATGGTCTTGCCGCGCTTTTCCGCCATCGAGAGCGCTTGGGAAAAGAGATGCTGCTCGATGCTGCCGAAAAGTTGGGAAGCCTCCAGCTCATTCTCTCCGCTGGCGGAACGGCGCAACAGGCGGACGTGCATCACCACAACATCCCGCCGCCCGGGCTTGATGCGGTCCAGAACGTTTGCCAAGTGATAAAGATTGTAGTGGTTGCTGACGGGAACCAGAACATTTCCAGGCTTTGCGCCCAACGCTTCGGGAGTGAGTTCGCCCTCCATTTCGAGGTTGAACTGATCCATCTCGACATGGGCGCCGGCACGCCGGGCACGCCGTTCGGAAACGGTGAAGACGATGTACAGCAGGACGGAGAAGGCACCGCCGGCCATGGTGGCGACGGGCTTGGTGAACAAGTTGGTGACGGCGATGAGGAAGAGCGTGAGGGTAATCAGAATCAGGCCGACGGGAACCTGGACGCCGCGGACATAAAAGTTGAGAGGGACCTGGAAATCGCGATGCCCCGGCTTGGTGTAGCGGAGAACGAGCACAGCCAGCCCGTTCATCGCAAAGCTCCAGATCACGCCGAAGGCATAGAGATTTGCGAGAAACGTCACGTCGCCGCGGCTGATGATGATGGTGATGACCTGCAGGGCGACGACGATGTTGATAATGCGATAGCTGGTGCCGTATTTGCGGTGCGGCTGGCGGAACCAGGAGCTGAGCACACCGTCCTCGGAAACGCGATTCAGAACTCCGTTCGAGCCCACAATCGCGGTGTTGACGGCGCCCGCAAGAATGAGCGTTCCCACCACGACCACGAATCCATGGAAGATGAGCCGCACATAGATCGGCCCCGCGAGGCTCATCGCCAGCCCGCCGATCAGATTCTCCAGGTAGCCCTGCCGGACCGAGTCTGGAATGATCATGACCGCGAAGAACGAAACCAGGGAGGTAAACACGAGGCTGTAGATGAAAATCACCAGCCCGGCCTTTTTCAGGTTAGGAAGTTTGGGATGTTCAATTTCGCGGTAGACCTGTGCAAGCGATTCTTCTCCGCTCATCGCCAGCACCGAATGCCCCAGCGCGATAAAGATCGCAATGATGCCGAACATCTGCGGCAGGCTGCTGTGCGCCAGCCATCCCAACGCGCTTCCGCTCAACCTGAGGTTGTGGGGGGTCGGGAAGGGCGGCAGGTGCGAAGGGCGAATTAGTAACGTGTAGATACACCAGGCGATCAGGATCACGACCATGACCGTCACGAGCTTCATGATGTGGAGCGCTTTTTCGCTCGATTCCGGGATCCCCTTGGTGTTCTCCCACCAGAAATAGAGCGTCACGACGATGGCAAAGCTGGCGCTGATAAAATCAACCGTAAAACCAGAAAGCGGTCCACTTACGTGGAAATATTGCAGAAGATCGCTGATTAGACCGGCGAGATACCGGCCTGCCGCCACGCCGCTGATCGGGCCGGTAAGGATGTAGTCGAACATCAGCGCCGAAACGCTGAACTTCGCGAGGGTTCCGCCGAGCGACTGCTTCACCGCCCGGTACACACCACCCCGGACGAACATGCTGCAGCTTTCCACGTACACCGCGCGGACGGCGTAGGAAAACAACATGATGGCGAGGATGAACCAGGGAGCGGCCTTGCCGATGTAGCCTTCGGCCTCGCCGCCGGCGTAATAGGCGGAAGAGGCAAGGTCGTTGAGGACGATGGCGGCCGCGCGCCAGAAAGAAATGAAACTTAACAGCGCCGTGGTCGCAACCAAGACACGCGGAATACCGCTGCTCTGGCTGCCCTTGGCAGCCGGGCTTTGGGGAGTGCTGCTCATTTATGGGTAGTTAGACCTGCAGATTCCAATGCTCCCATTTTTCAGGAGACAAGTCCAGCAAACGGCCCGTGCTTAAACGGTTTTTTGTTGAGATTTTTCGGGAGATTCACGGAAGGCGCGAGCGCATTCTTCGCACGGGCAGAGTGTGCGGAGATAATCGTAGCTGAAGATTCCGGTAGAGTGGCCGTCGGTGAAACTGATTTGCACCGCGTAGTTGCCAACCTGGGTGGCGGCTTGCGCGCGGGGCTTTGGCTTGTACATGGGCAGCAGGGGCGAGGAAAGGAGATTCGTGGTCGCGACTGGCGTTGCTGCTTTCTTTCCGCGCTCATCGTTGCATGTCGCGCAGGGGCACTGTTCGCGGAGATAGGTGAAATCGTAGTGGCTAGAGTGGCCGTCGGCCCAGGTGATGTCGACACCCGCGCCGGTTTTCACGTGGATTTTTACAGCGGTTGGCTTTTTGCGTTGGTCGATGGGTATGGGCATCTGAAAACTTTTTTCCTTTAGGATTCCAATGTTTGGGCGCTTCGGTTGAGCGCTTTCAAAAGGCGCCCGCCTCGGAAGGCGGCCGCTACAGGTGCGTGTGCTTCAAACTTTTTCCTTCTTGTGATCGCAGCAATCGCCCGGGGGAATCGGGTTGCCGTGCGGGCACGTCGTCGGATGCCCCAGAAACGCACAGATACGCTGGTCCAGTTCCGGGCTGATGATGTGCTCGAACTTGCAGGCCTGCGTGTGCGCTTCATGATCGTCGATGCGAAAAGTATCTTTGAAAAGGCGTTCCGCCAGACGGTGGCGGCGCACAACGTCTCGTGCACGGCTCTTGCCGCGGTCCGTCAGTTGAACCATGTGCTCTTCGAGGACCTGTACGAGGCGCAGGTCTTCCATTCGCGCTAGAGTCCGCACCGGGTCAACACCGCCGGGGGCGCGAATGTGCTCGATGTCCGAGGGGCGGCCTTCTTCTCCACAAACCCAGATCTGTTCGAGCAGGTGGTCGAAGTGAATGCCGTCGTCCATAGAAATACGCTGGTCCACTGCCAAGTGGCCGTGCACCAACTCAATTTTGCGGTCGGCCTGCTGGGCAATGTCCGGATCGTGCGTGACCATCAAAATGGTGTGGCCAGCGCTGTGCAACTCGCGGAAAAGGCCGAGTACGATTTCTTCGTTCGCTTCGTCGAGGTTGCCGGTCGGTTCATCGGCCAGAATTAATTTCGGCTGATTGATCAACGCCCGGGCAATTGCCACGCGCTGCTGCTCTCCACCGGAAAGTTGTGAAGGCAGATGGGTGAGCCTGTGGCCGAGGCCGACGCGCTTGAGGGCTTCCGCGGCCTGGCCTTCGTCCGTGACGCTGTGAAAATATTGGGCGAGCATCACGTTTTCGAGAGCGCTCAGATAGGGCACCAGGTGGAACTGTTGAAAGACGAAGCCAATTTTTTCGGCGCGGTAGCGAACCAGGTCGTTTTCGGAGAGTTTGGCCAGGTCCACCCCGTCGACGATCACGTGGCCCGAGGTCAGCGTATCCAGGCCGCCGAGAATATTGATTAGGGTGGTCTTGCCGGAGCCGGATGGCCCCATGAGCGCGACCCATTCGCCGGCTTGGATGTGGAAGGAGATGCCGTTCAACGCGCGCAGCGTCCCGTACTCCTTCACCAGCGATTCAATGCGCACTTGCGCGTTCACGCTTCACCTCGAAAAACACTTGCAGGCCGTACGCTCGCCAATCGGCGCAGGGGGAATGCGCTGGCAATGGAAACAAGGATGGTGATGCCTACAGAGACAGGATACACAATCCAGCGAGGCTGCGCAGCCACGCCAAAGACGGCTTTCCCCAGCCAGATGGAGCCCAAAATGCCGAAGGCCGAGCCGATGAGGCCGCCCACAATGCCCATCAATATTGCTTCGGCGAGGAACAGTCGCACGACGCGACGCACGGAGCCGCCAATTGCTTTCATCAAGCCAACGTCATTCTTGCGTTCGATTGCCACGTTGCTCATTCCGGCCATGACGCACAGCGAGGTGAGGAAGAGCACGATGACTACCGTGGTTGTAAGGAGGCCGCTGATGCGGTTGTAGAGTTTGCCTTCGGCTTCGGCGAGCTGTTTGATGCCGTGGACGTCGGCAGACGGCAGCTGTTGCGAGAGAGCTGCGATAAATTTGTCGATCGAGTCCGGCGTGCCGGTTACGCTGAGTTGCACCAGGCTGATGCGTCCGGGCAAATCGGCGAGGGCCTGCGCAGTGAGCAGCTTGGTGAAAACCTGCGTGTCTTCTGCACCGCCAGTGGCTACTACCGCGAACACCTTGCAGGTCGCTTCCCTGCCCCTATTGCGGAGGTGGAGCGAATCGCCTGCGTGAACTTTGAACTGTGCGGCTGCTTTAGCGCCGACTTCGCATGCCGACGGATACTTTTCAAGATCCGCGGAATATTCCGTGCGCCGGCCAGGGCGCACTTTCGTCAAGCCCTGACCCTCAGTGCCGGCAATTACGGCCGCTTGTTGATGGATTTCGCCGGCCTTGGTCACTGCGCCAATCACGTAGAGAAATGCTACGGCCGGCACGGACTTTCCGGCGTTTTCGTTTGGCAATTGGGCAAGCAAGCTCTCGTCGAGCGTGCCGCCGCCGGAATTCGCGTTTGCGTTTCGGGGGGCGACGATGACGTTTGCTCCCAGTGCGCGGAATTCGGTTGTCAGGCGTCGCTTGGCGTCAATCTGGAGATTCAGCAAGGCCGAGGTAATCGCCGCGCCTGCGCCGAGCGCCAGCAGAATGACGAACAGCCGGCCGTAATTCGCGGAGATGAGCCTGCGGACGATGCGCCAGAACATGGGAGAGTTCCCCATCACTCGCCTCTCAGGATGGGAGCGGGATCGTACTGCGAAGCACGCCGCAGCGGATACGCACTGCCAAGAAGCGTGATCAGCGACGCGAGAACGAGCACGATAAACAGAAGGAAAAGTTTTGGCTCTGGCGCAAATCCAAAAATCTTTTGCCCCAGCAGGCGCGCCAGCAAGATGCCCACGGCGTAGCCAATTCCGCCGCCCACGAAGGCAACGAGTAGTTGTTCTGCCGCAAGCAAGACGCCGACAAGACCTGAGCTGGCCCCGAGGGCCTTCATCAATCCAATTTCGGTGCGCCGCTCAATGACCGAAGCCGCCGCCGAGGCCCCAACAGCGAGCGCCGCGGCCAACAGCGCGGCAAGTGTCACCAGCCAGAGGAGCGTGCGCACGCGCGTCAAAATCGTGCCTTCGCCCTCGGCCACGCGGCGGATGACGCGCCCGTCGGTACCTTTTCACCCCTGGCTGATCTGCAGGGCAATCGAGGAAATGTACGGCGTGCAGTACCAGGTGTCGTACTCAGCCGGGGTCATGGTCTTCGGGTCTTTGCGCGCGAAGGCATCTTCCGGCTTGGTCAGAGCGCTGACATAGAGGCGTCTGTATTGGCCTGGCTTGGCAGAAAGGCTTTGAGCCACCTCCAATGGAACAACGATGGCATCATCCTCAGGTCCGCCCGTGTCCAAAATACCCACCACTTCTAAAGCGAGCTTCTGATCTCCGTCCAACGTGTAGGTGAATAAGTTGTTTCCGGGCTTCAATTTATGATTGGCGACGACTCCCCCGGCCCCTGGCAGTTTAGGCCCCCGAACACCCAATGCCGCGGCAAGATTTTTCCCAATCACACATTCATTCTTGCCTTCTGTAAACCAGCGGCCTTCTTTCAGCTGCCACCACGGGTTCGTCTTTTCGATTCCTGTCACGTAAGTAGTGCCGTCTGGGATCTCCACTTCATGATTTACCCACGTACCGATCACTGTGTACGCGGGTCCCGGGCGAGGATTTGCAAAAGAGTCTCCGCCAAAAGAATCTGCATTGACTTGCACTTCCAGAATCGGTGCAAACGCCTTGATGTTGAAGCGCCAGAAGATTGTTTTGAGTTTGCCGAGGTCGGCTTCGGGAAGGTAGGCGCCGGCGTTTGCGGGGCGATAATCCACTCCGCCGATTTCGAGCGGGAGCGAATCGGCTTCGGGTGTCACCAGGAGATTGGCGCCGAGGCTGCGGAATTCCTGGGCCAGGCGGTCGCCGACATCGAGGGATACGCTCAGCGCGGCGGTGGCCACAGCCATCCCGAGGGCCAGCGCGGCCAGGGTGAGCATTTTGCGTTTTGGCCGGCGCGTGAACGAGTCGGCTACGAGTCGGAGGAACATTTATCGAGGATTGGTGAGCGCGCCAAATCTCCTAACGCGGAATCTCTTCCGCAGCTTTGGTCACCGACGAAACATCGATGACCACATCGTCGCCTTGAACCTGCGACGAAAATCCGATTGGATTGCAACCGCCCTTGCCCCCGATCGAGGGAATATAAATCGCCGAGGCGCAGTGACGGCAGATTACGTTCTGCCCGTCCTGGCGGTAGCCTTCTGCACCGCAGATGAGGCAGGCATCGAGTGCCGTACCATAGCCATTGGGCTTCTTGATGACCATGAAGCGGACAGTCTGCCCGTTGGCATTCAGCGTAAAGAGATGCAAATTCCCATCCTGCACTTCCGCAACAGGAACCTTTACGATGCCATTCACCGCTTCCAGGGCCCTGGACTGCGGAGGCGCCGAATTCACCTTGGCGTAGATGAAATCGGCTGTAAGCGCCAGGATCACCGCCAGGCTCATACTGGCCGCGGCGATCATCCAGCGACGCTGGCGGCGATTTTGCGACTCAATCAGGCGGCGGTCAGCGTCATTCGTCACAGCAGTGGAGGCCTTGTTGTGCGAGGCCGCTTGCCACTCGCGGAAGATCATCAAGGCGGCCGCGCCGAACACAAAGACGAAGAAGAAAAGTTCGTTAGCGACAATCGGTCCCAGGACGGCCATCTCTGTCTTGCTGGATGGCAGCCAGCGGGCTTCGCTTAATTCGTGCAAGCCGGTGACACCGAGTTGGACGGCCACCAGCATCAGGATCCAACTGGTCACCGCGAAGAACCGGTGCAGCGGCACCTTCAGCGTGCCCTTGAAAAAGAAGAGCCCCACGGCGACGGCGGCCCCGATGCCGACGATTGTTCCGATCCACGTCTGCAAGCCTTCGGTTGAAAGCTCAACGGCGCGCAAAATCAGGGCCAGCTCCGCTCCCTCTCTGAGCACCATCAGAAATACGAAAAGCCCCAAACCCCAACCGGCTGCAGATCCGGCCTTCGCGGCGTAGGATTCCACCTTATCTTCAATTTCTTTTTTCAGATGCCGCGCGATGCGGTTCATCCAGAAAATCATGGTGACCACGAAAAAGGCAGCCACCAGCAGGAGCAAGCCTTCAAATCCGTCTTCGCTGATGTTGAAGCGCTCGAGGGCAACGGCTACGGCGAGACTGAGGGCCACGGCGGCGGCGACGCCTGCCCAAACAAATCGGACCAGATGAGTCCGGTTGGTTCGGGCGAGATAAACAAGGATAATGCCAACGATGAGGGCGGCTTCAACACCTTCACGGAGGGCAATCAGGAAGGCCGAGAGCACGGAGACTCCAGTTGAAAATGATTTGCAACAACGATTCCAGTCTAGCGCCTCTCTTTCGCTCTCGTCAAGTGCACACGCCCTTTCCTTCGACACGGTAGAATGGTGACTGGCATCTACTTAGACTGATGAGAAGAACGCCCCTCACCGCTGCGACTGCGCTCCTGCTTTCCTGGGCGCTTGTGTGTCCCGCCCTTCCGGCCCAAGACCCTCAATCGCCAAATGCGAAGCGCGATGCCCAACTCTCGCTTGTGAAGCCCGATCCCAAGCGAGCGAAGAAACTTGCTGAGCAGGCAGCGCGGGAAGAAGTTGCGGGGGATTATGTCCGAGCGCTTGGGGATTACGAGGAGGCGGCACGCTACGCTCCGTTTGACGTGACGATCGTCGGCAAGGGTAACGCGCTTCGCTCGCGCCTTCTGAGGGAGCACCTGGACGGGGCGGAACGCATGGCGGTGGAAGGAAATATGGATGGCGCGACGCAGGAACTGGCGGCCGCCTTGGAGATCGCTCCCGGCAACCCGGCGATCCTGGAGCGCTTGCAGCAGATAGGCTCGATGAAGGAGTCCGTCCAAGGCGAGCGGCGGGCAGAGCCCATTCAGGGCCTGCCCCAACTCGCTCCCGATAAGGCTAACAAGAGCTTTGATTTTCAAACCGACGTGAAGTCCGCGTACGAACAGGTAGCCCATGCTTTCGGCCTGAAGGCCGTGTTCGATCCGGATTTGCAGGCGCGCAACACGCGGCTGCGACTGCCGGACGTCGATTTTTATACGGCGCTGAAAGTCCTGGGCATGCAAACGGGCACGTTCTGGGTGGCGCTGGACTCCAAGCAATTTATAGTAGCGGCGGACACGGCGGAAAAGCGCCGGGCGTTAGACCCCGAAATTGAAGAAACCATTCCGCTGACAGCCTCCGTAACGCCGACGGAAATCGGTGAAGTGGTTCGCGCCATTCGCGAACTGACCGGCATCACGCGAGTGAGCCAAGCCAATTCTGCGCATGCCGTAACGGTGCGAGGCACCGTGCAGCGCGTTCGCCTGGCGGATGAGATTGTCCGCAACCTGGAGCACGGCCCCGGAGAAGTTCTGCTGGAAATTGATCTTCTGGAAGTGGATCGCACAAATGCCAGCAATCTGGGCATCACCCCTCCCACCAGCCAGCGACTGGTGCCGGTGCCGCTGAATCTGGCGAGCTCCTTGCGCTCGGCGCCCGATTTGACGGCGCTGCTTACGCTGTTGGCGCAGATTTTCGGCGGGCCGGCCGGCGCGCTGGCGGCCGGGGGAATTGGCAGCCTGGCTTCTTCGCTGCCAGCTGTTGCGGCGATTGGCGGAGGCAAGAGCACGTTTCTGCTGGTGTTGCCCACGCTCTCCGCGCAGTTCTCAGAAGGCCTTTCGCTGGTGCATAGCGGCAGGCAGGTATTGTTGCGCGCGCAAGACGGCAAGCCCGCAACATTCTTTGTAGGCGACCGCGTGCCCATTACTCTGTCGTTGCTTTCCGGCAGTTTGGGATCGGGCGGGTTCACGCCGAACCCCGGTGGGACAGGGGTCAGCATTCCGACGCAGCAATTCACGGTGGGAAGAAATCCGGTGGCGATGGTGACGGCGGATTTTCGAAGCTCTGGCACGCAGGATCTGGCGGTCGTCAACCAGGGCGATAACACGCTGACGATTCTGCTGAACCAGGGAGCGGGAGCAGTGCCGCAATTTGCGCCGCCGACCAGCGGAATTGGCCTGGTCTCGCCTGTCCCTCTGGGAACAAGCTGGACCAGTTCTACTCCTGCGCCGGCTATGGCCACGGGAAGCCTTAACGCGTCACCCAGCGCGGGAAATAACGACAATTTTGCGGACTTGCTGGTTGCCGATCCGGTGGGAAACGCCGTGATTGTGCTGCTTGGAAACGGCGACGGCACGTTCAAAACTCCCGCCACTCCAATTCCGGTGGGGACTCAGCCAAGCGCCATAGCGATCGGCACGTTTAACTCGCGAAATGGCGACTCCAATCCAGGCTTCGTCGTCACCAATTTCACGGATAACACTTATTCCGTATTCAACGGCAACGGCGACGGCACCTTCACACAGGTGACTGGTTCACCCTTTCCGATGCCTGCCGGCGCGGCGGGCCCAGTGGCCATTACCGTGGCGGACTTTAATGGAGACGGCAATCCGGATCTGGCAATCGTCAATCAGACCACGAGAAACGTGACCATCCTCGAAGGCAATGGCAACGGTACGTTCAAGGAATTTCTGAATTCACCGCTTGGCGTCGGGAATCTTCCCGTTGCGATCACGTCGGGCACGCTCAGCGGCAGCAACGGGCCGGCGCTGGCCATCGTGAATCAGCAGGACAACACGGCCTCGGTTTATCTTGGAAACGGGGACGGCACATTTCTGGCGGCGTCGCAGTCGCCCTTGCAGACCGACACGACGCCGAGTGGCGTAGCGATTGCCGACCTCGCGCAGTCTTCCACCGGCGGAATCGTGGTTACCAATACGGCGGTCGGAACGGTGACCGTGTTCGCTGATCTTGGCAGCGGTTTGTTCACCAGCGCGATCGAACCCGCCGCCGGCACCAATCCCGTGGCGATTCTGGCGGGCGCTTTCACAAATAGCGCTTTTCCGGACGTGGTGGTCACCAACAATATTTCGAATGCGGACGGCCAGGTGACACTGGTGGAAAGCCCGGCCAGCCTTATTTCCAATTCCGCAATTACGCAGACGCCGTACCCCGGCTCTGAATATGAGGACGTGGGGATAAAAATCAAAGCCACGCCGCAACTGCACGACACAAAGGATGTGACGCTGCAGCTGGAATTCGAGATCAAATCGCTTACCGGGAGCAACATTAACGGCATTCCGGTGATTTCGAATCGAACAGTCACGCAGACGGTGCGGCTGAAGGAAGATGAAACTTCGCTGATTACCGGATTGCTGAGCGACAACGAAACGAAAACGCTTTCGGGAATTCCCGGGCTGGCGCAGTTGCCCGGGATTGGATACGCCTTCGGCACTCGCAACAATTCGTACTCGAACGACGAACTGCTGTTCCTGATCACGCCGCGCCGCGTGCGTTCGCCTTTCCACGAATCCAGGACGATTTACGCCGGGACAGGCGAATCCACGGGCCGCGGCCAAGGCGGCGGGGCTGTGCCTGGACGACCAGACCAAGAGCCGACTCCCACGCCTGCCCCTGTAGAAACACCTGCTCCAGCACCCGCGGCACCGCCCGCCACACAGCCGCAACCGCAGCCTGGCGGGCCGCCGGCGCAGCAGCCACCTCCAAATCAACCGCAGCAACCGCAACCCGAAATTCCGCTTCAGCAACCGCCGGGATAAGACTGCGGCAAACATTTCGATTGAAAGTGTTGGCGACCCTGTAGTTCCATGAAGTATTCAATTTAACTGTAAATTTGAAAGTTCGCTGGTGCTCGCGCCCCCTCCTCGTCCGGAAGGCCCCTGACATACTTCGTTATGCACCGTTTCAGCCGTCAAACTCCCTCCACCTATCGAGCCAACACTTCCGTGGGCTCAGGTAACCACCCTAATGGGAATTCCGAAATACATCTGATTGAAGAGGTAGCTTACCCGTCAAAAAATAGGCCGATTCTGAGACATGTCCCAATTCGAAGCTAAGTGTGTCCCCGGTCCAACGCGTATGTTGAGGAATGATTCCCCATCGGTAACTTCTAACCAACGGGGCGCAGGAACTTGGGGTGAGCCCTCCGCAGCCTTAGAGTTCCCGCCAACGGTCAGGGCCGTGCCTGCCGCCATCTCGAAGACGCCGCCCGTGGCCAAGCTGCAGGGGCGTTTTTATTACCCTGAATTGGACTCAATCCGCTTTTTCCTCTTCTGCTGCGTCTGGGGCAAGCATGTGCTGCCAACGAATCTTGTTTCCTACTCCGCACATCACGTCCCCACGTGGGTTGCAGTAGCTATCACGAGCATGATCAATGCGTTGATGTGCAGCCTCGACGTGTTTTTCATCATCAGCGGATTCCTGATCACCCAACTACTTCTGCGGGAACGAGATTTGAATGGCACGATGGACTTGAAGGCATTTTACGTTCGCCGCCTACTGCGGATTTGGCCGTTGTACTTTTTCTTAATCGGCATTGCCGCTCTTCTATCCGTCTTTGACCGGAGCCAGTCCTTGAGCTGGATTGATTTGCTCG
>Ga0137403_10004409_pt1 | contig 16587 bp, 18 predicted proteins | sample CZOMad2_1_16fung_FD_122057 | JGI IMG/M metagenome (GOLD analysis project Ga0137403, IMG submission 122057) | Vadose zone soil fungal communities from Angelo Coast Range Reserve, California, USA - CZOMad2_1_16fungal (Hybrid Assembly) | ecosystem: Environmental > Terrestrial > Soil > Vadose zone...
GCAGACTGTGGTGCGGTTCCTGCGCAATGGTCACAAATGTGCAGAAAACAAACGTGGGAAGATATTTCCAAATGCGGAACATGAGCGCCTATTTGGCCGCCCTGGTCACAAATGTGCATGAACAAATGTGGGAAGATATTGCCAAATATGGAACATGGGCGCCTATTAGCCAAGTCCCGTTGGTTCTCTATGATATATTGTAAGACTTGTGGGCATACAAACCAGTGAATCACTGGAAAAAAGACCATCTAGTATTTGATTCCTACTGGCAACATATGCAGCACCAAATCTGACTTGGGGGTCTGCAGATGCCAAAAAAATGGCCATTATGCACCCCTGACAATATACAAACTCAATGAGTTTTTGACATGGAATATCTGCAGGCTTTGGTTCAAAACAACAGCTCATCAAGAGACTGCCCACTGGATATGGGCCAAGTATATGCATCCCAGTGGTTGGGAGGATTGTGGAGAACCAAAGTGTGTGACTTCTTTGAATCACTAGTATATATGTTGGGGATTAACTTGAACCCTAACCTGGAAGTTTAGAGGCATTATCTCAGTCAATTTCTGAAGTTATAAAAAAAACTGTTGTGGATCATCCTTAGTGACTCCCACACCTGCACACTTGGTGGCACTGGTTTATACTTGATGCCACTCATTCAATACTCAGTGCCACTCATTCTATGACATCCCTAGGCAGTGATCAGCCCATATTCAGGCCTACAACACACCCTAGCAACTCACTACTGCTCACAAAAGCATTAGTACTACATTTATGTAGTACTAATGCTTTTGTGAGCAGTAGTGAGTTGCTAGGGTGTGTTGTAGGCATGAATATGGGCTGATCACTGCCTTAGGATGTTGTAGAATGAGTCAGGCAATGAGTATTGAATGAGTGGCACCAAGTATCAAAACCAGTGCCACCAAGTGTGGACAGGTGTGGGAGTCACTAAGGATGATCCACAACAGTTTTTTTTATAACTTCAGAAATTGACTGAGATAATGCCTCTAAACTTCCAGGTTAGGGTTCAAGTTAATCCCCAACATATATACTAGTGATTCAAAGAAGTCACACACTTTGGTTCTCCACAATCCTCCCAACCACTGGGATGCATATACTTGGCCCATATCCACCTGGAGCAGGTACTTTGCAATACAATATATGGCAGGATACAGACCTCTTGCACCATGTGAGCTCCCTGCAAGCAAAAAAAAAAGCTATGTCTTGAGTCTTTCATTATAATGCAAGAGTGCTAATAATGGGCAGAATCAGCAACTTGGCATTGTAACTCAAGCAGAATACTTACTTTGGGTATCATGGAACATACCACAGAGTGTCAAGCCCTATTTGAATTCTACTATAAATGATCTCACTCAATGCCCACACATCCTGCTCATTTGATGAAATCCACATTCACATGCTGACCCAACCCCATCCAAAACACCACAACCTTATCTTGAAATCTTTAATCAGCTCCTTCTCAACTTGATTTCTGACTTGCAGATGCCACCACAGTGCATCTTTTTTTTTTTTTTTTGTCCTAGGGAGGAAAACCCATTAATACTGGGCCTTGGTGAGTTTGGTAAAAACACTGTTCCTATCTGGTGTTGTGTCTTCTACCCACTAAACCAACCCCAACCCCCCCAAACCCTAGGGCTTTGTTAGCTGCTCTGCACCCTTGCCCAACTAGCAAGTTTGAGCTGGACTAAGCTTTGGCCTATGTGGGTTGGACCTCATGCAACCTCAATGGACTAGTATTACAAAATTGTTATTAGTTTTATGTTGTGGTGGATTTCAGGTTATCTTGATGGTTAACAATCTTAACCATTGTTTTCCTTGCTTAGGCCTTTGCAGGCCTTACTTAGTTCCATACTTTGGGTCAAATTTTCGGTTTCTTTCAACTTAGATAGGCCTGCCCTAAAGTAATTTGATAAAATGCAGTAAAGATACCTCATTTTAAACTAAACTACCTCTTAGTCTACGCTTTGGTGGATTTTAATGTTTGTTTTCATGACTAACCACCTATCTTAACCATTTAGTTCTAACTGTGACTTACTAGTTCCTCTGATCTAGTTTCTCTCAGTCTCTCTGTGGCATCTGCAATATTACATCTTAGAAAGGCCTTCCCTAAAGTGTTTTAGTGAAGTAAAATAAAAAACCTTATTTCTAAACTACTTTCTATTCTAAGTGTATCATTACTCTAATGGCTCATTTATATCTATCTGTTTCTTGCTCTCGGGACATCAAAGAGGGTTTGATAGTGTACTTTAGATTTACAAGGTAACTAAAGGTCCCTGTTTCTGCCTGGAGAAGGTCCTTTGCCATCCCTGGATCAAGATTGGTGAGGAGGGAGCCTTTGATCATAGGTGGCAACATATGGGGCTATGAGACATTCATTGATTTGGTGTCCTTGGCCATGGCAGCCTGTGCAATGGACTCCATTTCCAATGTTCCATCTTTGCCCTGCATGGATCCACTCTCTCTCTCTCTCTCTCTCTCATGGGGATTGAACCCATCACTTGTTGGCTGTCTTCCTCATGAGTCCAAGGTTACTTCCCACACCCTTTGACAGGATGTAGGACTTGACCTGTGGAGGTCCAAGGAGTTTGCTCCTATCTACCTTGGAAAACCTCAACCATCTTTTTGTCTGTCACAGTGGACTGAATACCAAAGATTTGGTATGCTTGAATGCCAGGAAGTTCCCAGGGGAAACAGAACCATGTGGTCTCCCCTCCTACCTCTATAGCAGTTTTGGGGGTGCAGGAAAGGCTCACTCAGTAAACCTTACATCATTAGGGCCCATGACTTGTTCATACATCCATTCTTTCTGGGAATGGGTATTGCTACCTCCTCCAGCATGGGGAGGTGTTCCCCTTTCTGGAGGTCCCAGTCAGGACATTCCTTCCTCATCACCCTTTTTATATGCATCCAGGACATGATTTCTTGGGGCAATTTTCCCCTCCCGCCTGCTCAGGTCCTTGGCTCCATAGACAGCTACCAGGATTAGCCTCTTCTTGATGTTCCATAGGCCGTCAGCCCAATCCCCATCCTCAGCTATTCTTTCTGCCAGGGCTGAGTAGACACAGTCGGGCTGACTCAGGGCTGGCTTCAGAATGTCCTTGGGGATTTGGAGGTCAAACCTGCTTCTGGTAAGGATGTGCTTCCCTTGCCTACCTCCCCGTTCTTTGACTTACTCTTCCCTTTGGGGTTGGGAAGCCTCAGTCTGGATCTTAGGTTGCTTTGTCAGGTTCTGGGGAGCCTCCTCCATCCCATCTGTCAGTCTTCTTCTCCTTCTCCTTTCACTCTATCTTGAAGCCTTTGTTCAAGGCAGCCACAACTGCCTGGGCCATAACTACTTTTTTTGTAGGCAGGCCCTCAAGCTCCTTGTCTTCATCACCCTGGACTGGATGTGATCTTTTCCTTCTAATAATTGCCCATTCTCCCTTTTCCGAGGATGAGGAGCAGTCCTCAAGTCAGTGTTTCACACTATCCATGATGGTAGTGTCTCTGGAGGGGCCTGCTTTCAGTTTTGGCCCCTTTGTTTCTTTACCCTTAGATACAGGGTAATCCCTCCGCCTTTGTGGTTTGCCCTTCCCCTGCAAATCACATCAGAAGGAGGATGACACTTTGGTATTATCACCCACCATAACTGCAGATAATACCAAGGTTGTCTGTTTCAAATTTGAGTTCTTGATTTCCTTTGAAGGGGACACAGGTTTTGGGGGACACAGGTTATGGGGACTGCTCTGGATTCTTTGGTGCAAGATTGGAGGGGACAGTTGACATTTTTAAGTGTACAATCCCAATCAACAGCAGGGGGCCACAACCAACCCCCACCTAGTTCTCAAATCAATATATTGTCCCTGGCTGCAGTCATCTTTATATTAGACTTATTATCCTTTTGTTGGTTGCCTTAGTCTGATACTTTTTAGGGTATTTGACAGGTATCTAAGGAGTAATGTCTATCTTTCCCTCCAATCTAGGGTCTAATGACAAGTAGGGGGCACCTCTCCCTACTATTTCATGGTTTGGGCATACACCAAGTAGCCTTTCCACCTGTCCTTCCTAATCCTGAGTATCAGATATAGTATCTGATGTGCATCGAATTTTTAGTCACTAGGGGCCCTGGGTACTTTGGCTGCCTAATCCCTAAGGATTAGACGTTCACTCCCTGGCCATGTTGAGGCCACACCCTGTGGGGAGCCACATTGCATCTTGATAGATGGGGCATTCATGACTGGAATTCATCAGGTGCTTGCCTTGCAGTTGGTGTTGACCTAGTTCTGGCTGACCTGCACCACTCCCTCACAAATTCTGATCATGTGGTTTGAATGATCAGTGTCTTGTGTCATTCCCACTTTTTTCCTTGAGGGACTGGATGTTCATGGCCTGTCGTGATTTCACTCACCCTCACTCACATAAGGTATATGTCACATTCTTGCTGAGAACAAAAAAAAATTTGTCTCCTGAAGATGCTTATGTGCAACGTGTGGAAGAGCATTAAACCACTGGGGAAGGAAATTTCAAGCTTGTCATCTGCATGTTCCAAAAACATGAGTCACTTACTCATAGCACTAAATGTCCATCAATCAACACATCCTTCAAACCCCTGCACCAATGGCAAGAATTCAAGATGGAAGCTTGGTTTCCTGACTTTCTATGCTGTATGTCTCATTACTATTGAACCTACAACACCTCACACACCTTTTTTACTTCAGCTATGGTTGCATGGGCTTTCACAACATCTAAATCAGTGGCTGCTCACCAGATTATGTTTCGTTGAATCTTTGCCATTGCAGAGCATGATATGGACATCCCTGTCCACTTCCAACACATCCATGGGGATGGATTTGAGACTTTGATGCAAATGGGCACAAGGGGCCAGGTCTTAGGTATGAAATGAGCGATGCACATCTTCATATGTCTTGATTGTCCTACCTACAGGTCTTGGTCATCACTGTCAACAACTCTGTGAAGACATGGCCAGCTACTGTGCACTACATGCTTTGATGGCCTATGAGAATTTAGTGTGATTCTATCGCTATTGCTTGCCAGACTTTTTCCAAAACATCACCAGCATGCAGGAGCAAATTACCAACCCAGTTCAGAAAGAAATGATGAGCCTTGCATCAGCTGAACCCCTGCATTACTTTAAAGGATTGGACTTGATTAGAACTGGGGGCAAGAAAGCGGTGGGTGAGTAAACATGGTAACTTTCTTTGGCATCTGTCCAACTGTTCCAATGAGCATTAGATTGGCTAAAGGATAAAGAAATACCATTCACAATACCAGCATTGTATCAACCAACCAGCAAGATCCCAATTGACAGCACCATCCACCTGGAATGGCAATGAAGATTCGCACTGTAACATGAACTGTGATGGCATGAAACTCACTGCGATGGCTGGGATCATGCGAGGAATGTAATACAACAGTAGGGCCATGCGGGGACTCAAGGTTTTGAAAAACCATGGAATACATTCGGTGGACTAGTATGCAACCCATTTCAGGTGAGCCGGATGAGCAATTGTATGGAATAGTGAGAGTGCACCTAAACCCTAAGATGTGTATGCAATATATCAAGGGGTTATCCTGCAAGAACAGCAGAACAGAAGCTTCATTTAATCTTTGGCAGCATTAGACCCCTTCGAGCCACTCATAGCTGCAGGCCTCGAACTCATCTATGGAGAGGATTTTCAAACGGTCATCCTCCACCATGCCATGCTTCATTCACTTGTCAATAATATCAAAAATGTTGACAAGTGGACATGGACACCAGCAGCAGCTGCTATCATCGCATTTGCACATGACAGTGTATCACTTGTATTATTGCTGATCTTCTGTGGAGACAATTATGGATTGGCCACCCTGCAGTCCAAAGCATTTTTATTTTGTTTGCTTGCCAATCTGCTGAAGAGTGACTTAAGTGAGATGTGTGATTCAGTAGCCCTCGTCTTCAAAGCATAAAATATAGTGTGTGGTTTCCATGTTTGCTCATACTGATCCACCACTCATCCAATTTGCCAGACTCCTTATAATTTGTGTTTAACAGGTCTTTAATCCACTGCCCCTATTTGTAGTATAAAAAAGGCTCACATCTCATACCACACACTCTTCAGTTGATGGGCAATAACTGAAGAGTGAGTAGCTATCATCCTTCACTGCCCTGCTATCTAATAATCCGTAAAGGTTTTGTCCTGTCTAGATATCGATTTAAGTGGCTAAAATATCTCATACCAGAAGAACCCTCAGTCTCCACATCTCCTCTCACATATAGCATGGTGTACTGACAGCACACGGAGGTAGGTCACACTTGGGCTATGAGTGAATGGAGGGGGATCACTCCTGAAGGCATCAAATAAGAGGAAGGAAGATTCATGCCTCAGCTGATAACAACCAGAATGAACAAACTCACCCAGTCCAATAGCAATTGAACAATCTCACATACTGCACTGTCCGACTGCTGCACCAAACCTCAATGAGACGACGAGCTGTTGATTCATAATATACAGACATGTCTCCATTGCAGACCTTCTGTAGGAGGCAAAATATCCACACTGGTCATTGGAGATGCAAAAGTGTACTGCTTCTGCACTGAATGGAGGAAATGCGGGGTTAGTTAGATGGGTGTTATTACACACCTCATTACTTTTGCTAAAGTGATAGCCAGGTATGTGGGATGTTAGGATATTCGAATCTTCATTCTGACCTTTAGCTTCAATGAGGAAGAGATGGCCTTGAGTGAGCTTGAACGTGTCATCTCATGAGTTATAGGGCCCCAAGGAGCATCTCTATTGCAGAAAAGTGAGTTGAACATGAACAAGGGCCAGTAAATGCCCACCCTTATTATCAAGCTCATCTATATATTGAACGATAGCATAATCGAGACTCCCAGTTAGCCAGAATTCATATCGAGTCAAAGGTTCATGATGTGTGTGCACTTCATGCTATCCCATTTCTGGGAAAAAGTCGGCCTCTGTGTTGGACTGGACTGTCCCTTCAAAGATATCTTCACAGCATGAAGAGTCATGCATGTCCCAGCCTCCTATAGAAAGCATCAGTAGGTGTCCGAATAAGCCAAGAGGACTGGAAAAGACACATGCATGCCTACATGCTGAATTATACGGTCTTGAAGACCTCCAGAATGGTGTGCAGTGTCATCTATGCCACCAGCTTGGCGATGCCATCCCCAGTGAAAACCAGTCATTTTCTAAGGACATTGAGTTTTTTTTTGAGATTGGCCTTGTTCAGTGATGAAAAACCCAATTCTCTGACAAAGTATGTCAGATTTCAAAGCAGGAAGCAGAGTTGATGAGAAGAACATGCAGGATTCTTTGCACCCTGGAGGATATCCTCAAGTGCCTCGACATGAACCATTACTGCATATACATCTATTTCCCTCTCTGCTTCCTGGATGTCAGCCAAATCTTCCCTTAAAGTGGCCAAGTGAAACCTTGCCATCCTCATATTTCTGAGGTTGATTGTATGCTGAAGACTGGGTTTGTATTTGTGGCTTGCCTTGTTCCTGTCAAAGTTTTCAGTGGACATGTTGGTGAGATGTGGTACAGAGAGCATACATAATTTTCCCCCACTGTGTCACACTTTTTGCTCCCTGTGTGGTGGTATCTGACTGTGGTGTGGCCGAGTGTGGTGTGGATAGGTAGTCCCCCTGTTGGAGCTGATTATACGTTGTTTCCCAGAAAAACTGCAACAAGTGGCAATGCGTACTAATGCCATGGTGTGTGGGATTAGATCAATTTGAACCTCAGGCTTCAACCTGTCCTGGGTATGGATGAACCCGAATGTTCGCGGATAGTTTGTTCAGATGTCTTATGTTATTGATCCCTCCATAGCCCTAAGTTGAGGGTAGTGACAGAATAACTGAATTTGCTTAGAACAGGACTCAAACTTGATTTACAATGGGTGCTGGAAAGACAAAAGCCATGAGTGTGAAAATTGCTCTCTCGCAGATTGAGATTGCCTTGACCTCTTCCATGACTTCTCTCAACTTTACTTCTCCAGCCTGATCCAGGATGTTGTAATTCCACAACACCTTGAGTGCCACATCCATAAGTAATTGGGCATCAGGGATGATGCAGACAGGCAGGAGTTGGCTATTCTCTGTTGTCAATTCATAGATAGAGAAATGTGTGGCCATGATGAGTAACCCAACCAGCTTGGGTTTTGGATTGTACCAAAGGCGAATTCAACGAATCTTTGCGCATCAGGTCATCAGCCTCCATTTGCGAGGAGACTTTATTGAGAGCTATGTAATTCTTGATTTCAATGAAGAAGATGGAGACCTTTCTTTCTTTCTTTTACTGGCAATGTAATTGACCGTGAAGTCCATAATGGACTTCACAGTCAATTACATCGGACTTACAACACCTGTTGTTCGAGCTCTTCCCTGCCAGTCAATAGATTCTGTGATGCGCTTGAACTGGGGGACACCTGATAGTGCTCATTGGCAGGGAAGAGCTCAAACAACAGGGTGTGTAGGTCCATAGAAGTCACTCTCATCCATGGTGAAGATATTGACAAGGCTGAATTGTTCGGTGACTGTCCGACCATAACATATCTAACTTGCCCTCAGCTGGAAGTGGGATGGGGAATGGAATTCTCATTCATGACAGGGAGGCGGAGAGGTGATCTCAGACTTGCCATTGATGATTTTGTTTGACGGTGTCCACAAAGTGGCCTCTGCTGCATTCCTTACAAAATTGAAATCCAGGCTGGTCCTCCCTGCTCTGGAAAATCACCACTCGACTCCCAGTGTGACAGCGGGCAGGGGTGCAGGTAAGTATGTACAAGCGAGGTTGGCCACATGCACAGGCTCCATCTTGGAATAACAACCTGATAGTACCTGGTCAGATGGACAAATCCAGTCCTTGGGTCAAAGGTTCAACTTTGGTGTATCTGGATAGGCTAGTGATTTGACAATAGAATTGGAGTCATATATAAATTCATACTGCAATAATTCGGTCAGTCTACCCTATTCTTTCTGAATTTAAGCTGATTTGAATTCATGTTACTGGAAAAGAATTTTTTTATAGGACCCATTTTTATGTATCTATTGGTATATGTACATCCCTGGGCTTCCATTTGGGGCCCGATAATTTGAGTAATATATACCTTTAGCAGACTGTGGTGCAGTTATGGCACAATGTCCACAAATGTTCAGAAAAACATGCATGGGAATGTATTGCTTCATGGGGAAGGCCCAGTACGCCTAATTGGCAAGTCGGAGGTTACCATGGCATCCCTTTTTGGTTGTTTGTTATTGATTGGCATTGATGGGGAAATGTTGAATCAGAAGCGCGCACTGGCACTTTGTTTTTCTTCCACTGCCATGTAGAATAGCTTTGTTTTGTTCCTCTACCGGCTGCACTATATTGGTACAGTGCCTTGCCCAGGTATGGGCAGGTAGTCCTGGAAGGTATTCCGGGGACGTGTGATGTTGCAGTGGACCGGTAGTGGGTGCAGTAGTGGTAATTATATCTTCTTTCCTCTGCTTCTCCACTGTGTCAGACCAGTTAGTACAGTGCAGTGGCCCCTTCCTGTAGGAGCGGGTCAGTCCTGGGAGGTATCCCAGGGGCTGCACTGTATTGGTGCACAGTGCCTAGTCCAGGTATGGACAGGTAGTCCTGGAAGGTATTCCTGGGACTGTGTGATGTTGCAGTGGACCGGTAGTGGGTGCAGTAGTGGTAGTTATATCTACTTTCCTCTGCTTCTCCACTGTGTCAGACCAGTTAGTATAGTGCAGTGGCTCCTTCCAGTAGGAGGGGGTTGGTCCTGGGAGGTATCCCAGGGACTGCACTATATTGGTGCACATTTTCTGAAATTGCACTTCTCAGACCCTGTCCAGGTGGCCAGCATTCATGACTGGCTGACCCCAAGAAATGAACCAGGTCCAGTACTTTGTGGGATTCATCAAATTCTACCAGTGTTTCATCCAAGACTTCTCACATGTGGCCAAGCCCCTACACCTGCTCACACAGAAAAAGGGGAAGCATGGAGATGGACTGAGGATGAACAGAAGGCCTTCAAGGAACTCAAGTGACTCCTCACATCAGCACCCATCCTTGTACAACCTGACCAAGACATGCAATTTCAGCTGGAAATGGAGGCATCTAGGTATGCCACCAGTCCCATCCTATATCAACTGTACGAGGATGACAAATGGCACCATAGGGTTTACATCCAAAGCCTCTTGTCTGCTGAAAGAAACTGCAAAATCCGTGATAGATAAGGAACTCTTGTCGGTCATGCCAGGTCTGGAAGATTGGAGGCACATGATAGAGATCCTCAATGACCATAGGAACCTCAGGTACTTCCAGATGTCCCAAAAACTTTAACCACTGGCAAGTGTGCTGGTCTCTTTTCTATCCAGGTTTGACTTCTCCCTCATCCACAGGCCAGGGCAACACTCAGCCAAGCCAGACACCCTCTCTCATCATGCTGATCATCAGGCTGAGGAGGAAGAAGACAACCAAGACCAAGTGATGCTATTGGCTGAAAGGTTCCATGGATTGGCCAAGCTGAGAAAATAGCCTGAAATCTGGCAGAAAATGAAGATGGCCCCTCAGGCATCACATTTGAGGGCAAAGGAACAGATTTCCTGAACCAGATTTCCAATTGCACCGACTGAGACAACTCCGCTGTCTGGGCGCTGAAGGAACTTGGTACTGAATGAGGGTTGTGCAGCAATGGATGTCAAGAAAAGGATGGGCTGCTACTCCATAGGGGGAAAAAGATCTATTTCCCCCATTATAGTCAACTGAGGCTTGAGTGAAGCCCACCATGACTACCTGATGCTGGCCACCCTGGCTGGTGGAAGACAACAGAACTTGTTGCTGGCAACTTTTTATGTATCTATTAGTATATGTACATCCATGGACCCCCATTGTCCCCATTTGAAAAGCAGACATGTGGTGTGGTTGCTGCACAAAGGGGGCAAATGTTCAGAAAACAAGCTGTTGGAGGCCCTCATACCACTCCTAAGGCCTACAAGTCCCTTTGTGGCCAGACCAGTGCCATTTCGGGCATAATACCCCAAGCCCATATAATTGGTTTGCCTCCCTCTGAACCAGCCTCATCATACCTGCCCACTGATGTGTTTATGGAGGACTGCCCATGAGTATCCATCTAGTCCCCTGGCTAACACACTCCACAAATATGGCTGCCACCATATTTTTTTCAAATCACTGTAATTGGGCATCCAAAGCCAACCCCTTTGAGTGGTGCATGCACCTGCTCTCATCGTCTGAGCCGGTCAGGATGCAACAGTGCTTGTTCACCCACTGCTTCCTTCCATGGCTCTCCTCAGCACAATTCCAACTTCTGTGAATGCACCCAACCACACCACACCAACAATGGTCTCAGCCATCAAATTCAGAATCTTGTTCTCCCAAGTCATGAATTAGATTGCATCCATGATTGTCGCCATCTTTCCCATTCATTTCTTCTATGGCCCTATATTTGGTGGGCAGCATGGCCCTGGCAACTTGGGATTTTTGGGTGAGTGATGGTATTATTGTGTACCTAATTCAAGGCTGACGATATTTTTATCAGCTCATTCCTACATGAAGAGCCCCTGAAACTTTCCATCCCTCGATGCTCCACGGTGAAGGTTTCCACCACATTGTGCCAAGACATCTTCAGTCAACCTAGATCTCAAGAGCAGCAAAGGTTGGGGGCTTGAAGCTATACAGGAAATGGAAAGGGTTTTATGACCTCACTATTAAGAACTTCAAGGAGAGGTTGTATATTTCTACTATATGTGTTGAAAAAGACTAGATAGAGACTGTCTAAGATAATATAAAAGTAAGCAATGTAAAAGAGAAGGTTCGAAGAAGAAACACTCATGTCAGTCTTCGAAAGAAAGACTGAAGCAGAGTTTCAAGACTATTAATTACTTCAGTACTCTGAGAATTATAATGAACTGCGGCACATTAGGGAAAGAGAGAGATAAGACTGGATAATAGTAGATATTGAGATGGCACCAAGTTATATCCAGAAACATTTTAACAATATGCTCCATTATGAATCATATTAACAGGTATAAAGTTAGTTAGATGATGTATTTTTAGTTAGAAGGAAATAAACTCATGCTTCCACGTTGGAAATGGGAGGCAAACATTGCATCCCAAGGGCATCAGCAAGTCACTTGTCTCTCAACGTGCTGGATATCAAATTCCATGTAGGAAATTTCATATAGGGTTCCCTCCCAAGGATTATTAATAAAAATAAAATAAAATAAAATAAAATGACTGCACTAGGATAATTAATCCTTATGGTATGCATTTTGAGACACTTGCCAACCCCAGGACAATTTTCTCCAGTTGGATCACAAAAGCATCAATTGGTGAAAACATTGATTTATGTGTTCAAGGTTCAAGGAATCCATGGTTGGCACAGCTGGACCACTCCCACATTTTTTGGAGCACATGTCACATACATATTTCAAACACCCATGTTGGAACAGGTGCTATTTGAATCATGTACTGTGTGTCTCCGAGATCCAAATGTCAGAGTTTGTAATTTACTTTTTTTGTACCATCACCTCCTTTAAATAAAAAATGATGTTGGATGACAACAGTGACATCACCAGCTGCCCTTCACATGTTCATCCTCCTACCATTAGATGGCTCCCAGTCTCATTCAAAAGTGATGTCCAGCCACAACAGTGACATCAACGTCTGGTGGAAGAACTGACATCACCAGCTCACCTGCACATGTAAATTCTGCTACTCCACCATCAGACAGCTCCTTGTCCCCAACAGCTCCCATTGATAAATGGGATGCCTTTCTTGATCAGGCAACATCATCTCCACAGGAAACACGAAGCAATCCAACTGCGCCTGTCATCACATCAGTCTCCCAACCACCAGAATCTAGTTCAGAATCTGGACCATCCTCCACAGGGATGAATATCACCCTTCCTCAGTCCCTGGACCTGTCTGATATGCTGAAACAAGTGACAGCTTTCCAGATGATGGGATATGCAAAAGATGATAGGTGAGTTCATGGAAGTAGGCTGAGCACTCTCCTAAGATGCAATATTGGCTGAGCCGGCATTCTGGAGCAATGGTGTAGATGGCCTCCCCTCTGTAAACCCTAGGGAACCCTAGGGTATACTTGAGAGGAGAGTGCATTGATTTCTACCTTCGAATGCACTGGATGAGGGAGAGGAACCATTTTCTGCATTTAGAGGCTGTTCAGGCCTTTTGCATGGAACAAGGCCCAGAAGAAGCAGAGTTGAAAGGTTTGTGAAGACAGCTCTGTCTTCCAATCAATGAAGAAGTGCCTGTTCATCCTGTTCTCTTCATCAGGTTCTTTGTCAATCACTACTTTGTGGTGGTGGTCAACTACAAGGAGGATATGATGTTCACCTTTGGAAGACATATCAATCCAGATCTGGCAGGTGTCTATACACATAATGAAGAGGATTGGCACCAGTGGCAAGGACAATGGTTATAGCTACACTTTCAGAGGCTTTTCAATGGCTCCAAATCGTGTTTTCAGTGAATTGGGAAGTTATTCTGGTCTTTCCCCCATTTTCTTTTTTGTACTTTTTTTACCTTTGTGCTGACAGGAAGGAGCTTCACAGAATGGGAAAGGTTGTGGCCCTGTGGCCTGCTCAGTGACCAAGGCACTACTGTCAAATGGGAATGTGACAAGGAGGGTTGTCCTGTGGTCCCCACCATAGAGTGTACCCATTACAGCTGGCTACACCTTCTCAATGAAATAATTGACCACCTGCAGCACTGCTATCACCTCTATCAGCATACCAATGTAGCTAACATGACCACAGTGCCTGAGAAGAGTGCCATGCAGGCTTTGTCTAATGGGTTGAAGGATTTCTTGAAGGCAGATCACATGTGTTTTTAATGGCACAGGCAAGACTGGAAGTTAGCCATTCAACCAGTGTATTGTAACCCCCTGGCTCTGAGTAGGGATCCCACCCATATCATCATTACACACCCTCTATCCAACACACATGATTGGTCCCTCATGTCTGATGTTGCCTACACTGCATCCGGGTTCACCCAATGATACCTGTGGCCCATCTGGTCAGCCCCATACCACTTACTTCCGGGCCTGTTGTCTTGACAGGACTCTGTGGATTGTGGCACACCATCAAAAAGGTTAAATGTCCTAATCTGGAAGTGGGTACCACTCAGGGATTAATGGCCAGGACCCCATGTGGTGCTGCACATGAGTGGCACATGGTCTGGTCATGCTAACACAACGAAATGTGCCAGGAACTTGTGGAAGGGTGTGGGGCATCATCAGGGCTGGATGTCCCAATAGGAAACAGGTGCCATTGCTGTGTCACTGGACAAATTGGTGGTTCAAACAAACAATAGGGGTGCCATTCAGGGAAAGCATATATAAGATGGCTTGTATCTCCAAAAAGGATTATCTTACCTCTCTTCTACATCTATGCTCATGTCTTTTGGTCTTTTTTACCAAACTGGTCCTGGGACAAAAGTATCATTATCACTCTGGAGTATATGCCCTCAAAATGTGTTAAACTCCTATACCATCTCTCAGACATGAACCTCTCATCAACCTGATATCTTCAGAGATCCCCTCAGGCACATCATCAGGACCAGTCTATAGCTGCTTTATCTGCCTCCTTGTGCATGGGTTCCCTGTTTGTGTTCCTTCATTTTGTAAGAAGGGAAAGCTGCTGAAAACCAAACACCAGCTTCTGAGGAAGCTACTTGTGAGGGCCACACTGCAACAAAGCCACTCTAGACTAGAAGTCCACTCAGATGGATGAGCTGAAAGGGATATAGACTGGCCGGTACACTGACGCAGCTGTTATCCTCAGTATATAGCAACCAATGACTAGGTACATGAGATGGGACTTTTTACCTGATGCAGTCATCTTCAGAAAATCAAGCTGAGTCCTACTGCTTCAGATGAACGATATAGTTACTCAGTCAAACATCCCCGAGTGGAGTCCATACCGTAGCGCTGGGGGTGTGGATCAGGCATTGGGATCGGCCGGCGGGATTGTCTGATGATTACCTAAGCTCGGAAGATAGGTCCGCTCAGACAGAGGATAAGGCTTCGGTTTGACCGTCATTGGATTGGGCAAACCCTGACACTACTGGGGAGGTGAAACCTCTGTCAAACCCATACCAACAGTCCTTCCTGCACTCCTACACACAAAAGCATACATACACCTGAGTATATTAAATGAACAAAACAAAACATATATCACTACAAGGTCCAAAGTCCTACATCCTTCTCTTCCTAGCACCCTCAATTGCATTCACACTATCAACCCACTCCCTCTTCACCTTTGCATCCTGACACTGTCCATCTAAGAAAAATGCTCTCTGCTGCTCAGTGGGGGGGTAGTCATGCCAGAAAATGTGCCGACTGCCAGGCAGGAGGTGAGCCCAATCCACTTCTCCAATCCTGACATTCCTGGACCGGAATTTGCATTTGCGGCACTCTTGGCGCACCACCTCCTTCTTGATGTCTGGGTGGTATTTGTTGTAATACCGAAGCTCACCAGGCAATGGTTGACAACCAAACCCTCCACAAAAAAAGTCTACCCCCATCACCCTGCTAGGTGGGTTGTGCAACCCAAGTGATCTGCAAACCACCGTTCCATTTGCCTTGAACACCACAGTGATGGTGCTGTGTCGAAGGACATCTTGGGCAGATGTTAAGCTGTTTTCAATGACAGCCCAGATGTCCCTTTGCTGGTTGACTGTGAAGTTCTTGATGATCTTGATCAGCTCATGCATGACCAGCTCTGGGAGCATGCTCGAGCTGGTGAAGCCAACAATGATATCATAGTGATCACTGAAAATGGGGTTTTGGTCATCAGATATTAGATGACATATTTCACTCACTTTTCAACCTCTTCCTTGCAAATAGGCAATTGATTGGGATTTGTGAAGCACGGCCCACACGGCCCACACAACAGGATGATGAGAATGCTGAGGCCACCAGGGTTGTTGATTTTCACTCCAGGATATCGTGAGTGTTGCATGGCTGAGTTTGCAAGTAGCATAGTGCCAAGCTTGGAGGCAGCAGCCATGCATTCCAAGAATGGCTGGCCAATGAAGCCATTTATGAGCTGCCAACTAGGTAAGGAATGCCAGACAATCAAAAAAAAAAAAACTAGAAGATGCACCCACCTTGTTCACATCTACAACCAGTGGTGTAGCCTGGCCACCCCCATATTGTAAACATCCTGTGTTTGCATAAGAATGGGTGTCAATGAAGATGACAGTGTTTGCAGGAATATCCAAAGATATCGTCTTCTTTAAGAAGTTGATGACCGGCCAAAGTTTGTTGCTTTGGGCATTTTGATTACCCTTCTGTATTTGGAGGTCCATGATTTGGAGCTATAAAACAAAATGAGCTTGGCTTCCTGTGCTGTCTCAAATACAAGCACTAACATTGCTCTTGACTGTTCTATATTCGTATTCCATGTGCAGTTTGATATGGCATGCTGTGTGAAAATCGTCCTCATTCCATCTGAGCGATAAAGTCACGATCGCAAGGGGCCACAGCATCTTGTGGTAGATAGGGCCACCCAAGCACCCTTGAATC